>ENA-OQBL01000222-OQBL01000222.1-human-gut-metagenome-genome-assembly--contig:-NODE-222-length-32870-cov-4.438078_pt1 | contig 32870 bp, 32 predicted proteins | sample MGYA00242747_ERZ504553 | MGnify/ENA primary metagenome ERZ504553 (study PRJEB26092, sample SAMD00036240) | human gut metagenome | host: Homo sapiens | study: EMG produced TPA metagenomics assembly of...
CGATTGCTTTAGGGATACCGGTTGAAGAGCGTCATGGAAAGCACTATGAAGATGGTGCGGTAACTCTTGACGATTTTGATTATTCAAAAACCTGATGAAGTCAAGCCAGATGTGGAAAGTGGAGCTTCGCAAAAAGAATAGAAAATAAAGAAGAGCAACATGAGAAAGAATCTCGTGTTGCTCTTTTTGATCTTCGTTAATCTACTGCATTACCAAATTGATGATCTTTTTTATTAAACCATTGACGGGCAAAATCGATCAAGGATTTGCTGTTGATTACTTTGATAATTCCTTGACCTAATTTTTGTGCTTTAACTTCATTAGGAAATTCTTTTTCAAAAGCTTCACCTAATTTGTTGAAATCGTCATAAGAATCTAAATCTATGTTTTGATAATTTGTCCAAATCGTTTTTCCATCTTGGTCGATACTGGTTGCTGCAGAACAGGTTTCAGTTTTGCGATGAATCGTAGATTCTGCGTAGTGAAGCATTGTGCAGGTTTCGTAATCGGTACCTAAGAAAATAATTTTGCCATCGTTCTTGTACAAATAATCAAGTGGACTGTTGATCCCATATGGCAGGTTTAAAGGCTGACGTGCGGCAATTTCAGCCGCATTTTTACCCCAGATAGCAACTGGCAAATAGGGATGCGTGCTGCGAACTACATCAGGTAAATTCCTAAAGTATTCTGGCGTTATGCCCAGACCTTCTGTAGCTGAGGTCCTTGGATCATATGGTGGCATATTATCTCTAACCACCTGAATTAAATCTTGACGAACGGGTGGATACTCCCAAGTTGCTGGATCACAATTCGTTGAAACCTGTGACGGCATCATTAGTGTGCCAACAGATAAAGTTTCTTCAAGTGCTCTAACAATTGTTTTAGGCCCACCGGGTAAATATTGAAACTTACTCATGGCAGTATGAACCATGCAAGCATCTGTATTTTTTGACACCTAAATTGTCAAAAGCAGCCTTAAAATTATTTTTTGTGATAATAGTTTCGATTAATTTTTTCAGACATAGTGTGTTTCCTTTTCTAAAATAGTTTATTGACTTGGTCTGAAAAATCTTACTCTTGCTTTAATTTCACGCTTGTTAATCATAGTTTGTTTGTTACTCATTTTTTCTCCTCGTAATAAATACGTATTAACTAATATTATAGAGAATGATTTTATAATAAATATACACAATTTATCCTCAAGGAGAAAAAAGATGACTTTAAAAGAAAAATTCGCATATATGGCAACGGCAAGCCTTACAATGACTTGGATCCATTGTTAATTGAAGCAAGAAACAAGGCTACTGAAGATACTAATAAGTTGAATGCTGAAAATGATCCGGCTAAAAAAGAAGAACTGATCAGAAAACTTTTTGGTAGTGCTGGTAAAATACCTTTTGTTAATCCAAATTTCCGTTGTGAATTTGGGCAAAATATTCATGTTGGTGATAATTTTTATGCCAATTATGACTGCGTAATCTTGGACGGTGCACCAGTGACGATTGGCGACAATACAATTATTGGTGCCGGCAGTGTTGTGACTCATGATATTCCAGCAAATGTGATTGCGGCAGGTGTACCTGCTAAAGTTATTCGTCCAATTACTGAGAAGGATAAAACCGGCTTTGATCCTAACGATCCTCGATTTTTATAAAGAATAGGAAAAAGAAGAACTAATAAAACACCTCATAGCTACTAGATTGACGTTTGGTAATTATGAGGTGTTTTGATATTATTCTTCTTTTAGAATATCTTCTGGATTTTTATATTCTTGTTCCATATTTAAGGATTTAAGATATTTGTCTAAACTAATATTTTTACGATAGAGTTCTTTATTAACAATTTCAGCAACTTGCTTACCTGTGATTAGCAAGATAGGATAGTTATCTTCTAGAATCTCTTGTTGAGTGGCATTAGTAAAATAAGAAGTTGTTACAAATGCTGCAAGCCATCCTCTCTTTAATCTTGCAATAATTCGATCAACATCTTTGCCACTAACTCCATTATTTCTTTCGTAGCATTTAGCTTGTCCGAGAACTACCTGTCTAACTTGGCTTAAGCCATGATTTCCAATATCAATTCTTAGTACGTAATCATATCCGCCATCTCCAGATGCCTTAGTAACCCAACCATCGTGGCAGATAGTGCCAGAGTCCTCGATTAACAGGCGAGTTACATCTTTAGCTAAGTATTCAAAACCAAAAGGATTATTTTGATAGTGAGAATATATTTTTTGGAGAATTATATCTAACTTACTACCAGGTGTAGGTAGTTGTTCCTTTTTGTTGGCAGTACTTCGACCGTAAACGTGACGTCTAATTTTATTAAAATCGCCATCTTTAATCCACTCTTGCCATTCTTTTGGTGCTAAACAAGGAGCGAATTTATCTTTTTCTCTTCTGGCATCGATCCAATCCCAATTGAAGCCTTCTTGTTCCTTTTTAAGAGAAAAAACACAGAATGTAAAAAGATAGTTTGAAAAATAAGTTTTATTCTTATTGGAGCCGCTATACTGAGTGACTAATTTAATTGATTCAACTGTGCCATATCCGTGAAAAGTTCGTTCGCCTTGTTTTTTACTTTCAAAAAATAAAATTGGAATAGCTTTGGCTCTTTCTTTAGGATCATTACTGTGACTTAATTTGAACTGTTCGAGTAGTCGTTTATTGCCAGTTGTAGTTGCTGGATCTTTATCTGCTGTTTTGTTATCGCCGTAATAATATATGTAGCCGATATCTTCATTAAATTCATCTTCCCATGGATTATAAGCGTCACTTCTAATGTGATTAGTGCTAGATATTATGATGCATTCTTGATCACTATATTGTGTAATACCGCGCTGATTATTATAGTTTTTAGGACTGCTGCCTAAGTGAGTTTGGTTATAATAATTATTTTGTGCGGAATCATTAATTTCTAAAATATTATTAGAAGTTTTTTCTGCGTATTTCTTAGCTTGGATTGATGTTGAATATGTTTGTCCGACGTATAGCATGACTTTATCCTCTGTTGTTTGATCTTAAAGATATTTTAGCAGCATTATTTTGGAATCTTTTAGCTTTGACTAAATAAAACTAAAATAATTTAACCTATAAAAGTTTTACAATAAGGATAAGAAACAAATTATAGGAGGAATCAATTATGCCATGTACAACAATTTTAGCCGGTAAAAAAATGCTACTACCGACGGTTCAACTCTAGTTGCCAGAAATGAAGACTACGGTCACGCTTTTAACCCTAAGCGTTTCATCGTTGTAACGCCAGACAAGCAACCTAAGGAATATCAATCCGTAACTTCAAAATGCAAGGTAGATCTGCCAAGTGATCCAATGCGTTACACCGCTGTGCCTGAACTTGAATCAACTATGAAGAAGATGGGCTGGTGGGGTGAAGCCGGCATCAATGCCGCAAACGTTGCTATGTCAGCTACTGAAACTAGCACCACTAATTCACGTGTTTTGGGCGTGGATCCAATGAATAAAAAGGGTATCGGTGAAGAAGATTTTGTTACCATCGTTTTGCCATATATTTATTCAGCTCGTGAAGGGGTAAAGCTTTTAGGTAAATACCTTGAAAAGTATGGTACCTATGAATCAAACGGTGTTGCCTTTTCAGATAAGGACGAAGTTTGGTACATGGAAACAATCGGTGGCCACCACTGGGCCGCAAAACGTGTGCCTGATGACTGCTACGTTGCTGCACCTAACTGGTTCAGTATTACCGACTTTGACTTTAATAGCGACGACACAATGGCTTCTGCCGATTTGGAAAAGATGATTAAAGATAATTATTTAGACATCGATCATCAAGGCAATCCATACAATTTGCGTCATATTTTTGGTAGCCATGACGATTCAGACTATGAATACAACATTCCACGTGAATGGTATATTCAAAAGTTGTTTAACCCAAGTGACGTTCGTGAACCAGACGATCCAGAATTACCATTTGCAAAAAAGCCTGAACACTTGCTTACTATTGAAGACTTTAAGTATGCATTGTCTTCACGTTATCAACACACTAAGTACGATCCATATGGCTTAGAGGGTACAGACGCAGACCGTCATGCCTTCCGTCCAATTGGTTTCCAACGTAACCAAGAATTATCAATCTTGCAAATTAGAAACAACGTTCCAGAAAAAATCGCTGATGTTCAATGGGTAGCCTTTGGTCCAAATGCCTTCAATGGTATTGCTCCTTACTACACCAATATTCTTGATACTCCAAGTACTTATCGCGATACTAAGGAACATTTCGATATTCAAGATATGTACTGGCTTACTCATGCAATTACAACAATTGCTGACGAGCACCCATTCCGCTACAGTGCTTCAATTGAAGAGATGAAACAAAGTACTTTAGCTGCTGGTCGTCATGTTTTACTTGAAACTGATCAAGAAGTCCAAGATCTTGACGGTGAAAAATTGCAAAAGAAACTTCAAGAGGCTAACGATAAGACAGCTAAGTCCACATACGATGCCGCAATGAAGTGCTTTGGCGACTGTGTAGAAACAGGTTCATTACAAATCAGATTAAATTATTAATTTTGAAGGTCCACCCAAAGGGTGGGCTTTTTTTGATAAGTCTTTGTTTATTGAATAAACAAAAAAGCAGTTTTGTTTGCTAAATTGCGACAAAACTGTAAAAGTGTATTTTTCCATTGAAGAAAGCATTGTTCTACAAGTTTATCTCCGTATAATTTCAAATAACAAAAAAGTTGTACGGAGGGAAAAATGAGAAAGATTCTTGTAGGCATTGCTTTCTTTTGTTTTTTATCCTTTGCCCAAGGAGTAAGAACCGTTCAGGCAGCCGTGATGGATGTGAGCGATAATTTTGTCTCACTCAAGGTTGATAAAAAGAGAGCCAAGTTTAACGATGATTTTGTGCATGTGCAGGCCAAGTTTAGTGATAGAAGACAGGCTTTTACTGCTAACAGTCTGATGAAAATTACGTGGGAAAATGTAGGTGGTGCATCGCTTCAAGGGATTAAAGAAAATAATAGACTCGTAATTCAGGATGAAGCAGGTAGAGATCATGAAGTAGGTCAATATGTTGTTGATCAAGATGGCGTAGTTATCTTATTCAATGACAATATAGAGGATTTTGAAAATGTAACTGGTCAAATTGATTTTGATCTGCAAGTTAAAAACAAATCTGAAAGAGGTCAGACCTTGTTTATTCAAGCGGGTGATGTAACCAAGTTTCTTCATGTAGTAGGACAAAATAATCCTGTAGAAGAAATTAGCTCTGTTGATATTAACGGAATTTTTGATCAAGACAATATTTCCTGGGAAATCAAGATTGATCCAAAAAAGGCAGAATATGATCAAGTTGTAGTGGAAAATGCTATACCTGAAGGTTTAATTTGGGATGAAAAATCTTTAAATGTCCAAGTCGCAAACCATGAAATTAAGTTTGATAAAGAAAATCCAAAGATTAATCAAAATAATTTAATGCTAACTTTAGATGGTAAAAAATATCGTGGTCCGATTAGTATCAGCTATGCCACTCAAGTTAAGGATTATGCTGCACTTGGCGCTGTGAATCAGGTAGCTGTTAGCTACAAATTAAATGACGAAACAACTAATCAAAATATTTATGGAGGAAAAATTCAAGATGAAGAGATTACAAGCATTTTTGGCAAACTTCTCGAGACGCAAGAGACTGGAAAGAAGAATACAAAGAGGTATAGATATGGGGAAAAAGCTACGCGAATTAGAAGGACAGACGGAAATGAGATGCTGGTGGCTCGAAATGCTGATGGAAGAAGAGAAGAAAAAGCAGACACTGAATCAGGAAATAAAGAGTTAAAGCTCCCAGTAACGGGTTTAACAGGCTTGGATAATCAGCCAACTACAATTAGTACACCTAAAGCAACTAGGGTTAGACATAGTGATAAGGACTTCAAAACTGTCGCAGATAAAATTTTAGACGATGATGATCTAAAAGAAGTTAGCTTCAAAAAGCATAATCGACACAGAAATAGAACTTCTTCAGCTAGCCTTCCTAAAGCAGGCGAATCTGCATCACTTTTCTTGTCTATCATCGGTTTATTTGCTCTAATTGTGGGTACCCTTACATTGGGCTTAAAAAAAGGAAAAGTAGATAGTTAATAAAATCTATATTTTCGATAGCCAAATTACTCTCTTTCACTTATTATGGATATATAAGCTTGTATATTGAAAGAGAAATATAAAGATGCCATACACTATTTCTGAAATTATTGTTTTATTTTTTCACATATTCTTTTATTGGCTGGTTATGGGAAACAATATATTGTTCGATCAAAGATCATCATTATGAATATCGTGGCTTTTTGTTTGGCCCATATTGTCCAGTCTATGGATTCGCAGTTACTACAGTCTTAATCTGCACTAAAGATGTCCAAGACAATATCTTCTTGCTATTTATCGTCGGAATCATTGTCGCGACAGTCTTCGAATATGTCGCGAGTTTATTCCTTGAAAAAGTCTTCCATCTTAAATTATGGGATTACTCAAAATTGTGGGGTAACATCCAAGGTCGTGTAGCGCCAGTTATTTCCTTATTCTGGGGCTTCGGCGTAATTCTACTAGTAAAATTTATCCAGCCATTTGTACAAAAGATTATCAATATTGAGGAAAGAGATACGCATGGTTGGTTAGCTGTAGGGATCACGATAGTTATGGGAATCGATACAATCTTAACTGTAATCAGTGTCGAAAGATTCCATATTACAACCAAGATGTGGGACAATCGCATCAACCAATTTATTGAACGCGTTAGATCCAGAGTAGAAAGCAGAATGGCTGAGAAAGGCAGACTTAAAGTTGGCGACTGGCATCACTCAGTTATTCAGCACTACGACGAATTAAAACCAAATCGTTTAAGTTGGAACCAAAAACGTATGCTTAAGAGCTTCCCTAAATTAAGAGTTTTGGATGCACCTAAGTTTATGGAAATAAAGAAAGCAATTCTTGAAAAAGAAAATCGCTCAAACAAAAACACCGCTGCTTAATCCGGCAACGGTGTTTTTTAGCCATTAATACGGATTTTTTTCTCGCACTTTGCTTTTTATTTCGGTGTAACCATCAAGTACATTTGCGTAGCGTCCTAAGATGAAAAGGTAATCGGAAAGGCGATTCATGTACTCCAAATCGCAATCGTTTAATTTTTGTTCATTTAAACTCAACGTGACTAAAGACCTTTCGGCACGTCTGGCAACGGTTCTAGCATATTGTAAGTTAGCACCCGTAACCTTGCCACCAGGCAAGATAAATTCAGGAATAGTGGGTATTTTAGGAGTTAATTCATTAATGCGGTCTTCTAACTGTGTGACACTTTTTTTCACTAATTTCATAATGGTGCTTAACGACAATATCGGCTTGCAGTTGGTATAAATTACGCTGAACGTTTTCCAGCTCTTTACGTAATTCCCGGCAATTCTTTGATAAGTTGGCAATCACCACACCAAGGTATGATTGAAGCTCATCCACATTGCCCAATGCTTCAATTTGCAGGTCATATTTTGGCACTATTTTACCAGTAACCTGCTTGGTTAGCCCTTTGTCGCCAACTTTAGTGTAGATTTTGATTGTCATTAGATTATCCTCCGTTGATAGGCTTCAAGTGCTTTGGTGATTGGTTTATATAAAACAAAGTAGAAGGCAAAGTTGCCAATTGCATGGTAGGTATCAAAGGCGAAGCTAGAAACAAGGTAAGCGATGAAAGCAGGCAAACCACCGAAAATAGTCATCCCCAGGTCGACTAAAAAGCCGTATTCCCAACCTAAAAAGGTGGCCAAAGCTACCTGTAACCAAAAGTGATTTTGCAGTGGTGTAACTTTGTTTAAAAAGGCCACAGTTAATACACAACCAGCATAAGCTAAAATTTGGGGAATAGTCCAAATGCCGAATCCCAAATAAATATTAGAAATCAACATTGTCAAAGCAGCTAAAGTGATACCTGAGCCGATACCCAAATAAAGAGTAGCGATCATCAAGATATCAGTTACTGGTTGTACGTTGGGAATAGGAATAATTTTGAAGATACGCAAGACCACGCACATTGCTGTAAGCATGGCCAGTAATGTGATTTGTCTGATTTGTAGCCGCTCAGTAACCATAAATTACTTCACCTTGTCTAGAGTAAATTTAACTTTATCCTTGTTAGCAACAGCTTGTTTGTCGGCACCTTTGGTTGCCCATTTGCCGTTAATTGTGTAAGTCCAATAAATCTTTTTCTTAGGGTTTTGCTTTTTACCATCGATTGAAGTAATAAAACCCTTAGTTTCTTGCACTTTCCATGCTTTCTTAAGACCGGTAATTACCTTGGCCTTTTTCTTAGGAATCTTAACGGATTTATCACTTACGGTTTTCTTGCCTTGTTTCAAGGTGTAGTTAACCGTAATTTGATTGTTAGAGCTCTTTTTGGCAGTGGATGAACTATTATTTGAGCATCCCGTCAAAAATAAAGTTAAAAATGCAACGATTGTAAATAATAAACTAAATTTGTGTTTGTTCTTCATTTTTATCTCCTAATAAATTACTTGATTGGGCAAGCTCCGCCTTCACAGTCGGTTTGTCCTACAATTTCTAATCCCTTTTGATCATCATTTTGCTTTGCAAATACTTCTTCAACATCATCAGTAATCAAAGCAGCTCTTTCTTTATAGGTCTTCTTGTCAATTGGCTCTTTTGGAGCTTGCTTGAGTGAACCACCGTAGTAAGGAAGAAGTGAAGTTGATTTAATAGTGTGTCTGTATTGGTGAAGAAGTGGAGCAATTTCGTCACTTTCATCTGATTGGAAGGTGATGGTGCAGCTGACGGCATTGTCAGACCAGTATGTTTGCAAGAATGCTTGGGTCGCGAATTGTTCCGCAATTGAAACCGTTCCGGCAGAAGCAAAGTTTTTACTATCGGCGTGAGCAGCCCGTAATGGAAATTCGACGCAAATAGTGTTCTTAGTGTAAATATCTGGTTCAGTATGATAGCCGCATTCTCTTAAGGCTGGAAGCAATGGATCACTAGCCTGGAAACGAATTCTCTGAATCAAATAACCAGCATAGTGGAAGTGCATCCCTTCTGACACACCAGCCAATTTAGCCACCGTACCAGATGGTTTAACTGTGGTGTGCTTAATTGATGGGTGGGTGCCTAATTCCTTGCTGTAGGCCTTATCTGCGTCGACTACAGCCTTGTATAAGCCATCCACTCTTTCAACTGCCTGTGAATCATAGATTGGTTTCTTAATCTTTTCACCAGTTTCTGCATCAACGGCATCTTCAAAGCCAGTGACTACTCTGTGGCCCAAGTCATTAAGCAGCCAGTCTTGAATACCAGACATTGAAATACCGATTCTGCGGTTCTTTTGAATAATCTTACGTGAAACTTCCCAGTCGTAGTGACTAAAGGTAACTCTCTTAGCAAAACGAGTAGCTAAGGCGAAGGCCTCCTTTAAGTCCCAGCCTTGCATTTCAGCGATGTATGGGAAGACCTCAAACAAGTTGCATGGCTCACCATTTGCCAAAGAAATTTCGCCACAAGGATTAGTACCTTCAACGTCATCGTCAATTCCTGGTTGATAGCCATCAACAATACGACCATAGTTGCGTGACAAATCTAAGTTAACGATACCAGGCTCGCCATTATGCAAAATGCCGTCAGCAATTGGACCATAATTATTAAACTTAGAATTAATGGCCACACTGTTGTTAGAAGCCCAACGGTGGTGATAAAGCTTTTTCTTATCCTGCTTCATCTTGATAAAGTCTTGGTCGTCGCTAGAGCCAAGTGCAAGCTCAGCTGAACGACGAACGTTGCCGGCAACAACTGTTTTACCAATCAAGTTACAAATGTCAGTCGCATCAACAGCAGTCAAGTTTTTACCTGCGCGGGCATTAATGACGTTGTTGATATCGATAAACATTTCAACTAAAGGCATTGGACCTGAAGCAGTACCGCCGAAGCCATGGATCTTGGCACCGTATGGACGAATGTCGGTAATGTCCAAAACTAATTTGGTCTTTCGATCAGGATTGGTTGGGTTAAAGTGCATATCAATTAAACGGGCATTGGCAAGAACCCAGCCTTCACGAGTATCAGGCAATCTGTAGTAAATCACGTCGTCTTGATCTGGATTTTGCTTTTTCCATTCGTCTTTATCAACGGCGCCAACCTTGATTGAGGCATCGTGTGACTTGCTGCCTTTATCGATTACAACAGTTAAATCGATTTTGTTATTAACCTTAGGAATTTGCTTGATATTGTCGTTAACAACTGAAAAACCAACGCCGCCGCCTTTCATTAATTGATCGAATAGGAAGGAGAAAGGCATGGAGACAGCTTTTTCTCTTTTATCAACGTAAGAAGGCACGATGTGACTGTCGCCATATTCTTGAGGACGAATAGCGATGAACCAGCAGTTGTTTAATGAATCGCCAGTCCGTTTTTGATAATCGGTTCCTGAAATCCAAAGGTTACGACCTGAAGGGGTAGCTGATAAGCCATAAACTAAACGGAATAATCGTTTAGCTTCATTGGTCAATTCGCTGATAACTTCTTTAGAGGGAGAGTCTTTTAGACGTGGATCAAGGTTGATGTTACCTTCGATCACACGCTTAACTGTCTCATCCCAGTTTTCTGAACGATCTTGATCAGGAAGCCAACGGGCATAAGTTCTCTTATAGGTTACCCAGCCAAGTTCACCCCAGTGAGGTTTGATTTCATGTTTCACTTGATCAATAAAGTTTTGATCTAGTTCAATTCTAGTAGATGGCATGTTTTCACTCCTAAAAGATTATTATTGTTATTGTTTCGCAAAACACATTATGTATGAGCACATATCTAAATGTACCACAATATCTTGTGGTTTGTAGAAAATTATCGCGGATAGCATTGATTTGTAAACTGCAAATCCCATCAGAATAGGGCTAATAAATTAGAAAAAATTTTAGATAAAATGTGGTATAGCTTTAGAAAAGCAAAAAATATAGAAAATTATCATGTTACAATCAAAAATAATGGAAAAAACGAGGTTTGATTCATGAATACAGCTTGGCAAAAATTTAAAGACAATGTGCCATTGCGTAGAGTTGTCGTATTTTTGTTAATCGTAGCTTGTTTGTACGAGATGCGGGCAAATGATGAATACGATTCTGTTAACATTTATTTTTACTTACGTAATCGTGCACCTGATTCGTTTAGTCCAGCGTTACATTCCTAAGATGCCGACAGGGATAATAGTTGTCGTCACGTATCTGATAATTCTGGCGCTATTGTATTTCGTTATAACGGTTTACTTGCCCATGCTGATGGTGCAAATCAGTAAGATGGTAAAGTCCGTTATGGCATTTTATGAAAGCGATGAATCGTTGCGTTTGATGTCGTACGTAACGCGTTACATTAGTAAAGGCGAGTTGATTGAACAGGCAAAGCACGCTATGACTTTTGCCTTTCACACTGCTACTAATATCGGCACGCTGACCATCGCGACATTTATGTCACTGATCTTAAGTTTCTTTTACACGATTGAATTAAAGAAGATGAGAGAATTCTCTAGTTTATTCGTTAAAAGCGGCTACTTTAAGTGGCTCTTTGAAGATATTTGTTACTTCGGTAAAAAATTTACCAATACCTTTGGTGTAGTGCTTGAGGCCCAATCCCTTATTGCGATTTGTAACACAGCTTTGACAATGATCGGTTTGGCTATAATGAGAATGCCACAGATTGTCGCCTTAGGCTTGATGGTCTTCATTTTGAGTTTGGTTCCAGTTGCTGGTGTAATCATTTCACTGATTCCGCTAAGTATTGTGGGCTACTCAGTAGGCGGCATTCGCTACGTGATTTACATTTTCATTATGATCATGATTATTCACGCCGTTGAAGCCTATGTCTTAAATCCTAAGTTCATGGCCAGCAAGACTGAATTACCAATTTTCTACACATTCTTGGTTTTGCTTGTGGCAGAACATTTCTGGGGCAGCTGGGGCTTGATCGTAGGTGTGCCAATCTTTACTTTCTTCTTGGATGTTTTAGGCATTAAGCCAACTAAAAAGAGTAAGAAGAAGGCAGTTCTAAAATGAGATTATTACTGACAGGCGATAGCATCATCGCACGCAATGAAGGCAAAGAAGAGCCGCATATTAACTGGAATTTAAAAAAGATGTTGCCTGACGTAGAAATTGAAAATACTGCAGTGTCGGGGATCAATTCAGGTGCGTTTTTTGCAAGACTTAATGAATTAGTTTTGAGCGTGAAAAAGTGCGATAACTTGGTAATTTTACTTGGGACTAATGATCTGGCAACGCATAAGCAGGTACCGTTAACGCAATTTAAGCAAAATATGGAATTGATTTGTTCAGCGATAATTTGTGCATATTATCCGCCACATGTTTTGCTTGTTTCGCCACCCGCCGTTGATGAGGAAAAGCAGCTTGTGCGCGATAATGCTTTAGTAGAAAAATATGCCAAAGCAGTCGAAGAAGTCGCTCAGGAATATCATTTTAGATATGCGGATTTATGTCAGGCGATGCTAGATGCAGGGGACATCAAGAAGACTGCCCAAGGAATGAAAAATGATGGTTTGCACTTTGGGGATGCAGGCTATGAGATATTAGCTAAATTGATTGTTAAAAATTTGAAGAGCATGTAAAAAAGAGGCCGAAAGGCCTCTTTATTTTTTATTCAATTAAATTATCTTATTGCCGCAAACAACAATCCACCCACGGATACCAGAGCCAGGAATGGGATGAGCAAGTATGCGCAAAATACGAAAATCAATCCGGCAATGAGTAAGAAGCCGAAAATCTTGATTAAGCCAACCCCCAACTTGAAGAAAAGCCAAATCAAGAAAATTGTTAACAAAAGTGAAAGCATAGTTTCATACCTCCATAATCTATGAGAATATTTTACTACTAAGAGATGGAGAGAGCGTAGATTAAGTATGCTGCTTTTAGAAAAAATCAAGAAATGTTTATGCAATTAAGTTACCGTTAACAGAGCAAATCATATTGAAAGCTCTTTCTGAAATCGATATCATTTAAAACATGAAAGCGATTTAGATGGAAGGAGAAAGAGAACTTGAAGCAAGAAAAATCAGGTTTACCAACGTTAGCCGCTTCCACTATTTGGATGATTAAGCTTAGGTTATTTAGGCGTACAAATTGCATTTACTTTGGAAACTTCACAAATGAGTAGAATTTTCCAAACTTTAGGGGCTGACCCAACAAAATTAGGTTGGTTCTTCATTTGCCACCACTTGCTGGTCTGGTGGTGCAACCAGGAATCGGGTCTTTATCAGACCGTACTTGGATTCCTAAGATTGGTAGAAGATTACCTTATTTGTTAATCGGGATGATCTTCGCCGTAATCACAATGGTCATTTTGCCAAATGTTGGTAGTTTTGGCTTAGGATATGGATCCTTAGAAGCACTTATTTTCGGTGCTGTCGCAATTGCCATATTGGACGTTGCTTCTAACATGGCCATGCAGCCATTTAAGATGATGATCGGTGATATGGTTAACGATGAACAAAAATCATATGCTTACGGAATTCAAAGTATGCTTTCCAACTTTGGTGCTGTAATTGCCGCATTTTTCCCATTCTTGTTAACTAGTTTTGGTGTTGCTAATACTGCTAAAAAAGGGTGTGGTACCACAATCAGTTGTCATTTCATTTTATGTAGGTGCAGCTGTTTTGGTAATCACGTCATTGTTCACTATCTTCAGAGTTCACGAATATGATCCAGAAACTTATGCTCGTTACCACGGCATTAAGGAATCAGATAACACAGAAGATGGCGGCTGGATTGAACTTTTAAAGAAAGCCCCAAAGGTTTTCTGGCAAGTTTCATTAGTTCAGTTCTTCTGCTGGATTTCATTCCAATACCTTTCAACTTACGCAACTGGCGCGATTGCTCAAAATGTATGGCACACAACCAACGCATCTTCAGCTGGCTATCAAGTTGCCGGCAACTGGTTCGGTGTTTTAACTGCTGTTCAATCTATTGCAGCCGTAATTTGGTCATACGTTTTGGCTAAGGTACCAAATGACCACCACAAGATGGGTTACGGTGTAAGTTTGCTCTTAGGTGCAATTGGCTACACTTCAATCTTCTTAATTCATTCACAAATGTTGTTGATTCTTTCATTCATTTTGATTGGAATCAGCTGGGCCGGAATGAACACTTATCCATTGACTATGGTATCGAATGCTTTATCAGGTAAACACATGGGAACCTACTTAGGTTTGTTCAACTGTTCAATTTGTTTACCACAAATTATTGCTTCACTCCTTAGTTTCATTATTTTCCCAATGGTAGGTAACTCAATGCCAACCATGATGCTTATCACTGGTATTTCAGGATTCTTAGCTGCTTTATCAGTTATGGGTATTAAAGAAACTTACGTAAAATAATTTAGACCAAAAGAAAAATGCATGAAGTCTAAAATTTGGCTTCGTGCATTTTTTATGTATTCATTTAGTTAGAATATTGTTTAATTTATTAATCTTTAACAACATCCTTAGTGTTCAACCATTGGTTGCCACTGATCTTAACAAGCTTTTTACCGTTAGTCTTCTTAACATCTTTAGCGGTGAAAGTTGAACCCATTGAAACTGTCTTAGCAGTCTTTGTACCATTTGCGTTTAAAACAGCAACCTTTTGGTTCTTAGTGTCTTTAATAGTAACGAAGATCTTGTCGCCTTTCTTGATAGCTGGGTTAGTAGGAGCAACTTCTGCGGCACCCAACTTTGGAGCAGTGAAGCTAGCAGCTTCGGTAACGGAAGCACTAACACCTAACAAACTCATTGAAGCAACTGCGACTGAAATAATCTTAACTAATTTCTTTGTGTCTAACATAATGAATACCTCTAATTTCTATATCACTTAAACTCGTTGGAACTTTTCGTTCCCTCATGCCTTACACTTTTATTTTATAACTAATGTTATTAAATTCAAGGGATAATTCAAAATTTTTTGGAAAATAAAAACAGCTGTCTATATTAGATAGCTGTTTTCTTAGTATAAGTCCGTTTATTATGATCTCAAGTCCTATTTTAATCAGGGTTGAGGCTATTGCATAGTGCTTATTTTACGGAACAAATCAATAAAAATGACTAATCAGTAAAGTATTGCAAAATGTCTTCTTCAGTTAAATTTTTCTTTTCTTCGCCTTTGACATCTAGAACGATTTTGCCGCTGTTTAAAATCACCATGCGATTGCCATATTTAATGGCATCTTTTAATTGGTGGGTGATCATGATGCAGGTTAATTTTTCTTCACGTACAACCTTGTCGGTTAATTCTAGCAAATCACGGCTGGTATTAGGGTCAAGGGCTGCCGTGTGTTCGTCTAATAGTAACAACTCTGGTCTTTTGATTGTCGCCATTAAAAAGCTAAGCGTTTGGCGTTGACCACCTGATAGATTGCCGACGAAAGTATTTAGTCGTTCATTCAATCCGTTAGGGAGTTGAGCGGTTTCCTTTTCAAATTCTTTCATGTGTTTATCTAACCCTCTAAGGCGTAAACTACGATGTTGACCTCGTTTGGTAGCCAGAAGCAGGTTTTCAGCAACCGTCATTCTAGGAGCAGTTCCCATCTTAGGATCCTGGAAAACTTGGGCAATATACTTGGCACGTTTTACTTCAGATAAAGGAGTTAAATCACGGTCTTTTAAGAGGACTTTCCCAGTAATGGGAAAAATTGAACCATTGATGATATTTAAAAGAGTAGATTTACCAGCACCGTTGGTCCCAAGCAAAGTGACAAAGTCGCCATCTTCTAATTTTAAATTGATGTTTTTGAGAATTTGTTTTTCTTCGTTTGTGCCTTCATTAACTGTAGTCGTAATATTTTGTAAATCTAAAATTGTACTCATGGCTTGGCAACTCCTTTTTTCAATAATTTACGTACGTGAAATTTCTTCTCAAATAATGGCAACATCATGCAGATGGCTAGGATGATTGCGGAAATCAATCTGAAGTCGTTGGTGCTGAAACCAAGTTGAAGAACTAGTAACAAGATCAAACGGTAGATGATACTGCCGATGATGATAGCAATTAAACGGGTAGTTAAAGTTAGATTATTACCATAAACAACTTCACCGATGATAATTGCGGCAAGGCCGATAACCATTGTACCGATACCCATGTTAACGTCGGCGTAACCACCATTTTGTGCTAACAAGCCGCCGGCTAAACCGATTAAACCGTTGGAAAGCATCAAGCCTAAGATCTTCATGTTGTCAGTGTTAATGCCAAGTGAACGAGCCATTTTTTCATTATCACCAGTTGCAATGAAACCTTGACCAAGATCAGTATTCAAAAAGACTGCTAACAAAAGAATAATCAGTACTGCAAAGAATAAACCAACGATGATAGTAGGGAAATTAGTAGGCAACTTTTGTAAAAACTTCTCGTTAAGCAAAGTAGCTTTGTTGAGCAAGCCGACATTTGCTTTACCTAAAATACGCAAGTTGACTGAGTAGACACCAGTCATGGTTAAAATTCCAGCAAGTAAAACTGGAATTTTGCCTTTGGTATAAAGTAGTCCAGTAACTAACCCTGTAAGCATCCCGCCTAAAAATGAAAGGATGGTAGCCAGCACCGGATCAACGCCGTGTACTAAAGCACTGACGCAAATCGCTGCACCGAAGGGAAATGTTCCTTCAACAGTCATATCAGGGAAATTTAAAATTCTAAAAGTGAGAAATAGGCCTAAGGCTAAGACTCCCCATAAGAGACCTTGCCCGATAGTTGATGTAATAAGGCTCATTTGATGATCCGTCCTTTCTTTTGTGCAGCCTTGATGACGCTGTCTGGAATATGAATGTTTAATTCGTTTGCGGCTTTTTGGTTAATCATAGTTTCATAGCTGGTCACTTTTCTAACCGGTGTATCTGCTGGATTTTTACCTTTCAAAATTTGTCCGGCCATGTGACCAGTTAAAACTCCCATGTCGAACTGGCTCACACATCTAGTGGCAAGACCACCTGACTTAACCATGGTATCGGCAGCTGGGAAAACAGGAATCTTTGCTTCGTTAGTTGCCTTAAGCAAGGTGGCAATTCCTGAAGCAACGGTGTTGTCGGTAGGTACATACACTGCTTGAACTTTGCCCGCCATGGTTTGGGCAACTTGTTCAATATCATTGGTAGAAGTGATCGTGTATGGACGAACTGTGAGGCCTTCTTTTTCAGCTAATTTTCTAAATTCACGATATTCAGATGCGGATGAATCATCGCTTGAGGTGTAGACAACCCCGATCCGTTTAGCTTTAGGTAAAATCGTCCGCAACAATTTTAATTGAGCTGGAATAGGCTGACGATCTTGCACCCCGGTAACTTTGCCACCAGGATGGTTCAAACTTTTAACTAAGTGCGTTCCTAGTGGATCACTGACTGCACCCATGATTACTGGCGTGTCGCCTGATTCGTTAGCCAAAGATTGAACAGCTGGTGTCGCAATTCCGATTGTCACTGCCGCATTTCTTTGGTTAAAACGATCACTCATTGATTTCAAATTACTTTGATCGCCTTGGGCATTTTGAAAACCGATTTGGATATTTTTACCTTCGCGGTAACCTTCGTCTTCAAGACCCTTAATAATACCGCGGTGGATTTGATCCAAGGCTGGGTGACTCATAGTTTGTAAAATGCCCACAACCTTTTCTTTTTGCGCTGTAGTTTGTTTATTTACCTCTATAACAAATGCGGCAACTAAAAAGGCGAAGAGAGCAATAATTGTTCCGATTAATCTTTTCATTTTTCCGACTCCCATAAACAAAAAAGGACATTTCCGTTTTACGGGAAATGTCCAAAAAAACCCGCACGTTTATTAAATCCGTGCGGGCTACTTTTTATGAAGATTTACCAGCACAGATGCGAAAAGTATCTGAGTCGCATCCGTGCTTTTAATAAGCGTGCAGAAACAACTCTAGTGCTGGAATTGCCAACGATTGATTACTACATTCTTAAACATGGTTAAATCTTCCTTTCATTCAAATTATTTGTTGTCACAAATTTTAAAGAGTTATTAAAAAATTGTCAATCACTTTTTCATTTAATTTTTAAAAACTGATATAATTGATATTCTAGAATTAAGGAAAGGACTAACCACATTGCGCTATAAACAAATTATTTTTGACGTTGATGATACTATTATCGATTTTGCGGCAACTGAAGATTTTGCTTTGCACAGTCTTTTTAATGCACATCATTGGCCATTATCTCAAGAACTTCAGCGCCAGTACCATGCTTACAATCAGGGATTATGGCGCAGACTTGAACAAGGCGAGTTAACCTATGAACAGCTGAGTGAAATGACCTTTCATGACTTTATCAAGGATCATTTTGGAATTGAGATTGATGGTAAAAAGGCCATGGACGAATATCGTTCATACTTTGGCGAAGCACATAAACTTCTGCCGGGTATAAAAGATACTTTGAAGTTTGCGAAGAAGCAGGGCTATAAATTAACCATTTTGAGTAATGGTGAAAAGTTTATGCAAAATCACCGCTTGGAACTAGCTGGCGTGAAAAAATATTTTGATTTGATTGTTACTTCAGAAGAAGCCCATTATTCTAAGCCGAATCCACATGCTTTTGATTATTTCTTCAGTCGAACTGAGATCGGTCCTGATGAAACAGTCTTCTTTGGCGATGGCTTGCAATCCGATATTTTAGGTGCAGAAGAATATGGCTTTGATAGCATCTGGTACAATCACCGTCACCGTAAAAATACGCTCCATTTGCACCCAATTTTTGAAGTGGAAAATTATCCAGAATTCGTTAAATTGATGCAGAATGATTTTCAAAAGAAGTATTAATTGAATTAATGAGAAGGGTATCTTATCTTTGAGATAAGATACTTTTTTTAGGTGAAAAATGATGAAGAAAATTACAACAGGAATTGTGGCCCACGTTGACGCGGGTAAGACGACTCTTTCTGAAGCCTTGCTGTATCGGGCAGGAAATATCAGGAATTTGGGAAGAGTGGACAATGGGGATGCATTTTTAGATACTCAACAACTTGAGAAAAAAACGGGGCATTACTATTTTTTCTCATGAGGCTAAATTGACCACGGATGATGCAGAGATTACTTTGCTGGATACGCCAGGGCACGTCGATTTTGCTTTTCAAACCGAAGAAGTGCTGAGCGTTTTAGATTATGCGATTTTGGTTATTTCGGCGACCGATGGCGTCACCAGTTATGCCAAGACGCTGTGGAATTTACTTGAGAAAAATCATGTACCTGTTTTTATTTTTGTTAATAAAATCGATATTGCAGGTACAAATAAAGGTCAGGTTTTAACCGATATTCAAAAAAGTTTAAGTGAAAATTGCCTGGATTTTAGCCAAGAAGATCAAACTTTTTATGAAAATGTGGCTTCGGCAGATGATCAGCTGCTCGAAAAATATCTGAATGGCGAAGAAATTATGAATTCGGATATTCAAAATTTAATTGTGCAGAGAAAGATCTATCCCGTTTATTTTGGCTCAGCTCTGAAATTAACTGGAATTACGGAATTTTTAGCAGGCTTTTGATAAGTGGACTAAAGAAAAAGAATATAGTCCTGATTTTTCAGCTAGATGCTTCAAGTTTCGCATGATAAAAATGGGGAGCGCCTTAGCTGGATAAAATTTTAGGCGGCAAATTGCAGGCAAAAACTGAATTAGCCGGCGAAAAGATTAATCAATTGCGCGAATATAACGGTGAAAAATTTACGACGGTTGTAAAAGTAAATGCAGGCGAAATTGTTGCAGCTACTGGTTTAACTAAGACTTATCCAGGACAAGGCTTTGGCGCTACAGACGCAAAAGAAGCCAGTCTAAAGCCAGTTTTAACTTACAAGCTTAATCCACTGGATGAGGATATTCATGCCTGTCTGATGGCCTTAAAGACGCTAGGAGACGAAAATCCGCAGCTTCATGTAACTTGGTCAGAACATTTGCAGGAACTTCGCGTTCAGGTGATGGGGAAAATTCAACTCGAGATTTTAAAACAATTGTTGCAGGAACGTTTTACTTTAACCGTTGATTTTGAACAAGGCAGCATTTTATACAAAGAAACTATTGCTCAACCAGTAGAAGGCGTAGGTCACTTTGAACCGTTGCGTCACTATGCGGAAGTGCACCTGTTGCTTGAACCAGGTCCAAGAAATAGTGGCGTAGTTTTTGAAAATAACTGCAGTCTAGAAGCTTTAACCAAAAATTGGCAACATCAGATTATGACAGCTCTTAAATCAAAAGAGCATTTGGGAGTTTTACTGGGTACGCCAATTACAGACGTAAAAATTACTTTGCTTGGCGGTAAAGGTAGTATTGTGCACTCAGTCGGTGGCGACTTTAGAGAAGCAACTTATCGTGCGGTGCGTCAGGGCCTGATGGAATTAAAAGAGCAGGACCAATTGATCTTGCTTGAACCATGGTATGATTTCCGCCTTGAAGTAAGTCAAGAACATGTAGGCCGCGCGCTGAATGATATTCAAAGAATGAATGGTCAGTTTAATTCACCAGAAAATAAAGGCGACCGCACCATCATTGAAGGCTCGGCACCAGTTAGTGAAATGCAGGATTACGCTGCGCAAGTACGTGGCTACACGCATGGTGACGGAATCTTTGAATGCGTCGTAAAGGGTTATTTGCCTTGTCATAATGCTCAAGAAATCATCGAACAGAAAAATTATGATCCTGTTTCAGATCTAGAAAATACGCCTAACTCGGTCTTTTGTTCACATGGTGCAGGCCACACGGTAACCTGGGATAAAGTGCCAGAAACAGCGCATTATCCATATACGTACCCATTAAAATAAAACTTCTTGCATGAAGTGAAATATATGATTACCTGTGAAAGAAATTTCATTTTTAGCAAAAAACGATGAAACAAAAGCGCTTACATAGTAACATAAAGGTATTGGAAAGGTGATACACATGACTACAATACCCTTTAAAGCCGTAGCTGTTGATATGGACGGTACTTTTTTAACAGAAAAGAAGACTTTTGATCATCAGCTTTTTGGTAAAATTTTGAAAAAACTACAAGCAAACAATATTCCCTTCATTTCAGCTACAGGTAATCAATTGATCAGATCACATGAATACTTTCAAGAATTCACTGAAGGAATTGATTATGTATCTGAAAATGGCGCTATTCTCGAAGCCGATGGCAAAGTAATCAAAAGAACTGCGCTCGATTATGATATTGCTCAGAAGTTGCTTCACTTTATTCAAACCGAATATCCAGAAGCAATCATCATGGTTAGTGCAGAACATCATTGTTACATCTTGAAAAGTATGGATAAGGCAACCAAAGATGATATTCGAATTTACTATCGCAAAGTAGAAGAAATCGATAAATTTACTGATATCGATTCTAGCGATGCTATTTTGAAAGTTTGTCTGACTGCCGACGATGAATTAGCTACAATTATTCAAGATCGCTTCAATGAAAAATACGGTGATTACGTTCGCGGTACTAGTAGCGGTAATATGACGATCGATCTGGTGCACAAGGGCATTAATAAAGCCAAAGGTGTAGCTGATATGCTTAAGTACTATGGCATTGAACAAAAAGATTTGATTGCTTTTGGTGATGGTGAAAATGATATCGGCATGCTTGAGGCATGTGGTTATAGCTATGCCATGGAAAATGCTAACGCTAAAACGAAGGCGGTTGCCAAATACGAAGCACCATCGAATGATGAGAATGGTGTCTTAAAAGTTTTAGCTAAATATTTAGATATTGAATAAAATAAAAAGCCGTAAAACGGCTTTTTTATTTTAAGCTAAATCCTAATCTGACTGGATTGTGATCGGCATAACGATAATCAGTGTTGATATCGGTAGCCTTGGCTTTAATATTTTTTGAAATGATAAAGCCATCGCCAACTGTTTGGTAGTTAACCTTAGGCCGATATTTCATATCCGTTGATCTAACTGTAGCTACACGCTCACGGTTAGTTGCTTTAACCATGATGAAATCCTTAGGCAACATCTTTTGATCTAAAACAGATACCCAACTAGGAATCTTTTCTTGATGGTCAAAGTGGGTGAGCATGTCGCGGCCTAATGCGTGGTTGAAGTCACCACCGACAATGACGTAATTGCCCGCTTTATATTCAGCTTCGATTACTTTAGAAAGAATCTTCATTTGCGCTTTACGCATTTTGCCGCCTTTATCATAGGCTGACATATGACTATTGATGACGATTAATTCTTTTCCGCCTTTGATTGGGTAGTGCATAACCGTGAAACAGCGATCAAGATCTGTAAATTTGGAGATAAATGCGGAAGAAACAGGATATTTTCTTCTAACTGCGCTTTGCATGTGGTACTTACTCATACTAAGCAAACCTGATTGAACGCTGCCGTGTGGGTCATAAAGTGGCCAAGCGAGATATGCGGAGTGGAAATTATTGGCAAAAACATGGTCATAATTTTTAAAAGCGTGCTCAACTAAATTAACTTGGTTGACATAGTGGCTACGCGTTGAGTGGGTATCGATTTCTTGAAAGAGCATGAAATCAGGATTCTGTTTTTTCATCGTCTTGATGACACCGTCGGTTGAAGCAAGAACGGATTGTTTAGAAAAGGCAGTACCACGTGTCCCTTGCGTTTTTGTGCCGTTTTTGAGTTCACCTTTATCCATAAAGAAATCAAAATTGTGATTATATGCACCAAAACCAACATTATAAGTAATAATAGAGTATAGATGGTGCAAGCTTAATTGTTTAGATTGATTATTTTTTATAGACAGTTTGCGATTATCAGGGATGCGATAGTAGTGCATTTGCATGTAGCCCACATAACCGATAATTACTACAAGCAAAATACCGATTAAGCTGAGCAAACCGATTCCAATTCTTTTTAGTATTTTCATTTTTAACCTCGATATGGAAGAAGACAATGATTACAGTATATTTAGTTCGTCACGGACAAACCTTTTTTAATTATTTCCATAAGATCCAAGGCAGATGCGATTCTCCATTAACTCCATTAGGAATTGCGCAAGCAGAAGCTACACGTGATTATTTAAAAGAAAAACACGTACACTTTGATTATGCCTTTTCTTCAAGCTCTGAAAGAGCGAGTGATACGTTGGAAATTATAACGGAACATAAGATGCCATTCAAGCGTGATAAGGGATTGAAGGAGTTTGCCTTTGGTCGCTATGAAGCCCACGATGAAAGTTTGAATCCTAAGCCACCTTATAATGACTTCTTCAAACAATTTGGTGGAGAAAGCCAGGTCGAAGTAGAAGAGCGGATGGATAAAACGATTCGTAGATTGCTTAAGGATATTCCAAATGGTAAAAACGTGTTAATTGTTTCACATGGTGGTGCCTTAATGAACTTCTTAAGAAAAGCACTGAACAGTTTACATCCCCTAGGAAAACTGCATTATCACAATTGTGGCATCGTTGTTTTAAACTATGATGGTAAGAACTTCACTTTAAAGTCAGTAGCCAATCCTGCGGACGACGTGTCTGATAGCTATAACGATAATTTATAAACCAAACAAAAAATCTCAGCCCAATTGAGCTGAGATTTTTTTATTAATTCTAATTTATTTTTAGAACTTGTTCTTGTCCAATGCAACTGGAGAATCTGGCTTTTCGCCGTTGATTAACTTCAGGTTGTTGTCAAATGCCTTAACAACCATGTTGCGTACAGCGTGAGTGGTGTAGAAGGCGGTGTGTGGAGTTACCAATACGTTTGGACGATCAATTAAGTCTGCCAAACGCTTGTCTGGGAATTCTTTACCTTCCCAATCCTCGTTAAATACACCAACTTCGCCTTCGTAAGTATCCATAACGAAGCCGAAGATCTTGCCTGAGTCCAAACCACGGATAACTGCGTCAGTGTCAACAAGTGGACCACGTGAGCAGTTTACAATTACAACGCCGTCTTTCATTTCTGCAATTGACTTGTCGTTGATCATGTGTACGTTAGCTGGTACATCTGGTACGTGAAGTGAAATTACATCAGCTTGCTTGTACAAATCGTCAAGTGAGTCAACGTAGTAACCCTTCTTTTCAAGTTCTGGGTTCTTGAAGATATCGTAAGCAATAACCTTTGCGCCGAAACCTTCCATAATTTTCATAAATACTTGACCAATGTGACCAGTACCAACAACACCGACAACTTGGTCACGAACTTCACGGCCGATAGTTGGTGCCCAACGTAAATCACGTTTAGCCATCTTTTCGTCCATGCGCTTGTCTTGACGTAATATACGTGCAGCTTGAATAGCAGCATGTTCAGCAATAGCGTCTGGTGAGTAAACTGGAACATTAGTAATTTCGAAGCCTAATTCCTTAGCCTTGTCCATGTCAATGTTGTCGACACCAACGTTACGTAATGACATCTTAGTTACGCCAGCATCTGCCAATGCTTGAAGAGTATCAGCGGTGTAGTCTAGTTGTTGGTAAACAACAACACCATCTGAACCTTTAGCAAGCTTTGCAGTTTCAGGAGTCAAAAGCTTATCAGTGTAATCAACATCGATATCCTTGTGAGCTTCCTTCCATTCGTTCAAGAATGGTTCTTCATCTTTACGAATAGCGTAAGCAAAAATCTTTGTCATAAATTTAAACCTCCGTAAAATTTATTAGTATGACCAGCCCTCATTATACACTTCCACTTGTTCAACAAAACACAAAAAAGCTTATTTTTTGCAGAAAATTTTAAAAATTTAAAATAAAACAAGCTAAATAAGCAGAATAAATTATTCCTATATACGGTAATTGTTTAAGGAATTATAAAGACATAGAGAATATAATGACACCATGTCATGCAATTGGTATTATATACTCATAACAAAAATACAACGCAACAAATAGAGATAGATTGCAAGAAGGTAACAAATCTTCTAATTCCTTATTAATACATCCTATTGGGCGTTTTATTAACTCATACATTGGGAGCTCAAGCGACTATGTGGTCGCAAGAGCGAATGTTGATAAAAAGCCCATCCCCTTTTTGCGAAAATGAAGAATCAAGTCCCCTGCATATCTCAAGCGTTGAACCTTTTTGTTAACCTTGATGATTCGTTTTCACAGCATTAGTGATGAGTAGGCTAATGTAAAAAAATCTCGTTATTCTCATTCAACACAACTCCCTTAAAGGGCTGGTTTAGATTAGTCATCTAAGCCAGTCCTTTTCTTTTTCGGCTATAATTAGCATGAATAGAAAAAAGGAGAAAGAGCAATGATTTTAATTTCATGGAATATTGATTCACTTAATGCGGCTTTGACTGGAACATCAGCTAGAGCTGAAGAAACCCGTCAGGTGTTAGATAAAATTCATGACGCAAATCCTGATATTATTGCAATTCAAGAAACCAAGTTGCGTGCAACGGGTCCAACTAAGAAGCACCAAACAGTACTTGCAGAAAAGTTTCCTGAATATGATTACGTTTGGCGTTCTTCAGAAGAACCGGCCAGAAAAGGTTATGCAGGAACAATGTATCTTTATAAAAAAGAATTAACGCCAAAAGCTTCATATCCAACTATTGGTGTACCAGATACGATGGACGCGGAAGGCCGAATTATTACGCTTGATTTTGATAAGTTCTTTGTCACACAAGTTTATACGCCCAATTCAGGTAGTGGCTTAAAGCGTTTAGCTGATCGCCAAGTTTGGGATGAGAAATATACTGAATACTTACACAAGCTAGATCAAGAAAAGCCAGTTTTGGCAAGTGGCGATTACAATTGTGCTCACACTGAAATCGATTTGAAGCATCCCGAAAATAATCACCATTCAGCCGGCTTTACTGATGAAGAAAGAGTGGACTTTACCAATTTGTTAAATGCAGGTTTTACAGACACATTTAGAAAAGTTCACGGCGATATTACAGATGTTTATTCTTGGTGGGCTCAACGCGTTAGAACCGCCAAGGCCAACAACTCTGGCTGGAGAATCGACTACTGGCTAGTATCTAATCGGATAGCCGATAAGGTGGTTCGGTCAGAAATGATGGATACCGGAAAAAGAGCAGACCACTGTCCAATTTTGCTCGAAATTAACCTGTAAAATAATCAAAACACTAGTATAATTACTTTCGAAAAAATATTTTTTGGAAGAGTAGAGGTTAATTTTTTGAATAACGAGAAAAAAGAAGATTGGGCCCTGGAGCAGGACTTGAAATACAATCGTCTGACTGCATTCAAGCTGTTTGCGATGACTAGCTCCATTTGGTAAGACTGGTGCTACAGCGCTGCTTTATTTATTGATTGCTGGTATTGCCTGGTTTATACCAATTACGTAAATGGCCGGAGAAATGGCTTCAATCAATAATTGGTCTTCCTGGTGATTTATTGCAAAAGATTGTGGGAATCATGCTCGCCTGCGGAATCATCGGTGAACTTGGTAACTGGATTGCTGGTCCTAACCAAGGGATGTATGAAGCTGCAAGGGAAGGCTACATGCCTAAATTCTTTACCAAGACCACTAAGCATGGTGTGCCAATCAGAATCATGATCTTGCAATCAAGCATTGTTACTATTTCTGCGCTTTTGATTACATTTACTAGTGGTGCCAATGCGGACTTTGCCTTTAATGTTTCTTTGGCCGTAACTACTGCTCAGTACTTGATGGTTTATATGATCATGTTGATCGCTTACATTGTTTTAAAGAAAAGACACGAAGACTATCACTGCATGTATTAAATGTCGAAGAATCCTAACACCAGTATTGCGATTGCAATTTTGGCATTAATTATTACCGTAATTGCATTCTTCGTTACCTTCGTTCCAGCATAAGGAACTCCAAGTTACTTACATGGTGTTTATGTTTGGACTTTGATTGGCATGTGTGCGATCGTATCAGTTTTGCCACTGATTTTGTATCGCTGGCATGAAAAATGGCAAAATCAATAAACTTGAAGCATTCGTTTTTAAAAAGCGAGTGCTTTTTTAGTAGAATCAATTAACGAGGTGAAAAACATGACGGTGATGCGGGATGCAATTTTAAACGGGTTTGAGGATGAGAGATATCCTGGCAGTGAATTATTTGGACCGAGAGTTTTAGGTAATGATGCACAAGAAAAAATCTGGTTTACTTTACGCGAAGAATTATCTAGCTGCCGGAGTTTTACTTGGGCAGTAGCTTTTATCACACAGGATATGCTCGTACCACTTAAAGTGGTGCTAGCCGATTTAGCTGATAAGGGCGTTTCAGGCACGATCATTACAGGCGATTATCTTAACTTCAATAATCCCCGTGTTTTTGAAGAGCTGCAGAAGATACCGAATTTAAAAATTAAAATTGCGACAAAAGCAGGCTTTCATGCTAAGGGCTATTTATTTGAACATGAAAATTACCAAACTGTCGTTGTAGGCAGTGCCAACTTTACTCGGTCAGCTGTGCTTAGTAATTATGAGTGGGCGCTAAAAGTTAGTTCGAATAAACAAGCGAATTTAACTAAGCAGTTTGCACAAAAGATTGCTTTGCTTGAGCAAAATAGTTTTGATATCACTAGCGAATGGCTGGAAGAATACAAAGCAAATTGGGTAAAGCCTAAAGCAAATGTTGTCCGTAAAAGCGTTGAAAAGATTACGCCGAATAAGATGCAGCAAGCGGCGTTAAAGAATTTGAATGCACTAGTTGCTAACGGCGAAAAGCGCGGGTTAGTAGTTTCCGCAACAGGAACGGGTAAAACTTATTTAGGTGCTTTTGCTGTAAAAGACTTTAAGCCGAAAAAATTTTTGTATGTTGTCCACCGTCAACAGATTGCGAAGAAGTCGCTTGAAAGTTTTTACAAGGTAATTGGCGGTTCGAAAAAAGATTTTGGTTTGCTTAGCGGCAGTCATCATGAATTAAACAGAAAATATATTTTTGCGACAGTACAGACTTTAAGTCAGACAGATGTGTTAGCTAGTTTAGCTGAAGATGAATTTGACTATATTTTGATTGATGAAGCGCACAGAGCAGCGGCGCCAAGCTATCAAAAGATATTGGCGCACTTTAAGCCGCAATTTTTATTAGGGATGACGGCCACTCCTGAGCGAATGGATGAACAAAATGTGTACCAAATTTTTGATTATAATTTGGCCTATGAGATTCGTTTGCGGGATGCACTAGAGGAAAAGATGCTAGCGCCGTTTCATTATGTTGGCGTGCAGGATTATGAAGCAGATGGCGAGACGATTGATGAAACAACGGGCTTACGCTACTTAGTTTCTGAACAGCGTGTGGATTATGTCTTAAGAGAGATTGATTATTATGGCTATTGCGGCAAGCAAGCCAAAGGATTGGTATTTTGCAGCAGACAGGATGAGGCCAAAGAATTAGCTGACTTGTTTTCTAAAAAAGGTCATCCAGCAATTGCTTTGACTAATGAAGATAGTGAAAAACGCCGGAGCGAAGTTATTGCCAAACTGGTTAACGGAAAAATCGAATATATTATTGCCGTTGATTTGTTCAATGAAGGGATTGATATTCCGTCTTTGAATCAGATTATTATGTTGCGCAACACGCAGTCGAGTATTGTTTTTACGCAGCAATTAGGGAGAGGTCTTAGGAAATATCCTGGTAAAAACTTCGTGACGGCGCTTGATTTTATCGGTAACTATAAAAATAATTATTTGATCCCGATCGCATTAAATCAGGATACTTCGCGTGACAAAGACCGGGCTAAAAGAGAGACTCGCTTGCCAAATCTGATCGATGTTTCAACGATTAACTTCAGTAAAGTGGCCTCTGAAAAGATTTTGGCATCGCTAGATCAGGTAAAACTCGATGGCCTGCGTGAATTGCGGCAGAGCTATCAAGAATTGAAAAATAAAATTGGTCGTATTCCGCTTTTGTATGACTTTTACCAATATGGTTCAGTATCACCACTTGTTTTTGCGAATAATCATGGCTTGGACGACTATGCGACCTTTTTACAAAAAATGGGTGAATCTGTTGAGCTAAGCAAATATGAAAATCAGGTATTAACTTTTCTGACCAAGGAATTATTAAATGGGAAAAGAATACATGAATTGCTTTTGCTAGATTTGCTTTTCAAAAACGGCAAAGTAAAGCAAGAAGACTACGTCAGTCTTTTGCAAAAATGTGGTTATGTGAATGAAGCAGTGTTGCAGTCAGTTGAAGACATTTTATCTTTGTCATTTTTCGACGTTAAGCAGGGCAAGACAACGAAAAAAGCTCAATATGGCGATCTGCCGCTAATTGAGCATAGCAATCTGCCTGATTATGAACTGAATGAAAAATTAGCCGCCACACTTAAGCAAAATAACTGGTTTAAACGATTGGCAGAAGACGTAATTAAAACGGGGCTGGAATTAAATGAGTCGTATGACAATCTGCATCAATTTACTCTGTATCAACAATATGACCGTAAAGATGCTTGCCGTTTATTAAACTGGCCCAAAGATGTTTCTGCTCCAATGTATGGCTATCGCGTTGGCGAACACGATACGCCAATGTTTATCACTTATGAGAAGAATGATGATCAAAAGCGCAACGCAATCTACAATAATACGTTAGAAAATGGTCGAAGTTTGCGTTGGTATACAAGAGTGCCACGTCATTTAAATTCGGAAGAAGTGCAGCGCTTGCTACATACTGAAGGGATGCACATTCACTTGTTTGTTAAAAGAAGTGATGCGGAAGGCAAGCAGTTCTTCTATTTAGGTGAGGCAAAAATTGATCCTAAGTCGGTTAAGGAAGAATTGATTGGTGCTAAGAAAAAGCCAGCCGTAGGGATGAATTTATTATTCGAAACGCCGCTCACTAGTGAGATGTACACATATTTATTTGCATAAGAAAAACAGCTTTCTGTTGTAGAAAGCTGTTTTTGTTTTAATCATCTGTAAAAGTGTTAGCCCTAATATGATTCAAAATTTGCAAGCCCATTGCTTTTTGCGCATCTTCATCGCCTGAAGTTTGATTTAAGAACATAATCAAACCGTTGCGATTATCAGTTGTCATTTCGAACCACATACCGAAGTGAGTACCAGTTAAATTGCCGTAAGCAGATTTAATAGTATCGTTGTTTTCAATATGTACACCGCCAGAATAATCATTAACCTTACTGTCTAAGTGAGTAAGGTAATGGAAATCTGACTTACTTAAAATGGTTCCATTGGTTAAACCAACTTGAATCTTGTAATAATCCATTGGAGTGGTAAACATGTTACCTGTACCTGGAAGTTGAGATGCTAAAGATCTTTTTACATATTGTGGATCTTGATAGTTGTTGCCGTTGTCCCAAGTGTAAGAAATTGGATCTGTTTTTCCGCTAGGGATGTTTTGGTAAAGATAAGTATTGGTTAAACCTAATTTATTAATGATGCGGCTGTTGAAGTTTTCTTCATAAGATTGGCCGCTGACTTTTCTGATAATGCCGGCAAGCAAAATATAGTTTGTATTATTGTAAGAATAAGTTCCGGGAGTGCCGGGATCAGTGGAATTTGCATTATTGATAGCCCAATTAATGGCTTCTTCTTCGGAACTATCGCTGCCGCGGTCAGTTTCGGTACCTGTTGCAGTAATGCCGGAAGTATGGGTCATTAATTCACCGACTGTAATGTTGTCGGCGTTTTTAAGGTTAGGGAACCAACGTGATATTTTGGTGTTTTGAGTAAAACGCTCGCTGGTGTGCCATTTTTCATTCATTAATTGAATAACCATGGCTGCAGTAATTATCTTTTGCAGAGAACCAGTTGGATAAACTACTTGTTCGTTTCCGTTACCGATCTTTTTGCCATACCAAGCCCAGCCGTAGCTAATTTGCTGCGGACGACCATTTTTGATAATTACAGCACTGCCGCGACTATTGTTTTGAGCAAAAACATTGCGTACAAAACTGCGCATTTCTGTTTTGGGATATGTGCTCGCTTGAACAGGAGTTGCTGTTTTAGCACTAACTGTAGGTGCTGCAACGCCTAGCAAAGTGACAGCAGCCATCCCGATAATTGTTTTCTTAAAAATTTTGAGGGCCTCCCTTAAACATGTCTAATCTCCATTTTAGCGCGATACTTGGTCCATACAAGTTCAAAATTATTAAGAAAATGTAAGCGAAAATGTTTACATACAATTTGCTTGAATGAACAAGCTATTTAAAGTTTGTCGCAGATATGGATCATGGGCATAGAGGTAAGTGCCTTTGATACCACGTTTGAAAAGAACATTTAGCGAATTTAGTACCATTTTTTCTTCATATTTAAACTTAGCTCGAGAATCGGTCAGATCGTTACGCTTTTTAAACATCTCTGTATCGGTGATTTTGTCTAAATTAACCTGCAGCTTGTTAGTATGAGGAACCTGGCTAATTGGCGGTCCAATAATGATGCCGGCATAATTTAAATCAAAACCCTGACAAGTATAAATAGAACCAACCTCATTGATGGTTTCCGGAATCTCGGCCCATGGCGTTGACGTGTAATTGTACTGATCCCACGGCATTTTGAAGTTACCTTCTTTAATGTAATGTTTGCCGCCGTCTAAGGTGGAAGGATAGCCGGATGTAGAAAGAACCCTCGCTAGACCTTCTTCATTATTTCGTTTAATGATTTCCTGGCGCATTTTTTCGGCATCGGTAAAAATACGGAAATCATAATTTTGCCACATGGTTTTATCTAGTGGCCGCAAAGTTCCTTGAGTAAAAGCATCAAACCAGTTGATCAGATTATCCGGAGCCGTCATCCTAAATTGATGATGTAAAACATATTCTTCGTGGGCGTAGCGATGCGTAATTTGTTCCAAGCGCTCTTTAGTCCAAAAACTCTTCATGCGCAGCACCTGATATTCATCAAAAACAAGAACGACAACTTTGGCTAGTTTAATAATCTCTTCAAGCTGATTATTATGATAGAAGTTATTGTAATGATCTGGCTGCGATAAAAGCAGATGCGCTTCATCAATTACTACGATGTCCGCTGTCTTTTGCTTTTTATCTAATTGGTTAATAAATGAAGTAGGCCGCATGTAGTCTTTTTTATAAAGTTCTTGTAGTGGCCCCGCGATTTGTTTATAGACTTTAAGCAGTTCAGGGTGATTTACTAAAAAATAATTTTGCGTACCCGAAAATGGTGCAGTATTGTTGCGGCTTAGTTTTTGAATCCGATCAAATAGCGATGAGAGAATCACGCTTTTGCCAGTACCAGCATCACCATAGATAGTAAAAACAGCCGGGATGTTTTTGTTTTGTAAATGCGCAGCCGCAAACTTGATAATTCGGTTAATCAAACTATTTTGTTCATTAGTTAATGGATGATTAGGCGATAATTTTTGAAATGCTTGGTTGTTCACTGTTTATTCACTTCCAAAATATCTATTATAATTAGTAAAAATATTAACGACACAAGGTGATTTTATGACAGCGCAAAATATTATTCATGACCAACTCTTTTTAAGTCAAAAGTCGACGAGTGCAAATCGTGCAGATTTGAAAGTTGCGGAAGATTTGCGAGATACTCTTTTGGCGAATAGAGACAAGGCCGTCGGACTAGCAGCCAATATGATTGGTAAAAATAAAAGAATCATTGCTTTTTATGTAGGACTTCTTCCATTAGTTATGCTTAATCCGCAAATTACAAAAAAGAGTGGTGAGTATTTGACTGAAGAGGGATGCCTTTCATTGAGTGGCGAACGAAAGACTAAACGCTATAGAACGATTACCGTGACATATCAAGACATGAATCTTAATACGAAGACGCAAGAGTTTACGGATTTTATTGCGGAGGTAATTCAGCATGAAGTAGATCATTGCGAAGGAATTTTGATTTAAAATAAAGTTTTTTGAAAAATATTTCGAATAGATAGTTCGGATTATAGCTAATAAAAATACTATCATTAATTTTAATGGTAGTATTTTTGCTATGCTGAAGATAATGAAACGATAAAAAGTTATCTGAACTAATGACAACGCGAACGAAGGG
>ENA-OQBL01000223-OQBL01000223.1-human-gut-metagenome-genome-assembly--contig:-NODE-223-length-32689-cov-7.999846_pt1 | contig 32689 bp, 35 predicted proteins | sample MGYA00242747_ERZ504553 | MGnify/ENA primary metagenome ERZ504553 (study PRJEB26092, sample SAMD00036240) | human gut metagenome | host: Homo sapiens | study: EMG produced TPA metagenomics assembly of...
GTTGTTGGTTGACGAGTGACCGAAACGAAGGCGGCGGGGAGCGGCACCGGGGAATGACTTCGGGCCAACATGACCCGAAGCAGCCCCATAAGAACACAAAAGCGCCCGGGCGGCATGAAGCCACACGAACGCATGAAATGACATGATAGTTAAAGTTCCAACAAACTTCACATACATAGCCGGAATAACCCGGAGGGGGAGCTATGCTTTTTTAACTGATGTAGGTCATGGGTACTGTGAAAAAAGACAAAAATAGACACGGCGGCAATCCTCCTATATGCCGCCGTGGATTTGCACGGTGTTAGGTCGTCGTTGGTTTAGGATAAATGAAAAGAAACGGCGGCTCTGATTTTTCTCAAAGCCGCCGCTTCATAGGCGCATGGAAATGTGTCTGCTGGACGACGGCTTTTTTTCTTTTGCCGTCGCCCGGCAGTTTAATAACTATTTAATATCAATTTATAATTGGCATCACTATAAGAACTTTCCTTTTCATCGAGCATTTTAGTTCAAATCCTTAGTTTCCACATTGTAAATCGAGAGAAACGCAAAGATTAAGGAAAGTACCATAAGTACAACAGGAAGAATGGCATTATCCGCCAAAGAAAAATCGCCCACATTAGCCTGTGTCAAAAAAATCAGCAGAAAAGATGATACGATGGTAGCTTTTGAGGACTTCATAGCCATACCAATAAACAAGGCGATAAAACTCATGGTTACAATGACAACGGACTTTAAGAGTAACTGAATATAGAACCCCATACTTGCCATGTTGTAGTCCAGTGGGAATGAGGAAACCATGAATTGTGAACCAAGTAAAATGCAGCCGTAAATCAATAGTTTTGTCAGCACCAGAGCCACGAAATTGAAAATCCATACAGCTAACATTTGAGAAACGAGAATTTTCTGTCGCTTAATTGGATACGAAAACATTAAGTTCATGGTTTTGTTTTTATAGGCGCTCACAATGTATGTGGACAACATGACACTGGTAAACACCAGAAAAGCCATGCTTGTAAACAGCTCGATAGAGGAAGAAATCGCACTGTTACCCGGCGCCGCATCAGGAACACCCGTATCAGGATCATTGGCAATTCCCAAATAGCAAAGGGCAAATATGAACAGGCAGATCAGAGCCGACATGATAACCACATTGCGAATGTACTTGCCTACATTATTCTTTTTCCATTCCAGCCTAATGAGTTTAAGCATGATATTTCACCTCCCCGGTCAGCTTCAAGAAGTAGTCCTCCAGCGTTTCAGATTTCTTTCCAATGCTCACAACTTCAACATCATTCAGAGCCAGTATTTTCGTCAACTGCTGGGTAGACGCTGCATGGTCATATATGCGAATTTTACCGCTGTCAAGAATTTTAAAATTTTGCAGACCCAACTTTTCAGTCAAGACATAGGCAGCCCGCTTTTCATCCGTGACAGAAAGCTCCACATAATTGAGGTTCATTTCCTCAATATCTTGCATACGAATTTCTTTCATCATTTTTCCGTGATGGATAATAGCAACGGTATCCGCAATACTCTCCACTTCAGATAAAATGTGACTTGAAATCATAACGGTAATACCGTACTCCGAACAAAGTGTTTTTAATAAATCACGGATTTGTTTCATTCCTGCTGGATCAAGGCCGTTTGTGGGTTCGTCGAGAATAAGCAGTTCCGGCTTGCACATAATGGCTCTTGCAATTCCGAGGCGTTCTTTCATGCCGAGGGAATAGTTCTTGACCGGCTGATCGGCTGCTGATGTCAAGTCCAGCATTTGCAACGCACTTTCAACACTGTCAACATTGTAATAGCCCATATACTCACAATGAAGCTGTAAGTTCTCACGCCCGGTCATGTGGTCATAAAAGGTGGGAAACTCGATGATACTTCCCATTCTTTTTAAGACTTCATAGGATTTTGGAGTCAATACCTCTCCAAACACCTCAATAGTCCCACTGGTAGGTTTCCAAAGGTTAGTAATCATCTTCATCACTGTGGTTTTACCAGCTCCGTTAGGACCAAGAAAACCATAAATTTCCCCTTTGGGAATATGAATATTAACATCAGTGACAAGTGCCTTACTACCGATCTTTTTAGAAAGACCACTTGTTTGTAAAATAAATGGCATTGTCTTGCCCTCCTTTCTACTGACATTATAGAAAGTTCGATTTTCAAAACTCTTGAATAATTCTTACAAATTTCTTTCTTGAAAAAATGACCTATGGTTTAATTGGCCATTTTCTTGAGCGTAATAGTGAAAACTGTTTTCTGGTGCGGTTGACTTTCTAAAGTAATATCGCCACCGAGTTGCAAGGCAAGATTTTTCGCAATCGTCAGTCCAAGACCATTTCCCTGCATAGCACTATTTCTGGAATCTTCCATCATAAACAGCCGATCAAAAACCGAATCGGCAAATTCTTTTTCAATTCCACGGCCCCTGTCCACAATGTCTATATAGATATGTGCCTGATCTGCCCGCAAAAACATACCTAAATATTTTCCATCGCCGCCATAGCGAATTGCATTGGAAATCAAATTGAACATAATTCTTTGCAACGCATCTTTATTGGCATTTGCATACAATACATGATCGGGTATGTTAATTTCCACTTCAAAATTTTTTTGTGAAAGGAGTTCATAGAAATCCAAAATATTTTCCCGGCAGGCTTCGTTCACATTCAAACGCTCCAATGGCATATCTGTATCGCCAGCCTCTAATTTAGCAAGCGTAAAGAATTGTGTAATCAATCCCATTACCCTCTGGGCAGTGCTTTCTACCTTTTGCAACATTTCATTGCTTTGGGTTCCGTTCAAACGCATAATCTCCAAATAGCCAAGAATCACTGTCATGGGAGTTTTAATGTCGTGGGAAATGTTAGATAACATCTTTTTGGATGCCATTTCAGCCCGCCGATACTCAACTTTTACTTTTTGCCGATCTTCCAACATTCGATTGATTTGTGTTGCAAGCTCTATCAGTGCCTTATTATCGGTAAAGACTGTCACTTTTTCGTCGCTGTCGGTGTCAAGAAGTTCTTTCAATTTGCTGCTGATCTCATGTATTTTTGCTTTTGTTCCGTTATGGAATACAAACTGCTGGTACACAATGATACAGATTAAAATCATAATACAGAGGGTTAGTAAAAAGATAATTGTCGCATTGCTCATTTCTGTTCTCCCAGCTTATAGCCAATTCCCCATACAGTTATAACAACTTGTGGCTTTCGTGGATCATCCTCAATTTTCGTTCGTAAACGGCTGATGTGAACATTGACGGCATTTTCATCCCCCATATAGGCATCATTCCAAATTAAAGAATAGATTTGAGCCTTTGTGTAGACCCTTTGTGGGTTTTCCAGAAGCAGCCGTAAAATATCAAATTCTTTTGCGGTCAGTTCGATAATCTCGCCTGATTTTGTGACGGTGTGATTTTCCAAGTTCATAACCAATGGGCCCCACACAAGTTTCGTTTGCTCTGGCTGTACGGCAGCATATTCGGTATTTCTCCGTATGTTTGCTTTAATACGCGCCATAACCTCTGTTATGGAAAACGGTTTTGTAATATAATCATCCGCACCGAGGCCCAAACCTAAAGTTTTGTCGGAATCCGAATCCTTTGCAGAAATGATGATAATTGGCACCGTACTTTTTTGACGAATATACTTCATTACATTCATACCTGTAATTTTGGGAATCATCAAATCCAACAAGACGATACTATAAGAACCAATGTCGAAAGCCTCACATGCCTTTTGACCATCGGTAGCGCAGACAACTTCAAAATTTTCTGCTATAAGATAGCTACATAACATTTCACTTATTTCTATATCATCTTCAATTAAGAGAATCTTCATTATTCTTTTTTCCTTCCTTTCTGCGCCTATCAGTCGGCTTCTCCGCAGTTTTAGGGAGCAGCCAAACACCGGCCATTTTCACAGCACCGGGGATACGCCCACCAGCACAATAATAATTTACCCTACGAGGTGTCACGCCCCACTTCTCGGCGGCCTCTTTCAATGTCATATAGTCCATTTCGCACCTCCACAGAGTACATTATAGTTCTTTATCTCGAACAATACAAGTTGGAGGCTGCATATTGATGAAATGAAATACTACCTTGTGTAAAATCTCATTACATTCTCATAACCTGACCCGAAATGTACAATGATATAGGGTGATATGAGAATGGACCAAGAAGAAAGAAGGTTTGACTTTCACGGCCTCGGGGCGGCTCTCAAACGAGCCAGAGAAGAAAAGGGATGGACACAAGCCTATGTTGCGGAATTAGTAGACCGTGACTCCCGTACCATTATGAATATTGAGAACAAAGGTCAGTATCCCAGTTTCGACCTTTTTGTTAAACTCATTACCATGTTTGACGTTTCAGTTGACCAGTTTATTCATGCGGACGGAGGGGCAAGGTCAAGCTCTTGCAGAAAGCACATTGATGTACTCCTAAATTCTATGAATGAAAAAGAGCTTGTTGTAATAGAAGCCACAGCCGAGGGCATCCCGCCTCGGACTACCCTTAAAGCAGTTTAGCCTTGCTCCTCATTCACAATGTTGCGTCTTGCCGCTCAGTCGTGGGTAGATGGTTTTCCCAACTCGCGATTTTTCCGATACGCTATTGTCCCCCTTGTGGTTTCCCTCCGGGGTAAATCGGATGACGCTAAGACCGAGCGTCAGCTGTATGTTACAGGCTTTGGTTGTGATCCGGAAAATGCCTGCACGATTATGGAGCAGACAAAGCGCACATGGGGCAAACCTGTGGACAAAGGAATTTTGGCCTATCATATTATCCAAAGTTTCAGCCCCGGTGAAGCAAGCCCGGACAAAGTACATGAAATTGGCTGTGAATTTGCACGGCGTTTTTTGGCTGATCGGTTTGAATGCACGATTTCAACACATCTTGATAAAGGCCATCTGCACAACCATATTGTTTGTAACTCTGTGTCCTATGCTGACGGAAGAATGTTCCGCAACGACTTTGATACCTATTATAGAAAAATTCGTCAGCTTTCGGATAACCTCTGCCGGGAGAATCATCTGTCGGTTATTGAAACCGATGGCAAGGGCCAGTCGTATTTTGAATGGCTCGGAGGAAAAACCGGAAATCCAAGAATCCGAAGCATGGTCTACAAAGATGTAGAGCTGGCGATAGCTTCTGCTGACAGTTTTGTAGGCTTTATTTCCGAAATGCAGGGCATGGGTTATGCGGTTAAATACGGGCCGCGTGTAGAGCATTTATCCGTTCGGCATAAAAATGCCCAGCGTAATGTTCGCATTGATCGGCTTGACCCGCGCTTTTCCGAACAGGCACTGCGGGAATATTACCGCCAAATGCACCAGCTTCCGGCTGATATGCGCCGGGAGTATAAAGAACAGCACACTCCGCAGCCGCAGTGGCGGCCTGCCGAATTCCCGCCAGCAGTAAAGCGAATGCGGTGTCGTACCAGTTTTTCAAAGCCATATCGTAAAGTGACTGGCTTTATGGCCTGTTACTATCACTACTGCCGCCTGCTCCGCAGAGCCTGCCGTGGCAAGGCAACAAAACGCTGCTATTTTCTGCTTCGGGAAGATTTTCTCAAATTCAACCGATACCAAAAGCAGACACAGCTTTTATGGGAGCATCGCTTGGAAACTCTTGATGATGTTCAAGCCTACAAAGCAGATTTGGAAAACCAGATTCAACATCTTGCCCGCCAGCGCAAGGTTTTGTACCGAAAGAAACAGGAGCCTGAAAAGGCAGCGCGGGAAGAACATATTAAAGATTTAACCAAACAACTCAAAGCCCTGCGCCACGAAGTTTACATCTGCAACGACATCGAAGCGGATGCGGCTGAGGTGCAGAAAAAGCTGCGGCAGGCCGAACTTGCTGCACAGGAAGAACGAAACGAGGTGAAAAACGATGAGTACCAGCGGCGAAGCAGCCGACCAGATGGCACGAGAAGCACTGCAATTTTCCGAGGTGGCTATTAAGCTGACAGCACTTGGGTTCAAAAATTCTCTTGCCCTTGCCTTGGCCTACGCAAAGGAAAATCCGAAAGTGCGCGGGAAAACCAGTTTGGATCGGCTTCTGCGCGAAAACAAGGAGCTGAAGGTCATTCCCATCAAAACTGAAGATGTATCCCAATTCAAAGAGTACGCCAGGCAATACGGCGTACTCTTTGCTGTTATCAAGGATAAATCTGCCCAAGGAGAAAAGGTTGACATTATGTTCAAGGCGGAGGATGTCAGCAAGCTCAACCGCATCTATGAGCAGATGGGTTACAACATTCCGAAAGCGCAGGGACAGACCGACCGAAAAAAAGCGCCCGCCCGCAATCCGCAAGGGCCAGAATTGCGGGTGCCAGAGAAAGGCTCTATGACTTATGATAAGCGCCCATCGGTGCGGATGAAGATCGATCATTACCGTGCGGTCGCCAAGGCAATATCCGAAACGCAAAAGGCTCTGCAAAAAGGAACCAAAGAAGCGGTTACAAAGGAGGCTCGATGATGTACGAAGATGGTTTCAATATTGAGGAATGGAAAGCAAAAAGCTGGCAGAACGGCAGGAAGCCTTTGCTGCACAGGAAGAAGCGCTGAAGGATGTGTTTGCCAGCGGACAGACCCTTGCCAACTATTTTTACCAGCGCGGCAGGCTGGGCAGCCACATCACTGCCGGGAATACGGCGCTGATTCTGCGTGCCCATCCGCTGGCCTGCGCGGTTATGTCGGCAGACGAGTGGAGCAAGTACGGACGGCGCGTCAGCAAGGGCTGCACAGGGATCGCGCAGATCGTGCGCAGCAATGGATATTATTCCGTTGCCAAGGTGTTTGATATTTCCCAGACCTACGGCAACAAGCCGTACCCGATTGCCGCAGTGGAAAGCACGAAACAAATCGAGAAAGCCATTGATGTGATGCGCGAGATCTCACCGATCCCGGTTCTTCCGAAAAACGAAGTCGAAGGGTTCTGCTATGATGCCGAGCGTCAGGAGCTGGTATTCTGCGCCGCCATGCCCCCGCAAGAACTTTTGCAGCGGCTGCCCGCGGAGATCGTGATGGCGGCTGCTGAACCCGCCTATGCCAGTATCTCGGAAAACGAGCTGCTGCGCCAGACCGCCGCAGCCATAAGCGTGGAGGTCTGCGGACGGTTGGGCTTGCCGATGCCGCCGGATGCGGTGCAAACACTGGAGGACATGAAAGAACACATCCCGGACGGCGAGGAACGCAGAGCTCTGGAAAAAGTGCGGGAAACGGCAGTCACCTTTGGGGATGCCGTGTGCAAGCGCCTGAAACTGGAGCGCGGTCAGCCTGCTCCGCAGCGGGAAGAACGGTGATGCCGTATGCACTCCAACCGCACCGATAAAACCGAGCTGATTTTATGGGCGCTGCTGTTGCTGCCGCTGCTCTGGTTTGCGGCTGCACTTGCACAGGCGGCAGAACAGGCGCACGGTCTTGCAGAAATCACAGCGCTGCTGTCAGAGTTAATGCAGAACCCTGCCACATTGCACTGGTGCCAGAACACACCGAAATTTCTGCTGGCGGTGCTTGTCATTTATCCATTGGCTGTTTACTGCTACAAGCTCGACCAGGCTGACCGCCGTCCCGGTGAGGAACACGGCTCTGCCCATTGGGGAAGTGTGCGCCAACTCAATGCAAAATACCAAAACCGCAAGGATAAGGTGCAGAACTATATCTTCTCGCAGAATATCCGATTCAGCACAGACAGCCATGCCCACCGGCACAATTTGAATGTGGTGGTCATCGGCGGCTCCGGCAGCGGCAAGACCCGTTTTTATGTGAAGCCGAATGCCATGCAGGCCAGCGGCTCTTATCTATTTCTGGACCCCAAGGGTGAGCTTGTGCGCTCCCTTGGCGGGTTTTATGAATCACTTAGAATTCCGGTCACAGTGATCGACCTTGTGCATTTCAAAGGGCACTATAACCCCATGCACTACATCGACTCGGATGAAGATGCCGTTAAGCTGGCGTATGCCATCGTCAACAACACCAAGCCCAAGGATGCCCCGGCCAGCGGCGGCGATAAATTCTGGGACGATGCCTCCGTACTGCTGATTTCCGCGCTGATCCTGTATCTCATTTACGAAGCGCCGGTATATGAGCAGAACTTTTCCACCCTGATGTACATGATCCAGAACTGTCAGATGGAAGAGGGCGACATGGAACCGAATCCCTTGGAAATGCTCTTTAATGAGCTGCAGGAGCGCGACCCGCTGCATCCGGCAGTGCTGCAGTTCAACAGCTTTAAGCTGGGCTCCACTAAAACGCTGCAATCTGTGCTGATCACCGCTTCCGCCAACCTGTATATGCAACCTGTATATGTTCAACACCGCGCAATTTGCCGAAATGACCAACACCGACACCATGTTCCTGCCGCGTCTGGGGCTGGAAAAGCGTGTGATTTTCTGTGTCATCCCGGACAACGACAAAACCTATAACTTTCTCATTACGATGCTGTACACCCAGCTTTTTGACCAGCTTTTCCGGCTGGCGGATTCTGAGCCGAAGTTTGACGGCGCGTTGCCGGTCCATGTGCGATTTATGATGGACGAGTTTGCCAATGTCGCCTTGCCTGCCAATTTCAAAAACATTCTGGCTGTATGCCGCAGCCGCAATATCAGCTGTGATATTATTTTGCAGTCCAAAAGCCAGATTCAAAGCCTGTACAAGGATGATTGGGAGGGCATGATCGGCAACTGCGACAGCCTGATATACCTTGGCGGCAACGAATATGCCACCTTTGAATGGCTATCCAAGTACATCGGCAAAATGACCGAACGCACCAAAAGCCAAAGCATCGGGCGCGGCAGCCGCGGTTCCAGCAGTGACAGCTATCAGCTTACCGCCCGCGACCTTTGCAGCCCGGATGAGATCCGCCGCATGGATGATGGGGATTGTCTGGTACTGCTGCGCAGCGAACCGCCGGTTATAGACCACAAGTTTGATTTAATGCGCCATCCCACTGTAAAGCGCACCACGGACGGCGGAGCCGCCCCTTACCGTATGCCGGACGATTATGCGCAAACTGCACAGACCATATCGCCCGATATTGTGACCGGGCTGACCGAGCCCGCGATCACCGAAGTAATGTACGATGAAATTCAAAAAAATCAGGGAGGAAATTCACAATGAACAAGAAAGAAACCTATAATACGTCCGACCGAAACGATGCCCGCCAGCGCAAAATCAAACGCATCTATCTGGTCACTGCCACCACTGCTGCCCTTGCCTTTACCATGGCCATGCCCGCCTTTGCCGCCAATGACCCGCTTGCCACCATCAATGCCCTGAGCGATTTTGTGTTCAGCGCCATCAAGGCGATTGGTGCCATTCTGCTGGGCTTCGGCATTGTGCAGATCGGTCTTGCCCTGAAAGGGCATGATGCCAGCCAGCGTGCGCAGGGCTTTATGACCTTTTTCGGCGGCGTGGTGATTTACTTTGCAAAGGATATTCTGGATATGATTCTGAAATGGAAAAAATGCTTGAATTTTCTCCAGCGTATCTGATATTATTGGATGTGGTGGTGAAAATATGATAAAAACTACTGCGATGTTGTTGCAAGAATTGCAAAGCTACAGAAATCCGCGCGATAAGCTGGCCCGCATGGTGCAGAACAAAGAATGCATTCCGATTATTCAAGGACTGTACGAAACAGATTCCTCTACACCCGGATATAGGCTTGCAAACTGTATCTGCACCCCGTCGTACCTGTCCTTTGAATTTGCTCTGTCGTTTTCACGGTCTTATTCCGGAAGCTGTGTACAATTTCACTTCGGCCACCTTTTGAGAAGGAAAAAGCAAAAAAATTTATAAAACTCCTTTTGGTATATTTACCTATCGGGATGTTCCATCTGCTGTATATCCTTATGGTATTACTTGTTTCACAGAGCAGGGGTACGCAATTCAGATTGCAAGCCCGGAAAAGGCGTTGTGTGACGAACTCTACATCCAATCACCTGTAGCAAGTCAAGGCGAACTAAAGGAATTGATGTTTGATGGATTGCGCATAGATTGGGATGCTTTTTGCAAACTCAGCGTGGAGGACGTCGCTTTCCTCAACGGGAAGTACCATTGCACTAATATTCAGAAATTACAAAAGATTATGGAGAAAATCGCATGAACACAGTAATAGAACAAATGCTGCGCAAATATGACAGCAAAAATATCTATGACCAGAAAAATGCTATGAAAGAGGTCATGCAGGAAATCGTTCTGTATGGGTTGAGCCGTGCTGGGTTCTTCAGGGAAGCTGCATTCTACGGCGGAACAGCACTTCGTATTTTTTATGGGCTTGACCGTTTTTCAGAAGATTTGGATTTTTCACTTATGACAAGTAATCCTAATTTCGATTTGAAAGCATATTTTCCAGAACTTGAAAAAACCGTTCGCTCTTTTGGATTAAATGTTGTCATTTCTGAGAAAGAGAAAACCAAAGAATCCGCCATTCGTTCTGCATTCTTAAAGGGAAACACCAAAGAGCATTTCTTGCTTTTTTACGCAGATGAAGTGACGGCAAACAGTATCACCAAAAACGAGGCTCTTAAAATCAAATTTGAAATTGATACCATGCCGCCAGCATTTGCAACATTTGAGAGGCGGTTCTGTCTTGCGCCAATGCCGTATGAAATAAATCTCTATGATGAACCATCTCTTTTTGCAGGGAAAATTCATGCTGTATTGTGCCGTGCATGGCAGAATCGCGTGAAAGGGCGCGATCTCTATGATTATGTGTTTTATCTCTCTAAAGGAGCTACCGTCAACCAGAAACATTTACAGGCTCGCCTGATGCAAAGTGGTGTTATTACAGAAAATGATGCTTTTGACATCTCGGTAATTCGCTCTATGCTATGCGACCGCTTTGCTTCCATAGACTATAATCAAGCAAAGCAGGATGTGATTCCCTTTATACGCGATACATCCACTTTAGATATTTGGTGCAAGGAATTCTTTACGCAAATCACAATGCAACTTAATTAAGAAATCATGACCGTTCTGCTTTTTAGCAAGGCGGTCATTTCTTTTATCCGAAAGTAGGTGAAGTTTTGAATCAAAACTGGATTGTCGAAAATCTGAACAATGCGTTTTCCACATGGAATGGCAAACTGACAGAGCTTTGGGGGCTGGTGACAACCAGCCCCCAATCTTTTAAGGGCGGGGCTGTATGGGGCGTGATGCAAAGTCTTCACAGCGCCATGGTCGGCATAGGCTATGCGCTGATCGTGCTGTTCTTCGCCATATCGTTGTTCAAGAATACCATGAACTTTCACGAACTCAAGCGCCCCGAAGCGGCATTGCATTATCTCATCCGCTTTGTGGCCGCCAAAGCCTTGGTGGGATACGGCATGGACATCATGCTCAACATCTTTTCCATCTGCAACGGCGTGGTCAGCGATATGGCTGCCGGTATGGGCGGCATCTCGCAGGCGATGGTCACACTGCCCGGTGAGATGCAGTCTGCCATTGAAAATGTCGGTTTCTTAGCCAGCATCCCCTTGTGGCTCGTCACGATTCTTGGAAGTCTGTTCATTACCGTGCTGTCGTTCGTGATGATCCTCACCGTGTACGGGCGGTTCTTTCGCTTGTATATGTACACGGCGCTGGCTCCCTTGCCGCTGGCGAGCTTTGCCGGGGAAAGCACACAGTCTGTGGGTATTTCTTTTGTAAAAAGCTATATCGGCGTGTGCTTGGAGGGCGCTGTCATCGTGCTGGCCTGCATCATTTATTCGGCGTTTGTCAGCACACCCACGGTGACTGGTGGTGAGCCGACCACAATGGTGTGGAGCTATCTTGCCGAAACCGTATTCAATACCTTGCCCCACACTGGTGGATTTATGGAAAGACTTGCTTGCACAGCATCACCCCAGAGCCGAGCAGCTTGCCTTGGCAATTGAGATTTTCGCAAAAGGCAGCATGAAAGCTTTTGCGCAGCCCACGAATGTGGATATGTCCAATCGTCTGATTTGCTTTAACATCAATCGTTTGGGTGAGCAGCTGAAACCGGTGGCGATGATTTCCATGCTGGAATTTATTAACACTGCGGTTATGAACAGCAACCGCAAGGACGCAAACGCAGCCACTTGGGTATACTTTGATGAAATCTATCTGTTGCTCCGCGATGAGGAAAGTGCAAAGTTTCTGTACCAGAGCTGGAAGCGATTCCGCAAATATAACGCCTATGCCACGGGCATTACCCAGAACGCGCAGGATTGCCTGACCAACGATACCGCCTGCGCGGTATTGTCCAACAGTGAATTTGTGGTAATGCTGCGCCAGACAAAGGACATTCTGCCGCTGCGGAAACTGTACGGTCTGTCAGAGCCGCAGCAGGAATAGCTGAAACTGGCTACTGCCGGGCAGGGGATTCTGAAGATGGGCAATAACATCATCCCGTTTGAAAATAAGCAGCCGACAACAGGTAAGGTGTATAAGCTGATAAGCACTAAACCCGGAGAGGTGGAATAACTATGCGCAAAACAAAAACGGCGGGCCGAGGCCCGCCGCGATTTGATAAATTGGAAGTTAATGTACCCAGATATTATTCTCCAAATCTTTAAGATAGGATTTGTAAAGATTTATAAGTGTTGGCGTTTCCTTAGTATCAGGAAAGCTCAATAAATACCCATCCTCGGTTTCGTGAAAGCCTATAATGCCGTGTAGTCCGGCCATCTCTGCCACCTTGACCAAGGTGCGGTAGTCATACTCGGCAGCACTGATATAAAGCGTCATTTTGGTATCCCCTTATCATAGTACTGTTTTCTATTTTACACCCACAACCCGCTGTGCGACAAGGCATGGCGGAATTTTTATTTGTAAAGGAGTTGTTACCATGCCCAAAGAAAACAAAATCCGCGTTTTATATGTTCAGCCGGGAAAATACCCGGAGGAACGTATCATTGAAAACAATTTGAAATCCATGCAAAAACTTGTGGACGGCGATATTGAGGGTGTGTACCCTTGGCGGGATTACGCTTGCATTGTTTGTAATGATGAGGGAAAGCTGAACAATATGCCACTGAATCGGCTGCTCGAAGATTATGATATTCTCGCGGGCAGCTTTTTTGTTTGCGGTCTGCGCGATGGAGATTTTACCAGCCTGACGGACGAACAGTTCAAACGCTATGAAAAGCTGTACCATGATCCTATCATTTTTACGGATACTCCGCTGGGAATCTACCCTATGAAAGCCACGCCGGAGCAGTATACCCGCGTGATGAACGATATGCAAGCTCGCAAACAGGTCCGCCACAACCGGGATAACCACAATGAGCGCTGACGACCGCAGCCGCAATTTGGTGCGGCGCAAGATGATGCAATCCGCTGTGCGCGGCAGTGTGCAAAGGGCCAAGCAAGCGGCTACAGAGCCGGATACCGATACCACCGACTACGGGGAACAGACTATCCAGAATAGAGCCGAACAAGTGGTTGGCACAGCAGAAAACGCAGCCATAAGCACCGCCAGAATCAGCTATAAGCAATTCCGCGTTATGCAGGACAAGCGTGAACAGCGGCAGAAAAGTACGGAAAAGGCCGCCCCTGTTGCTAAAAGCCAGACGGCCTCGCAACCCACCATAGAGGTTCTTTCCCAGCAGGAACGCCGCGAACAATTCAAGCGCGGGCGCTTTCGGGCGATTGCCATAGAAAAAGCCAAGCCCCAAACGCCCAAGGCAGACAGTGCGTTACCGCAGGAACAAATCTCCCAAAGCCAGCTGATAAAGACAAGGCAGCAAAGCCTGAAACGCCAGCACTTTATTCGGGAGGCTGTGCGCAGACACTTCCAAAGGCAAGCCGAACAACGCGCTGCCACAAGTATCACCGCCCCAATGCGTATCGAAAGCCCCACCTTGCCGGGAATGACAACACCCAAAAAGGCTGCTGCCACCCGATTGCAAGCCCTGTTTCGCTACCTGATGAGCGCTATCAAGCAGCTGTTGGCCCGCACGGCCCGGAGAACTGCCGCAACGCTGGCGGCTCTGCTCGGTGCTGGTGGGGTGGTGTTGATGTTGGCTATGGTCATCGGCGCTGCTGCGGCGGTGATCGGCTCACCGATGGGCATTTTGTTTGCCGATGAATCCGGCGACCCGAACAGCATCCGCATTGCGGAAATTGTTGCGGAAACCAATGCCGACTTTGGTGAAGCCATCAACGAGATCGTAGCTGCCCACCCGGAGTGCAGTGAAACCACCATAGAATATGACTACGAGGACGGTCACACTTGGGCGAGCTATTGGCCCGAAGTGCTGGCCATCTTTGCGGTGCATACCAACCTCAACTCCGACAGCGATGTGGTTGTCATAGACGAAGGCAAAAAGTTGCTGATTCAGGACACCTTTTGGTCCATGCACCAAATTGATTCAGAAATTGAAACCGTAACCACCACACCGGAGCCGACTGAGGATGAACCGGACCCGGAGCCGGTCACGGAGCATATTCTGCACATCACGGTCAGCAGCAAAAGTGTAGCCGAGCTGGTTGAAGAATACAATTTCACGCAAGACCAGCGCGACATTCTTGACGAGCTGCTGTCGGACGAACTGCGCCCTTATCTGCTGGCATTGTGCGGCGGTGTTGGCGGCGTGGTCGGTGACGGCACCCTGCAATGGCCGCTGCCGGGGCACACTTATATATCCTGCCATTTCGGGGAAGTGGACGCCTTCGGCAACGCCGGACATCGCGGCACGGACATTCCCGCGCCGGAGGGCACACCCATCCTGGCTGCCCACAGCGGCACGGTACTGATCAGCGGCTGGAACGACAGTTACGGCAATCAGGTGCTGCTGGATAACGGTGCAGGCTTGTCCATGCGCTATGCCCACATGACAGCAACAGCCGTCACGGCTGGTGAAACCGTGACGGCAGGGCAGGTGATTGGCTATGTTGGTTCTACCGGCGACAGTACCGGCAACCACTTGCATTTTGAGGTCATGCAAAACGGTGTGCGCTGTAATCCGCTGAGCGTAGTGAATCCCCAATAAAAAAGATGCGTATTTTGCGATTTTGCAAGCGTTTTTTGTTGCTGAAGTGGGCAGCCCTGTTTTACACAATCAAAAATAGGGCTGCAAGCAACTTTCGTCAACTTGCAGCCCTAGATTTAGAATGTTGGCTGACAACGAACCGCGATGCGCGCATTGCCGCTGTAGTCACAGGTGAAAAGCGTTAAGGCATATTCGCCGGATGTCATTTCATCTACAGCCGTAGCATTCAGCGTTTCCAAAGCCAGAACCTGATAAGTATAGGTGTTTCCGCCCATGGTTTTCAGCATGACTTCATCGCCTTGCTGTAAATCACTCAATTTCCCGAAATGCCGCTTGTAATTATGGCCTGCAATCACGAGATTTTCTGTATCTACAGCACCGGAATATCGGCAGACAGTATCCTTCATCAGTGCATCGTCAAAGCGATTATACACAGGCAGTTCCAGCCCCAAGGCGGGAATAGAAAGCGTTCCGAGGAAGGTTTCATCGTCTGCAGCTTTGGCGATAGCCGACTCCTGTGTCTGCTGCGATTGCTGCATGGTCACTTCGGTCAGCAGATTTTGTGCTGCTTCGTCAGCGCGGTTTGCATCGTAGTAGTTGTAACCCCACAAACCGATTGCCGCAAGCAGAAGCAAAATGCCAAGCACTGTGCAATAATGGCCAAGCTTATTTCTCATGGTCAGACTTCCTTTGCAGCCAGCCGCCCAACAGAATCAAGCTCAGGCCCATTGCAATCAGAATCGGTATCGGCCAGTTCAGCTGCCCGGTCTGCGGCAAGGAGGGATCGGGCTTCAGCGACGGAACCGCAGGTTTCAAAGGTTTGGCATCCCAACTGAATTTCGGTTCCGCTACCACTTGATAAGCAGCCGTTCCATTTACCACCGTATGGATACTAACCAAAAACGGGTCACTGGTGTATGCCGTGTTTTCCGATGCCGGTTTTGTCCGAATTACCAGATACAGTCCCGGTGTCAGGTCGCGGAATATCACCGTGCCGTTTGCATCGGTTCGCTGTGTTGCGGCAAAATCTTTGCGTTTTTGCGCATTTGGGGCAAGCTGCAGAGCTTTTTCCCGCAGTTGGGATGCGCTGCATTGCGTCCAGTCGCAATCGGCGAAGGAATATGCAGGAAGTGTCTGATATTGCAGTTCCCCCTGCGATTCCTCCAGCGTTGCCACCATGCACAGTGCGTACTCGTCCCCTGCCAAGAGAACGGTGTGGTTTTCGCGTTCAATGCTGCACCGAAGCTCCAGACTTCCCTGAAGTGCCGCTGCAGCAGTCGGCAAACAAAACATAGTCGAAACACACAGAATCAAAAGGAAAACCGACGCAAAACCAACTCTGTAACGATACCTTTTCGGTTTCATATTGCAGATTTTCCCCCTTACCTGAATTTTTTTCGCATCCACACCACCAGCGCGCGCAGCAACAGGATTCCTGCCAGCACGGCAAGCCCCAAAAGCAAATGCCGATACTGCATGGGCATTTTCATCCATGCCGAGAGTTCTGTCTCTGTCTCCGCTGCTGCGGTGCCGTTTTCGGGCGTGTAGTCGATTCGCGCGCCCAGCACAAGCAGCCGATGTGAGTTGACACCATAGGGGGTGCAGGTCACCAAGGTGACATAGTCTTTCCCCTTTTCGATTGCCAGCGCATCGGTTTCGTTGGGCAAAACGGTGAGAATCTGATTCACGCGGTAGTACAGCGTTTCATTCAACACAGTCACGAACGCCGGTGGCCTCAACCGTAAAGCCACTCTCAATGCCTTTCACATTGGCATTTGTGATAGTAACCTCCACCGCCTGCCCCAAAGAGAGCAGATTGTTGAGTTTCAAAAGATAATTCAGGCCAAGCAGGTTGACGGTCAAACCGCCGTCGGTTCCAACCAATTCGCCGGGACCGGACAAACCAATAAAGCCGCCTGCATAGTTTTTGCCTTCGACAGATTTTAGATTATTAACGGAAACATTGTTGATGGTACCGCCAATAGCATCGCCAAAGCCGCCGCCCACACGCTCATTTCCGCTTACGGAAAAGCCATCGGTTATACCGTTCAGCGTTACTCCGTCTACAGTAAACGCAAGATAAGAGGCAACGCCGAGGGTCGTGTTTAATAAGCCTGCTACGCTGGCGGTTCCAAGAGAGCCCGCAATGCCGCCGGTATAATCATGACCAGAAACGCTTTGCAGGCCGGACACTGTCGTGTTTCGTTGCTCAACGGTCGCTGGGGCATACACTCCGTTTCTCCAGTACGATACCTTGCTCAGATACTCGGTACTCGATGGAGCAATGTATGCGCCATCACCGCGCCCGGTAACGCCGCCCACATAGTCGGTGCCGTTGACTGTAAGCGGTGCATCCACCGTACACCCTAAGATGTACGAAGGGTTCACGCCTGCCAGAGAAAGCAGTGAAGATGCTGCACCCGGGTTGCTGCTGAGCAGCTTGACCACCAAATCAACCACACCGCCCAGAAGGTCATCTTTATTATCGTCTTTGCCAAGATTGGCCGCCCAGCCTAGGGTTGCAATACCTGCAAAGCCGCCTGCATTGGCTCCTGTGGCATGAACCGTCAGCGATTCGCTCACTTTGGCCGAACAGTTGACAGCCGAAGTATTGGCAAGACCGCCGGCAAAGCCGCCCACATAGTTTTCGCCCTGAATGTTTATGGCCTTATTGTCTAATGTGCAGTTGAGAAGCAGACTTTCCGTGTTCATCTTAGGCAGCTTGGTTTCAATATCCAGTGCGCCGGACAAGGTACCTTTGATGATGCTGTCGCGGGCAAGGCCCACAAAGCCGCCCACGAAATTTTTTCCCTGCAGGGAAAGGTTGCTGTTTTTGACAGTGCAGGTTTCTATGATACTGCCGGACTGCTGCCCCACAAAGCCGCCTGCGTAGTCCTTTTCATTCGATGTGGAAATGTTCAGACCGTCAATGCTGCAATCGACAAATTTTGCATTGATATAGCCCGTAGGGATCAGCTTGTCTAAGGGAATGGCATTGCCCAGCAAAATGGTAATCAAATCGCCCAATCCCAAGCCGGGAATCACATTCAGAATGTTGGACAGCAGCTTGACCAGGCCGCCCAATGCATTTGAAAGTCCATCGTACTCGGTCACGCCAACAGTATACCCAACAAATCCGCCGGTGTTGTTGTTCACATTCTTCACATCGGCATTGACCACTTCAATGCCGGAAAACAACACCTGACCCTCCACTCGTCCGGCGATGGCACCGGTTGCCAAGGCCGTGGGGTCTTTCTTTCGGGCGTCGAGAACATCTCCCAGCGTTTTACCTAAGTCGATTTTCACCTGTCCAAAGGTCAGAATGAAGGTCAGACCGCTCAACACGCCACCCAGCAGCTTGCCCAGAGTGCTTGTCAATTCACTGACAAGTGTTTCGGGATAATAAGTTTCGCTGGTCGTTGTTTGAACAGAAATGTTCTGGAATTTGAGGTTGGAAACCTGAACCAGTCCCTTGCTAAGACCAATATCATTCTCGCTCACCTCGCTGGAGATTGTGGAGAAGAACCCAACGCCCATCTGTTTGCCAACATTCAGTTTACCGGTCTGCATTACGCTGACATTTGAAATTGTAGGCTTGGTGGATGTGTTAATGGCGGAAGAGTCATCATTCCATATTTTTTCGCCGTTGGCCGACTTCGCGCCAATCATTGTTCCTTGGAAGGTCAGAGGCGTCCAATTGGCACTGCTCAAGTCAATGTCACGGAAGATGATGTAATTGGCATTGGAGGCATAGGTCTGGTTTGCTGCTTTATCAATGTCCAGATTTGGGTCAATTTTACCGGTTGTCTGGTTTACACCGCAGCGGCCAACAGTATAAACGTACAAAATGTTACTTGCTTTATCGCTTAAATTTTTGTCAGCTGCATGGATACCGTCTTTTCCAAGAGTATAGTTGTCAGTACCGTTCTGTTCTTTCGTCAGATCCGCATCGCCGCCATACAGCATAATGAGATTTCCGCTGCTGTCATGGTCAATCGTCCACTTCGCATTGTGATGAATAGCCTGATAAACGGCACCGTAAACGGTATCTCCGCTGCCGATTTTCCGCAGCTGCTGCTCATTGCCAATCAGGATATAGGTCTTATCCCCGATTGTTTTTACTACCTGCCCGGCAAAGTCGCGGCCATCGGTACTTCCAGCTGGAGAATCATCCAAAACTGAAATCGGCGCATCCGTGATTTCCGAACTGAATTGTGTGGAAATCACATAATGATGCGTTAAGCTGTAAGTAAGATAGGGGGCGTCCTCCCCTTTAGGATAAATCAGCTGCCCCATGCCAAAACTATCTGCATGGGCATCTCCATCCAACACAGGTTCCTTTGCAGGATCTTCCGCCTGCAAAACGGAAAGCTGATACGGATTATACAGATAAATCGTGTCGCTTTGCGCATCATACAGCGTAAGGTCATCGCTGTTTTCGGTAAGCGGTGTGATGCTGCCGGTAAAGCCTTCCGGCAACTGCCATTGCAACATATCGCCCGTCAGCTCAATGTCCTCAGCAATGGCATATTGTGCATCCAAAGCGTAGGTGATTTCCGCGCCGTTTTCATCGGTCACGGCAAGCCCGCTTGCATCGGTAAGCGTTTGCCCGCTGCCGATTTCGGCTAACTGGTTATAAGTATAAATCAGGATTTTTCCGTCCTGATAAAGAGATTTGGCCGATTCATCCGTGTTCTCAGATGAAGATTCAGCAAGCTCGGAATCGATTGTCTCGTCCGAGGTGGAAATCTGATCGGTGTCAGATTCCGGCTGACTCTCTACTGAGCTATTTGACGAGGCATCTTCAGGCAAATCGGAAGAGGCCGAAGAATCTCCAGTCAAAGGCTCAGAAGAAGCCTCATTCATGCTTGAAGAATCGACCGATGTATTTTCCGGAGATTGCTCCGGGATGTAACCTGCATCACTGTCTGCAGGTACACTTTCAGAGTCGGCGCTGGAAACAGCTATACTGCTTTCAGCTAAGATAGCATCATCTGCTGCAAAAGCGACCGGTGCTGTGCATTGAAAGAACATCAGCGCCGCCATCGTAGCTGATGCCCATCTCATAAAAGAGTGATGGCGCATGGGAATTCCCTTTACCCCCTAAAGGCTACTTGCGTAAATTCGTATTACGGTTCGCCTACGAATTTACTAGGTTTTATTGCGAAAAGTATCTGCCATTATTTGAATGGCAGATACCCTTGCAATAAATCCCCATGCAATGAGCATTGAGAAGCAAAAGCAGACGGATAATTGACCACGAATTTTATTCGTTGCCAAAAGTTTGCTCGATTGCAAACCGCTTCCGCTCCATGTTGGTATGAACATAGCGCTGTAATGTGATATTGGGATTAGAGTGCCCCATAAGCTCACTGAGTGTTTTAATGTCGCAACCTGCCTGCAGGCAGGTTGTAGCAAAAGTATGGCGTAACATATGTGGATTCACATCATGCGCACCCGCCCTTGCAAGATAACCATGAATGCTCTTTCTGTAGCAACGCGGCTCTACCGGTTTACTGCTGCACGATAAGAACCGCACATCGCTGCCGAATGTATTTTTCTGGTACAGCATTTGGAGTAGAGCCGAAAGCTTTGGCGGGATTGGTAATACTCGCTTGGAACTTTCTGTTTTTGGCGCTTGTATCACAATCGAAGTCTTTCCTGATCCAACGGGAATACGGCGAACGCCGCGGCGTATATGGACTTCCTTATGCACGAGGTCAATATCTCCCCACTGCAAGCCGCAAACTTCACTGATCCGAAGCCCAAGCTGGAGCATAAATAATATGCCCGCCTTTCGTGGGGTCGGATTCTTGAAAACAAATCGGCTGACAGCCGCCTGTTCTTCAAGCGAAAGCGCTTCAGGAAACTCGCTCGTTTCTTTCACAGGCTTGATTGACAGCTCAATCATGGGCATCAAATGCAGTGTGTATGCGTATTTACATAGCCTGCGGACAAGGCTGATGCATTCCCGTGAAAGACTTGTTCCAAAAGGTTTATGCTCTCCACCAACCGGAGAAATAATCTGCAAAACGCATAATTCCAATTTTGCACGGGAAAGCTGTGAAATTCGTAGGTTCCCGATGACCGGCAAAATATAATGCTCAATTGAATAACGATAATGCGCTATGGAAGAATCCTCTAAGTCGTTCAGCGTGGAAAGCCATAGTTCCGAAAGAACCGAAATTGTAAGCTCTTGTGCCCCAAGCGGAACCGTGTAATCAGCTGCTTTTACCTTTTTCCGAATCAATGCTGATTTTGCATCGACATAGCTGTACGCATATACATAGCCCCAAATTGCTTTTCCGGTTTCACTTCGCCCTTTAATGTAGCGCCCTTCCCAGCGGCCATCTTTTCGCTTATGGATATTTTCTCCACGTCTTGCCATTGTTGCAGCCTCCATTCATTGACTATGATTTGACAACTTAAACAATAGCAGTGTTTTCGCATGAGGCAACAATATGGACGAAATAACACTTCACGATATGGTAAAAAGCAGCAAATTGCTATTTCTTAATGAATTCGTGTGAAATCAACAAATCAGACCTTGCTATTAAATAAGAAAGGTGATATCATAATCTCCAATCTTTAACAATTCATCACAAGCAATCATAGATCTTGGTTTCTTAGTATCCGCCATTCAAATAATGGCAGATACTTTTTTTCTGTACGCATAAGCTCATTGAACTCGTCCGTATATTTTTACGATAACACTATTTTTGCGAAAAGTCAAACCATCGGGAACAAATGACACTATTGGTTTGTTTATCACGAAAAGCATCGCTCCTATACTAATAGTAATTTGGTATCACTATTAGATATATTTCTGGGAGAATGCTATGACAAATGCTTTATTAGGACAGCGGCTTCGCCAGCAACGAAAAAACGGGGCTGACGATTGAACAATTGGCTGAAATGATTGGTCTTTCTAAAAATTATGTCAGCTTGATAGAGCGCGGCCGGAAACTTCCCAGTATGGCAACACTCATTAAAATTGTAAACAGTCTGCATATTTCCGCAGATGTTTTGCTGTGTGACGAAGTAGAATCTGTAAGCTGTGTTGTGGACGAAGAACTGGATCAGCGTATAAGGGCGCTCGAACCACATCAGCGCAAGGCGGTCTTTGCCATACTTGATTCTGTTATTGATGCAATACCAGATTTAACTGCATCCTCGTCAGAGGATTCTGCTGAATAGGCTTTATATTATACATTAGTTCGACGCTTTGCGCCAAACCGACAAAACCGCAATATGCCAGATGGTCAAATCGACCATCTGGCATACTTTTTTTGCCTTCACATCTAAAAAATATGCCGTCAAAAACGATATATTACTGTGCTCGAGCACCTCCACCTGTTTTTGCATGAAATGAAGTCAAAAACAACGGAGGTCAAACCAAATGTCGAAAAAGTATAATCAGAACGACGCTTTGATTCCCGCCGAAGATGAACAGATCATCGCGGAATTAACAGCATATCTCTCTGTTCGCTCCGGAATGAGCGCAGTAAATACCTGAAAAAATATGGGAAAATTCGTGATTTTGAGTCCTCAATTGAAGATTTGAAACCGGATTTTGAGCCAGAAGATGGTTCTTTTGAGGAGAGGATTGAGCAAATGCTCGCATGGGATATGGTGAAAAATTATCTTCCGCTGTTGACTGCAAAAGAATGTGAGGTCGTTTTATGCTTGTATGTAAACCAGCTCAGCACAGCAGATACCGCCCAAAAGATGAATCTGGCACCGGAAACTGTTCGCTGGCACAAGAAAAACGCCTTGCAGAAAATCCGCAAGGCAATGGAGGGAAATACCTGATGGGCGCTTATATTGATCTTCTGAAAGCCGCGCAAAGCGGCGATACTGCTGCGGCAACCGTACTGTATGAACAGTACCAGCCGTTAATCAAAAAGTTGAGTTGGCATGACGGCATATTTGATATGGACTTATATCAAACCCTTTCTGTTGCAATTTTTGGTCGCATTATCGAAGTTTGAGATCCGATAATTCAAAAATATAAATCTTTTCAAAAATACCCCAACGATTTTGCCCGTAAATTGATGTTTATATTATAGAGGGACAAAAAAGCCCTCTTCCCCTTGAGTACCTTGACAACTGCATATCCGAATCACCGGTTACATACAACTGACCTTGCCGCAACCCAAGGAGCGTCGGCAAGCACGATTCAGAGGCAACGCCATAATCCTGCGTATACGGAGGAGCGCCCCTGCCTGCTGAATAAGAACAGAGTGGAACCTGTTCTATGCGATGAAAGGGTCAGCAATCATGATACGCACCGTTGCGATACCCTCAAGGAATCGGCGGTACTGCCAACAATGTGGTACAGGAAGCGGGAGCTGCGCCAGTAGCCGGGCCGGGGATTCGCCCTATTATCCAGGGAGTAGTGTCGAATAGGATAATATTTAATTCCAGATTATGGCGGTCACTTGCTTTTGGCAGGTGGCCGCTATGCTTGTGGAATCAAATCCATAATTAGCAGGAGGTATACTATGAAATGCACACATACCACGGATTCGCCCTTACAAATCAGCAGTGATGTCATTGCCGTGAAACTGGTTGCTGTCCTTTACCGTGAGGGTATTATCAATCACACGGTTTACCGTCAGGTCACAGCACAATATTCCGCACTTGTCAAGCCTGTCCAGCAATAAAACGACAGCCTACCATCGCTTTTCAACTTTCTATATACTGCGAAGAAAGGAGGTAACACAAATGCAGACAACACAACAACAGCTATACTTTGGGTCTATGAATTTAGACCGCAACCGTGACCGCCGCATGGTCTTTTACGGTCGAGTTTCCACACAGCACGAACAGCAGAAGGACGCGCTCAACAACCAGATGCAATGGTACGATGACCAATTGAAGTATCACGCCAATTGGCAGCTGGTCGGGCGCTACATTGATGAAGGCATAACCGGTACACTTGCAAAAAAGCGCCCCTCTTTTATGCGTATGTTGGACGATGCCCGAAACGGAAAATTCGACCTGATCGTCACCCGCGAGGTATGCCGCTTTGCCAGAAACACCGTTGATACACTCTCCATCACAAGAGAGCTTCGCGGCATTGGTGTGGAGGTTTATTTCGTGTCTGACAACATCTGGACGTTGGACAGCGATGGTGAACTTCGCCTAAGTATTATGTCCTCCCTTGCACAGGAGGAAAGCCGCAAAATTTCCGAACGTGTCTTAGCCGGTCAAATGATCAGCCGCCAAAACGGTGTTCTCTACGGGAACGGCAACATTTTGGGCTATGATTTAGATAAGGCTCATAACACCTATACCATCAACGAGGAACAGGCAAAAGTCGTTCGCTTTGTATTTGATATGTACTCCAAGGGCTACGGTCAAAGTCTAATCTGCAACGAGCTTACACGCCTTGGGTATAAGGATAGCCAAGGCAATGTGAAATGGTCTTGCATCAAAATCAGCAAGATGCTGCGCAACGCCACTTATATGGGTTACATAGGCTACAACAAGTCCAAGACCACCAATTATATTGACAAGGTCCGGGTAAAGAATCTCGACGAAGATAGCATCCAACTTGTCAAAGGCAACTTCCCGCCGCTAATTTCTGAGGAATTGTGGCACGAATGTGATCGAATCCGCAAGCAGAAAATCGCCACATATCGGATGCCGGACGGCTCCACACGCCGCGCCGGTTATCTTGGTCCGATGCATCTATGGACGCAAAAACTGCGTTGCCGCTGCGGCGGCGGGTTTAACCGTTTCAAGTGGCGCGTTTTGAAAGACGGAACGCCGGTTTACGGGTATCAATGCAATTACCGGACGGTGAATGTTTCTCGTTCTTTTGTTGTGGAACACAATCTGCAAGGACAGTCATCCTGCGATGCAATTTCCATATGCGAATGGAAAATGGAACTTATGGCAAAGTTGATTTTTGACCGTATCTGGGGCGACCAAAATGCGGCAGTGAAAAAAGCGGTTGCTATGATAGACTCTGTCAGCAGCCGCGCGGCTCCTGCCTGCTCGGTTGCCAGCAGCAGCGCCCAGATCTGTAAGCTGAAAAATCGCAAACTGCGGCTTGCTCAAATGTACGCAGACGGTGACTTGGGGCGTGATGAGTACAAAGAGCTGTGCGCCAAGACGGATCAGGAAATCAGCGCCTTGCAGCACCCTCCAGCCGAAATGGCAGCACAACAAAAAGCAGCAGCCACTCCTTCTATGAAGGAACTGACTGCTGCGCTGAATCGAATCGTGGATCTTTCTGCACCGAAGTTGCCTGATTCACTGATTCAGGAATTTGCAGAGGTTGTCACGCCTATCAAGGACAACCTCTACCGCTGGAAGCTGAATTTCGGTCCACAGGTTCCTCACTCTGAACGAACCGACTTGATGAAAATCGAGCAAGATCCCCTGCTGAAATTCAGAATCAACTTCGAAACCGCGCGTCAATATCGTCAAAAAAACGGTATGCCGAGCCAGTTCAGACGCTGTTCTTGGACAGATTTGAGGGGCGAAGTGTATGTTTGATGGGAAAACAAATGTGCGCCACTGGCAAGCAGCGGCGCACATTTTAGTCAATTTTCAGCCTTTTTCGGGCTTAAATTTTCAACGATAGCTCGTCAAAAATCAATCACTTCGCTCTGGGAGCTTTAATAGCAGCCTGCTTATTGGGTCGTCATCATAGGTATGTACCCAAAAGCGCGTACTGTTTGCATCCTCAAGTATCCTATTGACGGCCCCATCCCCTTTCTTCGCTTTTGTTTTTCCCGGCATGATTTTTTCCGCCGAAATCGAATGGTAATTGTACGTTCCGCGCACATTGCATTGAACAGTGCATGACTCTTGAAATAGATTTAGTTCCCAGATGAATTTCTGTCCATCGATGGAGAAGATTCTCGGCACAAATCTGTCCAGAAATTCCCGGCTGATTTCATCGTTTGGGAACGACTCTTGCCAGCTGAGTGCTTCCTCTACCTTTTCACTATTGGCAGCTCCGTTTTTTTGTTCCTGCTGGTATTCTTCTAAACTATCCTGCCGGTGATCCTGCCAAACGTTTTTGTAGATTTCTCGCGCCATCAATTCGAGCTTCCATGCTTGCACATTGGGGGCGCTGCATTTGGGGACTACATTCCTCAGCGACCGCTGATAACAGATATATCGAACAATGCCTTTCTCTGCGCGGAACGCCCGCATTCTGGCTCCGCAGCCACAAAACAGGCGGCAAGCCCATTTGTCGGCGTGTTCGTTCTTTCCATACAAGTAAGCCTGCGTTATATTGCCGTCTTTGTACGACTGCCATGCATGTCTGCGGCGCTGACATTTATCCCATAGTTCCTCTGAAATGATTGGCTCAAAACTGCCTTTCACCAGAATGTAATCCTGTTCGCTGTTCTTGATGCTTTTATGGCTGAGGAAATCATCAATATGCGATTTGTTGTATGTCAAATACCCTTTATAAATCGTATTCTTGGTGATTGAGAGAACCTGACGCGCGCTCCATTGTGGCATTCCGGATTTATTCGGTGCGCCTTCTTGCGTTAGTGTCTGGGCTATCTCGGTGCCATTTATGCCATCAGCATACCAAGCAAAAATTTTTCTGACAGTCTCTGCCTGACTTTCCTGCACCACAAGCGTATGAGCCTTTTTATCACGCTTATATCCAAACGGTGTCGGTCCCGCAACATAGGTGCCTTTTTTCTGTGACGTCTGAATGCCCGCCTTGGTGCGTTCACTCATTTTACGGCTTTCATCTTGCGCAAGGCTTGCCATAATGGTCAGGCGAACTTCTCCATCGCCACGCATCGTCCAGATGTCATCATTGACAAAGTACACTTCAACGCCGTACTGTTTCAGCTCACGGGTCGTAACCAAAGTATCCACCGTGTTTCGGGCAAAACGGGAAACCTCGCGGGTCACGATTAGGTCAAACTTCTTTTTCCGGGCATCTCGCAGCATCTTCATAAAAGAAGGTCGGGTTTTCATGCCAGTACCTGAGATTCCTTCATCGGCGTATTGCCCAACCACCGTCCAATTCGGATGATGTTCTGCAAGCTCCAGATACCAGTTCATTTGATTTTTCAGTGCTGATATTTGCGCCTCAAGTTCCGTGGACACGCGCCCATAGAACACAACTCTGCGCGGGCAGTTTTGCTGGTCTGCTTTATCATATTGCATCGGTTTTCCCTCCTTCCCCATCAGTATAATACTGCATTCAGTATTTTCAAAATGTACAAGTCAATGACTCAATCATGGTATAGAAAAGCCGTGGAAGAAGGTTCCTTCCACGGCATGATCTTTATACTACTTTTTCAATAAGGCACTGATGTTTCTTCGTTTTCTTGTCATAGTTGATAGCTACCAAGAGAAGATTTCCTGTATAACCACGCAGCGAATCCGGATATTTCTTTTCCTTAATCTGCTGCATCGCAGTCTCCGCCGTTTGGTTCCACTTCAACTCCACAACAAGCGCCGGATAGTCATTTCGGTACTCCGGTTTTGGAACGAAAACGAAGTCTGCGAAGCCCCTGCCTGTGGGCAGCTCTCGAACCGGCTTAAAGTAATATTGCATAGCGCTCAGGTATGCAATCGCCAAGACGCTGCTCAAGGAGTTTTCATTGTTGTACTGGATGGCAGAAACATAGTCATCATGGATTTTCTCAATCTGAGTGGCTACTGCATCGCCATCCATATCCAATGTCGCATCCAGCAACTTCTCAGACTCCTGCTGGAACAGCAACATCTCATTCCAATGCTTGCTTTCCACCGCAAGTGTCAATTCCTGCCGGATTTCCTCATTCGGAACGAACGCTGTTTTTCGGTTCTGGTCATATCCCAAGTAGCCAAGATGGATCATATATGTCAAAACATCATCTTTGCTTTGGATATTAACGGTATCGTTCTTGAAGGTAGCCGTGTTTACTTTAACTTCCCCACCGGAAAGCATTTCAATGATTGCCGTTTTCAGCCCATCATAGTTCATGTTGATAAGGGGAACGATTGCTTCATAGGAAGCCGTTTCCGACCAGTAGCTCTTAAACTCTCCCTTCAGCATAACGCTGACAACAGCTCTGGGATTATAAACTTGGTAATCCCGCAGCAAGTAACCATCGTACCACTTTTTTACCTTGTCAAAGTCTTTGTGGTACTCCTCGCAAAGATTCTTAACTTCTTCTTCTGTAAAGCCAATGAAAGGTGCCAACGTGCCGGCACTGACCATGGTAAACTCATCGAAGTTATTCAAGGCCGACTGCGTTTTTTCCTTTTTGATTGGCAGAATGCCGGTGAGGTATGCAAGCTGAATGTATTTTGTCGGCTCTGTACCTTTGAATAAGCCTCTCAGGAAATAGATATATTCTTCTTGAACAGCCTTATTGGTTGCTTCATCTCGGATCAGAATATCCCATTCATCAATAATCACAATAAATTTCTGACCGGTCGAGTTTCTGATGCGCGACAAAGCGTCCGCCAATGTCAACACTTCGTTAGGAAGAACTTCAGGGTAGTACTCTTTTAGTTCCTCCAAAACCGATTGCGTAATGTAGGATATAATACTTTTGATGTCTGCACAGCTGGACAAAAACCATTGTACATCTATATGGATCACATCATACTTGTTGAGATGCTTTTTGAAGTCGCTACTCTTGCCGATTGTAAGCCCATCGAACATCTTTTCTGAATCGCAGCCTTTGCTGTAATAGGCTGTCAGCATATTAGCCGTATAGGACTTACCAAACCTCCGGGGGCGGCTATTGCAGATATATGCTTCTGGTGTATCAAGAACGCTGTTGGTATATTCCAGCAGACCCGTTTTATCCATATAAATTTTTGAATTCAGTGCAACTTGAAACGCACTATTATCCGGATTCACGAATCTTCCCATTTCGCCAAAGCCTCCTTCAGAAGTCATTTATTTCTAACCATTCAAATGACATTAGTATAGTCATATAGTACCATTTATCGATACAAATAGCAAGTTGGAAATTTCCCTACCCTATATATAATAGTACAAAAGCGCCGCAGCAGGGATTTCTTTCATAGCATGATCTATCATCGCAGACACCTCATCTGCTATGACGATGATTAAATTTTGCCACATGGAATCCTGCTTTCTGCATATAATCTTCAAAAATATATGCAGATAAAACTCGAAAGGCGCAATAAGCCACAAATTGCGATAATTTCCCTTCGATGAACCTGTCAGATGTCATCTGTTTGAACCATTCGGAATTCCCGAATAGTTGCCATCACGGTCTATTCCTCATCCGAATTATAATATTACCATTTACTGATTCAAATAGCAAATCTAGCGTCATTCCATAACGACACAATAATGCCGTGGAAGTATTTCCTCCACGGCACGATCTGTCGTTATAGCTGTGCGTTTCTCTCCCTCTGCAAATTCCAGACAGGCAACCCTTCCCGGCGCTTTGCCTCGCATCGCTTTGCAGCCATGCGATATGTTTTCTCGCATCTTGGCACGCTCGTGGAATCCAGTCATGGCGCTACTTCCCCAATGCGGTACAGCAGAGGACGCTATTCACTTTTTCGGAGGTTTGGAACCTCCTAATACATAAGAGAACAGCGAATCGGATTTTTTCCACAACTTTTTCAATTTTCTTTTTTTACCAGAAATATATCCACACGCATATCTCTCCACAAACCGGGGTGGATCTTAATCCCACGCGCTTTCTGATACTCATAGGCTGTCACAAAGTCAACCGCAAAACTCAAAAGTGGTATCTTTTCATCCAGCACGCTTACCTGATTTTCTTGACAGCTTTCCAGCCATTCCACCAACTTACGCTTTCTTTTGGTTCGGCCCATGTTCAAAAAGAAATCCTGTGGACGACATATTGTCGCGCAATCGGGTCCAGCACTTTCTTTATCCTGCTTGCCGATTTGCTCTTGCTCAATATCATAGGGAACGCCACTTTTATAGGTAACCATCGCTATCGGCTGCCTTTCCGATTGGATAGGCATGATCTGCTGCACATTCATCAACTGCAACATCCAAATGTAGCGGTTATTGCTTTTTACAATCCGGTTGGCATACCTGTCCAGAAAGCCCGGCTCTATTTTACCATCCTGAAAAGAGGCATCATCGCTGAGTGCAGCCTCGATGCTGTGCATATCTAACCTTGCTTTAGGACGCTGTTCCTGTATGGAACTTTGCAGTAAGCCTTCGGTATTTATAATCTCATTGTTGATTTCCGTACTTCTGCTTAAGAAATCATCCATAGTTATGCTTCGGCTTGCCCGCTGGCTGACAAGATCATCCAATTCCTCATTCAGCGCAGAGAGCTTGTTCTCCAGCTGGTTTCCATCATTCGGTGTGCCGGTAGTGTTCAGATTTGCATCCAATATCCGCAAAAGACCCAGTATATCCTCGGCATTTTCTTTCCAAACTGTACGGAACACTTCCCTTGCCATCAATTCCAGCTTCCATTCAGATGCGTATGGTGCCGGACAAGAAATGCCGTTCAGTGCTCTGGCGGCATCTTTCTTTTTGAACATTTTCGACCGTGCACAGATAAGCCGCATATTTTTCCCACCGTTGGCCGTTTTATCGTAGCCTTCGATTTGGAATCGCATCCCACAATCGCAAAACAGAATTTTCGTCCATTTGTTCTGCGGGAAGGACACACCAAATTTATGGGCACGACCATCTTTTCCTTTGACAAATGCAGCTCGCTTACTGCGGATCTGATTGCAGGTTTCCCATAGCTCCTCTGAGACGATTGGCTCAAAGTTTCCCTTTACAAGAACAAAGTCCTCCTCGCTGTGATTGATGCGGTTATGGCTGAGGAAGTCATCAATATGGGATTTATTATAGGTCATATAGCCCTTGTAAGCGGGCTTGCGGAGTACCCGTGATACCTTGCTAGCCGTCCAGCTCAGGCCACCACCGCCATCCTTGCGGTTTTCTTCTATAAGCATTTTGGCAACAGACGTTTCTCCGTGCCCCTCGGCGTACAGATTAAAGATTCTGCGCACCGTTGCCGCCTGTTCCTCATTGATTACATAAGTTCCATCCACACGGTCATAACCGATAATATTACCGCTGCCATAGAGTACACCTTTCTCACGGCTCATCTTCTGTCCGGCTTTTACGCGCTCACTGGTCTTGCGGCTTTCATCTTGGGCAATGCTCGCCATAATGGTCAAGCGAACTTCTCCATCACCGTCCATTGTCCAGATGCCATCATTTACAAAATAGACTTCCACGCCGTATTGCTTCAGTTCTCGCGTAGCATTCAACGCATCCACCGTGTTACGCGCAAATCTCGACAATTCACGGGTGACAATCAAGTCAAAGCGGTGTTCCTTTGCGTGCTCTATCATCCGCATAAATGATGGACGTTTCTTCATTTGGGTACCGGTTATGCCTTCGTCTATGTACTGCGCTACAACGGTCCAGTTGGGATTGCGTAATGCAAGGTCTGTATACCATTCCATCTGATTTCCCAGCGCAGATAGCTGTTCCTCATGTTCTGTTGAAACGCGACCATAAAACACCACCCTGCGCGGTCGATTCTTGTAATTTCCAATATAGTCTGTCATTTCGAACGCCTCCTTGTTCTTTCATTGTACAAGGGGCAAATTCATAAGGGAAATGTACAAAAACACTGGTACACTTGCCATCCTTGTATGAGCGTTGCTGCTCTATACTATAAGAGTACGTTCTCTTGATTTTTTTCCACAATCACTATTTTTAGTTCATTGCACTTGACATACATCAAGTAGCCATGCCACGCGGATAGCATTTTTCAGAACATATCAACAAAAATGACCCTGCACGATTCTGTGCAGGATCAAAATATATATTCGTTTTATTTTCGTTCATAACTGGTTGATGGGCCGGCTCTGACTTTTTCAAATAACTATTTCGAAAAATCAGCCGGGCTATCAAACTGGAATTTGTTATTCTCCTATGGAGGCACCGCTATCGTCTTTAAGGCCACAAATCGCAACTATACCATTATTATTATAACTTACAACGAGAGTAGTGTCATTCCCACGTTTCCAACATGCAGTGCTGTTTTCACTGGTATCAGGCTTCCCCCATATCTCTCTAAGCTGGTTAATATGGTACCCTGGCAAAAGGCTATTAACATCGGCTTCGCTCATTTCTGCGCAACGCCAGCGGGGGTCACGGCATTATCAAGATGGGCAACAGCATGATACCATTCTCCAATCTGGAACCCAAGGATAGTGATGTCTATCAGCTCATCACAACGAAACCGGGAGAAAGGAAGAAGCAGGAATGATTTTGCATAAAGAAAAGGCGGGTCGAAGCCCGCCTTATAATTAGTGGCAGTCTAGTGTTGCCAGATATTGTTTTCCAGATCACGCAGACGCGCTTTGTAGTCGTTAATAAGCGCCTGCGTGTTTTCTGTATCCGGAAAGCTGACAATATAGCCGTCTTCGGATTCATGAAAGCCGACAAGGCCCGCATAACAGCAACAGCCGTCACGGCGGGTAAAGCCGTGACGGCTGTTTTGGAGATCAGCTGCGTCCCATTTCGTTTTTGCGGTCAGGTGCTGTTTATCTGCGGCGTTTCTTTTTGCGCATCACGAAAACGCCAGCCAGCGCCACACCGCCGGCAATCGGCAACGCAACCCACCATACAGGGAGCTTTGTTGCGGGGGCAGTTGGCGCGGGGGTCGGGCTGCTGTCCGGTTTTGCGGTAGCAGTGGGCGCGAGAGCTGGGCTGCTCTCCGGCTTTGCGGTAG
>ENA-OQBL01000224-OQBL01000224.1-human-gut-metagenome-genome-assembly--contig:-NODE-224-length-32641-cov-26.712462_pt1 | contig 32641 bp, 24 predicted proteins | sample MGYA00242747_ERZ504553 | MGnify/ENA primary metagenome ERZ504553 (study PRJEB26092, sample SAMD00036240) | human gut metagenome | host: Homo sapiens | study: EMG produced TPA metagenomics assembly of...
TAGTAGCCCGTCATCTGTGGTTATCATATCAGATGTCTCTCCATCGCCAAGCTCAAATGCTACAGCCTCCAACCTCCTGTGGCAGAGTGCCCTTTTGCCGCATACAGCTCTGTCTGGCTGTCCTCACTGCTGCCTGATGCACTGCTGCAAAAACTTTCCCTTTGACAAAAAGCTTCTGGCTCACAGAATCTGCGCTCTCCTTGCTCTTTACAAAGATTTTCTGTATATGGATAACTCTTGCATCCTCATCACTCACCTCTGTATCAACGCCCTTCGATAGAGAATTATACAGCTTTTGCGCAATCGCATAATGCTCGTATGCGCTCTCAATGTCTGATAAATCAGCCTTTGTGAATTTCTTTTCAGCTTCGTTTAATGAGTCATAGTATTCCTTTGCAGCCTTTGACACACTACTCTTCTCCTTGTCTGTAAGTGTAATCTTCTTCTGCTTTGCAATTGAAACCATGCAGTATATGCGCGTCAGCTCATCAACAGTGACATCCCTGATATATTTTTCCACGTTCGACGCATCATCTGTCTCAAGCAGGTTTACATCATACATAGTGCCGTACAGATTTTTGTAATTGGCTAAATATATGAGTGCCTCCGTCTTATCGCACTTCATATTGTCCACGGAAAAAACTGTATGGCTGTTCGTGGTATTTATATCAAGCACTATCTCCTTGCCGCCAATACTGCAGCCGGTGAGAAGTGTCGCTGATGCAAGCAGCATACACATCGTTTTCTTAAAATACTTCATACCTGCTATCCTTCCACAACAAGGAATCTGCCGTCCGCAATGGCAAAGACCTCACTCTGGTCCATAAGCTCATCATCTGACATGCCAGAAATATCTGAGCCTGCCTCATCAAAGTAATCTCTTACTTCTTTTATATTCTTACATACCACAGCCATGCAGTCCTCTAAAAATTCCTCTGCAGCCTCCGGAGTATCTGCGACCTCCTCACTAAAAAGCTGTGTCTGTTTCTTTAAAAATGTGTCTAAAACCTCGTCATCGTATTCGTACATATTGTATTCCTCCATGTAAATTATCTCTTTTCTTTGGCTTTATATACAGCTGTTCATACAGCAATTATGTCTGATATACTAATGTATTGTATATTTTTGTACCGCCTGTTAGACATTATATAATAGATTGCTGTGACATGCCACTATTTTTTATATTCACGACAGATAACAATTGTCTGCTGTAAACGGAATGAATATATGAGCCTCTCATCCGCCTGTATGCTTTTCCCATCTGTAGAAAAAATCCTTCCAAGTGCATCAGCATACAGTTTTAGCTGTGTGCTGTATCTGTCGATAAGCTCTTTAGCAGCATTTACCCTGTCTGTCTTATAATCAAGCAGCACTATTTTATCATTCTCCAGCCAGAATACATCAATAATTCCCTGAACCAACACACCCTCATAGTCCATCACAAAAGGCTTCTCTTTATACAAATCGCCTCTCTTATCCGCCTGTGCCATACGCGCTGCCACATCTGATGATATAAACTGCTCTATAAGCTTTGGTCTGGTCAGCCTGTACATGTCATCTGTGATAAGCCCCTTTTTTAGCATTTCATCCATGCTTTTCTTCACAAATGCACTGACTGCCACATGGTCTTTTGTATCTATATCACACAGGCTCTTGAAATCCAGACACTCCATGACACGGTGCACTGCAGTTCCGCGCAGTGCTCCCTGATTCACACCTGCTGCATTTTTAGGCTCTTTGCTTTCATTAGAAGCACCGCCTGCCTCATCATCCCTCGCAAAGTCCGGCACATACGTCTCCTTCTCTTCCAAAAGGAACTTAGGACGCTCTGCCTCCCTCTCTGTGCTGTCGTACTTTTCAACCATAGAATCATGCTTCAGCTCAGATACCGAATATTTGCTTTTTTTAGTTATATCAGAAGCATATGCATACTCAAAATCAAATTCCTCTGCGAGCTCTTTGGCTTTTGTTTCATCCGCTGCACTTATGTGCCCAATAAGCTGCGCTTTTGATATATCGTTTGCCGCCATATCCATCGCAGTTCGTGCAGCGAACTCTGTTGCATCGACTGTGGATACCGTATACTTATCCGGGTACGACAGCATGGCAGGTATAACCCAGTCCAGGTAACACCCTGCTCCCTCCCTTTGTCCAAAGCTTATTGGCTGGTTCGCATTTACATTGCCTCTATACTTCTCAAAGGATTTTTGGGCATTTGAAAGTCCCCCTGTCAGGATAATCTTTTCCTTCGCCCTGGTGAGCGCTACATACAGCACACGCAGCTCCTCTCCCAGATTTTCCCTTTTAATGCGGCTTTCTATCTCATTTCTGATTAGTGATGGTCGCTTTGTCCTTGGGCTTTTTGTTTTTTCCACAAGGCCAAGCCCAAGCTTTTCATGTATCACCAGGTCTGATTTTGTGTCCTGCGTGTTAAAGCCCTTGCCAAGCCCAGAAACAAACACTACAGGAAACTCAAGACCCTTGCTCTTATGGATTGTCATAATGCGCACCACATCGTCATTCTCGCCTGCGGTATCGGCCTCTCCGTAGTCTATCTCGTATTTCTGCTGTATATCTATGTACCTGACAAAGTGAAACAGCCCCTTGTAGCTGGTCTTTTCATAGGCTGCGGCCATCTCAATCAGCATATCTATATTCTGTCTGCGCCGTTTTCCTGCCGGCATGGCCGATGCATACCTGTAAAAGCCTGTCTCATCAAGCATCCTGTACAAAAGCTCATGGATTGGCGTATCAGCTACAGCACCTCTTAGTCTCTCAAATACCAAAGCGAAGGCTTTAAGCTTCTCGTCCTCATAGCCATCCTCACCTGCCATGGCGCTAAGTGCAGCCTGTGCAAAGCTTACCCCCTTAAAGGCAGACCTAATCTGTGCCAGCTCCTCATCATCCATGCCCACGATAGGCGAGGCAAGCACTGCTGCCATCGGAATATCCTGCAGCGGATTATCGAGTATGCGAAGCATCGACAGAATAACCTGTATCTCATACGATGAAAAGTAGCCTGTATTCGACTCTACATGCGCCGGAATATCACAGTCCTTTAATACTGCTGCCACTGTATTGCCCCAGGTTGCAACACTTCTCGAAAGTATCACTATATCCCTGTACTGCACGGCTCTTAGCTGCCCTGTCTTTTTATCGGTCACCATGCCGTTTTCCATCAAACTCCTGATACGGTTTGCAATCAAAAGTGCCTCTATCTGCACCTTATCCTCTATAATTTCAGACAGATCCTCATCCTTATAGTCAACAAGCAAAAGCTCAGGACGCATCGTCTCCTTTGGATAGCTTGCACCGGGATACAGTGCCGCATCGTCATCATACTGCACATTGCCCAAATCTGCTGCCATGATTTTGTAGAATATGTCGTTAGTAAAGTCTAACACCTCATTCCTGCTTCTGAAATTTTTATGCAGGTCTATTCTCTGGTGTGCACTGTCATCTGATGTATATGTGTTGTATTTTTCCATAAACAGCTCAGGGCGCGCCATTCGAAACCTGTATATGCTCTGCTTTACATCGCCCACCATAAACATGTTGCCGACTCCCTGATGCTCTCTTGAAATAGCGGTAAGTATATCCTCCTGCACCTGGTTTGAGTCCTGATACTCGTCAATCATGATTTCCTCAAAATGTTTTGAAAACTCACGCGCCGTCTCTGTGGGCTCCAGTGTCTGTTCATCCACCAGTATGCGAAGCGCAAAATGCTCTATATCAGAAAAATCAAATACTCTTTTTCTTGTCTTTACAGCCTCCATCGCATCATAAAACTCAAGTGAGAGCCTTATCAGCTCTTTAACAAATGGTCTTTGACGCTCCAGCTGCTCATACATAAGCTCAATTGACATGCCAAAGTATTTCTGCTTTATTCCGTCTACCTTCTTCTTGGTAGCATCGCGCATACTTTTCACGCGCTCCTTTTTCTTCTCGTCTCCGTCAAATTTCCTGATGACAGCAATTCTGCCAAAGGATATTTTGTTTAAGAACTCCTGCATGCCGACATAGCCTGTCACATCCGCCATTCCATCAAACAATGCTATATCCTCTGAAAGTGTAAGCGCATACTTTTCAAGCCCTGGTGTAGCTGATGCCAGGTCTTTCGCCATTGTAAGCTCCTGAACAGCCTCCTCCAAAAGCACCCTGCTGTAATCCACTATCTCCTTAATGATTTCTGAGTCCTCAAGCTGTTTAGCTGACTTTATATCATAGAGCCTTAGGAGACTGTTCATCCACTTTCTCGGCCATGATGAGCTGCCCGCCTTATAGTAGATATCCTCCACCATCTGCCTGACGGCAGAGTCATTTCTCCCCTTGCTGTAGGTATCTATAAGGTTGATAAATTCCTCGTTGTCTTCTCTTGCATAATTGTCCTCAAATACCTGTGCCAAAGCATCCTTTAGCATAAGCTTAAGCTCTGCCTGGTCACCGATTCTGAAATCAGGATCCAGATTAAGCTGTGCGAAATTATTCTGCACCACAAACAGACAAAACGAATCGATTGTAGTGATGAGCGCATTGTGAACCAGTGTCGACTGCCTCTGCAGGTTCTCATCGTCCGGCTTTTGCTCCTTCAAGCTGTCTATCGCACGGCTGACACGCTCCCTCATCTCAGCAGCTGCAGCCTTGGTAAACGTCACCACAAGCATCCTGTCGATATCCACCGGCGGATTATCCACACATATTCTGTTTACTATACGCTCAACGAGTACAGCTGTCTTTCCTGAGCCCGCTGCCGCCGATACAAGTATATCCCTGTCTCTTAAATCTATTACCTTTTTCTGTTCACTGGTCCATTTAACATCCATATTATGTCTCCCGATTATGGCTTTATATTATTATCTCCATAGCATGCTTTATGCTCTGCCGCTGCAATCTGTGTACGCATTTTATCAAGTACATCTTCCTTATTGTCACCATTAAAGCTTCTTTCGCTAAAGCCCGGTATCCTTGAATCATACCTGCATATGGCCTGAAAAGCGCAATATGCGCAGCTGTCTATTTTCTTGTTCTTGATAGGATTGACGGCAACATTTCCATCGTATATTTCTCTTCCTATCTCGCGAAGCTTCTCTCGCGCAAACCTTGTTATCACATCAAACTCTTCGGCGTTTGCCACCTTTGAGCCTGCAGCCGGTGTCTGATCCTTTTTTAAGGTGACAGGGATTACGTCAGAGCTTTTCTCAAAGTCTCTGTCCATGCCTCTGTATGCCTTTTCGTCCGAGTTGATAAGCCCGTCAGGCTTGAGCTTCTTTAATATCATCTGATTGATTTCTTCCTCAGACAGCTCAGTGCCCGGTGTCACATCCTTTAAATCAATTACAGGATCGTCGATGTGATAGTACAGCATACCGCCCGGCTCCACACTTACCTGCTTTAGTGCCTCTTTCTTTTGTTCCATGACAGCGTCCATGTACACTGCAAGCTGAAGCTGCGTGCCATAGTACAGCTTCACCAGGTCAAAAACTGTATTTCCCGACTTGTAATCCAGTACCTTCACAAAAAGCCTGCCCTCATCCGTATATGTGTCAGTCCTGTCCACGCGTCCCTTTATATCAACCGTCACATCATTTGCCATATCAAGGCTCTCGTAAAAGGAAAACTCAAACCTCTCAGGCACAAAGCTGCCTCTTCGTATCTGGGTTGTGAGTGCCCATACTGTCTGCTTAAAGACCGCCTTCATATGTGATATCGAATGTTGGCTTTCCGCTGTATCAAATATGCCAAAGCCTGCATACTCATCAATCACCTCATTTATTGCTTCCATCGCAAGCTCATCCCTTTTTGTATCTGTCACGCTAAACCAGTCAGTGCTCTCCCTATCAAGCTTCTTACTGTATCTTTCCAGTGCTTCATGGTATATATTACCCATATCAAGGGATGTAAAGCCGCTCTCCTCACGCTCTGTAAGCCTCAATCCATAATTTAAAAAATGCGCATATGCACATCTGGCAAACTGCTCAAAGCGCGTGATACTGCCCTCCATGTGTCTGCCGTATATGCTTCTTGCCACATTTCGGCTAATCGGATCCTTTGAATAATGCTCAAACTTTGCATTTATGAGCCTCTCCACGGAAATTTTTTTGAGTAAATTCTTTATCGTCTACTTCATTACCGTCCCCTGCATCACTGACTGATGCGTCATAGAGCATCACCGCTGCTGCAATCTCGCACCATCTGTCATCCACCTCATTTGACAGCAGATAATCCAGAGCACTCTGCCTGCTTGATATATCCAAAAGCTGTTCTACATCCTCTGTCTCAGTCACGACAAGCTCCGGAAACATCCCCTTTAATATACCTATGAGATACGATGGCTGGGCAGCCTTTTTTTCACTGTCAAGCCTCGTATAGCTGATATAAAGCTCCCTGGATGGCTTTGTCATATTCAGATACAGATAAAACCTCTGTATAAATGCCTGCTCCCTTGCCCCAGGCGCAAGCTCTATATCCAGCTCCTTAAGTGCCTCTCTCTCATACTGGGATATAATGCCTCCTCTTCCTGCCGCCTTTGGAACAATCCCATCGTTTACTCCTGCAAAAAACATGACCTTTATGTTGGTCAGACGCGTTCTCTCAATATCTCCGATGGTCACAGTGTCGTATCCCGGCGGTATGACTGCTACATCTGCCGCATCCAGTCCTGCATCCAGTATCTGTGTAAATTCCTCTGCATCCATGCATTCATCACCCAGCACCGCCACATATTTTTCAAAGAGCTGCATGACTATTTTGTATATCTGTCCGTATTCCTTTGATGCGGTCTGGTCCCCTGCATCAAGCAGTACCTGCTCCTTTTTTGCAAGCTTATCAGGTATATCAAGCAAAACTATCAGCTTATATATAGTGAGCACATAATCCTTTACCGTTGACTTTTTATCGGAAAACACCTGATATACCGGCTTTAGCATCTCCATTATATACTCCCTGCTTTGGTTTAAAAGCTCAAGGTCATAGCCTGCCTTATGCTTTGGCAGCCTGACCCATTTTTTGTCCCATGCGTTTTTACCTCTTACTCCACAGGCGAGCACGTAGTTTTCAAGTACATCTATTTCACTGTCCAATAGCTCACTAAAGCCGCACCGCAAAAATCTGAACACCGCATCTGCCGAGAAATTTTGTGCCGCAATATCGGGTATTGACCTGATAAACTCAATAAACGGATGGAAAAGTATCTCCTGTGTGGCATCGATAAAGTAAGGAATATTGTATTTGTCAAATATTTCACGCACATAACCTGCATATATATTCACATCTCCTGTGACTATAGCAATATCTCGGTAACGCAGGTTTTCGTTCCTTACAAGCTCATTAATTCTTCTGGCTATCTTTGTCAGCTCCTGCTTCGGGTCACGCAGACAATCTATATGAATGTGCTTTGGTACTTTTTTAAAGGAGCATCTTCGTTTTCTGAAAAGCTGCTGTTCCATAAAGCTTAGCTCTTCGTTTTCTGCAAGCCGGTAGTTTTTATCAAGGATAATAGGTTCCTCGACTTCTATGCCATAAAACGCTGCCATTTCGGTGAGTGATTTCACTGTCCTTTTTGGCATGTCAAACAGCTCCTGCATGCCTCTGCTCTTAAAGATATCCTCACGACAGTCTATTGTGAGCGTTACATATATTTTCTTTGAAATGACAAAGAGCTTTTTGATGAGCTGGTTCTGTATAGGTGTAAATCCAGTAAATTCATCAAATGCAATGACTGAATTTCTAAGAATGGCAGACTCCTCCGCCACATTACAGAGCACATTAAGTATTTCCTCTGCAGTAATATATTTGTCCTGCATAAACTTCTCAAATGCTTCGTAGAGCACGAGCACATCCTTGAGCTTATCTGAGAGTGCGTCCGATAGCCTTCCTGAGGCAATATATCTTCCGAGCTCCTCAGGTGATATATTGTACTGCACAAGCTCCGAAAGCAGTGACTTTACCTCACTTATATAGCCGATGCGGTTTAAGTTTCTGCCTATTACGCCAAGCTTATCCGCCTCCTGTGCCGCAAGCTTTCTGAGTACAAGGTTCTTACCTGTCTCCTCAAGCACCGTGAGATTTGTGATTCCAAGCTCATCAAACACTCTGTAGGCTAAGCGCTTAAAGCTTAGCACATCTATATTCATGATAGCTTTATTCTCCGACAAATCTACAAGCTGTCTCTGCGTCTGCATTGTAAACTGCTCAGGCACTATTACAAGATAATTGTCCCTTGGGTTTGCCTTTGCCTCTTTCACTATCCTGTTAAAGAGATATTTCGTTTTTCCGTTTCCTGAATTACCTGTGATAAACTGTAATGACATAAAAAAGACTCCATGATTAACTACTGTGTAAAATGTATACTGTAATTATATCATGAAGTCCCCTATTATTGAATTATTTATTTTGCTTCAATTCTGCTTAATAGCCGCTATACCTTGTGATTAGTGATGGAAAAGTCTGATTCCTGTAAAGCTCATTACCATACCGTACTTATTACATGTATCAATAACATGGTCATCTCTCACAGATCCACCCGGCTGGGCTACATACTTCACGCCACTCTTGTGAGCACGCTCAATGTTGTCACCAAATGGGAAGAATGCATCAGATCCAAGTGCTACATCTGTATTCTTGTCAAGCCATGCTCTCTTCTCCTCTGCTGTAAATACGTCCGGCTTTACCTTGAAGAACTTCTGCCACTCGCCCTCTGCAAGCACATCCATATAATCCTCACCGATATAAAGGTCAATAGTATTGTCGCGGTCTGCACGTCTGATACCATCCACAAACTGAAGTCCAAGCACCTGTGGAGACTGGCGAAGCCACCAGTTGTCTGCCTTTGAGCCTGCAAGTCTGGTACAGTGGATACGAGACTGCTGGCCTGCTCCGATACCGATTGCCTGGCCGCCCTTTACATAGCATACAGAGTTGGACTGTGTATACTTTAATGTAATCATAGATATTGCCAGATCAATCTTAGCCTGCTCTGTGAGTTCCTTGTTCTCTGTCACGATATTTGAGAAGAAATCGTCATCAATATGAAGCTCGTTTCTGCCCTGCTCAAATGTGATACCAAATACATCCTTTCTCTCGATAGGTGCCGGCTCATATGACGGGTCAATCTCGATAACACAGTAATTGCCTTTTTTCTTAGCCTTTAAAATCTCAAGAGCCTCGTCTGTGTAGCCCGGAGCAATAACACCGTCTGATACCTCTCTCTTGATTACAAGTGCAGTGCTCTTGTCACATACATCTGAAAGTGAAATAAAATCACCAAATGATGACATTCTGTCAGCTCCTCTTGCTCTGATGTATGCACTTGCAAGTGGTGTAAACTCAATATCCATATCATCAACCCAGTAAATCTTTTTCTCCACATCTGAAAGCGGCTGTCCTACTGCTGCACCTGCAGGTGAAACATGCTTGAAGGATGTTGCGGCTGGAAGACCTGTTGCCTTCTTAAGCTCTCTTACAAGCTGCCATCCGTTAAAGGCATCAAGGAAGTTGATATATCCGGCTCTGCCGTTAAGCACTTTTATAGGAAGCTCTCCCTCCTTCATAAATATTCTGGCTGGTTTCTGATTTGGATTACATCCGTATTTTAATTCGTATTCCTGCATTTTTCTGTTCTCCTGTTTTTATCTGCTTATCTTGTATATTTGACCGTTTATATAGTGTTTTATTTGTTTTTATTTACGATTCTGCTCTCATACTCGCCTGTAGCGATATCAATATATCTGACAAAGAGTGATACCTTATTATCCTCGTTTAAGTTCTCCCATACCATATCGGTAAACTCATCGATATCTCCCTCAATGTCTACCCATGTAGGCTCACCCTCAAAGCTTGGCAGCGGATTGCCATCACCCATATATGTATGGATAAAATGTCCCTCTCCTGCAACCGGTGCTGAGTATGCAAATGTATATCTGTTGCATGCATCAGGATTGCCGTTGTTGCTCTTTAAGATTGACATAGCATAGTTGAACTCACCATTGTCAATATGCATGATTCCTGAAATTCTAGGTGTATAGTTAGGAGCGTCAGGCTCAAACTCTCTTGTCCTTAAGGCCTGCTCAAATGTCTGCTGCTTGTCCATCAGCTCATAGATAGTATCTGTCTGGTCACCATTTGTGACAATTGTCTTGTTGCCGAGCACTCTTACAGGTGCGTAAATGATAAGACTCGGATCCTCAAGCTTTGAAGGGTCAAATGCCTGTGTTCTGATGCCCTCGCCATCCTCTACAAATACTCTGTTGCGGCTGTTTTCGCTTCTGCCCATGATAAAGTATGCTGTTACAGCCTTCTTACCATCCTTTGTGCGGCCGATTACGATACCTCTGCCAGGGTATGTTGTGCTTGATAATTCCTTTGCTAATGATACTCTTTCCATGTCATCCTCCATGTTTTCTGATAATGTGGTCTGCATCCCCAAATTACTCGGGCCTGCCGGAATAAAAAAGACCGTCTGAACACACATAATAATATAAAGCTCTGCAGGAAACTTATATAAATGTGCGCCCAGACGGTCGGCAATCAACTGTTATACTCCATGTGGTTATCCACTTCCGTCAGTCATATAACTGTCTTTATTTAATCATGTATTTTTGTCATTGTCAAGTATCACTTTAAAATAAGCATGTACTTATAAGTTATTCTTATAAGTACATGCTTGTAAACAATGCCATTATTTACTAATTTTTAAAGCTGTGAATAGGTGCCGGGATTCTTCCTCCGCGGTTTACAAATGCATCACAAGAGAATCTGTTTACCGGCATAACCGGTGCACTTCCAAGGAGTCCTCCGATTTCTACCACATCACCTACATCCTTTCCGATTGCCGGAAGCAGTCTGCAGGCTGTTGTCTTCTGGTTTATCATACCGATAGCCATCTCATCTGCGATAATTCCTGAAATTGTGGTGGCCTTTGTATCGCCTGGGATTGCAATCATGTCAAGTCCCACTGAGCACACACAGGTCATAGCCTCAAGCTTTTCGAGAGTGAGTGCACCATCGTTTACGGCATCTATCATTCCCTGATCCTCTGATACAGGAATAAAGGCACCTGAGAGTCCGCCAACATATGAGGATGCCATGATACCGCCCTTTTTCACCTGATCGTTTAAGAGTGCAAGTGCAGCTGTTGTTCCCGGAGCTCCGGCTCTCTCTAAGCCTATCTCACAGAGAATATCGGCTACAGAGTCTCCGATAGCCGGTGTAGGTGCAAGTGAGAGGTCTATGATTCCAAATGGCACTCCAAGCTTCTTTGAAGCCTCCTTTGCCACAAGCTGTCCTACTCGTGTAACCTTGAAGGCTGTCTTCTTTATTGTCTCACAGAGCACCTCAAAGTTCTCGCCTCTTACCTTTTCAAGAGCTGTCTTTACTACTCCCGGTCCGCTGACACCTACATTGATGATGGCATCTGCCTCTGTCACACCATGGAAGGCTCCTGCCATAAACGGATTGTCATCAGGAGCGTTGCAGAATACTACAAACTTGGCACAGCCTGATACAGGAAGGTGCTTTGTCACCTCTGCTGTCTCCTTTATCATCTCGCCAATCAGCTTTACTGCATCCATGTTGATTCCGGTTTTTGTAGAGCCAACATTTACAGAGCTGCATACCAGGTCTGTCTCAAGCATTGCCTGAGGGATGGATTTGATTAAAAGCTCATCCGCCTTTGTCATGCCCTTTGACACAAGTGCTGAATATCCACCGATGAAGTTGACACCTACCTCTTTGGCAGCTCTGTCAAGTGTCTTTGCTATGGTAACAAAATCCTCTGAGCTCTTGCAGGCCGCACCGCCGACAAGGGCGATAGGTGTAACTGAAATACGTTTGTTTACGATAGGGATACAGTAGTTGTTCTCTATCTCTTTTCCTGTTGCTACAAGATTCTTTGCAAGTGTTGTAATCTTGTTGTAGATATTCTCATTTACCTTTGCAAGGTCTGAGTCTATACAGTCGAGCAGGCTGATACCGAGTGTGATTGTACGCACGTCAAGATTTTCCTTCTCCACCATGTCATTGGTCTCAATTACTTCACCAATATTTATCATTTTGCTGTTCTCCTTTAACTGTGTATGACATTTTTATGCTAAACTAGATTCGATGCATCATCTCAAAGATTTCTTCCTTCTGACACTTTATTGTTACACCAATTTCTTCTCCAAGTGCATCAAGCTGGTCAGAAATCTCTGCAAATGAAGCTGTAGCATTTGCCATATCCACAATCATCATCATGTTGAAATAACCTGAAACGATAGTCTGTGAGATATCAAGCACGTTTACACTGCCCTCTGACAGATATGTACATACCTTTGCGATGATTCCTACTGTGTCTTTTCCGACAACTGTGATGATTACTTTGTTCTTTGTGTTATCCATAACAACTTATTCTCCTGTTCTCTTATTCTACGGCTATGCGGTCTGATGCCCTGTCTCTCTTAGCCACATACATAGGGAAATCACTTGCCTTATATGGATTGTCTCCCATTGTGACCTCAAGCCTGACAGCTTCATACGCCAGCTTTTCGTAGTTGTTTTCTTTACTAAGGTGTCCCAGTATTACTGAGCCAAATTTATCATGAAGAAGCTCGCATAACAACTGCCCGCTTCTCTCATTCGACAAATGTCCGCTGTCACCCATGATTCTGCGCTTGAGCGGATACGGATATGCCCCAGTCTGGAGCATATTTATATCATGATTGGCTTCAAGCAGCAGCCCATCCAGGTTCTGAAGCTTTGAAACCAGTGCATCATCATACGTGCCAAGGTCTGTCACGACTGCCATCGCATGATTTTCGTTTTTAAATCTGTAAGCGACAGGATCAGCCGCATCGTGTGATATGTGAAGCGGCTCAAACTCTATATCGCCTATTGTAAAATCACCGCCTGCCTCAATAGGACGAAACAGCTCTTCATCTATATTTCCAACGGATTTGGTACATTTTATGGCCCCTATTGTGGCCTTTGTTGCATAAATCGGAATATGATAGCGTCTTGCCATGACACCAAGCCCTGCGATATGGTCTATATGCTCATGTGTCACGAGAATCCCCTGCATATCTGTGGCCGTCATATCAAATTCATTCAGGCCGTTTTCTATTTTTTTACCGCTGATGCCCGCGTCTATGAGCACATGACAATCATCCGTACCCACACATATACAGTTTCCACTGCTGCCGCTGGCAATGCTGCATAATTCTAACATGTTAATTCTCTTTCCAGTATAATTCTATTTTGTCTCCCTCATGAAGCTCCTCGGAAAACTGGGCATCTCTGCCATTTATTACAGTGGCTATTGCCCTGCCCTTTCCTGCCTGTAAATCAAATGAGATATGGGTAAATATATCGACAAATATATATGTATCCTTGCCGGACAGCTCTACAGGCTCACCGTTTACAATTACTGTAATTGTATTTTCTGATGAGTCTTCTTCCTGTATATCATTTTTTTGCAATTCATTTTCCGGCACAGCAGATGCTTCAGCTTCTTTAGCAAAATCATCATGCAACTCATCGAGCACCTGATTCATCATCTGCTCTGATGTTCTAGTCACTGTGTTGTCTGACTCTGTGCTGTTTGCATCCTGCTCAGCTAAAACCGAAGCCTCATCTGTATCAGACTCTTGTGTGTCATTATAAGTGTTATTGTCGATTCTTGCAACACCATATTCATCTGTTTTCCACTCAACAGAGAAATTTTCATATACAAGAGTGTCGAGACCTGCCTCTTCATTGTTTACAAATATCATCTGGTCTGTGTCAATAACGAGGTCCATAAACTGCGCAATCTGGCGCACTGTATAGTAATTTCTTGTCTCAATCACATCATTTTCCCTGATGCTGTAATCCTCCGGCTCAAGCTCTCCGTTTACCTGGACAAACCTAGGACATGAAACCCTTCTGCCGTTTATGATAAAAGTAATGACAGAATGATTGTACTCATCAAGCTGCGATATCTTATACACTGCTGCCTCTCCTGCTGTGGACGGCTCGATGACTATCTCACTGTTTGGCTCAAGCGGTGTGTTGATGCTTGCTGGCTTTCCGTTCATGGTCACTACTGCGCCATCTCCGGCCTCGCCTCTTACAAGCCTTGCCACACCGTTTACCGTAAAGTTTATCGGAGTGCCGCGCTTTGGAAACAGCTCATCGTTTGGAAATCCCGCCTGAAGCGCCGCATCGACTATTGTAAGCCTGTTATTGTCATAGAGCTTTATTCTCTCACCGTTGAATCTGACCATAATAAAATTATTTCTCTGGTCATAATAATTCAGACATATACCAATTGGAGTGACAAGAAGTGGATCCTTCTTAATATCCTCCTGCTCAAAGGTCACATCGCCAAGCACTTCCTCACCTCTTAGAGCTACTCTTTCCTCCGGCAGGTCAAGATCTTCCGCAAGCTTTTCCGTGAAGCCGTGTATCTTGCCTCCACCTCCGACTACAAAGCAGGCACTCACTGTTTTGTCACCGTTTAGCTCTCTGATTTTAGTCGATACCTCTTGTGCAATATTATCAACAACAGGTGCTGCCACATCCCAGACATCCTGTGCAGGAATTGTGTGCTCGATGCTCATGATATCCTTGTATGTAACCGTATCACTTGTCGTAGACTGAAGCTTGATGCTCTCCGCCATATTGAAATCCACGAGGAAATGCTGCACAATAACTTCTGTCAGCTCATCTCCTGCATGCGGTATCATGCCATAGGCTATGATACTTCCGTCTCTTGTGATTGAGATATCACTCGTTCCGGCTCCCACATCGACAAGTGCGATATTAAGCATACGATAGTTCTCCGGAATTGCCACATTGATAGCGGCGATAGGCTCCAATGTCATATTGGCAACACTAAGCCCTGCCTGTCCCACTGCGGCATAAAGTCCGTCCACCACATCCTCCGGCAGAAATGTAACTATAATATCCTCGCCTATTTTGTTTGCCTTATGACCCTCAAGGCTGATAAACACCTCATCATTCAAAAAGAATTTGACTGTAGAATATCCCACGCAGTAAAACTTATAGCTTGTATCGTTAACCTCCTTGAGTGCCTCCTGTGCTTTTTCTATGCCAAGCAGGTCAAGCGTATGGACATCCTCGCCGGTCACCACAGACTCCTGCGCATACTCATACTCCACATGCGTCGTGACGGTCTTTAATACTCGTCCTGCGGCTGCTATACACACCTCTTCAAGTGGCTGTCCTGTCTGTTTTTCAAGCTCGTCCTTTACTTCCTTAATGGTTTTTGCCACCCTGCCTATATCATGTATCTGACCGTCAAGCATCGCTCTGGTCTCATGCTCCCTGACATACTGTGCTGTAACCACAAATTCCTTGTCATCAGTCTGATAGCCGACAGTTCCTACAACATTTCTTGTACCAATATCCAAACCGAATACATTGTTCATTTCCACTACTCCTTGTATTTGCTAAGCGCTTTATTTATTGAAGCTATCGTGTTTTCGATATCTCCATCATTATCGATAACCTCCTTGCAATGCCTTCTGTACTCAGCTTCTTTAAGCTGGCTTGCAAAGATACTATCTATCTTCTCATCTGAATATCCGCGTGATGACTTAAGTCTTTTTCTTCTGACTTCTTCACTTGCATAAATATACCACAGCTCGTCGCAGATTTCACCATATCCCTCCTCTATAAGGAGTGCTGCTTCAAGCACAAGCATGAACAGACCATCTTTTTTTGCCTCTTTAACTGCATTAAGCACATATTCCTTTACTGCAGGATGCACTACTTCATTTAGAAGCTCTCTTTTTTTATCATTCGAAAAAATCACTCCGGCAAGTGCCGGTCTGTCAAAATGCCCGTCCTCAAGCCATATCGGTTCGCCCGCAAACAATTCCTTTAATCTGTTATAGCAGTCGCTTCCCGGCTCCATCAGCTCATGTGCTATCTCATCGGAGAGCATGACCCTTACGCCATCAAGTTCCCTAAGATAGCTAAGCACTGCCGATTTTCCGGCACCTACACCACCTGTTATTCCTATAAAAATCATACTGTTTCCTTTTCTGTCATCAATGCGCATCATACCAGTCATAGCCACACTCGGTGCCCACCTCCATGGATACCTTCATGTCCACCGCACCACGCATCTCTTTCTCCAGAAGCTTAATCACTTTATCCTTCTCAACTTCCTTTGTCTCAATTAAAAGCTCATCATGCACCTGAAGGATAAGCCTTGACTTTAAGCCCTCGTCAAGAAGCCTGTCATGCACACGTATCATGGCAATCTTTATGATATCGGCTGCTGTACCCTGAATAGGTGAGTTCATCGCAACTCTCTCTCCAAACTGTCTTTGCATGAAATTGCTCGAGTTCAGCTCGGGAATCGGTCTGATACGCCCAAACATGGTCTTTGTATAGCCGTTTTTCTTGGCATCCAAAACCGTCTGATCCAAAAACTCCTTAATCTTTGGATATTTGACAAAATAGCTGTCTATATAGCCCTGTGCCTCTTTCCTTGAAATCCCCAGGTCGTTAGACAGACCAAACGCGCTGATACCATATACGATACCAAAATTTACAGCCTTTGCATTTCGTCTTTGAAGGTCTGTGACCTCATCAAACGGTGTGTCAAACACAAGGGACGCTGTACTTCTGTGGATATCCTGACCATTCTTAAAGGCCTCTATCATCCTTTCATCCCCGGAAAGCGCCGCAAGCACCCGAAGCTCGATCTGCGAGTAGTCTGAGTCAACAAACAGATCTCCATCCTCAGGCAGAAATACCTTTCTGATAAGCTTGCCCAGCTCAATCCTTATCGGGATATTCTGCAGATTAGGCTCTGTGCTTGAAAGACGGCCTGTCGCAGTGATTGTCTGATTTAAGGTAGTATGGATTTTGCCATCGGATGCAATATATCCCGAAAGTCCGTCAGCATATGTGCTCTTTAGCTTTGTGAGCTGTCTGTATTCCAATATATCCGCGACAATCGGATACTCCGGTGCCAGCTTTTCAAGCACATCTGCCGCAGTAGAATAACCGGTCTTTGTCTTCTTTTCATTTGGCAGTCCAAGCTTTTCAAAGAGAATGACTCCAAGCTGCTTTGGCGAATTTATATTAAACTCTTCACCTGCTGCCTCATATATTTTCTTTTCAAGCTCAGTTATCGAAACAGCAAGCTTGTCTCCATACTCCTTAAGCTTTATTCCATCAGCCCTTATACCCTCATTTTCCATATCATACAGTACGAAAACGAGTGGCAGCTCGATATCTTTATAAAGAGTGAGCATATCCATTTCCTTTAGCTTCTGCAAAAGAACCGGCTTTGATTTCCAGGCAGTATAAACCTCGTAGCAGGCACAGTCCACTGCCTTTTTCTCATCCTCCTTCATCATCCGGGTGAAATCAAGCTTTCCCAGATAATCCTTTTTAGATGAGAGCATAAGCCCCAGATAGTCCTTTGCAACCGCATCATATGGATACTCCCCGACAAGCGGATTGATAAGGTATGCAGCCACCATCATGTCAAAATATCTGCCTCTGTCATCTGCCTTTATCTCTTTGCTCTTAAATCTGTGCAGATTGTTCTTTAAATCCGGTGATATCCATGACTTTACTTCCAGGGTATTTAATTTTTCATCCAGGAAGCTGCTTGAAATCTCATCACCTGTACAGATAAAATAAATGTCCTCCTCTGAAAAACAAATCGAAACAGCAAGATAATCGTTCGAAACCGGCTCCGAAAACAGACTTAGCTGTCCATCACTTTCGCTGTTTCCCAAAGACTCTCCCGGTACTACCGCAAAAGCGACCTCCCTGCCCTTTGCCTTCTCAAACACACTCTCTGCAATCTTTAAGTCCCTTACTATCACAAAATGCTCCTCGGCATTGTTTTTAGGAGCCTCCACATTAAACCGTGACAGTATGTTTTTGAATTCGTATCTCTTGCACAGTAAAAAGGCTTCTTCAGTGTAGAGTGACTCTACTCCGCCACTAAGCTTTGCATCAGAAAATTCATAGTCAACCGGCGCATCAAGTATGATTGTCGCAAGCTCCTTGCTCATAAGCGCCTGCTCCCAGTACTCCACTATATTCTTTGAAGCCCTTGGCGGCTTTACATTCTCAGCGTCCTCATGTACTGCCTCTATACAGTGATATTTTGCTATAAGTGCGCCTGCTGTCTTTTCGCCGATACCGGGTACCCCGGGAATATTATCAGACGTATCTCCCTGCAGAGCCTTTACATCGATAAACTCCTTTGGAGTGACGCCGTACTTTTCGATAACATCTGCTGTATTGTAGTTTTCTATCTCGGTTCCTGTTTTCTTTGTCTTTGGAATCCTTACCATGACATGGTCAGTCGCAAGCTGCAAAAGGTCTCTGTCTCCGGAAATGATGGCGACATCCATACCGGCCTTTTCTGCCCTGACAGATAATGTTCCAAGTATATCGTCGGCCTCATAGCCTTCCTTTTCCACGATTTTAATGCCCATAGCGGTAAGCATTTCCTTTATCATAGGCACCTGCTGCCTGAGCTCCTCGTCCATAGGCTTTCTCGTGCCCTTGTACGCATCAAACATTCTGTGACGAAACGTCGGCGCATGCACATCAAATGCCACCGTCAGATAGTCAGGCTTTTCCTCGTCAAGAATCTTGAACATGATATTCAAAAATCCATAGACTGCATTTGTGTGAAGCCCCTCTGAATTGGTCAGATCAGGAAGTCCGTGATATGCCCTGTTTAAAATACTGTGTCCGTCTATAAGTACAAGCTTTTCACTCATTTTATACTTTCCTTATTACTTAATATTGTTGTAATCGCTGCCGGTCACACTGCAGTGCAGGCAGTAATGTTAAATAGCTCTTGTATATTTCTTAAGCCACTGAGCCTCCTCATCATTCAAAAATGGTGAAACAAGCTCATAAACTCTCGCATGATAAGCATTCAGGTATCCTTTTTCCCTGTCTGTCATCTGATTTGGATCAATCGCATCGAGATCTATCGGTACATAGGTCAGATTCTCAAAATACATGAACTGGCCATACTCATTTTTCTCACCCTTTCGGCAGATAAGCTCATTCTCTGTACGAATACCGAATTTACCCTCTAAATAGATGCCCGGCTCATCTGTAGTGACCATACCCTCTTCTATCACACGCTCTGCGGTTCTGCCCGGGTACTGCTTCCAGTGAAAGCTGTTTGGTCCCTCATGCACATTGAGCACATAGCCCACACCGTGTCCGGTGCCGTGATTGTAGTCCATGCCAATCTCCCAGAAAGGCTCTCTTGCCAGAATATCAAAGTTTAGTCCCGAGCAGCCCTCCTTAAACCTTGCATTTGCCAGGTTCATATTTGAGCGGCACACTCTCGTAAACATATCCTTCATCTCGTCAGTCACCGGTCCTAACGCAAAGGTTCTCGTGATATCTGTGGTTCCCTCCAGATAATGTCCGCCTGAATCAACCAAAAGAAGACTCTCAGGCTTAAGCTGCCTGTCAGACTCCTCTGTTGCAGAGTAATGCACAATAGCACCATGATCAGCATATCCGCATATTGTGGCAAAACTCAAATCAAGAAAGCCCTCCTGCCCAGCTCTAAGCGATGCAAGATAATCTGAAGCCGAAATCTCTGTCATAGGTATCTTACCTATATTTGTCTTAAGCCAGTACATGAACTTGCACATCGCAACTGCATCCTTCAAATGCGCCTTGCGCAGATTTTCAAGCTGTACTTCATTCTTTACGGCCTTCATGACAACTGTAGGATCCTCCGCATCAATCACCTTAACACCATCCGGCAGGCTGTCGCAGATGCGGTAATTTACAATCGATGTATTTAAAAGCACTGTCTCTTTTTCATCAATATGCTTCACATATTCATAAAAATCATCGTAAGGTCTTGTCTGTATACCATTCTTATCGAGGTATGCCTTAAGAGTCTCTGTCACAACCTCTTCCTGCAAAAACCATATGCAGCTGTCCTGTGACAGTGCCAGGTATGAAAGCACTACAGGCACATAGCTTATGTCGCCTCCCCTGACATTTAAAAGCCAGGCGATATCGTAAAGTGATGACATCAGATGAAGTGTTGCACCCTTTTGTGCCATCTGCTCTCTGACTCTTTTAAGCTTTGAGCTTATATCCTCACCGGTGTATTTATTGTCAAAAATCATGACAGGTGCCTTTGACATAGGTGGTCTGTCAGTCCATATAATGTCAATCAGATCCTCATTTACATACATGCTGCCGTGCTTTTCTTTTGCGATTTCAGAAAGCCTTTTGCCCCATGCGGCATTTACCACTCTGCCGTCAAAGCCTATTACACCGCCATCCGAAAGAGTATCCTTTATATACTCATCAACTGTCGGTACGCCCTCCTCGCCAATCTTAAACAGCTTTACAGTGGTATCCTTAAGCTGCGCAGCCGCCTGCACAAAATACCTGCCGTCTGTCCATAGTCCGGCCTCATCCATAGTGATGACTGCGGTACCTGCTGAGCCCGTGAAGCCTGTAATATATTTGCGTGCCTTAAAATGCTCTCCTACATACTCTGACTCATGAAAATCAGCAGTAGGTACCACGTACAGCGAGATGCCCCTCTTTTCCATCTCGCTTCTCAATGCTTTTAATCTATCCTGTATCATTTTATTATGCCTCTTTAAATTCAAAAAATTTTGTATCTAATTCCGGATACATTCTCTTTAATGAGATTGGTTTGCCGGATTTGTTCAAAAAGCAATGGCTGCTTTTTGCAGTGGTGCGAAGCTCGCCTGTCTCTTTGTCCTTCATGACATACTCAAGCTCCATCTTTATTCCGTTATACTTAAGCAGCTTTGTGTAGATGACGACCGTGTCATCGAAATGTACCATACTGTGATACTCTACCGATATCGACAGCACCGGACTTATGATTTCCATATCCTCCATCTGCCTGTAGTTGAGTCCTATCTGATCCATCAAATCAAGTCTTGCTTCTTCCATCCACTTGACATAGTTTGAATGGTGGATTATACCCATCTGATCTGTTTCATAATACTTTGCGTGGTGCTCGTAAGGACGGATTCTAAGTTCCCCTTGTGAGCCGGCAATCTGTAACTCATTGTTTGCCATAAAAACTTCCTCCATTCATATTTTGGTCTTATTTCTATTATGCCACATTGGACAGCTAAATTCAACGACTTGACCGTAAAATATAAACCGGCTGCTACCTGCGTATCATGCTGTAGCAGTCTCTGCATATATTGCGTGAATTTCCAATCGGAAGTATTCTGCCGCAATACCGGCATCTGATAATATACTCATCCTTGCTCTTTGACAGAAGCTGCATAATCTTTGCCTGTGTTTTGTCGCGCTCGTTTTCAAGCCAGTCCTCATCCACAATTTTGCCCATGCGGACTGAAAACTGATAGTACAAATCAAGCTTTTTGTAATAGGATTCGTATTTCATGAGCCCCTGATACTTTGAATGCTTATCAGGCTTGTCGAGAGATATATCAGATGTATACGACATGCAGTAGCGCAGCCATTGTCTGACAAGCTCCCTGTCCTTTATATCTATAGGACATGTAATCATCTTATAAAGCAGATATTTGTCATCAAAATCTGCGATAAAGTATCGCTCCTTATATGCATATCCATACAAAAACAATATCTCATCGACATTGATTTTCCTAAACGGTGCTGATGGCTCTGCCTCATGCCAGAGCTTAATTATCGCATCAAGCGGCGCATCCATTGTAAGGAGCACCTGTGGGAAGCCAAGACTTACTATGTCAATATCCTGTTCCGGTATATTTAGCGTATTCTTCAAATAACTCAGATTCTTTTGTCCCAAAGCTGTCACATAGCCTGTATCATACAGACCAAATCTGCCTGCACGGCCCGCTATCTGTTTTATCTCAGAGATGACAAGCGGACGTCTTGATACTCCGTCAAACTTTTCCACCTCCAGAAATACAATTCTTCTGACCGGCAGATTGAGTCCCATTCCTATCGCATCTGTTGACACGACAACCTGTGTCTTTTTCTCATTAAAAAGCGTCATCTGCCTGCGCCTTATTTCCGGTGGCAGACTTCCGTATATGACACTTGGCTTTATGCCGTTTTCCTCCAGACGCCCTGCTATATTGAGTACCGACTTCTTTGAAAATACGATAAAGGCATCGCCCTCTCTCACATCCTGTGGAAATGAAAAAGGCTTATCCTCCAGCTTTAGAGCTGTCTTTCTCTCATACTCCCTTATCTCATACTCGTCGTGGCACAGATTAATCAGATGGACGACAACATCCTTTGCCACCGGGCTCATGCATATATGAATCTCTCCTGCAAGTGTACCAAGAATTGCCCTGGTCCATGAATGTCCCCTGTCATCATCTGCTACCATCTGTGCCTCATCAATCACTGCGATATCATATTCCTTGTCACAGTCAAGCATCTCCACTGTCGATGCTGTAATTCTGCTGTCTGATACCTCAAGACACTCCTGACCTGTAAGCATGGTGCATGGTATGCCTGCATCATTCATCTTCTCATATACCTCAAGTGCCAGAAGTCTAAGAGGCCCCAGATAAACTCCGTTTTGCGCCAGCTTAAGCCTCTCAAGCGCCTGATATGTCTTACCGCTGTTAGTCGGGCCTATATGGAGTATGAAGTGCCTTTTCATGCTCTGTGCTTTTGGAAACTCAAGCTCCGGCCGTGCCGGAACCAGCGTAACAATCTCCCTTCTAAGCTCCTTGCTGCGGTACTCATTGTAAAGCGCCTTCATGCTCCTTGTACATATCGCACCTATATACTCCTTGCGCAAAAGCTTTAGAAAATCCTCTGTGAGATACTCTGCCTCATTCTCATCAAACTGCTCCATATCCACCCTGACGAGCTGCGGAAGGATTTCTCTATTTAAAATCTGCCTTGCATTCTTATTGTTGGAATAGTAGGTAATCAATGCAAGCCTTTTTATTTCCTGATGCAGCTTGTCAAGTGCTATTGTCTCGTTTTTTGAAAATCGCGCATATTTAATTGATTTTGCTTTACTATTGAGCCTGTGAATATAGTGTGCCAGCTTTACAGGCTTACCTGTACTTCTCTTCGCATTCTCCCTGTACTGGTCAACATAAAACTGTACCAGTACCTCTTCAAACGATTTTTCCATATATGTGTGTTATCCTCTTTATTTGTATACACCGTTAAGTGTCACCTCAAACGTAACATCCTTTCCGGCAAGTTCTGTATTCGTCTTATAATCATCTGGGAATTTCAGGTTTAAATCAAAGGTTTCTCCCACCTTGTGACCTACCACTCCTTCCTCAAAGCCATCTATATAGCTGCCTGAGCCGAGCACCAGGTCTGTACCCTGTCCATCAGTGCTTCCACCCTCGAATTTTTCACCGTCCATATATCCGGTGTAGTCAATATTTACCTTATCTCCGTTTTCCGCAACCGTGTCAGTCTCTGTATTCAGTGTTGCTGCCTCGGTCTGTGAATCACTGCTTTGTGTCTCGGATGCCTGAGAATCCGTGGTCTGCGATGCAGCTTGCGTACCATCAGTGCCATTTGACGATGAACCGCCCGATGTCGCAACTGCCCAGATTAGCACTATGACTACCACAACGACTGCCACTACCGGCACCCAGAATTTCAGCAGATTCACAACCTTTGCCTTCTTTTCTGCCTTCTCTCTCTCGATTCTTCTTTTTCCTGTGCGATTTTTTTCGTTTTGTTTGTCATTTTGTTAATCTCCTGTTTTATTTTTTATTATTGAATTATACTATTACAATTTGAACATTCTGTGTTTCGCATAAATGAACAGTATGCGTTGTCTGTCAGTGCATTCGCTATCTGTCACTGTTCGCTTTAAACTTTAAACGGCTGCGTCTCTTAACTATTTGACGCAACAATAAAAGCAGTAGAAAGACACCCACACAGCCTGCGCTTATAGCTGCACCTGCCTTAAGCCCCGGTGTCTCATAATAAAGCTCTATCTCATGCTCTCCCTCATCCAGATGAATGCTCACAAAGGTATCTGAAAAATCCTCATACTCTGCATCCTTCCCATCCACCTTCATAGTCCATCCCTTTTCACTCGGAATAGAAAGCACAAGCTGTCCTGCCTGCTTCACATCCATGTGTCCGCTTATGTGTGTATCTGAAAAATCATCCACCGAGAGTGTCTGCTCATTGAGTGTATTGTAAGCACTCTCAACTGCAGCAATGGAAAGCTCGTATACATTAAATCGTACAGCATCGGCATCAGTGTTTGTGACGGAAACTGTCTCCCCCGCCTTCACATATCCCAGGTCAAACAGATACCTGTGAGTGGTCTTCGAGTATGTGGTCTCATACTCTCCGTGGCTGAAGGTCAGACTGTCAGTGCTGCACGAATCGTATGCCGCATAATAATGTCCGTCATGGTCAAAGGTGAGAGTCGTAGTTCCCGGATTTTCGTCCTGGGTGCACTCTGTCATGGTCAGCATATCATCTGCTGCGCCAAGGAGCCTGCCAAGGGAATTAATCGAATAGATTTTCGATGACGAGGATGGCTTCCACGCATCAATCACTCCCTCATCCATCATAAAACCAAGCGGAAGTGTGTAGTTATTCCGATACAGATAGTGATTTCCGCATTTTCCAACAAGTGTAGTCAGCTCATTCTGTGGCTGTATGGATTTTGTAACCATATATCTGACCGAAAGCATGGCTGACGTGACAGGTGTGGCACCGTTATAACAGTAGAAATTCTTGCCTCCCTCCATATAAAGAGCCTGATAAAAATGGCTCACATTTATATTCATCAGGGAAGAAAACTGTGTTCCGGAAGCATAGCCGTATCGTGTGTCATCATTTTTAGTTAGTCGGCCTGTATCCTCAACCCTGTAAAATGGTACATCGTTGTCAGCTGCATCCTCTTTTGCCAGCTTAAGTGCCTTTTGCATATCGTCCACATTGGCATTGTAGCTGCTTCTGCCGGTACATCCAAGTCCTGTCACAGCCATATTGACAGCCAGCTCCACAATCGCAATACCGCATGTTATGACCATCAAAAGCTCCCTGTTTTTCCTTGCTGCAAGCTTTAAAAGTACTGTCATAATGCCGTACAGCGCAACAAACAATATGCTTATGATAACTGCATAATACTCTGTCACATCCTCATCGGCAAACATCGTGCTTACTGCCATAAGCGCCGATGCAAATACCACTGCCACGCCAATATGCCACAGTCTTATGCCACGCCACTTTCTTACTGTAGCATAGCCTATGGTCAATACAAGAAATGCATACAGATACGACTGTCTGCCAGGCAGCGAATCCGGAAAATGCAGTCCGTGCCATATAAAATCAAGCTGTTTATTGGCAAAGCTTGCCATGAAAAACAACACAAACAATACGGGAGCTATTTTTTTCTTCCAATTAATCCTTTTATTGAGCACAAACAGTATCAAAAGCATCACACTAAAGGCTCCGGCATACAGATTCGGCCAGTTCTCTGCACCCTCATAGACGCTTGCTGTCGTGCACATCCTGCCGACCTCTGATAAGAGATTAAAATACCACTCTATCTGCTTTGGAAACTCGATGCCCGACGAACCGCTGTAGCTTAAAATGATAAGCTCCGGGATGATTAGCACCATCGCAGTGCCTCCAGCCAAAAGCGAGTAAACGGCAAATCTCACAATTGCAGCCATTTTACCGCCATTTTGCGTAAAGAAAAGCCATGCAAACCAGAATACCAAAAAGATGCAAAGCATGATGCTCAGATAATAGTTTGACAATATACAAAGTGCCAGTGATACATAGTAAAGCACCGGCTTTTTGTCCCGCACAAGCTTCTCAAGTCCTACTATCGCTAGCGGTGCAACCGCCACAACATCCATCCACATAACATCCCAGCTATACGCAGCTACAAAGCCGGAAAGCGCATATGCCGTTGAGAAAACAAATGCCGGCACAAATGTATTATCGTGATATCTGTTATCCTTTCCAAGAAGTACAAAGTGTTCCTTCAGAAAATAAAAAAATGTTGCTCCGCTTAGCGAAATCTTAAAAATGATTAGCAGCTCGATAAACTCAATAATATGGCTCTTTGGAAAAAGCACCACAAGCCAGTTTAACGGACTCGCCAGATAATAGGCAAATACCGATACAAAATCACTGCCAAGCCCGATATTCCATGTATACATGAGGCTCGCACCATTTCTCAGTTTCTCCCACAGCTCATTAAAGAAAGGCAGATACTGGTGATACAAATCCATATGCAAAAGGCAGTAATCGCCAAATGGATATACACCATTTCCTATACAGATGATTATACATATGAAAAACGGAATTAAAAACGCTGTCAAAAGTGGATGCTTTTTAACAAAATTCATCACTTATCCTCCCAGTCAAACAGTCTGTAATATTGCAAAAGCTTATAATCGTTTAGCATATCCGAATCGGCCTGCTTATTTTTGCTGCCGGTTGCCTTGTCTGATTTATTTGATGCTTTATCTAATGTCTTATCTGCAGTTTTATCAGTGCGTACCGCTGATATAATTGGATACTCCTCCTGCAGCTTTAGCAGAAAGCTCTGATAGTCATTTGTCGGCACACCTGCCGCTTTAAGTACGTTTGCAGCCAGATAATTAACGCTCGTGTCTTTTCCTGCCGCCTCATCAATATCATAATTTGCCCAGATAACATACGGCACCTGATAGCGCAGCTTAAGCTCTTCATTTGATAAATTATTATAATCCATGCCGTTTGCTGCAAGAACAGAGCTTGCCACAGTATCATTTGGCTGATGATCACCGAAAAATACCACTATAGTTTTCTCATCCACATTTGAAAAATATTCAATGAGGCTCTTTAAATCCTCATCTGTCAGCTTAATCAAAGAAAGATACTGGTCAAGTGCAGAATTATTGAGCTTATCCGCTGTCACCGTATTGTCAAAGCCGTAGTAGGTATCCGTGTATCCACCATGGTTTTGCATAGTGACATTGAATATAAATGCCGGCTGACCATCCGGTTTGTTCTCATAGGTCTCAATAATCCTGTCAAAGGATGTCTCATCACTTATATATTTGCGCACAAACCTCTGATTAGAATAATCCTGCATAAACGAAAGATTGTCAAATCCCAAAAGAGGATAGACCGTATCCCGGTTCCATCCACTGCCATAGTACGGATGCTGTGCATACGTTGCGTAGCCTATGCTTTTTAAATAGCTTGCAAGGGAAGGTGTCGTGCTCTTTATATACTGCTGATAAGGAATACTTCCTACCGGAAGAAAAGCCATCGTATTGCCTGTCAGAAACTCAAACTCAGTATCGGCGGTATTTCCACCACATACAGACGTATTCAGATATCCTGTTATAGTGTTCTCATTGCCCTTTTCAAGACTGTGCACAAACGGCATATAGTCTGTATTTGTATCAAAATCACCGAGCACTGACAGGTCTGAAAATGCCTCATCCATCACAACTATAATATTCGGATAATCACTTTTATCTGTAATTGCAGTATTATTAGCTGCATCTGAATTATCATCTGTACCGGCATAGCTGTCAAGCAGCTCCTTAGCCTTCTGTCTGCTATACCCGTCAGGCTTATCAACCGCCACAAACTTAAGATCCATCGCAAAGGTCACCGCCATTCCATTCACCTTTGTCATATATGCAGGTGTAAATAGAAACGGATACAGGTAATTGTCCGTCTGGAAATCCTCATCCTGCAGGGCATTCACAAACAGGCACATCACAAGTAATCCAAGCACTGTCGGAATTAGTCTGAACCTGAATTTCCACTTAATTCTAAAATCAACAAAATGCATCAGCATAATAAGAGCTATAAATATAACTGTAACAACAACTACTCCTGCAGTCGGTGCGAAATCATAATTGGATGCAACACTTGTCGCCGTACCAATTGAAAAAATATCCCATGGAACAAAAGGAGTCGAGCGGAAAAGCATAACATAATGATTAATCAGTCCAAAAACCATGGCCACGATAAAAACTGCACGAAGTGCCCATTTCGCCCTGCCCGTAACAAAATAAAGAATCCAGGCAATCAGCTCAAACAAAATAATATTAAAAAATCCCGCCATAAATCTGACTTCTTCAAAAGGATTATGTTCGTAGAACTCCATAAGATAAAAAGCCGTAATCGGGAAAATCGAGAAAAATATAACATTGAATATAATTTCATATTTTTTATAAATCTTTTTTATCATCATAATGCTCCTGTTTGCTATCTGGTATTATAGCCTATATGGCAGATTTTTGGGTACCTTTTTGGGTACAATTTTGGGGCAAATTTTTCTTAAAAGTCCCCTAATTTCTTTAATTTTTTGAAAGATTGTAAGTAAAAAAAAACCCGCAAACCCTTGATTTACTGAAAATCTTGGATTTACGGGGTTTTGCAAATAGTGCCGGCAGTGGGACTTGAACCCACACGGGCTTGCGCCCAACAGATTTTGAGTCTGCATCGTCTGCCATTCCGACATGCCGGCGTCTTACGAACAGACAATATTCTATCACAATTATTGACTTCATGCAACTAAAATTTGTAATTTCAATATAAATTTCAATGCGATTGTGACTGTTCACGCCTAACAGTGTGACCAGCAACGATTACAGCTCATTTAAAAATGTCAAAGCCTTGAAATATGTCTCAGCATACAACCTTATTCTTACCGGTACATTTTCCGACATAAAGCTGTTTGTCAACAAAATTAATCCATTCCTTGTAATCCTGCCCCACTTTATATTTCCCTGCACCTATGGTCACTGTCATCCTTCCGCTGCCCTTAGATGTCCAGAAGGATTTTGAATTAATCTCCACACGAAGCTCATCGAGAAAATTCTTAGGCACCTCTCCGTCGACACATTTGCCAAGAAGTAAAAACTCTTCTCCTCCCCATCTGCAATAGCTAAGCTCAACACCTCGAGCCTTGTTTACGATAGTACGAGCGAGCATCTTAAGTGCATCATCTCCTACATTATGTCCGAATGAATCGTTAATTTTCTTAAAATCATCAATATCAATCATTGCAAGGAAATATTCCCCCTGCTTCTCAGCCTCAAAAAGATTCTTAAGCTTCGCCATCATATAGAAACGATTTGGAAGCTCCGTCAGCGCATCAAACTGTGCCTGCTTTTCCATTGCCCCCTCCTCGGAAGACATAAAATGCAAAAGGCACATCATACATGTTATTATCAAGAAAACTACACCAGAAATCATAGCAATAGAAATACTCTTAATTACAACAGAATCCAACTTATATAAAGGTGCGTAAAAGCCATCAAGCATATAAAGAATAATCAGAGCAATAGCATATACACAGCAAAGCAGAATGGCAACATGATTCTTTTTTTTCCTTCCTGAGGACCACATAATCCATGGAAAAAAGAAAAAACATTGCATCGATCAAAAAAAGCTGAAAATTACATTGAATTCCGAGACAAACCACCGCAAGTATCATATAAAGCAATATCTCAACAGCCACACTATAAACATATATGCTCAGTTTTTCAGATTTTGTCAGACTGAATGCAAGGAAATAAAAGCATATGCTGATCAGACTGACTCCTGCCATCAAATCTACACCTAATGATGAAAACATAAATAGCATCAGCAGATGGATGACAAGAAATATTTTGTTTACATTAAATAGAAAGCTCTGCTCCTTAGCAGTACTATCATTGCTACTCATTGTCCAATACCTTCATAAAAAATATCTAATATATTACTATAGAATAATAACACATTTTAACAAATATAACAATATATTATTGTGCAAAAGTACTAGACTATTTTGCTACTTTTTTTTCTAATTATATATCCAATAAGAATAATAACAGCACTTGTTATGACACTTCCATAAAATGTCATTCCCCTGCACAAAAGCTCCATATTTGCTGCATTACTACCAACAAGCTGTTTAAACCCATCAATCATAATATAATCAGCCACGCCCATAGCACCGGGTATAGGCACACAATTGGAGCCCATCGCCACAAAACACTGTATCACACTCACATCAACTGCCTTATTTACGCCTTCGCCGACTGCCATAAAAATCATAAACGATACCAAAAGCTGTGAAACTCTCTGCATTATATTCCAAAAGAAAATCTCGATGAGAAGCCCGGTCTGCCCTGTGATACTGTTTGAACACTCCTGATATTCTTTCATAGTATTTTTAAGCTTTATTCGAAGCCTGTCACCATGCCGTATTATATGTATTTTTTCAAAAAGCCGGATAAGACTATCACAAATTGAGTATAGTATGCTTCCCTTCCTTAGCAGCATATAAAATACAAGAGCCAGAAAAATCAGCACCACAATCCCCAAACATATAAATATCCGCGAAATACCTGAGAAATTTTTCAGCAATGGATACTTAAAAATCATGCATAGTAAGCCAATTGTTAAAAGTGAAAGTGTATACATAACAAGATTAATCAGTAAGGCCACTGTAGCAGCATAGCCCGGTATGCCATCCCTTATCATGAAATACGCACTGGCTGGCTGTCCTCCCGATGCCGATGGTGTAATAGCCGAAAAATACACATCGGCTCCACCATACACAGTACCATCAATCGCGCTGGTTTTATACCCAAAGTGTCTTGCCATGCGTACCAGAGCAAAGCCTTCAAACCAAATAAACCCAAACGTACAAACAAAACTCATAAAAAGCCAGCCTTTATTTGCATTTCTGATAAAACTCATAAGAATCTCAAACGAAAAATGCTTGCTCTGTGAGACAACAGTCCATATGCTCAAGATAGCTATAAAAGCAGAAGCTATCGCCCAAAATATCTTTTTTCTGTCCATTAAATCTAATCCCCTTAAAAAAAACTGGTAAAGTGAATTATGAAAATACACCATACCAGTTTATTGTAGAGAATATATATAACTTTATCAAGTAAAATATTATTAATATCTTTTTAATGTTTGTTAAATTATTTACTGTTACAACTAACAAATCAGTCTAAATACAAATTAACTTCTATGATTCCTCTTCCTCATCATTGTCAGTGTTCATCATATACACACCCCTGCTTGCATCTCCATCAGGATTCTTTCCAAACTCGTAATCATTTCCCGGCAGAATAGCATTTAAGATAATTCCTGCGATAGCTGCAATTGCCAAAGCTGTCAGTGTAATTGATGTTCCTGCTACAGTAAATGTCAGTCCATTTCCAAAGCCAAGACCACATACAAAAATAACACCTGCAATAATCAGATTTCTTGATTTCGTCAGATCTACCTTGTTTTCAACAACATTTCTAACTCCTATTGCTGAAATCATTCCATAAAGCATAAATGAAACTCCACCAATAATCGCTGATGGCATAGTAGATATTACAGCCGAAAACTTTGGAATAAACGAAAGTGCAATAGCAAAAACAGCCGCAATACGGATAACTCTCGGATCATATACCTTAGACAGCTCAAGTACTCCTGTATTCTCACCATATGTTGTATTAGCCGGTCCTCCGATGGCTCCTGCGAATGCAGTTGCAATTCCATCACCTATAAGTGTCCTATGAAGACCCGGATCAGCAATAAAGTTCCGCTCTACTGTAGCAGAAATAGCAGACATGTCGCCAATGTGCTCCATCATAGTCGCAATAGCGATAGGCGCCATAACAAGAATGGACGTAATATCAAACTTCATGAACTGAAATTTAGGTATTCCGACCCACGCAGATGATGCAATTGATGTAAAATCAAGAATTGCTGAACCATCAGGATTAGTAATTCCAGCAGCATTCATAATAAAAGCCACAACATAGGAAATAATTACTCCCATCAGAATAGGAATGATCTTAAATAAGCCCTTTCCCCATATATTGAAAATAATTATAACTCCAAGTGCAATAATTGCAAGAACCCAGTTTGTTGAAGCATTATTGATAGCTGAGCCGGCAAGTGAAAGACCAATGCATATGATAATAGGTCCTGTCACTACAGGTGGAAGAAAGCGCATTACACGCTTAATTCCAACCAGCTTAATGATAAGTGCAAGTATGAAATAAAGCATACCTGCAACAAATATTCCACCACACGCATACGCGGCCTTATCATTGACAGCCATATCTGCATACATACCACTGTCAAGGTTTGCAACAGTATAAAAGCCTCCTAAAAAAGCAAATGACGAACCCAAAAAAGCCGGTACCTTAAACTTTGTACACAGATGAAATATAAGCGTGCCAAAGCCTGCACAAAATAGGGTAACCGATACAGAAAGACCTCTGCTAAGCGGCTCCCCACAAGCCTTCTGAAAATATCCTGATACAAGAATAGGCACAAGAATTGTTGCGCCGAACATAGCAAACATATGCTGCAAACCAAGAATAAGCATCTTGGCCGTTCCAAGCTGTCTCGCATCACGAATTGGCTCCTGTTTCTTTTGTTCCATAACAACCTCCTTAATAAATTAATGTTTTCGATAAGTAACCGAAAACATTATAGCAGTTTTTAATTATTATTTCATTATTTTTTATTATTTTTTACAAAAAAAGACATCTCATTGGATGTCTTAAATAATTCATATTTAATAAGTATGTGCCTTCAAAACTTCATACAAATCCGATTTGTTTTTCTCCGTTATTAACCAGATTAAGCCCTCGACCTATTAGTAACAGTCAGCTCCACATGTTGCCATGCTTCCACCTCTGCCCTATCTACCTTGTAG
>ENA-OQBL01000225-OQBL01000225.1-human-gut-metagenome-genome-assembly--contig:-NODE-225-length-32484-cov-3.459344_pt1 | contig 32484 bp, 32 predicted proteins | sample MGYA00242747_ERZ504553 | MGnify/ENA primary metagenome ERZ504553 (study PRJEB26092, sample SAMD00036240) | human gut metagenome | host: Homo sapiens | study: EMG produced TPA metagenomics assembly of...
ATACGGCACCCATGCGGATGACGGCATTGAAGTCTATACCTCCGATGATTTGCAGACTTGGAAGTATAAGGGCATGGCGCTCCAAAAGAAGGATGTCTGGGCCGACCGTTGGTTCTGGGCGCCGGAGGTCTACGAAGTGAACGGGAAGTTCTATATGTACTATTCGGCAGACGAGCATATCTGTGTGGCAACAGCCGATTCGCCCGCAGGTCCGTTCACTCAGAGCAAGAAGGAGCCCCAGATTGCCGATGAGAAATGCATTGATAACTCCCTGTTCATTGATGACGACGGCACACCTTATCTCTTTTTCGACCGTTTCAACGACGGACTCAACATTTGGGTGGCCGAATTGGAGAAAGACCTCATGACTATCAAGAAGGAGACCATGCATCCTTGCATTCACGTTTCTCAGGCATGGGAGGAAGTGTGGCCTCGTGTGAATGAAGGTCCGTTTGTCGTCAAGCACAACGGAATTTATTATATGACTTATTCCGCCAACAGTTATGAAAGTCCCTTCTACGGCATAGGTTGCGCCACGGCTACCGATTTGATGGGTACTTGGACCAAATACGAGGAGAACCCCTTGTTGCAGAAACCCGGAGAACTGGTCGGGGTGGACACAGTGCCACCTTCACAGACAAGGCTGGCAAGCTTCGTCTTGTTTCCATGCTCATAAGGACAAGAACAATATCCATCCGCGCGCCATGTATATCACTGATGTTTCTTTCGAGAAAGTGGACGGTGTGGACCGTATGAGAATCAGCAAGGACTATATGACCCCCAAAGTAGTAAAATAAAAGATGGATATGGAGAAAAAATTGTATATGGTTGCTGTTGCTTTGTCTTTGTTTTGCCGGATGCAAGGAGAAGACGGTTGTAGAATCAGACTATCTGCCGATTGCCGACCCTTACGTGATGCTTTACGAAGGCAAGTACTATGCTTACGGCACCGGAGGTACGGTAGAAGGGGAGGGCTTTGCCTGCTTCTCTTCCGATGACCTGAAGAACTGGACGCGTGAAGGCCAGGCGTTGTCGGCCGCCGACTCCTACGGTACGTGGGGATTCTGGGCTCCGGAAGTCTGCTATATCGAGTCGAAGAAAAAGTTTTACTTGTTCTACTCCACCGAAGAGCATATTTGTGTGGCAACGGCAGATACTCCCCAAGGCCCGTTCCGTCAGGAGGTGAAGCAGCCTATATGGGATGAGAAGAGCATTGATACTTCTCTCTTCATCGACGATGACGGCACGCCTTACCTTTATTTCGTGCGTTTCACAGATGGCAATGTCATTTGGGTGGCAGAAATGAATGATGATTTGACCGGCATCAAGCAGGAAACGTTGACGGAGTGCATTAAAGTGGGAGAGCCTTGGGAACTTTCGCAGGACAAGCCTGCCAAGGTGGCCGAAGGCCCTTCCGTCCTGAAAAAAGAGGGCATTTATTACCTGATTTATTCAGCCAATCACTTTGAAAGCAAAAATTACGGAGTGGGCTACGCAACTTCAGACAGTCCTATGGGACCGTGGAAGAAATACGAGGAAAACCCGATTTTGCAACGTGCCGACGGTTTGATGGGTACCGGACACGGAGCGCCCTTCCGTTGCAAAGACGGCAGTTGGAAATATATTTTCCATGCACACTGGGATTCCACGAAGGTACAGCCGCGTACTTCGTACATCAAGGATTTTGCCATTTCCGACCAGAGAACGGTTTCTATCGGTGGCCCTCTTATCCGTCCGCAGGTATTAACTGATAATCTGACATCAAAATGGAAAAAAGGACTGTTTTATTATATGCTGATAGCATGCCTCTGTGCTTGTCAAAAGAAGGCAGAAACAATCTCTACTGCTTCTTTATTGAAAGAAATGGTGGATTGTGAAGCATTGGCAAAGTATCCTGAACCTTATTATGAAACCAGGCAGTTCAGTAGTTACGACCGGGCGTCTGTCAAAAAAGATAGTGTCTCTTGGTATGCCAATTGTGACCGAAGCCAGTTTCTGCGCGTTGATTCCATTGACGGACGGAGAGAGTTTGTTCTGGTTGATACGGACGGTCCGGGAGCTATCACTCGCTTTTGGGTGACTGTAGCCGCATATTCGGATAAAGGAACCCTGCGTTTTTATCTTGATAATCAGGAGGTTCCCGAAATAGAAGGGGAGGTTCTGGGCATATTGAGCGGACATGCTCTGGTAGATGCGCCTCTTTCGGCTTCTGTATCGGAACTGACGGACTATAAGCAGAGGGGACATAATCTGTATCTGCCCATACCTTATGCCAAGCATTGCAAGATTACCTATGAAAGTCCTTCCATCAAGGAACCCGGCGAGTTTTCCGAAGAATGCTTCTATTACAACATCAATTACCGTACTTATGCAGAAGGAACGTCTGTAGCCACTTTCTCTAAGGAGGACATCAAGCAGAATGCGAAATTACTGGCAGATGTACAACGAAAACTGACTGTATCCCGGAGGGAAATAGGAGGATTGCAGAAAGAACCGATGCTTCGGAGTGTGCTGGCTGCCGGTGAAGAGCGGGATATGACCCTTTCCGGTCCGGGTGCTGTTCGCCGTCTGGACGTAAAGCTGCATGCCGGAGACTTTGACCAGGCATTGCGTTCTACGGTTCTGCGTATTTCTTTTGATGGAAACGAAACTGTATGGGTACCGGTAGGAGACTTTTTCGGAGCGGGAACCGTCTTTCTCCGTTTCAGACTTTTTATACCGAAGTAACATCCGATTCACTGTTTTCTTGCTTTTGGGTAATGCCCTATCAGAAAGATTGCAGGATTGCATTGCAGAATGTGGGGACGGACGAGGTTGAGGCTTCTCTGACTGCATACACCTCGGCTTGGAAATGGGATGAAAGAAGTATGTACTTCGGTGCGGGGTGGACGGAGTTCTCTCATCTGCATACCCGTACAAATCCGGATAAGCCTACGACAGACGACCACTTTGAAGTAAATTTCGTGAAACTGACCGGCAGAGGAGTATATGTGGGCGATGGGGTAACCTTGTTCAACTCCTTGGCCGACTGGTGGGGCGAAGGTGATGAAAAAGTGTATGTGAACGGTGAGGAATTTCCTTCGCACTTCGGCACCGGTACGGAAGACTATTACGGTTATGCCTGGTGCATGCACAATGCTTTCAGCCATCCGTTTATTGCCGAGCCGGATGGAACAGGCTCCACTCAGTGTGGGCACGTCTCCAATGTGCGCTATCGTGGTTTGGATGCCATTCCTTTCAGCAAGTCATTGACGTTTGACATGGAGATATGGCATTGGGGCAGTACGGTCATCAACTATGCTCCTACTACTTTCTGGTATATGCTGCCCGGTGGAGAATCCAACCGCAAGGCGGAAGCTGCTAAAGCATCTGCGGATATTGCAAAGCATAAGAATGATCTGGTGAGCAATGTAGCCGTTGCCGGAAGGAAGGTGGAAGGCGAATATTTGGATATTCGGCTGACCGGAGGAATTGAAAGATCGCAAAGTATACCTGCCATGAACTGGAGTAACGGTGCCCAGTTCTTTTGGGCTGAAGCAAAGGAAGGCGATAAAGCTTCCTTAGGCTTTAAAGTCGACAAGGGAGGCAATTATCGGTTGAAAATAGCTTTTACGGTAGCACCGGATTATGGTTGTATAGATTTGTACCTGAACAACCATAAACTGAAAGAAAACCTGAATCTGTATAGTACCGGGCTGGCAACGAATGTATTGGATTTGGGGACAGTTACTTTGCAAGACGGCTCTAATGAACTGCTGATTATACAAAAAAAAGGCTGATAGCCGTTCTGCGAATTCATTGTTGGGCATGGATTATTTAATAATACAATAATTAAGGATAATATGAAGAAACAAATTCTGATGTTTGCATTATGTTGCCTGACGGCATGCTCTTCGTCGTCGGCGACAAAAGAAAACGAGCCGGAAGAACAGCCGAAGAATGTCTATCGCAATCCGGTGATAAACTACAGTTTGCCCGACCCTTCTGTGATAAAGGGCGGTGACGGCTACTACTATCTGTATGCCACCGAGGACATACGTAATCTGCCGATTCACCGTTCCAGGAATCTGGTGGATTGGGAATATGTAGGTACTGCCTTTACCGACCGTACCCGACCTGATTTTGAGCCGAACGGCGGTTTGTGGGCACCGGACATCAACAAGATAGGTGATAAATACGTACTCTACTATTCCATGTCCGTTTGGGGAGGCGAGTGGAATTGCGGCATCGGTTGTGCCACTGCTGATAAACCGGAGGGACCTTTCAAGGACCACGGGAAGATGTTCCGCAGCAATGAAATCAATGTGCAGAATTCCATCGACCCTTTCTACATAGAGGAGGGAGGAAAGAAATATCTTTTCTGGGGCAGCTTCCGTGGAATCTATGCGATTGAACTGTCCGATGACGGCTTGTCTTTGAAGGAAGGTGCCACACCGCAGCAAGTGGCGGGAACCGCTTACGAGGGTACTTATATCCATAAGAAAGACGGACATTACTATTTCTTTGCTTCCATAGGAAGTTGCTGTGAGGGGTTGAACAGTACCCTACACTACCGTTGTAGGGCGTTCGGACAATCTTTTCGGCCCCTACGTCGACAAGAAAGGCGGTAGCATGATGGACAACAAGCACGAAGTGCTGATTCAGAAAAGCAATACCTTTGTGGGCACCGGCCATAACTCCGAGATTGTGACGGACAATGCCGGTAATGACTGGTTCTTCTATCATGCGGTGAGCACGAAGAATCCTGAAGGCCGCGTATTGATGCTGGATAAGATTAGCTGGGAAGACGGATGGCCGACAGTAGAAGGCTCCGTTGCATCTACAGAATCGGAGAAACCTGAATTCTGACGAGTATGAAGAATTTTATTTTAGTATCCTTGTTGGCCTTGCTTATGATGGGCTGTAAAACATCGAATGGAGGTGCCTTGGAAATAGTGGAACCTACCGTTGAAATGCGGGATAATCCCGAAGGAGTAGCTTCGTTTGCTCCCCGTTTCTCATGGCAGTTGGCAACCGGCAAGCAGGATGTGATGCAGACTGCTTATCAGATTGAAGTGGCAGATTCGGAAAAGAGTTTGCAGACCGGGGCCGGGCTGGTATGGAACAGTGGTCGTGTGGAGTCCGACCAGTCGGTGCTGGTGAAATATGCAGGGGCGCCTTTGGAGTCGGGACAGAAATATTATTGGCGTGTCACGGTATGGACAAATACCGGTGACAAAGCGCAAAGCAATGTCCGGCACTGGTCAATGTCCTTGCTGGACAGTTCGGACTGGAAAGCCGGCTGGATTGGACTGAACGACAGTACAAACTTGAAACTGGACGGTGAGCGGACCATCCTTCCGGCACGTTATCTGCGGAAGGAGTTTGATTTGCCGTCACAGCCGAAGCGTGCAGTCCTTTATGTTTCGGGAGTAGGCTCTTCCGTATGCTATATGAATGGCGAGAGGATTGGAAATGATGTATTCGGTCCTTTGCCTACCTGGTACGATGCTTCTGTATCTTACCTGACTTATGATGTCACCCCCTTGTTGAAGTCCGGTACCAATGCGATAGGCGTGGCTCTGGGCAACGGCCGCTATCTTTCCATGCGCGCCAATGGGATGGTAGGTTTTGGTTTGCCCCGTCTCATGGCGCAGTTGAATATAGAGTGCGACAATGGTGAGACGGTGTCGGTAGTCAGCGATGATTCCTGGAAAGCGACGAACCACGGTCCTATAACTGCGAACAACGAATTTGACGGTGAACATTACGATGCCCGCTTGGAATTGGGTAAATGGACGGAAAGCGGCTATGATGATTCCGGATGGCAGTTGGCCGAACGGATGGAGGCTCCCAAAGGAAAACTTGTGGCACAGCTCTCTCCGAGTCTGAAGGTGATGGAGGAGATAAAGCCAATATCCGTTAAATCGGTAGGTGATGGAAGATATATCGTGGATATGGGGCAGAATATGGTAGGAATACAGCAGGTGAAACTGCGTGGCAAGAAGGACAAGCCCATTACTATGCGTTTTGCCGAAGTGCTGAAGGACAATGGTACGGAACTGTATCTTGACAACCTGCGCAGTGCCCTTGTCACGGATATTTATACTCCTGCCGCTGACGGTGAGTTTGTTTGGGAACCGTTGTTTGTTTACCATGGTTTCCGTTTTATGGAAATATCCGGTTTGGACTATGAACCGGCAGCGGATGATTTCACCGGTAAGGTGGTGTATGATGAAATGGCAACGAACGGTACGTTCGAGACTTCCGAGGAGTTGATTAACAGACTTCACAAGAATGCCTATTGGGGAATCCGTGGAAACTATCGCGGTATGCCTACCGACTGCCCCCAGCGTGATGAACGTCTTGGATGGCTGGGCGACCGCACTACTGGTGCCTATGGTGAAAGTTTCATTTTCGGCAATGCCTTGATGTATAAGAAGTGGCTGGTGGATATAGAAGAGTCCATGAATGAAAATGGAAGTATCTCTGTGGTATCTCCCCGTTACTGGACCATCTTCCATGATGACGTGACTTGGCCGGCTGCCTATTTTTACGTAGCCGACATGCTTTACCGCCAGTTTGGCGATGATAGCTCCATCAAAGAGCGCTATCCGTCCATGAAGCGCTGGGTAAACCACATGACGGAGACCAAAATGAAGGACTATATTCTGGTGAAGGATGAATACGGGGATTGGTGCATGCCTCCCGAGTCGCCGGAGCTGATTCATTCGGAGGACCCTGCCCGGAAGACGAACGGCGAAGTGCTGAGTACAACGGTGTTTTACAGCATTCTGCAACTGATGGAGAAGTTCGCGCAAATGAACGGACTTCCGGCAGATGCTGAAGAGTATGCAGCACTTGCCATTAAGGTCAAGGACGCTTATAACAAGAAATTCTTCAATCCCGGGACTGCACAGTATGACAACAATACGGTGACGGCAAACCTGCTTTCCCTCAGACTGGGCCTGGTTCCCGACGGATATGAAGATAAAGTATTTGCCAATGTCGTGGAGAAGACGGAAAAAGACTGTAAGGGACATGTCAGTGCCGGTGTGCTTGGCATCCAGCATCTGATGCGCGGACTTACCGAGTACGGTGGACTGGAACTTGCCTATAAGATAGTGACCAATGACACTTATCCCTCATGGGGCTACATGATTAAGAAGGGTGCAACCACCATTTGGGAATTATGGAATGGTGACACGGCAAATCCGGCGATGAATTCAAGAAACCATGTGATGCTTTTGGGAGATCTGCTGATATGGTTCTATGAGGATCTTGCCGGCATAAAGAATACTCCCGCTTCCGTCGGGTTCAAGCAGATTCTGATGGAACCGGTATTCCCGGAAAAACTGAATTATGTGAATGCTTCGCATGTATCGCCTTATGGCAGAATAGGAAGTTCCTGGAAACGTGATGGCAATAAGCTGGAGTGGAACGTTGAGATTCCTGCCAATACAACCGCTACGGTCAAGCTGCCGCTTGACTTCCATGTACAGGTAGATGCCGGTCAGGCGGGGATTCATTCCGTGGAGGAGGCTGACGGTAAGCTGGTAGTCGAATTGGGCTCCGGCAAATATGTATTCATGTCTGAATGATATTTTTCTAACAACAATAAAACAGATGTAACTATGAGACTAAAAGATTGCTTTTTGGGGGTAATGCTTTTGGCGAGCATTACGGGTGCCGGAGCGGCAAATGCTGCTCCGGAAGACATCTCTGCTTCTATTTCCTTGAAAGTGCCGGGGAATGATGCCAAGCAATATCCGCTGGCCTTGCAGAAGATGCAGGATGGTATGTACAGCTGCCGGGCTTCGGAAACGTTGCCGTTGGACATCATCCGCCAGGTGGTGGACAAGGATGGCAAACAGCGCATTACCGTCACACTCAAGGCGCTGGAAAATGTGTATTTCAACTACGGGGAACAGATAAAGACCGGTTACAAGCATTCGGACTGCCAGTTCTACATGCCGGGCTTCTGGTATCGCCGCAACCTGCGTTCGCCGAAGGAGGCTCCTTCTTTCCACACATCGGACAGTTGGCTGGTGCGTGAGGACCGTTTGAGCACTCCGCTGACGGCAGCTTTCAATCCGGCAAGCGGTACGTCCATGTCGGTTATCCGTATTGACAAGTTCGACAAGGAAGCTTTGACCACTCATAAGGAAGGAGAGGTAATCTTGTCCGGCGAGACTTCCATCGGATATACCGGTTTCTGCAATGTGGATGGTATGACTGTCTTGGCATACGGTTTCCCCTATAAGGAAGCACCGAAGACATATATCCGCAAATTGACGTTGGCTCCTGCCGTTGAGGCTTTCCAGTTGCTGCGTAAGGGCGACAGCATCTCCATGACTTGGGAGGTGTCCGAAAGGAATGCTGCCGATTTCTCGGAATGCGTACAGCGCACCTGGGAGTATTGTTATGACACTAACCGCCCGAAACCGGTTGACACACCTTACACGGTAGACCGCATGAAGGAGGTGATGAGCAACTTCTTTGTGGAAAGCTATGTCAGCAATACCCCCACTCATTATTACTCCGGTGTAGAGTTGGAGACTGCTACTTGTGCCAATACCGATGTTGCCGAAGTGGGCTTTGTGGGACGTACGTTGCTGAACGCTTTCAATGCTTTGGAGTATGGCAAACAGCAGAATCGCCAAGACCTGGTGGATAATGCCAACCATATCTTTGACACTTATCTCCAGAATGGTTTTTCGCCTGCCGGTTTCTTCAACGAAGTGGTACACTACAACCGCGGCTTCAAGGAAACCAGACATAGCATCCGCCGTCAGTCCGAGGGAGTGTATGCCATCTTGAACTATTTGAACTACGAGAAACAGCAGAAGCGTAAACACCCCGAATGGGAGAAACGCATCAAGGGCATGCTGGACAGCTTCCTCAAGTTGCAGAACGAGGACGGCAGCTTCCCGCGCAAGTTCAAGGATGATTTCTCTATCGTGGATGCCAGCGGTGGTAGCACGCCTTCGGCAACATTGCCTTTGGTGATGGCGTCCAAGTATTTCAAAGACAAGCGTTATCTGGCAAGCGCCAAGCGTACGGTAGACTATCTGGAGAAGGAACTGATATCCAAAGCCGATTATTTCTCTTCTACGCTGGATGCCAACTGCGAGGACAAGGAAGCCTCCTTGTATGCTGCTACGGCTGCTTATTACCTGGCTTTGGTTACCAAAGGAGAAGAGCGTGCACACTATGCCGGTCTGGCAAAGAAAGCCGCTTATTTTGCGTTGTCGTGGTATTATACCTGGGATGTTCCTTTTGCCGAAGGTCAGATGCTGGGAGATATCGGCTTGAAAACCCGTGGTTGGGGAAATGTGTCGGTAGAGAATAACCATATCGATGTATTTATCTTCGAATTTGCCGATGTGCTGCATTGGCTCTCCAAAGAGTACAACGAGCCGCGCTTCTCTGACTTTGCCGAGGTGATATCCACTTCCATGCGCCAGTTACTGCCGTATGAAGGACACATGTGTGGCATTACCAAAGTAGGCTATTACCCGGAAGTGGTGCAGCATACCAATTGGGATTACGGACGTAACGGAAAGGGATATTACAACAATATCTTCGCTCCGGGCTGGACGGTTGCTTCTTTGTGGGAGTTGTTCACTCCGGGACGTGCGGAGCAGTTCTTGTTGAAAAAATGATAGTCTAAACAGTAACCAATATTGTATTTATGAATAAGATGATGACTTTGTTGGCAAGCGTGATGCTATTGGCATCGGCTTGCACGGGCAAACAGGCGAGTGAAAAGACTGCTTCTGGACTGGAACCTGCGAACTTCCGTACGGAAGTGGATGGCAAGCAGACAGACTTGTTTGTTTTGGAGAATAAGAATGGTATGGAAGTTTGTATTACGAATTTCGGTGGACGTATTGTATCAGTAATGGTGCCGGACAAGGATGGCGTTATGCGTGATGTGGTGCTGGGCTTCGATTCCATTCAGGACTACATCAAGTTCCCTTCGGATTTCGGCGCTACCATCGGACGTTATGCCAACCGTATCAACCAGGGTAAGATTACAGTGGATGGGGTAGAGTATCAGCTGCCGCGCAACAATTACGGTCATTGCCTGCATGGAGGTCCCAAGGGATACCAATATCAAGTGTTCGATGCCCGCCAGTTGAGCAGTCAGGTTCTGGAGTTGACTTATCTGTCGAAAGACGGAGAGGAGGGCTTCCCGGGTAACCTGACCTGCAAGGTCACTTTCTCGCTGACAGATGACGATGCCATCGACATTCGTTACAGTGCCGAAACGGACCGTACCACTGTTGTCAATATGACGAACCATTCTTACTTTAACCTGGACGGTGACCCCTCCAAGTCCAATTCGGATTATCTGCTCACTATTGATGCAGATGCTTATACCCCCGTGGACAGTACCTTCATGACTACCGGTGAGATTGTTTCCGTAGAAGGTACGGATATGGATTTCCGCACTCCTACTGCTGTTGGCGCCCGTATCGACAATGACTTTGAGCAGTTGAAGAACGGCAAGGGCTATGACCACAACTGGGTACTCAATACGAAGGGCGATGTCACCCGCCCGTGTGCCACCCTCGAATCTCCCTCAACGGGTATTGTGCTTGATGTCTATACCAACGAACCGGGCATTCAGATTTATGCCGGTAACTTCCTGGATGGCACACTGACCGGAAAGAAAGGTATTGTGTACGGTCATCGTGCTTCTGTCTGTCTGGAGACTCAAAAGTATCCCGATACGCCCAACAAGCCGGAATGGCCTTCTGCATTGCTGAAGCCGGGAGAGAAGTATGACAGCCATTGCATTTATCGCTTCTCGGTGAAGAAATAAATATAAGGCAGGCATAGCCTGCCTTTATGGGATGGATATAAATATGACAAGAAGCCTGAAGTATTGAGGCGTACGTTTGTTTGTCCCTATATCTTTGGTGACGGAGAGGAACATTCCATCATTTCCCATTGGAAGTATAATGATGGTTATGGCAGTGTTGAACTTATTAGAGTAACTATAGATGGTGTGGATGCCCGCATCGAATCAGGAACAGACAAATATCACCCGTTAGTTGTCGTTGTGTTGGCAAAGTAACTTGTTTTTCTTAAATACTCTGTCTTGGTAAAATCAGCACTTTATCAAGACAGAGTTTTTATTCTTTGGAATTAACCGCATCGCCAGCGCCTTATTCTCCGCCTTCCTCCATAATCTCCCGTTCTCCCGGCCCTTTGTCATTGATTCCGCAAAGGTTGGAGGATGCCGTGGATGATGACCCCGGTACAGTTCACGTTCGTAGTTGTTATCGGCGAACTGTTCCGCATTGGTGCGTACGGTATCGAGGCTGATGAAGAGGTCACCGCTAAGGCGGTTGCCTTCACAGTAGTCGAAAGTGATGATATCTGTGTAATAATCGTGTTGCAGATATTGGCGGTTCACTTCGAGTATCTTCTCGTCCGAGCAGAAGATATAGGCTATTTCACCGACTCTTTTTCCGTAAGTGGCGGCTACGGAATTTTATCCATTCCGTTGTTTCACGTTCTTGATGGAGGGCATTTCAACGCCGTCTGTCTGATAACTAATCATTTTATTTACAATTTTACGATTTACGATTGAAATTACATTCCTGTGATTAAGACAGTTTCTTTAGAAGAAGAACATATAACTGATAATAATCGCTGCAATGATGCCGGAGAAATCGGCAATCAGCCCACACGTCACGGCATTCCTCGTTTTGGTGATACCTACGCTGCCGAAATACACAGCAAGAATATAGAATGTGGTGTCCGAAGCGCCACGTGCCACGCAACTCATGCGTCCTACAAATGAATCGGCGCCATACTGTTTCATGGTGTCAATCATCAGTCCGTTGGCACCGCTGCCGCTCAGTGACTTCATCAGGGCAGTGGGTAGGGCACCTACAAAGCTGGTATCTACACTGAATAGTCCTACTACATAACCGATACCGTTCACCAGTATATCCATGGCGCCGGAAGTGCGGAAAACGGCGATTCCAACGAGAAAAGCAACCAGATAAGGGATAATGCGTATGGCAGTGGTGAAGCCTTCTTTGGCCCCTTCGATGAAGGCATCGTATACATTGAGTTTTTTTCCATAGCCCCCAGAGGATGAACAGCAGGATGATGGAGAACAGCAGTATGTTGGCAATTAAAGTGGAATATACACCCATTTCATCACGGCTAATCTGTGTGAACAGATAAATGAGCGCGGCAAAGAAAAGGCTGATGCAGCCAATCAGGATAAGTATGGGCTTGTTCAACAGGTTGATGCGTTGTGCAATGCTGACGGCAATGACACCGACAATGGTCGAGATGGCGGTCGTTATCAGTGTGGGGATAAAGATGTCCGTGGGTTGGGCGGCACCCATCTGCGAGCGGTACATCATGATGCTGACGGGGATAAGTATCAGTCCTGAAGTGTTGAGTACAAGGAACATGACCATCGGATTGGTGGCGGTGTCCTTTTTAGGGTTCAGTTCCTGGAGTTCCTTCATGGCTTTCAGTCCCATCGGAGTAGCGGCATTGTCCAGCCCCAGCATGTTGGCAGAGAGATTCATGAAAATGGAGCCCATGGCAGGATGTCCTTTCGGTATTTCGGGAAAGAGACGGCAGAATACCGGACTCAGCCAACGGGAGAGGGCATTGATCATGCCGCTGTTTTCGCCTATTTTCATCACGCCGAGCCAGAGGGCGAGTATTCCTGTCAGTCCCAGGGATATTTCAAAAGCTGTTTTGGAAGAGGAGAAGGTGGAGTTGACGAGTTCTGTGAATATCTCCACATCACCCATAAAGATGAGTTTGCAGAGGGCTACGATGAATGCGATGACGAAGAAAGCTACCCAGATGTAATTTAAAACCATGTATCGTTACTTTGTTTCTAGTGGATTAATATTTGTTTTCGTTAGCAAGATTCCAGGCGTTGAGGAAAGCTGCTTTGGTTATTTCTATCAATTTTTTCCCAGTTCAGCCAGTCGGTGTGGTCCGAAGGCTGGTGATAATCGGGATGTCCGTCTGTGTGGTACCAGATGATGGGGATGTTGCACAGGGCAAAAGAAGCATTGTCACTTCCTCCCGTGGGGCGGTCCCAGGCGCGGTAGTCCGGTTGCAGGCGCAAGCTGTAGCGTGCAATGTCCTGCTTCAGCCAGTCGCCGAATACGGGGTGGGCGGCGGTGTAGAAGTAGACAACGTGTTGAGGCTGCTCGGGCTTATTGTTACGGCCTATCATGTCGAAATTAAGATAACCTTTCACCTGGCTGATGAAAGGACAGCTTTGTACAAAGTATTTGGAGCCGAGCAATCCCTTTTCTTCTCCGTCCCAAAAGGCAAAGATGACCGTGCGCAGAGGCTTCTGCCCGGTGGCAAGAAATGCACGGGCTATCTGCAGGACGGCAGAGACACCGGAGGCATTGTCGTCCGCACCGTTGTATATCCGGTCGTTTGCCAGCGTCTCGTCCGTACCCAGGTGGTCGAAGTGGGCACCTACGATGACATATTCATCCGGTCGTTCTCCCGGGATGGTTCCCAATACATTGCTCATCTGCAGGATGCGGTGGGTGCCTTGTTCGAGGATGGTGATGGAGTCGGGATGCACTTGCCACCGTCCCCGTTGCTGGCGTTCCTTGTTGTATGCCTCGAAGGGTTGATAATAATTGTCCTTTTCCAGCGGGGCAATGCCGGCTTCTTTCAGGCAGGATGCCAGATAGCGGGCAGCCAGTCGTGAACCGTGCATGCCTGCTTCGCGTCCTTGCAGCTCATCGTCGGCCAGAAAACCGACAATAGCCTCGGCCGAAGTGCGGCTGATGCTTTGCAATCCCTTTTCTTGTGGAGATTGTGCATGTAAGGATAGTGCGAAAGAAAGGCAGCAGATTGCTCCCAAAACAGCTTTATACATGTCGTACGGTTTTAAGGATTGGACATACCGGTGGCAAAATTAAAGATAACTTTCCATAGTTCCGATATAAATGTCGTATTTTTGTCCGTTGGCGGATGAATTCAAATCCGTGTAAATCAAATGAGAGAAGGATGAAAAAGAAGAATGAAGCAGTGGAAACCGTTTTGTGCGAACGTGTGCTTTCGGCAGAAGAAGTGGCGTGCATCTCGGCACAGATTCAGCAGGAATTGGAGGCGTATATCGACCCGGTGAAAAGGGAGTATCTTCCCCGTTTCTTCAAGACCGGAAAGGGGCAGTATGGCGAGGGGGATAAGTTTCTGGGAGTAGTTGTGCCGAACACTCGGCAGGTGGCAAAACAGCACAAGCACGAACCTTTCGGGGTGATGGCAGCCTTGCTTCAGAGTGAATGGCACGAGTGTCGCCTTTGTGCCTTGCTGATGTTGGTGGAGCGGTTCAAAAAGAGCGATGAAAAGGGGAAAAAGGAGATTTATGACTTTTACCTTTCGCAAACGGGCCGTATCAATAATTGGGATTTGGTCGATTTGTCTGCCCCCGGCATTGTGGGCGAATATCTGAAAGACAAACCTCGCAAGGACCTCTACCGGCTGGCGGATAGTCCGCTGCTTTGGGACCAGCGCATTGCCGTGGTATCTACCTATACTCTTATCAAAAATGGTGATTTCATCGATATATTAGCCCTTTCGGAACGGCTGCTCCATCATAAGCATGACTTGATGCAAAAGGCGGTAGGATGGATGCTCCGGGAGATGGGTAAGCGGGACAAGGACTTGCTGGTGCAATTCTTGGAGAAGCATTGCAGGACGATGCCCCGTACCATGTTGCGCTATGCGATAGAGAAGTTTTCGGACGAGGAGCGGAAGGAGTTCATGAAGCGTTGATGGACGAGAGGCAGTGTTTTATCATTCCTTCTATCGCTTATCTCAAAATAAAATTAGTTATTTTGCAGAAAACAAAGGAATCTGGAATGGAACAAGAAGATTTTGATATACGCAACCAGCAGCCCGTCACCAGCCGAGAACGTGATTTCGAGAACGCTCTCCGTCCGTTGAATTTTGAGGATTTCAGCGGGCAGGACAAGGTGGTGGACAATCTGCGCATATTTGTGAAAGCTGCCCGCCTGCGTGGCGAGGCGCTGGACCATGTGTTGCTTCACGGCCCTCCCGGATTGGGAAAAAACGACACTTAGCAATATCATAGCCAACGAACTGGGCGTAGGTTTCAAGATAACTTCCGGTCCGGTACTCGACAAGCCGGGAGATTTGGCGGGAGTGCTTACCAGCCTGGAGCCGAACGATGTACTTTTCATCGACGAAATACACCGGTTGAGCCCCGTAGTGGAGGAGTATCTGTACTCGGCCATGGAGGACTACCGCATTGATATCATGATAGACAAAGGTCCTTCTGCCCGAAGCATACAGATTGACTTGAATCCTTTCACGCTGGTGGGAGCCACCACTCGCAGCGGTCTGCTGACAGCTCCGTTGCGTGCCCGTTTCGGCATCAACCTGCATCTGGAATATTACGATGATGATGTGTTGAGCGGCATTATACGTCGTTCGTCCGGCATTCTCGATGTGCCTTGCTCCGTAAGGGCTGCCGCCGAGATTGCGAGCCGCAGCCGTGGCACACCGCGTATTGCCAATGCATTGCTGCGGCGTGTACGCGATTTTGCCCAGGTGAAAGGTTCGGGGAGCATTGACACGGAAATCGCACAGTTTGCCCTTGAGGCTCTGAATATCGACAAGTATGGTCTGGACGAGATAGACAATAAGATACTCTGTACCATCATCGACAAGTTCAAAGGCGGTCCGGTGGGATTGACTACCATCGCCACTGCTTTGGGCGAAGATGCAGGTACGATAGAGGAAGTCTATGAACCGTTCCTGATAAAAGAAGGTTTCCTGAAACGCACTCCCCGTGGGCGTGAAGTGACGGAGCTTGCCTACAAGCATCTGGGGCGAAGCCTCTATAGTAGCCAGCGTACCTTGTTTGGCGACGAGTGATTCATTTTAAGAAAACGAATACAGAGATGCGGAGACATAAAGTCTCTCTTTCCTCTTATCCTAAAAAACTCTGTGCCTCCGTGCCTTTGTGTTCATAACAACCATTAAAGAAGTGGCCGGATTAAAATCATTGGCAAAAGAAACTGCCATTTATGGGTTGAGCAGCATTGTGGGGCGTTTCCTCAATTACCTGCTGGTGCCCGTATATACCATGGCGATGTCCGCACAGAGCGGAGGCTATGGCGTAGTGACGAATGTATATGCGTGGGTGGCGCTCATGCTGGTGTTGTTGACGTGCGGCATGGAGACCGGTTTCTTCCGCTTTGCCAATAAAGGAGAGGATGACCCGATGCGGGTGTACTCCACGACATTGCTCAGTGTGAGTGTGGGGGCGCTTACCTTTCTTGCATTGGGATTGCTGTTCCTCAACCCCATTGCCGGATGGCTGGAGTATGGTGACCATCCCTGGTACGTGGGCATGATGATGATTGTGGTGGCGATGGATGCTATTCAAAGCATTCCTTTCGCTTATTTGCGCTACAAGAAGCGTCCCATTAAGTTTGCGGCACTCAAACTGCTGTTCATCTTCCTGAACATTGCACTGAATCTGCTCTATTATGTAGGGATGAAAGGGGATGACGTGGGCTATGCCTTCCTTTTCAATCTGATATGTACCTCTACCATCATGCTTTGCATGATTCCGGAGTTGCGTGGGTTTTCCTACGTGCTGGACAGAAAACTGCTGAAGCGGATGCTTGCTTATTGTCTGCCGTTGCTGGTACTCGGCTTGGCAGGTATCCTGAATCAGGTGGCGGATAAGATTATTTTTCCTTTTGTCTATCCGGATGAGGCGGAAGCTTCCGTACAGTTGGGCATTTATGGGGCTGCCAGCAAGATTGCCATGGTGATGGCGATGCTTACACAAGCCTTCCGCTATGCATACGAGCCTTTTGTCTTCGGGAAGAGCCGGGACAAGGACAACAAGCAGATGTATGCGCAAGCCATGAAGTTCTTCATCATCTTCACACTGCTGGCATTCCTCGCTGTCATGTTCTATCTGGACATCCTGCGCCATATTATAGGTCGCGACTACTGGCCGGGGTTGCGGGTAGTGCCCATCGTGATGGCTGCCGAAATCTTTATGGGTATCTACTTCAATCTTTCTTTCTGGTACAAGCTGATTGACGAGACGCGTTGGGGCGCTTATTTCTCCCTGATAGGTTGCACGGTACTGGTAGTGATGAACATACTTCTGATTCCCCGATACAGCTATATGGCTTGTGCCTGGGCAGGCTTCTGCGGTTACGGCATCGCCATGCTGCTGTCTTACTTCGTGGGGCAGAAGAAGTATCCCATTCAGTATGACCTGAAAGCCATTGGCGGCTATGTATTACTTGCGGCAGTTCTCTACCTGGCAGCAGAGTATGTCCCGATAGATAATATCTACCTGCGTATGGCATACCGAACTATATTGTTGCTGGTCTTTGTGGTCTACATCGTGTGGCGTGATATGCCTCTCGGCAGTATCCCCGTCATCAACAAACTGATAAGGAAACAGTAAATTCAATCGTAAATCGTCAAATCGTAAATATTATGGATTCTGATAAAAGAAACTCCTTTGCCGTCAAGACCTTTCTGAAAGAGTATCTTGATTTGCGTAAAGACAAGGACAATGAACTGGAAACTGTAGACTCCATCCGTAAGGGAGTGGAATTCAAGGGAGCCAATCTTTGGATTCTGATATTCGCCATATTCATGGCTTCGTTGGGGCTGAATGTGAACTCCACCGCTGTGATTATCGGTGCCATGCTCATCTCACCGCTGATGGGACCTATTATGGGTGTGGGGCTTTCCGTGGGACTGAATGACTTTGAACTGATGAAACGTTCATTGAAGAGCTTCCTGATAACCACTTTGTTCAGTGTGACTACGGCTACCATATTTTTTCTGGTCAGCCCCGTTGCCGAAGGGCAGTCGGAATTGCTGGCACGTACATCGCCCACTATTTATGATGTATTCATCGCCTTGATGGGCGGCTTGGCAGGTGTGACTGCGCTTTCTACCAAAGAGAAAGGAAATGTGATTCCCGGCGTTGCCATTGCCACGGCGCTGATGCCACCTCTCTGTACGGCAGGTTACGGGCTGGCAACGGGCAATCTGATTTACTTCCTCGGCGCATTCTACCTTTATTTTATCAATTCCGTGTTTATCAGTCTCGCCACTTTTGTAGGGGTGCGTGTGATGCACTTCCAGCGTAAGGAGTTTGTAGACAAGAATAGGGAGAAGAAAGTGCGCAAATACATCATCCTGATTGCAGTGCTGACCATGTGCCCTGCTGTGTATCTGACGGTAGGAATCATTCAGGATACCTTCTTTGAAAGTGCCGCCAACCGCTTTGTCAACGAGCAACTCTCCTTTGAGAATACGCAGGTATTGGACAAGAAGATTCACCATGACGGCAAGGGTCATGAAATACGTGTAGTGTTGATAGGGCAGGAGGTGCCCGAAGCTTCCATTGCCATTGCCCGCAGTAAGATGAAGGACTATAAGCTCGATAACACCAAGCTGATTGTGCTTCAGGGCATGAACAACGAAGCGGTGGATATTTCTTCCATCCGTGCCATGGTGATGGAAGATTTCTACAAGAACAGCGAGCAGCGCTTGGTGGAGCAGAAACAGCAGATTGAAACTCTTGAACAGAATCTGGAAAGATATAAAACCTTCGATGAATTGGGCAAAAAGATTATTCCCGAGTTGAAGGTGCTCTATCCATCGGTGAAGACAGTCTCAATATCTCATGCGATTGAACTGACGGTAGATTCGGTACGGGTGGATACAGTGACCCTTGCCGTATTGAAGTTCGGCAAACACCCGGCTGCTCACGAGAAGGAAAAGATTGCCGAATGGCTCAAGGCACGTACGGGAGCCAAGCAATTGAGGCTGATTACGGAATGACAACATCCCCCGAGGGGTAGAAATATACTTATTTGGCATGAAATTAAGATTTATACTGATAGCCGTCTGCTTCCTCCTCTCTCTGCCGGGACAAGCGGATGAAGGGATGTGGATGCTGGGAAACCTGAACAAGCAGACACGCCGGACCATGAAAGAGCTGGGTTTGCAGATGCCTGTTAATAAGCTATACAATACGAAACGCCCGTCGCTGAAGGATGCGGTAGTCAGCTTCGGAGGCTTTTGTTCCGGGGTGGTGGTGTCCGGGGACGGGCTGGTGTTTACCAAGTCATCATTGCGGTTTCAGCAGCATACAGCAGCATTCGTCTGTGGAGCACGACTATCTGAAGGATGGTTTTGTGGCACATAATCTTAGTGAGGAGCTTCCTAATCCGGAACTTTATGTACGTTTCCTTTTACGTCAGGAAGACGTGACCCGCCGCGTGCTTGGGGCGGTAAAGCCGGATATGGATGAGGCGGGGCGTACGAGTGCGGTCGATTCGGTGATGCTGGTTATCGGCGAAGAAGTTTCCCGCAAGGACTCCACGTTGGTAGGCATTGTGGATGCTTACTATGGAGGCAACGAGTTCTGGCTTTCCGTTTATCGCGATTACAATGACGTGCGTCTGGTGTTTGCACCGCCTTCCTCGGTAGGCAAGTTCGGCTGGGACACTGACAACTGGGAATGGCCGCGCCATACCGGTGATTTCTCCGTATTCCGTATCTATGCCGATAAGCATAACCGCCCTGCCGATTATTCTCCCGACAATGTTCCCTACCGTCCCGAATATGTAGCCCCGATTTCCCTTGACGGCTACCGTGAAGGTTCCTTCTGTATGACGCTGGGCTATCCGGGCAGCACGGAACGCTACCTCTCCTCTTTCGGCATCGAGAGATGATGACTACCACCAACCAGGCGCAGATAGATGTCCGTGGTGTGAAGCAGGCCATCTGGAAGCGTGAAATGGATAGCCGCGACAGCATCCGTATCAAGTATGCTTCCAAATATGACGAAAGCTCCAATTACTGGAAGAACAGCATAGGGGTGAACCGTACCATTAAAAAGTTGCATGTGCTGGATAAAAAGCGTGCCTTGGAAACCGAACTCCGCCGATGGATACAGCAGACCCCAAAGGAACGGGAACACTTGCTGCACCTTTTCACTGATTTGGAGTTGAACTACAAGAGCCGCCGCGAAGCTTATCGCGCCAGGGCTTACTTTGCCGAGTCTTTCCTGAACGGCCCGGAGCTGATACAGCTTGCTTTGTCCATCCTTAATTTCGACTTTGAGGGCGAAGAGAAAACGGTGGTTGCCAATCTGAAAGCCATCGTTGAGAAGTATGCCAATCTGGACTTGGGCATTGACAAGGAAGTGTTCGCGGCACTGCTGAAAGAATACCGTTCCCAAGTGGATTCGACCTACCTTCCCGAGCTCTACCAGACAATTGCAACAGAATACGGAGGCAACGAGCGTACCTACGTAGACAGCCTTTATGCCCGTTCGGAGCTGACCACGCCCCGTGGATTGAAGCGCTTCTTGGAGCAGGACACCACCTATCAGATATATAACGACCCTGCCATCAGTCTGGGTATTGATCTGATTACAAAACTATTCGAGATGAACATGGAGGTCCAGCAGGCCTCCGGTGAAATCGAGCGGAATGAGCGCTTGTTCAATGCTGCCGTGCGGCGGATGTACGCATCCCGTAACTTCTATCCCGATGCCAACTCCACCATGCGCTTGAGTTTTGGCACTGTGTGCGGCTATGCTCCGTCCGACGGAGTGAAATATGATTATTATACCACCACGATGGGCATTCTGGAGAAAGTCAGAGCCCATGCAGGCGATGTGGATTTTGAAGTACAGCCCGAATTGGTATCCCTCCTTTCCTCCGGTGACTTTGGCAGATATGCCGATGAAAAGGGTGAAATGAGCGTTTGCTTCATTTCCAACAACGACATTACGGGAGGCAATTCCGGCAGTGCCATGTTCAATGCCAGAGGAGAGCTTCTGGGACTTGCCTTCGATGGTAACTGGGAAGCTATGAGCAGCGACATCCTTTATGAACCGAAGATGCAGCGCACCATCGGGGTGGATGTGCGTTACATGTTGTTCATGATTGAGAAATATGGAAAGGCAGGTAATCTGATTCAAGAGCTGAAGATTGCCAATCCTTAACGTGTGCTTCCCTGCCTATGCTTCTTTATGGGTGATATTTCCTAAATAACTCCGCGGATACGGTCATCGAATGCTGAAAGCGCCGCTTTAGCCCCTTCGCCCATAGCGATGACTATCTGCTTATAAGGAACATTTGACACATCTCCTGCGGCATATACTCCCCGAAGTGTCGTACGGCAGAAAGTATCGATTTTGATTTCCCCTGCCGGAGTCGTTTCCAAGCTGTCGCGGAATGGGGCACTGTTGGCTGCCAGACCGATTTGCACGAAGATACCATCCAAGGGATAGTCGCGTTCCTCGCCGGTAAGACGGTCTTTGATGCGGATGGAAGTTACATTTTCCCCGTTTCCATCGACTTTTGTGGTCTGCGACGAGGTGAAGATTTCCACATTTGGCAGATTTCGGGCTTTCTCCTGCAACACTTGGTCGGCTTTCAGCGTATCGGCAAACTCGAATATGGTTACTTTCTTGCAGATGCCTGCCAAGTCGATGCAGCCTCGATACCTGAGTTGCCTCCACCGATGACGGCTACGTGCTTGCCTTGATAGAATGGTCCGTCGCAATGCGGACAGAAAGCTACGCCGCGTCCGATGTACTCTGCTTCGCCTTCCACATTCAGTTTGCGCCAGCTGGCACCCGTTGAAATGATCACTGCCGGTGCGGTGAACACTTCGCCGCCTATAACGGAGATACTCTTCTCCCGGCCTTGCAATTCCACCTTCTCTATCTTCCGCTCCTCGAAAATCTCTATCGGGTAGTGCTCTATATGGGTACGGAGTGCATTGGCAAGCTCTGTTCCGGTAGTTTGTGGAACAGAAATAAGGTTTTCGATGTCCACAGTCTCTTTCACCTGCCCACCGATACGCTCGGCAACGATGGCAACCCGCAGTCCTTTACGGGCTGAGTAGATGGCAGCGGAAGCTCCGGCAGGACCGCCTCCGAGCACCAATACGTCGAATTCTCTTTGTATGGGTGTTTCGTCCGTTTGCGGAGCGCTACCGAAGGTCTGTTCCAGCTTTTGCAGCAATTCGCCGAGCGAACCCCGACCCACGTGCAACAGTTTGCCGTTGGCGTAGACAGACGGCACGCCTTGAATCTTCAGTGCATCCACTTCCTCCTGATAGAGGGCGCCGTCCACCATCTCATGAGTGATTTGCGGATTCAGGAGTGTGATGATGTTCAGGGCTTGTACCACGTCCGGGCAGTTGGTGCAGGTCAGTGATACATACGTTTGCAGGCGGACGGGGCCTTGCAGGGCCTTGATGCGGCGGCTGATGGCTTCGTCCGGTAGATTTTTCCCCTTTCCATCGGCATTCAGTACGGCAAGCAGGAGAGAGGTGAACTCGTGTCCACTGGGTATGCCCCGAAACTTTATGCCGGTCTCCACACCTTCTTTCAGTAACGTGAATTCCAGTCCTGGGTTGTCGGTCTCGGTCAATAGGCAGGACAGCTTCTCGGAACAACTTGCCACATTATTCAAGAACCCGATGAACTCTTGGGCTTGCTCGTGTTCCGGATTATAGGTGATATGGAAGATATAGCGGGCTTCCAAATGCTGGAATACGCTCCGCACTTGATCTAAAATACTTGTTTCTAACATGATTAATATGGGCTGTTAAGGTTGGACGAGAGGGTACCGTCGGTTTCTCGTATTGGAACTAACGGTGCCAAAGTGGGAAACACATTTGGCACCGTTTAGGAATTAAATCTTTCCTACGAGGTCAATGCTCGGTTTCAAGGTTGCGGCTCCCTTTTTCCACTTGGCCGGGCAGACTTCACCGTCATGTGTGGCTACGAACTGCGCAGCTTCCACCTTGCGCAGCAACTCGTCTGCATTGCGTCCGATGTTGTTGTCTTGTATTTCGGCAATCTTGATTTTACCTTCGGGATTCACGAGGAATGTACCGCGATAGGCCATACCTTCTTCTTCAATCATCACACCGAACGCGCGGCTCAGTACGCCGGTCGGGTCGGCCAGCATCGGATACTTGATTTTGCGGATGCTTTCGGAAGCATCGTGCCATGCTTTGTGCACGAAGTGCGAGTCTGTACTTACAGAATATACTTCTACGCCCATTGCCTGGAATTGGTCATATTTCTCGGCGATGTCCACCAGTTCGGTAGGGCATACGAAGGTAAAGTCTGCCGGATAGAAGAAGAAAAATGGCCCATTTGCCTTTTACGTCTTCGTGGGATACTGTTTTGAAATTTCCGTTTTGGAAAGCCTGAACTTTGAATTCAGGAAGTTGGGAATTGATAATCGGTTCCATAATTTTTCTTTTTTTATAGGTTTAGTTCTTTGTTTTTCTCGTTGCAAAAATATAGCATTTTTTCCCGATAGAACAAGAAATCTGATTGAAAGGTTTTATGGACCGATAGATAAAATCTATACAATGGCTTGGGTTGCCTTCAGAGAGAGCATTTCCTTAGGTATAGAGGACTTAATCTCTTTAGTCAGTGCTTCCAGCAGAGTATGGCGGATAAAGTTCTTGTTAGTGAGCATCACGATTTGCCGGGTAGGGCAGGGAATGGCGAAGGGGCGTACCAGTTCTTTCTGGATATCCCCCAGTTGCAGAACGGCCAGTTCGGGGATGAAAGTCACACCTTTACCGCTTTCTACCATGCGCATGAAAGTCTCCATGCTGCCCAAGTGATAGGCAAGCTGGCTGGCGCGTGCCGACTTCATCTGGCAGAAACGCACCAGCTGATCGCGGAAGCAATGACCCTCGTCGAGCAACCAAAGCTGTTCGCCGTTCAGGTCCGAAGTACGGATTACCTCGCTGTTGAAGAGGATGTCTTTGCGCGACACGTAGACAAAGAATTGTTCATAGAACAGCGGTGTCTGCTGCAGCTCTTCCATACCTGCCAGACTCGCTACGATACCTGCGTCTATTTCTCCCGTCTGCAGGGCTTTCTTGATGTCGTTTGTTTTCCATTTCGATTACCCGGATGTCGAGGTCGGGGTATTTCTTCATCAGTTGAGGAAAGAAGCGAGGCAGGAGGTAAGGAGCCACGGTAGGAAGTATGCCCAACTTGAAGGTACCGGTCAGTGAATGTTTTTCTTCTTCTATAATATTCTTTATACGGTTGGCTTGAACCAATATCTTCTGTGCTTGTTCTATGATGAGGATACCGACGGGAGTGGGGCATACCGGTTGCTGGCTGCGGTCAAAAATCCGGGTATCCAGTTCCTCTTCCAGTTTCTGAATCATGGCACTGAGGGTGGGCTGTGTTACGCGGCAATATTCGGCTGCTTTGGCAAAGTGGCGGAACTGGTTGACGGCAAGGATGTATTCCAATTGTTGTAAAGTCATGATGAACAAGGCATTTGAAGGTTATGTATAGAATTCGTCTATGCAAAGATAGAAATTATCTGTTTGACAAGTTTTGATTTACCCCTATCTTTGTAATACCCCAAAGAAAAATAGTATAAATATTTAAAACAATAGAATTATGAAAACTTTAGATTACTTGTATTTGAATGAAAAGAAAGTGGCTGGTGTAGCATCAGCATTGCACCAATTGTTGGCCGATTTCCAGGTACATTACACCAATCTGCGCGGTATGCACTGGAACATCAAGGGACACAGTTTCTTTGTGCTGCACGAGAAGTTCGAGAGTATGTATGACGATACCGCCGAGAAGATTGACGAAATTGCAGAGCGCATCCTGATGCTGGGTGGCGTGCCCGAAAATAAGTTCAGTGAATACCTGAAGGTTGCCAACGTGAAGGAAGTGTCAGACATCTCTTGTGGCAGTGAAGCTGTAGATCATATCCTCGGGACATATGGCTACCTGATTGGCGAAGAAAGAAAAGTGATTGAATTGGCAAATGAAGCTGGCGATGACGTGACAGCAGATTTGATGACTAGCTACTTGAAAGAGCAGGAGAAGATGGTCTGGATGCTTGTTGCATTCAGCACGAAAAGTTGCACGAAATAAAAAGTCGTAAAAAGATAATAGAGTGATAAAACCGGTAGTGGATGCTGCCGGTTTTATTTGTAGAGTATAATTAATTTCTATCGTTCTGTACCTTAGATTCAAAGATTCTGCGAACCATAATAAGACCCTTATCAGAGTGGCACGTTTGCAGGAGCATATCGTCAACTGCCGCAAAGATAACCTTCGCAAGATCATCCATGCACTCACGTACGATAGCCAAGTGCGCACTGTCTGCATGGAGGACGTGAATGTGAAAGCAACGTAGCCATGGCCTTGCACAAGCGGTCGGGGGGGGACATCTTTCGGGATGTTCCTCGTGATGCTTGAATATAGATGCAAGTGGTATGGTGCAAACCTTGTCAGGATAGACCGTTTTGCCCTAAGTTCGAGAACTTACAGTAATTTGAATGAAATTTGGTATATCCGTTTGTTTTTCGTATATTTGCAAAAATAGCAGGCTCCAATCTACTGTTTTTTAGCACATAAATTCTTTTTTGCGCATCGGATAAATTTCATCCCTTCTTAAAAATCACACAGGTCCTGCTTATAGAAATCATTTTATAAACCATTGTGGGGTATCGGACAAATATCCCTGTCAAAACGTAACTTTATGCGATATAAAGAAAGTTTGCTATTGCCATTCTTTGGGGCAATAATAGCCGTTTCACCTTTGGCGGCACAGGAAAAAACGATATTAAAGATAGGAGGCACACTCCGTTTCAACTGCAATTACTCGGATTGGAAATCCGAAAACCGGAAACATGGTGAAGAGTTCGATTTCGACGTGTTCCTCTTGAATGTGAACGCTTCTTACAAGAAATTCGATTTAGCCGTAGATTACCGCTTCTATCCCGCCTCTTTGGGAGACGGGATGCTCAGGGAGGGCTGGATAGGTTATAGCTTCAACAAATCACACTAGCTACAGATGGGGTTGACAACAGTACCTTTCGGCATCCTGCCTTATACAGGCAACAATTACTTTTTTAATCTGAGCTATTATGCCGGTCTCGAGAACGATGCGGACATGGGGGATAAAATACTTTTTCCGCAAGAATCGGTGGGAGTTGTCTCTCGCCTATTTCCAGAATGCTGACTTTTCCGGAACTGGTGGAGACACAGAACTGTCCGCTAGCCGTTATGCCTATGACATCGCTGGACGTGATAAGGAGGTGCATCAGGGCAATGTCCGGGTGGTATATCATTTCGGAAACTTGTGAAGACAGCAACTCGGAGGTTCGGTACTGGTGGGTGGGCTATATAATATGGACACACGGAAGACGGGGTTCCGTTCCGATTTCGCCCTACACTACGTCGTCGACTATCAATGGTGGAACCTTAAAATACACAAGTTGTTTTTGGACAGTATCTGCTTGTACAATGATTTTAGCTTGCTGAACAAACGCATTGCTGGGTTCAATGACAGCTTGGAGAACGTGACGGGATGTTCGCTGACGATGGGAAAGGTGTTCTCCTACATTGACTATGCTGTGGGAAGGAATCACGCATGGCTGGGGATGTATAGGATGAAGCTTTTGTCCGGGGACGGAAGACAATTGGAGTGTCAAATTCAATATAAATATAGGATATTATTTTTAAAGAATTATGGATAAGAACAAAGTTGAGATCAGGAATTTGTATTTGATTTTCGGTTCTGAAAAAAACAAGGCTTTCAGAATGCTGAAAAAAGGAAAAGAGTAAAAATGAGAATATTGAAGGAGACTGGATGATACGATTGCCGTGAACAATGCCAGCCTCTCTGTCCGGGAGGGTGAGATATTTTGTAATCATGGGACTTTTCGGGAAGCGGAAAGTCAAGTCTGCTCAGATGTATCAACCGGTTGAATAGGCCTACCTCCGGCGAGATTCTGATCAACGGTGAGGACATCGCTGGAATACCGATGGAGCGGTTGCGTTCCCTGCGCCGGAAGGAATTGGCGATGGTATTCCAGCATTTCGGACTGCTGCCCATTATACTGTATTGCAAAATATCGCTTTCGGACTTGAGTTGCAAGGGGTGGAGAAGAGGGAATGTGAATTAAAGGCAGCAGAAAGCATGCGTTTGGTCGGGCTAGACGGATATGCCGACCTGATGGTCAGTGAGCTGTCTGGAGGCATGCAGCAACGAGTGGGACTGGCACGTGCTCTGGCCAACGATCCGGAAGTCCTGCTGATGGACGAGGCCTTCTCAGCGCTGGACCCGCTGATACGGGTACAGATGCAGGACGAGCTGCTGGCCTTGCAGTCAAAGATGAAAAAGACCATCGTATTTATCACACACGACTTGGAGGAGGCTGTCAAGTTGGGTGACCGTATCGCCATCATGCGTGATGGGGAGATACAGCAAACCGGCACTTCCGAGGAGATTCTGACCACCCCCGCCAATGAGTATGTGAGGTGTTTTGTAGAGAATGTGGACCGCAGTAGGATTGTCACTGCCGCCTCCATTATGGTGGACAAGCCTATGGTGGCAAGGTTGGGAAAAGAAGGGCCAGAGGTTCTGACTCGAAAGATGAGAGAACGGAAGACAACCGTGTTGCCTGTAGTGGACCCGGATGGTATACTGGTAGGTGAGGTTCGCCTGGAAGATCTTCTCTGGTTGCGTAAGGAGCATATCCTGAATATAGACTCTGTGATAAAGAAAGAGGTACATTCCGTATTAAGTGACACTGTGGTGGAGGATATACTTCCCTTGATGACGAAGACCAACTCGCCCATCTGGGTAGTTAATGAGCGACGTGAGTTTGAAGGGATGGTACCGCTCTCGTCACTCATTATTGAGGTGACGGGAAAAGACAAGAAAGAAATCAATGAAATCATTCAAAACGCAATAAAATTATGATAAAGATAGGAGAATATATAGAAATGGCCGTGGAATGGTTGACCGAGCACGGCGCATCATTTTTTGACCTGCTGAGTCTGGGAGTGGAAGGCGTTATTGACGGGATACTGTGCATCCTGCTCGAGATACCTTTTTACATAACCATCGTAACACTCACTTTCCTGGCGTTATACAAGAGTGGCAGGGAGACGGGGGGCTTCACCCTCCTAGGGCTGTCGCTCGTCTACGGGATGGGACTCTGGGAGGAGACCATGCAGACCCTGGCTCTGGTACTTTCCTCCACCGGTATGGCATTGCTGCTGGGAATCCCTCTGGGGATCTGGATGGCGAGCAGCGGACGCTGCAACAAAGTCCTGCAGCCGGTACTTGATTGTATGCAGACTATGCCGGCCTTTGTCTATCTGATACCGGCAGTGCTCTTTTTCGGGCTGGGAACGGTGCCGGGAGCCTTTGCCACGATCATTTTCGCCATGCCTCCGGTAGCAAGGCTCACCGCATTGGGTATCTGCCAGGTGCCGAAAAATGTGGTGGAGGCCGCCCGGTCTTTTGGAGCCACTTCTTGGCAGCTGCTCTACAAGGTACAATTACCGCTGGCGTTGCCGACTATTCTTGCCGGTGTCAACCAGACCATCATGATGTCTCTCTCTATGGTAGTGGTAGCTGCTATGATATCAGCTGGAGGTTTGGGGGAAATAGTATTGAAAGGTATCACGCAGATGAAGATTGGCATGGGATTCGAAGGAGGGATTGCCGTTGTAATACTGGCTATCGTGCTTGATCGGATCACACAGGGAATAGCACGAAAAAAATAGAAGGAGTAGAACATATAATGAAAGACAGAATGATTATGAGAAACAAAACGAAATTTTTCACAGTCTTGTTGGCTGTTACGATATTCTTCTCATGCGGTAACATTTCTGACAAGAAAATCCGTATAGCCTATGCGAACTGGGCCGAAGGGATAGCGGTCACCTATCTGGCCAAGGAGATTCTCTCGGAGCAAGGATACAGAATAGAACTTTTGAATGCGGACATAGCTCCCATATTCACTTCGTTGGCAAGAGGTAAGACAGACGTGTTCATGGACAGCTGGCTGCCGGTGACCCATGCCGATTATTTCCGGAAATACAATGGTAAACTGGAAATCCTCGGGCAGATATACGACAGTGCCCGTATCGGTCTTGTGGTGCCCGAATATGTCCCAGTCCATATGATAGAGGAGCTGGGCGGTCATACCGGACGGTTTTCCGGAGAGATCGTGGGAATTGATGTGGGTACCGGTATCATGAAATGCACGGAGAAAGCCATCCCTGAATACGGTCTGGACTACAAGCTCATGATCTCCAGCGGTCCCGCCATGACGGCCTTGCTGAAGAAGGCTATCGACAAGAAGGAATGGATCGTTGTGACCGGATGGACCCCGCACTGGATGTTTGATCTCTTCTGTCTGAGAGTGCTGGAAGATTCGAAAAACGTTTATGGGGAGGCCGAGCAAATCCATTCCATTGCCAGGAAAGGATTCAGTAAGGAGCATCCGTTCGTTGCCGCCCTTTTGGGAAACATCCATCTGTCCGATACCGAGATCAGCTCTTTGATGCGGACCATAGAGGAAACCCGTGAGACCGAGACAAGAGCTGTACGCCAGTGGATGGATAAGCATAGGGATTTGATAGACAGCTGGATTCCGGACAAGGAGAAATACAACCGATGAACATTACGCTGGAATGGATGACTTTCAATCCTTTTTCCTCGTAAGGTGGGTGCTAACTGTCCCGCCATATTTCTGGTAATATTTTGAAAAAGAGTATATACCCTATTATTGTCTTAATGGCATACATTGTATGGATTAAAAGACTGTTTTGCGTAATTCTATGTCTAATATTCATAACAAAAACATGGTTGTATATTCATAATTTTGCATTATCAAAGTTAACATCATAAAACAAGTATGTTTTTCCTAGTAAAACTATCAGTGACAATATGAAACAAGTATGATTTTTTTTTCTTCCTGCTGTCCAGCCTGCAGACCTTCTCACAAAAGGTTGCGTTGAAAAACAACCTTGCCTATGACGCCTTGCTAACACCCAATCTTTCAGTAGAGTTCTCCCTAGGAAAGAAATGGACTCTGGACGCTCAGGTAGGTATGAAATTTTTTCTTTTATGAGAATGATGCCACGGCAAATCGTTATAAGACAAGGAAATGGAGTCATTGGCTTGTACAACCGGAGGTAAGATATTGGACTTGTGAAACATTTAACGGCTTATTTTGGGGCATTCATATCCACGGAGGCCAAATGAATGTGGCGGGTATAAATATTCCTTTTATCATTCAGAACCATTCCAGAGAAATGAAAGGGCACCGTTACGAGGGATATTTTTACGGTGGTGGTGTCAGTGCAGGCTATCATTGGATACTGTCCAGCAGATTCAGTGTGGAGGCATCTTTGGGAGTGGGCTATGCACGTGTTAAATATGACAAATTCAGATGTACTTCTTGCGGGAAAAAGATAGGCAAGGGGAAAGCCGATTATCTGGGACCTACAAAGCTTGCAGTTTCGATAGTCTATATGATCAAATGAATGACGAGTCGCGTATATAAACATAAAAAACCGTAATTAATGAGACCGATAGATTATTATATAGGAATACTCTCTGTTATGGGATATGTATACTGCTTGCCACTGGCAGGACAAGCAGGGAATAAAGTTGTCAGGGGAGGGAATCCCCGTCTGGAATATACAGATCTGAAAGTCGGACGTAGTACGGACGGGAAAGTGTTTACTGCCTCTTTCAATATAGCAGGATCTGTCAAGCGGTTGGGTGCCCAGGAGATTGTCTATATCTATCCTTCCTTGGTCTCCTCTGACGGCAAAATCAAGACTGATTTCCTTCCCTTGTGTATATCTGGAAGGAAAAGATATAAGGCCGTTATCCGTAGAGAGACTCTGGGCGGTAATCCGGATACATCAGTTCCAGTGAAGGATATCCGCAAGGCCGGAGATTTGAAGGGGACTGGAATTTCTGTTCGGGAAGCATTGCCTTTTGAGCGCTGGATGGCATCCGGATATCTCTCTCTCCGTGAGGAGATGTACGGATGCGCTGAGTGCGGCAGAGGCGTGAGTCAAACGAACATGTCGGTGACCGGGATAGATCTTTTCGAACCGGAAGACTACGAATATAATTTTTATATTCCTGAAAAGGTGGAGACAAAATGTTACGAGGAAGAGTTTGACTGTAAGGTCACTTTTAAATCTGCACGGCACGAACTTCTTCTAGGCTTCGGTAAAAACCGGGAAGAACTGGCCCGTCTGGACAGCTTTGTGTCCAGGGAACTCCGGATAAAAGGGGCTCGCCTCCGTGAGGTGCACATCACCGGGTACGCCTCTCCCGAAGGCGAATCCAGCTATAATAGACATTTGTCGGAATGCCGTACTCATGCACTTTCCTCTCATGTGTTGAGCAAGTATCCGCAGCTCAAGAGTGCTTCCATATATAGAATAGAAGGAGCTGGCGAAGACTGGGAAGGTTTGAGAAATATCATAAAAGCATCTACTTTGGACTATAAGAATGAGGTTTTGTCTGCCATCGGGAGACATGATACGGATGTGGCCCGTGAAACGGCTATCCGTTCTCTGAATGGGGGAAAAGTCTATACTGATTTGCTATCCACGGTTTATCCTGTCCTGCGCCGCACTGTCTTCCGCATGAGCTTCGATGTACGTCCCTATATGGATGACGAACTGGAGGAAATGTTTATTACCGTTCCCGGGTGCCTGAGCTTGTACGAGATGTGTAGACTGGCACAACTGTATACTGAACAAGGAAAAAATCCGGTAAATATATATAGGAAGGCTTATGAGCAGTTTGCACCTGATCCGTTGGCGACACTTAACTATGCCAATGCGCTTTTAAAGTATGAAAAGGATGCGGACAAGGCTCTGATGATATTGGACACAATAAAGAGTGACAGCCGTTCTGTTTATCCTATGGCAATTGCCCACAATATGAAAGGTGACTGGCGGAAGGCGGAGGAATTGCTGAAAAAAGATATGGAACCTTTGGAATGAAAATTCCTTACTTGTATGATGGGGTTAACGAATGAAAAAAGCATTTAATGTATTAATAATTAAATTATTTATTTACTAAACAGTTTAAGTTATGAAAGTAAACAATTTAATTTTTAGCAGGGGTTGTAGCCCTAAGTCTGGGCATGACAGCTTGTAATAATGAGGATGTCCCTCCGGTAAACAATCTGGGTGAGGGAACAACATTTGTGGGAATGTACATTTCCACCATGAAGGATGTCTCAACCAGAGCAGTGAATGACAATCAGGAAGATTACGGAGGAAGAACGGAAGAGAGTAAGCTTACAGATTTACAGCTTCTCTCAAATGTCAGCCCACAAGCATGGACGTTAGGAGAGACAGCTGATGAGACTGGCAAGTTTTGGGAAACGCAAACAGCCGGTACATTTAAGGTCGCTCCATGGAAAACGAATTCCGGCCCTCAAGCCATGGCGTTGTTGTTTAACAAGGGTGCCCTTTTCCGCCGATATTGCAACAGCTGCGGATCAGACATATGGTAGTACAGCTACCGCAGTAAAAGATATTGCTGCTCTTGCCACAGACAACAAGTTTGTCATGACTTCGAGAGCCGAGCAGAAAACTAT
>ENA-OQBL01000226-OQBL01000226.1-human-gut-metagenome-genome-assembly--contig:-NODE-226-length-32451-cov-3.353638_pt1 | contig 32451 bp, 34 predicted proteins | sample MGYA00242747_ERZ504553 | MGnify/ENA primary metagenome ERZ504553 (study PRJEB26092, sample SAMD00036240) | human gut metagenome | host: Homo sapiens | study: EMG produced TPA metagenomics assembly of...
CTGGTGTGTCTGGTACTGCTGGTGATTGGCGGTGCCGGATTTTGGCGCATATAAGCTGATTCCGCTCTATGAGGACTATAAAAGCCAGATAGAGGGAGTGGTGGAAAACAGTACGCTGGATACGTTTCCGTTTTGCAGGAGGCAAGTTATATTTTATGATTCCAACGGTAATGTGCTGGCGAAGCTGACGGGAGACGAGGATTTCCAGTTTATTTTGACGTATGACCAGATACCGCAGAATGCAGTCAACGCATTTTGTGGCGATCGAGGATCGGACGTTCTGGGAAAATCCAGGCATTGATATAAAAGGTATTTTCCGTGTCGCAGTCAATTACTTTTTTGACTGAGGGAGCAGAAAAAGCACGGCGCGAGTACGATCACCCAGCAGTTAGCGAGAAACCGTTTTCTGACCCGCGAGGTGTCGATGGAGCGGAAGATCAAGGAGATGCTGATTTCCTTAGATCTGACGAAGAAATACACCAAAGAGCAGATTATGGAGTTCTATATCAATGATATCAGCTTCGCGAACACGTACTACGGGCTTCAGGCGGCTGCAAGAGGTTATTTTGGCAAGGATGCGGATGAACTGTCCTTGAGCCAGACGGCATATTTGTGTGCGATTCCGAACTCGCCGACGTATTACAACCCGTACCGTCATCCGGAAAATGCGCTGACACGCCGCGATAAGATTCTGGAAGATATGCTGAGTATGGGATTTATTACGGAGAAAGCGTGCAAAGAGGCAAAGGCGGAGGAGATCACGGTCAACCGTCAGAGAGTGCCGCTGCACAACTATGAGACGACGTATGCGATCGACTGTGCGATTCGCTATCTGATGCGCCGTGACGGTTTTGAATTCCAGTATGGATTCCGCAGCGACGAGGCTTACAAAGAGTACAATGCCAATTACAACGAGGTGTACAACCAGGAGCGCGATGCGCTCTATACGGGCGGCTATAACCTTTATACCTCGTTGGATCCGGACAAGCAGACGATCCTGCAGGATGCATTAGATGGAGTTCTGTCCTTTGATGGCAATACATCCGAAAACGGCGTTTACAAGCTGCAAGGCGCGTCCACCGTTATTGACAACAAGACGAACCGCGTCGTGGCGATTGTGGGTGGACGCAGTCAGGAGACGGATACCTACACATTAAACCGTGCGTTCCAGAGCCCGAGACAGCCGGGAAGTTCAATCAAACCGTTGATTGTGTATACACCGGCACTGGAAAATGGTTACACATCGGAAACAAGGATTCCGAATATCGATATTGACGCGGCGAAGCAGAAGGGCGTGGATGTGAAGTCCCTTTCCGGCGAGAGGCTGGAGCTTCGAAATGCGGTCGAGCGAAGTAAAAATGGTGTGGCATGGTATATCTATGATGATATCACACCGGATGTCGGCATGGCATATTTAACCCAGATGCGCTTCGCGAGTGTGCAAGCGGCGGACTATTATCCGGCGACCTCCCTGGGCGGCTTTACCACCGGTATGACGACCGAGGAGATGGCGGGCGCTTATGCGGCGCTGTCAGACCGGGGACAGTACCGCGAACCGACCTGTATTATCAAGATGATCAATAACCAGGGCGAAGATATTTTGAAGATATGAATCGGTTCAGGTTTACCAGGAGAGCAGCGCCGTGCTGATGACCGATATTTTAAAGGGGAGTTGTCACAAAAGGGTACGGCGGCGTCGATGGGGTGGAGCGGCAATATAGAGGCGGCCGGAAAGACCGGTACGACCAACGGCAGCCGTGACGGCTGGTTCTGCGGCATGACGCCATATTATACGATGACGGTCTGGGTTGGCTACGACCAGCAGAAGACACTTTCCAGCCTGTACGGCGGCACGTATCCGGCGAAGATCTGGAAAAGTGCGATGGAAAAGATGGTAGAGGGGCTTCCGGCGGCGTCCTTTGATACCCGGAGACGGACAATGGACGCGGAGAAGGAACCTATCTGGCAGGTCATCCGGATGCATTTGAAATCACAACCAGCGGATATACCGCGGCGAATTTCAGAAGGGATCATTTGCTCTCGGATGAGGTGGCGAAGCTTCTGGATGAGGATTGTGACCAGCAGGTGGAGAACCTGGCCAAGCGTATTTATAAGACCAGCAAGCAGACACTGGTAGATCAGCTGCTTCACCGCAGCCGCAAGGTACCGATCAATGTAAATACGATCATTGCCCTGTTAAACGACAGTCAGTTCCACGACAGTCGTCTGACAGCTATTTTTAAGGAACGTGATGTTTATAATGATGGTCGCGAGGAGAGCCTCGGAGAATCCTGGCATTATGAGATGAAGCCTCTTATCCGCCACAACGTGTTCCAGATGTGCACACAGGTGGATGGAAGCCGTCTGAAGGAAGAGAAACCGGCATCTGCTGCAGAGATTTTCCAGCAGGCAGCAGATGCGATATATGGCTGGATCGTGGGGAAATATGGCGGTCTGTTTAAGGAAATGCCACAGAAGACCAGTACTTATCATGCTGACATTCTGGCTTATCATGTAGCTGTGAATTATGATCCGGACAATCATCGGCTGAATATGCATGTAAGACATATGGATATGGAAGTGGGCGGCAGAATCTGGTATTCAGAAGCCGGACTTGAAGTGTCGCGTCAGGATGAAGTGATTCTGAAGGTTTGCAATGGATATGCACAGCCGGAGAGAGAACACACCATCCAGGACCCGGGAGTAACTTTCTTCAGTTATCCTGGATATTATAAGACGATTGTTGACAATATCGGAATTGTAAATGGAATCGAATGTTCTAACAGAAGACGTATTTTGCGAGAGGATATGTTTGGGAATCTTATTGCAGCGTTGAAAGATTCAGGGCGTTTATTCCCTGTTGTTGTGATCGTCTCAAGAGAAACTGCAGACGGAATGATGGATGAGGATTGGCTGGGCCAGTTCCGTGTATCTGATTTTACAAGGACTGTATGGCGATATTCTCATGTATTTACGGCGCATGAGTCTGTTGGAAAGAAATTTCTGAAACTTGCAGGAATTGATATTCGCCAGATTGATGATATCCCAAGGCTTTATATTTTCTGGCCGGGCGGAGATGTGGACGACTATGGTCCGGAGGATGTAACCAACTGTAGCTTTGGCCGTCACCTTGAGGCAAGAGGCGATGCCCGCACCTATGATATTGTGCGTGGCGGACAGGCGTTCTATCATAAGATCGTTACAGATTTAAGAGAATGGAATATTTCTGCTGATATGTGGGAAGGATTTAAGCTGGAGACAGTGACAGAACTTCCGAAATAGAATGATAAAAGTACAACGGTAATAAAAAGGCCTGCAAAACGGATGGTTTGCAGGTCTTTAATGTTTCTTAAGCAATAAAAAATGCGGAAGATGGGACTTGAACCCACACAAGCGCAATGCTTACAAGATCCTTAGTCTTGCTCGTCTGCCAGTTCCGACACTTCCGCATTCATCTTTGCTCTCTCGCGAAGACAGATATATAATACATGAGAATTGTTATTCTGTCAACAGCTTTTTTTGAAACTTTTTTAACTTTTTTTTGAACTATTGCATAAATCTGTTAATATTTCTTCTGTTTCAGCAGTACATGCTTAATGTATGTAAAAAGATTTTTTCTTCTCCTTCTTCGGCCAGCATCTCTAACAATTCATGCAAAAGATTTTGCCGTATCCGGATGAATCAATTTTTCCAAGTCTTGCCGCACCCTTTTCGTAATATTCCAATGGATGCCAGTTTCTGTATGCTTCTCCCTGGTAAGTCTTTGAAGCTGCAATACGATCCATGAACATCTCTACCACGTACCGAAGCGGCATTTTCAAACCAACCATGCCTTCTCCCGGTGTCACACTATAATCAATCCAGTATTCATAATGATGCTTATTCCGTCCTTTATGATGAAGCCATGCCCGGGAATATCCGGTTGCTTCTCTTTCCGCATTATTCGGACTTCGATTTCCCTGATAGTACTTACATCCCACAAGGAACTCCGTCGGAGAATATTTTGACATATCATGAAGAAGGCCCTGCTTATAAAGTCCTACTTCAAAACATTCTTTCATAACAAGATATTTATGATGATTGATCGTCTGTAAGTGTTGTAATGCTTTCATTTTTCTTCGTCTCAACCTCCACAATCCGGTCCGCCGTAAACACCACGATCGACCTCTCTTTTAACTCTGCTTTTCTCTGGTCTTTTAAAAGTTCCGGGTAATCCAGAATTCCACGATCTGTCGTTGCTCTTACATACCACCCATATCCCTTAGGCAACGCCGGCAGCGCAAATACGTGCTCCAGCCAATGCATATTATATGCCACATAGCAATCCGCATTCTTCGTCCGGGCTCCACTGTAATATACTCCAAGCTGTCTGCTTGATACTTCTTTCGGCACCTGCCAAGCTTCCTCGCCATGATACGATACATCAGGAACGCCACAGCAACTCAGATCAATCCCCTGAAGTTCCCTCTCGGGTGTCAGAAGATCATGCTCTTTTCTAAATAAAATCAGTTTTTTAACAAAATCATGTAACGTCTTTTCTTTTCCAGCCCCCGCCAGTCCGTCCATCCGACAGAATTGTCCTGGCAGTAAACATTATTATTGCCCTTTTGGGTGTTACCGAATTCATCTCCTGCCAGTATACATGGTGTTCCTTGTGAAAGAAGTAACAGGAAAAACGCATTATAAATCTGATGTTTTCGAAGTTCTGTAACAGCTTTTTTCCTGCTTGGCCCTTCCGCCCCGCAGTTCCAGCTGTAATTATAATCCGGTCCGTCCTGATTCTTTTCTCCATTTTCCTCATTGTGTTTTGAGTCATAGGATACAAGATCATTTAAAGTAAAACCGTTCTGATCTGTAATACAATTAAATATTCCCTGTTTCTCTGAATGATGCTTAAGCCAGTAAATCACATCCGGAATCATGCCTTCATCGCCTTTAAGGAAACGACGCATCACTGTCTGGAATCCCAGTTCGTGTTCCATTATCTTTGTTTTTTTCAAAACCGGATCTGCATGAACACTTTCTATCGGAATGACCAATGGGTTCAGTATAAAACCATCTATATGATATTCCATCACATAATACCGCAGGCATTCCAGCATCATCATCTTATCTGCACCTGTACAGAACGGCATTTCAAGCACAACCTCTATTCCGGCTTTATGGCATGCTTTGACCATATCCTTAAGTCCTCTGGCCCCATCACCATCCGAAGAATATGCACTCTTAGGAGCAAAATAGAACCCTTCTCCATATCCCCAGTAATTTCTATATGTCTGGCATTCCTCAAATTCATACACCGGCATACAATGGATCTGATTAATTCCAAGATCTGTAAGATAATCTATCTTTTCTATAATCCCCTGAAACGTTCCTTTTCGACTTTACCTTCGACGAAGCATGTCTTGTAAATCCCCCTTTACATGCAGACTGTAGGCAATTACCTGATGATAAGGGAATCTGTAAAGTGTGATCTCCCTCCCAGTCATACTCCTGTGACAGAAAACGGCCTCTGATTTCATGTCTGGCGGTCTCTTTTTTACACCCCAATGCTCTCTTCCGGCCAGTGCCTGCACATAAGGATCCACAACAACCTCACCATCAATCAAATAATTATACTCATACTCTGCCGGTTCGATATCCGTAAGTGCAATACAGCGTACTTCTCCCACTGCCGTCTCCATCTCAAATTGTCTGTACAGTCGTTTTCTTCCTGCACGATATATTAATCAGCTGACAATTTTTTCTCTGTCGGAACTGCAATCGAAAATTTATTTTGTTCTCACTGATCTGAACCCCAGCGGTAACGATATCCCTGAACCTCTCTCATATTATTTCCTTCCCATTGTCTGCTAACGCCTATTGCCATCCATCTGCGCCATACATTTCAACATTCTCTTTATTGATCATAAATACATCTACGGATGTCTCTTTTTCAAAATCTTTCCCCTCCAGAATATCCAATGCAATATCAACCGCTTTCTTTCCGATGTTGACCGGCGACTGTGCAACGGTTCCTGCAATCTGACCATCTGCCTTTTTTAATTCTTTTTTTATATCCGGAGAGCCGTCTATACTGTATACAACCGTCTGATCATTTCCAGCAAGATTCAATGCAGTCTTAGCTGCCACGGCCATCTGATCATTTCCACACATAATCGCAGTAATATCCGGCTGTTCATTCAGAATCCTTTTTTGCAGCTTCCAGTGCACTGTCGAACGTTCCGTTGGTATCTTCTCTTGCTACGACTTCAAATCCTTTTTCCGCTTTGGCAATTGTCTGCTCAAATCCCGTAATACGGTCATTGACCGAATTCTGCTTTGTTGCCTCCAGAATCGCCACTGTCCCACCATCCGGATACTTTTCAATCAGGTCATTACCACAGAGCTTACCCGCTTCGCTGTTATTAGAACCGACATAGGCATCTATATAGTCTGTATCTTTCACCTGTGAATCTATATTGATGATCTTCACACCAGCCTCCTGCAAAGCCTGTAATGACGGAGTAATCTTTTCCCAGTCTACCGGGCAAAGAAAGATTGCATTAATCCCCTCATCGATCATCTCCTGTATCTGCTCCGCCTGCGTATCCGCATTCGATGACGGGTCTTTTACTACCATTGTGCACTCTTCTTTATCCACGACCTGCTGTACGGCCTCTTCAAGTGTTATAAAATACGGATTCTGCATATCAATTACAGAAAAGCCAAATTTGTACTTTCCTGCATCATCTGTCTGATCTGTATCCTCCGAATCATCTGTTGTATCCTCACTGACTGCATTATCCACTGGTTTTCCTGCTTCCTTTTTGCATGCGGATAATGCGAAAATGCATACGAGTAATACTGCGATCACTCCTAACATTCTCTTCTTCATCATGTTGTTATTCCTCCTTATTATTGCGTTACATACAGCTACATTCTACAACATTTTTGTCTGTTTGACTACTATCATCTTGCTTTTTATCGCTTTCTTTGTTAAAGTTAAGATAAGTTTTAAAATTAGTAAAGGAGACTATGATATGAGCGACACAAAGGAAACAGAAGGCTACACCACAGTAGAGCTTACACTTGACAATGACGAAGTCATCGAATGTGCAATCCTCACAGTATATGAAGCTGCAGGCAAGGAATACATTGCCCTGCTGCCTCTGGACGAAAATCTTGAGCCGAATGAAGCTGGTGATGTTTATCTTTATCAGTATAATGAAACCGAGGACGGCGAACCTGACCTCGGCAACATTGAAGACGATGAAGAATATGAAATTGCAGCGGATGCATTTGATGAATGGATGGATTCTCAGGAATTCGACGAATCAGACATTGAGGAGTAATTCGGATACAAAACGGGAAGGGAGAAGATCTTTCCCGTTTTTTTCTTTTACATAACTGATAACCAGCTTTCTCTTCGCTCTTGTCATCGCCACATAAAAAAGCCGGCGTTCTTCTTCTATTTCTTCGTCGGCAGTTGCTTTCTTGTATGGGCAGCTTCCCTCATTTGCTTCAATCACAAATACGGTATCAAACTCAAGTCCCTTTGCAGCATGCATTGTCATCAGGTTTACCCCTTCTTTTTCTCCGTTTTTCTTATTCTGTTCTTTCAGCATTTTTCCATAACTTTCAATATGTTCAAACCATTCTTTTATGGTGCCATACCCCTTGGAGTTCTGCCAGATTTCTTCAAGCACTGCAAAAAGATCTTCCGAAGAAATCTTTCTGTATGCTGCATATTCCTTCAGAAACTCATCATATCCCATGCGTTTCCGTATATATTGAATGGCTGCATACGGTGTCTTGTCACAGATCATCTTCATGTCCCATTCCAGCTGATCGATTCTGTCAACCATCCAGTCTTTATCCCGGTAATATCTCCGGAGTGATTCATAAGAAACATTTCCTGTCTTCATACTCTCTCTTGTAAGATAGCGGTTTGGCCGGTTCGCAATCTGGAGAAAATATTTTCTGTCATATTCTCCCTGTGACAAACGGAGATAACTGATCATATCAAGCGCTATAAAATGCTCATAAATGTTATTCAGATGTTCTTTCATCACAAACGGGATCTGATACTCCGTCATCAGTTCTGACATTGCCCTTGCATCCACATTTGTCCTGTACAATACAGCCATTTCCGTATACGATACACCTTTTTCCCGGTATTCGCGAATCCTTTCCAACACATATTCCGCTTCCTGCACCGGATCTTTTACTTCCTGAACATGAACTGTCTCATCTGGTTTCCTGAATGCCTCTATCTTTTTTTTGCAAACCGGATTTTATTATTTCCGATCACACGCAGAGCCCCTTTTACAATATATCCGCTGCTGCGATAATTGACATCCAGAAGGATCTGTCTGGCCTTTGGATAATCCTTCATAAATTCCTTCATGATTCCCGGCTTTGCCCCTTCTGAATCCATACACTGACTGATCATCATCCCCTACCACAAACAGATTGTCCTGAGGCGCCGCCAGCATCCGTACCACATCATATTGTGCCTGATTCACATCCTGAAATTCATCTACAAGAATATACTGAAATTTTTCCTGCCATTTTTTTCAGGATATCCGGCCGTTTCATAAAAAGATCTCTGCACTGTATCAGCATATCCTCAAAATCAATTTTACGATATTTCTTTTTTGTCTCCTCATAGGTTCTGTACAGTTTGCGGAATTTCTCTGTCGTATATTTCACCGGCTCATATTCTTCAATATCCATACAGTTATTTTTTACATTTCCTATCTCGATCGCCAGTTCCTGCAGATAATCTTTTTCTTCATCTGCCTCCGGTTCCTGATCCCAGTCAATTCCGGGTAAAATTTCTCTTAATATCCTGTACTTTTCTTCATCCGATAAAAGATTCGACTGATTCAGGCGATACGCCCATTTCAAAATTCCATAATATATTCCATGAAATGTGCCGAATGTTACTGCATAAGAAGAAGGACCACATATACTTCGGGTCCTGTTTTTCATCTCCCAAGCCGCATACTTAGTAAAGGTAATGACCAGAATTTCTTCTGGCCTTACCTTATGCTTCATGATCAGATATTCTATTCTCTTTGCAATGGTTAGAGTTTTCCCTGAACCGGGACCGGCAAGGACCATACATGGTCCTTTATTATGGGCGACTGCCTCTGTCTGAGCATGATTTAAACTCATAGAATCCCCTTACTTGCTTAATAATTCAATTCCGTCTTTAATACGTTTTACAGATTCTTCTTTTCCAAGAATTTCCATAATCTCTGTTGCACCACCCGGCGTGCTCTGTTTTCCGGAAACTGCAGTACGGATTGGCCACATTACATATCCTACTTTCACGCCCTTCTCATCAACATACTTTTTAAGAAGTGCAAATAATGCATCATTGCTGTAATCTTCCTGAGCTTCCAGCAGCGGCAGAACTTCTTTTAATACTTCCAGTGAATTTTCTTCATTCGTTTTCATCTTTTTATGGCAGTACATAGCTGTATCATATTCCGGTACTGCTTCAAAGAAATCAATCTGTTCCTCGATATCCGGGAAAATCTCAATTCTTGATTTTACCAGTGCTGCAATCTTCTTCAGATCATAATCTTTTGTAATAACATCGCGGACATACTTCTCGGCTCTTTCATAAAACTTATCGAAGTCCATAGCCTTGATATATTCCCCATTCATCCACTTCAGTTTTCCAAGATCGAATACAGCCGGTGACTTGTTCATTCGATGGAAATCAAATGCTTTTACCAGTTCTTCCAGTGAGAAGATCTCCTGATTTCCTTCCGGTGACCATCCAAGAAGTGCTACGTAGTTTACAACTGCCTCTGTCACAAATCCCTGCTCGATCAGATCTTCGTAAGAAGAGTGTCCGCAACGTTTACTCAGTTTCTTATGGTTCTCATCTGTAATAAGCGGACAATGAACATATACCGGTACATCCCATCCAAAAGCTTCATAAATCTTATTATACTTCGGTGCAGATGACAGATATTCATTACCGCGCACTACATGTGTAATTCCCATCAGGTGATCATCGACAACATTGGCAAAATTATATGTCGGATATCCGTCTGACTTGATCAGGATCAGATCGTCCAGTTCCTCATTCGGCACTGTAATATCTCCGTAAATCTCATCATGGAATGTTGTTGTGCCTTCTGTAGGCATGTTAAAACGGATAACATGTGGTTTTCCAGCTGCGAGATTCGCCTCAACCTCTTCTTTACTTAAATGCAGGCAGTGCTTGTCATATACAACAATCTCTGTTCCGCCATCTTCATCTGAAACTTTACTCTTCAGCGATTCCAGACGCTCTTTATCGCAGAAACAATAATAAGCATCCCCCTGTTCAATCAGCTGTTTTGCATATTTCAGATAAATTCCCTGTGCATTACGTTCACTCTGTACATATGGACCTACTCCTCCATCTTTATCCGGACCTTCGTCGTGAACCAGTCCTGTTTCTTTCAGAGTATGATAAATAATATCCAGTGCTCCTTCCACAAAACGTTCCTGATCTGTATCCTCAATTCGGAGAATAAAATCTCCGCCTTCATGCTTTGCGATCAAATAAGTATACAACGCTGTTCTTAAGTTTCCTACATGCATTCTTCCTGTAGGACTTGGTGCAAATCTTGTTCTTACCTTACTCATAACTATCATTATCTCCTGTTTCTTATTGTTTTTAAATGTATGAAATCTATGTATTACTACATACATTAGAACACTATTCGTCCTTTCATTGTAGCACAAGTCTGTAACTGACAGCAACCTTTTCTATCATATCTTTCCTTTTTGCTGTTTTTTGAGTTTTCTCTCGATCCAATATTCTTTCTGGAAAACTTCTCTCGGAATAGACACGATACACACAATTCCAAGCACGATTGCAAAAGCCACTTTTACCGCTCCCAATCCTTTTACCGCTGCCATAGCAAGCTGATTGGTCACCAGATAATATGCCGTAAAATATATTCCGGCACCCGGTACTAACGTGATAATTCCCGAAATCAGGAAAATTGTAATAGGACACTTAAGCCGTACCGTCAACATTCTTGCCACCAGCACAGTACACACTGTTCCAATAAATGATGCTACCGCAACAGAACAATATACAGAAGCGAGCTTATATATCATCCAGCCCACCGATCCCGTAATTCCACATCCTATATAAAATCTTCTGGGCACCTGGAACATGACCGCATATGCTATCGTCCCGATAAACGAACACGCCAGATTTGCTACAATTTTTATGACCATCACAAAACGCCTCCCAACACATGATGATAAACCGTCAGAGCTGCCCCGACTCCGATTGCAATATATACAAATACCATGACCGCATCAATCATCTTCACTGTACCCGCCAGATAATCACTGTCCGCCAGATCACGGATTGCATTTACAAAAGCAAGTCCCGGTACCAATGGCATGATTCCGCCTGTTACAATTCCTTCCATCCGCAGATTTCCAAATGCCGGTATCTGCATTGCTGCCAACGCCATCGAAGCAATAATAATTCCTCCTACAATGTGAACCAGGATTTTGGAAATTCCGTGTTTTCCTGCAAACAATGACCACGCAAACACGACACAGCCGACAAAAATCGCCACAAACGCCTCCATCGGTGTTCCTCCCAACAGATATCCCAGTCCCCCAGCACTCAAACCTGCGGCTGCAATCTGATAGGATATCCTTTTTGTCGGCATTTTATTTATCTGTTTTAATTTTTTCCAGGCCTCTTCTATCCCTACATGCCCTGCTGCAATTTCTCTGGAAAGATCGTTTACTTCCGCTACGATCCCCAGATGTGTAGAAGAAAGCGGTACTTGTTTAACTTTTGTATATAATTTTTCTTTATCAGTTCCTGCACAAATAAAGAGTCCGTGACTCAATGTGAATAAATCTACATATTTCACTCCAAATCTATGACAGATCCGCATCATCGTCTCTTCCACACGAAAAATTTCTCCTCCGTTTTTCAGAAGCATCCGTCCTGCTTCCATCGCGAGATTGATCACACGTTTTGTATCAATCTCAGACATCAGTTCTTTTTTCAGATATTTCTCATCTTCATCGGAAAATCCGCATTTTTCGCAAAATTCCATGATGTCCAGGCAACGTTCCTTCTTCATATATACCCAGTCATACTGCGCACAGTAATGTTCACATATATAATGTATCATATATCTGCCGTAACCTTTTCCCTGATCCTTTTTTATGGTTACGATATTCTTAATCTCACATTTCTTTTCTTCTGAAAATATCACTATACAAAGTGTGCGGAGCTTTCCGTGTTCTTCCAGTAAGAACAGTTCTCCTTTTTCCAGCAATTTTCGAATTCTGGATTCATCCGGGTCACCAGCTCGAAGTAATTCTATATAATCTTCTTTCCCGTCTGTCACCTGTCGAATATTCATTTTTCGTTCTGCTCCTTTTTTGATTCTTGACCCTGCCTATTATAACACCTGTCATTCTAAAATCCTAGAGCATTTTTTCGCAAAAAAGATGTGCTTTTCGCACACCCTTTTTACCCCAATTATATCATCTTCCATTCGGCCGGCTTATAAGTTCTCCTCCCTTGTTGTAAAGCATCCCATCCCGGCTTTCATACACCGGATTATCCGGTGCAACTTCAATATACATAAGTCCGCCTATCTTCTCCAATACTCCTGGTGCAACAAAAGTAATATTCGCCGGAATATAGACTTCTACCGCATCCGAAATTCCATCCAGTGCATGTTCTCCTATTCCGCTGCATCTTTCATCTGCCGGAAAGATGATCATCCCATCACACAGAATCAGATCCAGATTCTCATATCCTTCTATCACGCCTTCTGAATTCACCTTAAAGCCTTCCAGGTTCAACAAGTCTTCTGTCATTGGTTCTCCTGCAGGTTCTTCTGTTATTTTTCCTGTTATAGATTCCGGAACACTCTTATCCGTAACTGTTTCCTGCGTTATGGTCTCTGTTTTCGCGGAGTCCATATTTGCCCATGCAGCTTTCCCGTCTTTTGCTTCCGGAACACCTTTTACTTCCGGAATTATTTCTTCTGTTTCCGTCGGTCTTATTACATCCTGCATCGTTTTCTTTATCGTCACAGACTTACATACACTTTTCGCAGTTTTCTTTACATCCAAAACCTTCTGAGTTCCTAATTCAAAACAATCTTTTACCATATCCACGCCATGACTTTCCGATACTGCTTTGCAGAATCCTTCACCGGATCCTGTATAAGCATCCATCTTCTCCACATTCATTATTCCTGCGACAAGACGGGTACAAATTGCCAATATAATCAACATAGCCACATCCATTCGGATCCATCTGTCCATGTTATTACGTTTTAATATAAATGTATCTGCTTTTACACCGGCACTCTTTTGTATATTCATTCCCATCTATCCACCTTCTTCCCTGACATTTCACTTATAGTTTATATATATGATTATAAAGCACGTACTTAAGGAAAGAAAGTGGCATCTCGCCACACTCGAGATACCACTTTCTTTTTAGCAGTTTCTTTATATCCTTTTATACGTTGATTTCCGCTGTTACGCCAAGGATTTCCTTATTTGCTTCCAGCATCGGATTTACCACATTATTCAGATATGCCTCCACCTGTACCGGTGCACGTCCTACATATTTGGCAGGATCCATTGTCTTCTGCAATTCTTCCAGTGAAAGGTTGAATGCCGGATCTGCTGCGATCAGTTCAAGCAGGTTATTATCCAGTCCTTTTTCTTTTACATTACGTCCTGCTTCCATAGATAATTCACGGATTCTCTCATGAAGTTCCTGTCTGTCTCCACCGGCTTTTACAGCGTCCATCATGATGTTCTCTGTAGCCATGAACGGAAGTTCTGACATAAGTCTCATTTTCAATAACTTTCGGATATACAACCAGTCCGTCTACTACATTCAGACACAAGTCCAGAATACCGTCAATTGCAAGGAATCCTTCTGGTACGCTGAGACGTTTGTTTGCTGAATCATCCAGTGTTCTTTCAAACCACTGTGTCGCAGAAGTGATTGCCGGGTTCATGGCATCCACCATCACATATCTGGAAAGTGAAGCAATTCTTTCACTTCTCATTGGGTTTCTCTTATATGCCATTGCAGAAGATCCAATCTGTGTCTTCTCAAACGGTTCTTCAATCTCTTTCAGATGCTGAAGGAGACGGATATCATTGGACATCTTATGGGCACTTGCTGCGATACCTGCAAGTACATTCACAACCCTGGTATCCACCTTACGTGAATAAGTCTGTCCTGATACCGGATAGCAGGTCTCAAATCCCATCTTCTTGGCGATCATCGGATCAATCTTATCGATCGTCTCCTGATCTCCGTCAAAGAGTTCCAGGAAACTTGCCTGTGTTCCTGTCGTTCCCTTAGATCCAAGAAGTTTTAAGCTTCCCTTCACATATTCCAGATCTTCAAGATCCATCATAAATTCCTGCATCCAAAGCGTTGCTCTCTTACCTACTGTAGTAGGCTGTGCAGGCTGGAAATGTGTGAATGCCAGTGTCGGAAGATTCTTGTGTTCATCTGCGAACTTTGCAAGTTCGGCGATCACATTGATCAGTTTCTTTCTGACGATTTCCAGTGCTTCTGACATCAGGATGATATCTGTATTATCACCTACATAGCAGGAAGTTGCTCCAAGATGGATGATTCCTTTTGCCTTCGGACACTGTTTTCCATATGCGTATACATGAGACATTACATCATGGCGGACTACTTTTCTCTTTCTTTTGCCACATCATAATTGATGTCATCTGCATGTGCTTTTAATTCCTCAATCTGTTCATCTGTAATATCAAGTCCCAGTTCTTTTTCCGTCTCCGCAAGAGCGATCCAGAGTTTTCTCCATGTGCGGAACTTCTTATCCGGCGAAAAAATGTACTGCATCTCTTTACTTGCATATCTTTCTGAAAGTGGACTTGTATATCTGTCGTTACTCATACTCATAATCTCCTTCATCAATTCTTCTACCTGACTATTTTAACCTGTTTTTTATTCAAACGCCAGTGAAATATCTCTTCCCGGTACTTCCATCGGGTAATTTCCCGTGAAGCATGCATCACAGAATGCCAGATCTCCAACCATATCTTTCAGCTTTTCAACTTCCATATATCCAAGCGAATCTGCCCCGATCATCTCACAGATCTGTTCCGTTGTATGAGAATGTGCGATCAACTGTTCATTTGAAGGCACATCTGTTCCGAAATAACATGGATGCAAGAACGGTGGGGAACTGATTCTTACATGCACTTCCTTTGCTCCGGCCTTCTTGAGCATCTTAATGATATTCGCACAGGTTGTTCCACGTACAATAGAATCATCCACCATAACAATACGTTTTCCTTTTACAACCTCTTCAATTACATTCAGCTTAATCTTTACACTGCTTTCTCTCTGGCTTTGTTTGGCTTAATAAATGTTCTTCCGACGTAACTGTTCTTATGGAATGCCATTCCATACGGGATACCAGACTGTTCCGAATATCCTTTTGCCGCAACCAGTCCGGAATCCGGCACGCCAACAACCAGATCAGCGTCTACCGGATACGACTCTGCCAGTGCCTTTCCCGCAACAATTCTTGCATGATAGACATTAACATTATCAATCACACTGTCCATTCTTGCGAAATATATATATTCAAAATACATCTTGCCTGCTTCTTCGGATCGATCGCCATGGATTTATCCGATTTCATTCCATGTTTTGTGAAGCTTACAATTTCTCCAGGCTCTACATCTCTTACGAATTCTCCGCCAACGGCAGCAATCGCACAGCTTTCGGAAGCAAGGAAATATGTATTATCTCTCTTTCCGATACAGAGCGGTTTCAGTCCGAACGGATCTCTTGCTCCGATCAATTTTCTCGGCGAGGTAACAACCAGCGCATATGCACCTTTGATCTTCTTCATCGCAATTTTTCACCGCGTCTTCTGCCTTCTTTACATTCAGACGTTCTCTGGCAATATGATATGCAATCACTTCAGAATCAATCGTTGTCTGGAAAATTGCGCCTGTGTACTCCAGTTCATGGCGAAGCTCGATTGCATTGGTCAGGTTACCATTATGTGCGATCGCAAGAATTCCTTTCACATAATTAATAACCAGCGGCATCGCATTTTCTGCTCTGGAACCGCCCGCCGTCGAATATCTGACATGTCCGACACCAAGATTTCCCTTCAGTTCCTGAAGCGACTCTTCATCGAATACTTCATTTACCAGTCCAAGGCCTTTCTTGGAATGTACTTTTCTCTCTCCATATGTATCCGTCACCGCAATACCACAGCTTTCCTGTCCTCTGTGCTGCAATGCAAAAAGTCCATAATAAACGGATGGTGCAACATCTCCGCCATCCATATCATAGGCTCCAAACACACCGCATTCTTCACCCAGTCCTGTTGTTACTTTTTCAAATTCACTCATAAATGCAGACTCCATTCTTTTCAAATTTTTTCATTTGTCAAAACTGTCTTTAAAAATGCATTTTGCTATATTAGTATAATACAAGGCAGAAGGAAAAGCAATATTTCCACCTGCCTTGTACTCGTACCGATACATTATTTATAGCGCGTCTTTTAATAAGTTCTACTTATAATCGTGTTTTATTCATTAGAATTTTAACATACAATCTCTTTTGAACGCATGACGATTAATCATTGAATTTCCCCAGAAATTCTTTCATTCTTTCATTCGATGAATCAAATACTTCCTCCGGAGTTCCTTCCACTGCGATCACTCCCCCGTCCATAAAAATTCACATGATCAGATACATTTCTCGCAAAATTCATCTCATGGGTGACAATTACCATCGTCATATGTTCCATTGCAAGTTCACGAATGACCTTCAGAATCTCTGCAGTAAGTTCCGGATCTAATGCCGACGTCGGCTCATCAAAGAACAGAATGTCCGGATTCAGCGCAAGTGCTCTCGCAATCGATACACGCTGCTGTTGTCCGCCCGATAACTGACATGGATATGCATTTTCCTTATCGGAAAGTCCCATCTTCTTTAAAAGCTCTCTTGCTTCTTTATAAACCTCTTCTTTCTTACGCTTCTGCACTTTGATCGGCGCATCTGTAATATTCTTCATCACCGAATAATGCGGGAACAGATTAAAGTTCTGAAATACGAGTCCGAATGTTCCTTCGTAATGAATCTCTCCCGCATCCGCAGTCTCAAGTCCTGTCGCACACCGAAGAAGTGTCGATTTACCGGAACCCGACGGGCCGATAATACCCAGAACTTCTCCCTTTTCTACCTTTAGAGAAATGTCTTTCAGAACTTCTACTCCATTAAAGCTTTTTTTCAATATTTTTCATTTCAAGCAGACTCATGGTCTATTCCTCCTAATGGTAATAATTCAATTTTTCTTCAATCTTCTCCATGATCATCGCAACCAGCAGGTTGAACACATAATAGAAGATACCGGCCGCGATATATGGAACCATAGAGGTCTGTGCCGCTGCGATTTGCTTTGCCATAGTAAACATCTCAGTTACCGCCAATACAAATGCAAGTGAAGTATCTTTTACCAATGTAATGATCTCATTCGTCACGGCAGGCAGAATATGTTTACACACCTGTGGAAATACAATACGGAAAAATGTCTGACCTTTCGAATACCCAAGCACCTTTGCCGCTTCATACTGTCCCACCGGAATTGCTTCAATTCCGCCTCTGTAAATTTCTGCAAAATATGCCGCATAATTAATTGCAAAACCAATCAGTACTGCTGTCATACGATATCCTGTGGAAATTCGCATTCCAAACAGATAATAAGGTCCGAAATACACCACCATAAGCTGCAACATCAGCGGTGTTCCTCTCATAATTGATATGTATAATTTTGAAATCCATCTGACCGGTGCGATCTTCGACATTCTGCCAAATGCAACTACTAGTCCAAGAGGCAGAGAAAAGAGTAATGTCAGGATAAATATCTCTGCCGAGATCCACATTCCTCCACCAAGCTCTCTTATCAGTGTTCCTATCTCCATCTGTTACATCCTCCAGTTCTTTCAAGCGAGTAAAAAAGAGCCAATCCCCTCCGGGGTTGGCCCCATTCATTTCTTACCGTTCTTTCCTATACAAAGAGCTCCCGGAACTCCGTAATCTGCATATTTTTCTGCAATCTTATCCACTGTTCCGTCTTCTGCCATTTCATCCAGTGTCTTCTGGACTTTATCTTTCAGCTCTGTATTTCCTTTTTTGAATCCAACCGCATACTGTTCAGATGAAATTTCTTTATCCAGGATCTTATAATCATCCGGATTTTTTCTTGAATTCACCTGATAGTTCGCAACTCCGATATCCATTGCAATTGCATCGCATGCACCAGATTCCAGATCCATGAATGCTGTATTATATTCAGCAACCTGATTCAGATCTGCAAATGTTGCCGCCAGATCTTTCTGATCCCCTTCCAGTGCCGCAAGTGCGGAAGAATCCGTCTGTACTTCCACATGCTTTCCCTTCAGCCCGGCAAAATCATCAATACCGGAATCACTTCTGACTACTACAACCTGCTTGTTATCAATATATGGATCTGACCACGTGTAATCATCTTCACGACCGTTCATAGTAAATCCATTCCAGATACAGTCTATCGTCCCAGAATTCAGTTCCGCGTCCTTGGAATCCCAGTCAATTGGCTGTTTTACCAGTTTCCAGTTGTTTCTGTCACATACCTCCTGTGCAAGATCGAGGTCGAATCCAACATATTCTCCGCTGTCGTCTTTATATCCATATGGCGGGAAAGAAGCATCAAATCCAACGATCAATGTATCATCATCATTCTCTATCTTTGCTTCTTTTGACGATTTCTTCCCATTATCAGATGAACCGGAATCTTTACTTCCACATCCTGCCAATACCGTTGTAGCTGCCATTGCCGTAACAAGGAGCAGTACTAATCTCTTTTTCATTACATATATCCTCCTGTATTCCTTTTACGTGTGCCAAACAGCCACTACACTCTTTTACTAGTTTAGCAGTTGATTACTTTATCACACTAAAATCTTTGGATATATTATCATATTCTGCGGTGTTTGTCAATCCTGCGGTATTCCTTTTTCCATTCTTCCAGCTTTTCTTCCGGAATATCCAGACCAATTTCTTTTTTAGTCTGGTCTATTTCATTCTGTATCACAGTATCGAGACTTAGAAGCACCGGATTTCCCGACAACAACTTAATATATTCTTCATGAGGAAGCGCTCTGTAGCAGCTATAGAGATATGCTTTTAACATATCCGGCTGTTCACATATCTTATACGCTTCCTGATAAGCTTTTGCAGCCTCTTTATACAAAAACTGATGCCCGTATGCTGCCCCCATACTCGCATATACACGCCCATAAAACTTCTTATCTACCGATTCATCCCAATCTCTGTTAATAATAGACTGATATACAAGAATCGCCGATTCATATTCTTTACTGTTCTGTAAGCTGTCCGCCTTATATTTTTCTTTTTCTACATCTCTCTGTGACTGCAGCTGCTCCAGAACACTTTGCATTTTGTGGATCTCAGCTGTCGCATATATATTAGATTCTTTCAGAATCGTAAGTACAAATTCTTCCATGGAACCATTTTCCCGGAGAAGTCTTCGAAGTTCGGATGACAATTCCGGAAGTTCCAGTTCATCACCGATCCATCTGCATAATCGTTCGTTCACAATTGTATAATCAATCAGATACAGATTATTGCAGATGTAATAGCACAATTCTTCGATTGTATAAATCCGCATGTGCACCCTGGATATTTCGAAAGGTCTTTTGGCCCGTTTTTTATGACAAAGAATTAAACTGCCCATTGATACCTCCTAAATGTAATTCCTTTTCTACAAAGAAGTCTGATGCCGGATAGAACTCGCCAAATCCCACATCTTTGAAACGAAGTCTGCACGTACGCTCATCCAGAAACATCACTTCTATCTGAAGCCTCAACGAATAATCCGTACGTTCCGGAAGTCCTTCCAAAGAAACAGTTTCCACTTTAAGATCTTCTCCATCCAGTGACTCTATATGAATCTCAATATCAGATGTATCTTCCAGTATTACTTCCCACTGTCCATCAGCTTCATACCAATGTGTTCCCCATGCAACGATCGGATACCAGCCTTCCTGCCCCGCAATACGCATGCGCAGACAAATCTGTTCTGTCATCTTCGTCCCATCAAGATAAATCGGTCCATCGTCATAAGGGTCTGCATAACGCATGGACGAATAGCAGGCACCTTTACTGTAAAGATTATTTCCGAGAAAGGCCCTTCTTCCGTTACATAACACCTTCAGAGAATTCGGATACCAGTTATTTTCAAACCCCTCCCCTGTCAGATAAACCGACGATACTACTTTTTTATCAAACACATTCTGAATAAATGATTTAAAGCTTTCATCGGCATCCTTCGCCTTGTCCACATTCAGCACAGGATAAATAGCCTCAAGTTCCCTCATATGTGCATTGGCAACTTCTTCTACTGTTACGAACATGTCTCTGCTTTTTGTGCTCACTGTATTCAGACGTCTGAGCATATATGCACGTATCTCCTGTGCATCGCAGTAGAATAACGCCGATTCATACTGCCACAGTTCTTTTGGCTGATAGAACATATACTGGCAAAAGCTTTCCTTATAATCCTGTACGAACACACACTCTCCGGGCACACCTATATGTTTACCGATCCCCTTTAACATCTTTGACATATCCACATTCGTATATGGAACAGAAAATGTAATATAATCAATCTTTTCAAACTTTTTCAGCATCAGACTGACAAATTTGGCAAGGAGCCATACTCCGTCATGTATCTTTTCTCCTACACGTACTTTTTTTCTTTTCACGGCCTTCCGGAACAGATGTGTGACAATGTCTCCTTCTCCTGCTTCTTTTAACCGTTTTGCTTCCTGTCCGTAAACCCATCGGTCTTTATAATATCCCAGTATCAGAGGAATCTGATAATTGTCTACTGCTGCCTCCATCGTTTCCGGCTCTTCTTTATTCTCATCATAGTAGCTGATCTGACAGCTTTTTTCATTCAGATCAACTCCCAGAATACTTCCTTTTTTCATTATCATCTCCTCCTTTCTTCATTAATATATCTTAAATATCTGATTCGCCATCTGTTCTTCTTCCTCGAATTCCAGCATAGCTTTTTTGCGTTCTGCCTCAGAGTCCATACCTGTCATTTCATTCAACTGCTGATATTTTCCCGCGTAAATGCGTTCTTTATCAGTTTCCAGTGTCTTCTTATCTGTAGTGATCATTTCTCCATTTCCGGACTCCTGGAAATAATAGCTTACAGACTCATCATCATAAAGCACAAACTGCTTTACATAAAGATTCTCATATACAGGCATCATGGCTTCTGCTCTGTATCCAAGTTCTTCTCTTTCTTTTTGCTTCATCTTATAGTACAGCCTTACCTTTCCTCCCGGCTTACAACGATATGCTGCCATAACCTTATTATAAAGCTGTACTTCTCTTAACCATTCTTCCGGATATTTCAGGTAATATGGGAATACCAGCTGTTTTTCACACATTTCTCTTATTACCTGATGAAGGACCGCCGCCATTTCCTCAGAATATTCTTTATCTGAATAATACTTCAAGAGTGCAATCTTACATACATCCGGCAGATCTTCTTTCTCTTCACATTCGTTTGCAATTATTTCAAATACACATTTTTCCAGATTACGTCCGTATACGATATATTCTCTGGATACATATGCAAGATATGCCTGCTTCAGACGGAAATATACATTATCCGACAGATAATAATCTTCAAATATATGCTCTTCTTTATATAACGTCTCTGCAAATACCATCTGAGTGATAATTCTTTCGCTGACCTTATATGATGGCACACCATACTGCTTCAGCACTTTCCACAGCCGTTTCATATCACCGATTGCACCGCAATAATACTCCGCCAGATATGTCAGTGTCACTTTATCATACTGGCCGCGTCTGAACATCTCAAACGCAAGATAACTTAGAAAATCATCTTCTGTATAATTTTCTTCTCTGATCCTCCGGCTGCATACCAGAAATACATCTTTATCATCAAATGCATCGATTCCTTTTGCCAGGATCTTATCATAATCTGGTTTTTCTTTTTCCGGCTCCTGATTCCAGAATCCCGTAGATGCCGCATACTTTCGGCACATATCTACAAAAACGTGGTTCATAGAACAGACGCTTGGTCTCATACGGAAATCGAATCCGTATAGTGTCTTCCCTCCACAGACTCCCAGACAATTCTTGATTCCTTGTCATACAGATATATAATTGCCCCATTCTTCTCGTCATAAGGAATACGCTGACGGACAGAGCCGTCCTTTTTTCAATAACCAGAACGCACTTCATACCACGTACTTTTTGTTCTTACTTCATAGGAATAACAAATGTCACGCATCGCCTCCATACGCTCCGCAGACATCTCATCTTCTTTGCAGAAGCGTTTATATAAAGTGCGCAGTGATTCTGTAATATGGCGCTTCATCAATTGTTCCCATGTAAATGCTACCATCTGTTCCCGGTAATTCAGATACAGATCTCCAGCCTGTTCCTCATGAATCACAAGACTTGCATAGAGATATGCCGCTTTTTTATAATCCAGTGCATTTCCATGCATAAAATACAATACCAGTGATTTTGGAAGCGGTCCGTGTGCACTGTCCTCATCAATTGTCATCATATAGTATTCATAAAGCTGTGCGATCTTAAGATCCGAATCTACTGCCTTCTGATACCAGAAGAAATACTTTTTCTCTGTTTTATTTCCTTTGATCAGAAGTGTACAGATTGTATTAAGGATCATCGGTTCATCGTACATCTTATAGATTCTTTCCAGGATTCTGAAAAGATTATCACTGTATTTCTTCTGCTGGCTGGCAAAATTTGAAATATAAAGGGCCAGTTCTTTTGTCATCATCCGGTATTTTGTAGCAAAATTCAACACCTGTATCTCGAATGTTCCGAGCTTTTTAAGAAGCGTTGGCTTTTCCTGATAACACAGATATGCTTCCAGATAGAACATAACCGAATGAATTCCATATTCAAACTGTTGTTCCAGAACTTCCAGACGTTTGTACGGATTTTTATAGCGTGTATCCAGATTCAGGATCATATAAAGCAGCCACCAGGAATCCTGATGACGCATATATGTCTTTCCAACCTCATCCAGTACCCGTTCTTCATAATTCACGTCTCCACGGATTTTTGCAGTCAGGTAAAGATAATAACAGTTTGTCAGTGGATCTTTCCCGATTGCAAACCGGTTATAATTATAATTCTCCAGAATCCATTTGGCTTCTTCTATCTTCTCTCCAAGCAGATAAATATTAGCCAGCATGAGCTGGTATACCTCATTGAGTGGTTCTAATTTGCGAAGTGTAACCATCTTCTCGATCGCACTGTCCACCCAATGATCTCTGCTTACTCTTCCTGCCATATAGCCTACATATTCTTTTACGATCTGTGCCATCAGAAGTTCCGGCATCCTGTGATCTTCGTCATATTCCTGATTCTGCAGTACTTCCACTTCATATGTCAGTGTCTCATACGGTGTCACAAATTTCAGTGCTCCGTAATTACGTCCTCCATGAAGCTTCTCTGCTCTTACCACATATTCTATCTCATGTGCATTTCCCACAAAATCTTCTGTACTGATTTCCGGTCTTGATACCCGGATAAAATCTCCTACTGTCTCAATCTTGATCGGCATATATCCCCAGGTATTCTTCATCAGAGTCAAAGTTCCTTTCGTTGACTCAGTCAGATCTTCAAACAGCATTCCTTCTCCCTGCAATGTCAGGAAAATGCATTCTTTCTGCTTGATTCCCACCATGAATTCTTCCATCGCCTGCTCACTGAGAGACCATTTACGCATATTGTCATAAAGATAGAAAGTACGTTCATTTTCATATTTTAAAATCTCATAGAATTCTTTAGACCGGAATAATCTTCCTGCTTCCGAAAAATCTTTGATCGCAAGTTTTCGGAAATCATCTGTGCTTTGTACTTTTCCATACGTTGTCATCACATATGGTTTTTCTATAATAGCTGTAAACGACAGTTCATATTCACCACCGCTGCATACGATCGTAAATTTACCTTCTTCTACATGTCCCGGACGAAGCCCACGTCCGTCATATGTAAACTCAACCCTCGACGGATTTCCCTCGAATCCCTGGTCCTTAAAATGAACACGAAAAGAAGACGAGTAAACGAGTCCTCGTATTCTGCCTTCATTATTCGCCCTCATTGTAAAACTTCCCCTGTATACTTCCCCTTCACCTATAATGAGCACCAGATTCGTCTCATCGAATATAACATCAGGTCGTATCAACTGAAAGTCGCCTTTTGAAAATTTTTGGATTTTATTTTTCAAGTCCTACACCTGCTTCTTTCGTTGCTTTTTTCTTAAAACATACTATAATAAATTATAGCATTGTTTGTCAACGAATGGCAATGCCGGAAAGAGAAAATATCAAAATTGTGTCGATAGGATGGAAAATTATGAAAAAAAACCAGAATTTCACGGAAGCGATCTGGAAAAGATCGCAGATTATTATCACCTTGATAAGGAAAAGATTGTTTTGTTCGGCGCCAATGTAAACCCGCTCGGATTATCCGGACAGGTAAAAAAAGATCTCGCAGAACATCTGGATATCATCAGCAGTTATCCAGACAGAGATTATACAGATCTGAAAAAAGCAATTGCTGCATATACCAATACCTCGCCGGAACATATTGTTGTCGGAAATGGTTCTACGGAGCTTATCTCACTCCTGATCAGCCAGCGCGCACCAAAAAGGGCGCTGCTTCTGGGACCGACCTATTCCGAATATGCAAGAGAGCTGAATCTGGTCGGCGGCACACTGGAATATTATAATCTGAAAGAAGAACAGGATTTCAGACTGGATATTTCCGATCTGACCGATACACTGAAAAGTGATATTGATCTTCTGATCATCTGTAATCCGAACAACCCGACCTCTTCAGCCATCAGTACCGCTGATATGAAAAAGCTGTTAACCGTATGCCGGTCACTTGGTATCTTCGTTATGATCGATGAGACTTATATCGAATTCGCACCGGAAGGCACTTCCCTCTCTGCAGTTTCTCTTGTACCGGAATTCGACAACTTCATGGTCATCCGCGGTGTATCCAAGTTCTTCGCCGCACCTGGACTTCGCTTTGGTTATGGTCTCACCAGTAATCAGGCATTTCTTCAGACACTTCTTACCCACCAGAATCCGTGGAGCCTGAACAGTATCGGGGCTTACGCCGGTGAACGGATGTTGAAAGATACCGATTATATTCAGAAAACCTGGTCTCTCATTGATTCTGAGCGCACCAGAATGTGCACAGAGCTTTCCGGACTGGATACCGTAAAGATTTACCCGGCTTATGCCAACTTTGTTCTTGTAAAGATCTTAAAAGAAGGACTCACTTCTTTCGATGTCTTTGAAAAAGCGATTCACCAGAATCTCATGATCCGGGACTGTTCTTCTTTCGAAAGCCTGAACGGAGAATATGTACGGTTCTGCATTATGAATCCAGAGGATAATGACCGGCTGCTGGATGTATTCCGTTCATTATAATCAATACAGAGAACCTGCCCCGGCAGCTTCTTCCGAATGCATGGCAATACAAACACCTGTCTGCGGCCCGGTATCATTCCTGAAATAATCCAAGTTACAGACAGGTGTTTTTCATATTTTCCAATATTACTTTTTTTAAGATCAATGCCATAAAGGTAAGTTCTTCATCACCGGTGTTCTTAATTCCATGTGCATCTCCGTCTTTACACAGGAACAGATCGCCAGGATTTGCCGGCTGTTTTTCGCCGTTATCGTCATAAGTTCCGTGTCCGGTCAGAATGAAGTAAGACTCCGTCTCACCATGATGATAATGGTATCCTACTTCACATCCCGGATCCAGATGAATCTTGGCATACATCTTACAGGCTTCTCCAACTTCTTCCGAAGTAACCATTGCTTCTCTTACAATATAACCGTCTCCGCCATTTACATGTTCCACTTTTACCAGTTCTCTTTCGCCTTCTCTTGTCATTTTTAAGTTCCTCCTTGATTCGTAAAACATTCTAAAACAACAATACAACCTGAAAGATACAAAGTCAATGGTAAACCCTTAATCTTAATTCACGATCCGGTAATATTCTTTCGCGGTTATACTGTAAACGATGATATAGAATACCGCAAACACCGCTATCGTAATGATTGTGCATACCGCAAACAACGATACATTCGTAAGATTTAATACTCCCAGAATTTTTGTCATTACTTTAAAGGCTACTGCAACATGGATCACTGCTACAACCAACGGCAGGAAGAATACGCTTAAGACCTGGCTTCTTATGGAACGCTTCACTTCTTTTTTACTCATGCCAACCTTCTGCATGATCTGGTAACGCTCCCTGTCATCATAGCCTTCCGATATCTGCTTATAATAAATGATCAGTACCGTTGCCATAATAAACATACTTCCCAGATAGATTCCAATAAAGAACAGTCCGCCGTACAATTCATAAAAAGAAGAACGGCTTAACATACGGCTTTCCATCGTTCCATCCGGAAACTTTTCATAAAATTCGTTCTGTATCTGTTCCAGTGTCTCTTTTTGTTTTCCGTCATCTCCCTTCAGGTTGAATTTATCTGCATAAGAAAATGACTCGATACGTTCAATCTGCTCTGCATTTGCAAATACAATGTATAATGTCTTATACATTTCTGCCGTGCTCTTCGGCTGGCTCGTCATCTCGGACAGTTCTTTTTCACCTGATAGTTCTGTCCTGCAATGTTTATCTGTTTTTTTCCACATTTGCCGTTCGTGGTATAGGTCAGTATCTCCTGTTCCTTTAACGAAACATTCTGTTTTTCTATCCGGTTATACTCTTCCTGTGTGATCATCTCTACATAGTAAAATGATTGTCCGGATAGTACTGCTCTACCTTTTCCAGATTATTTCCTTTCAAACCGCATTCATACTGCCATATCTGTTACCGGACTCTGTCTGTTATTTTTACCCCTGCTTTCTCACATTGTTCTTTTATCAGTCTCTGAAGAGTCTCTTCATTATTTGTATCGGCTTCATTGCAGACAATTGAAACATCTCTCGGAAAACGTGAGTCCAGAATATCTTCCATTCCCGCATACAAAGATACCGTTGTGGATACCATAACCAGCACCATCGTACTTAACACACAGATGTTCGCAAGTCCCGCTCCGTTTTGTTTCATACGATAGATCATGCCTGATACACTGGTAAAATGCTTTGGATTATAATAATAAGCTTTATTTTTCCGGAGTATTTTCAATACCACAATGCTTCCGGCAATAAAAAGTGCATAAGTTCCAATAATCACACAGACCACTGCAACAAAGAATTTCAAAAGTGCTTCTAACGGTGCCTCTGTTGTAAGTGCAATCCAGTAACCATTGCCAAGTGCCGCCACACCGACGATCACAAGCAGCCATCTGCTCTTCGGCTCTTTCTCCCCCTGATTGCCTCCGTGCAGAAGTTCCACCGGATTCACCAGCTGTATCTGTAAAATGTTATATAAATACGTCAGAAGAAAAATTCCTGCAAATAATATGACAGTCTGTACAATTGCAGTCCCATTAACCGAAAACTGCATATCTACGCTATTGTGCAGAATCTTAAGGAGCAGCAGATACATCAGTTTCCCAAATATTATTCCAAACACCAGACCGCCAAGAATACTGATTCCCGCCGTCAGGATCGTCTCAACTGCCATCATTCGTGCAATATGCCGCTTTCCCATTCCAAGAATATTGTATACTCCGATCTCTTTCTTTCGTCGTTTGATCAGGAAACTATTCGTATAGAACAGAAAAATCACTGCAAATACAATGATCACACCCGTTGCATACTGAAGACATATCTTCAATGTATTCTGGGTAATACCTTCCCCCTTGCTCAGTGCGTCAATGATATAGAACATCATGACGGTCAGAACACCTGTAAAGATATAGGGTACATAGGTCTTACGGTTATTCTTAAGATTGGTCACAGCAAGTTTTTCATAGATGAAATTATTCATCCTCCTCACCTCCTGTGGTAAGAATCTTCAGCGTATCTGAAATTCTTTCATACATTTCTTCGTTCGTAAGATTCCCCCTGTAAAGCTGATGGAATACTTTTCCGTCCTTGATAAAAAGCACCCTTTTCGCACTACTCGCCGCTTTCACACTATGTGTCACCATAACAATCGTCTGACCTTCCTGGTTAATCGTTGTAAAAAAGATTCATCAGACTGTCTGCCGCTTTCGAATCCAGTGCTCCCGAAGGTTCATCGGCAAGAATCAGCTGTGGTTTCGTGATCAGCGCTCTTGCAATTGCAGCTCTTTGTTTCTGCCCACCGGACACCTCATATGGATATTTCTCCAGTAGTTTTTCAATTCCAAGTTTTTCTGCAATCGGTTTTAATCTCTTTTCCATCTCCGGATATTTCTTTCCGGATAATACCAGTGGCAGGAATATATTATCCTTTAATGAAAATGTATCTAACAGGTTAAAATCCTGAAATACAAAGCCGAGATTCTGACGTCTGAACGTTGCGATCTCTTTTTCTTTTAATTTTCCCAGATCCCTGTCTTTTAAATAAACCTTTCCTTCTGTCGGTTTATCAAGTGCCGCCAGAATATTCAGCAAAGTCGTCTTTCCCGATCCAGACTCTCCCATGATTGCAACATATTCCCCGCGTTCTACCGTAAAATTCACATCTCTTAAAGCCTCTACCTGATTGCTCCCAAAACGAGTCGTATATATCTTCTTCACAATTTTTTTACTTCCAGTAATGACATAAGTTTTTCTTCCTTTCTTTTTAAGATTTCTTCTTTACGGTATCTATTATAAAAAAAGAGGAAATATCCTGCCATCGAAGCATGTGACATTTCCCCTGTTTAATCTTACATTCCTGTAAGGTTTTCTCTTTTTATCTGATCGTTATTCCGGATTCCATTCTTTCCTTGTCAATTCCAGATATACACGGGTTCCTTTTCCCACCTCTGAATCAATCCATATCTTATGTCCCATCTTATCCATGATCTTTTTGCAAAGATACAGTCCAATCCCGGTAGACTTCTTATCTGCTCTTCCATTATATCCGGTAAACCCTTTTTCAAATACTCTAGGAAGATCTTCTGCCTGAATACCGATTCCATTATCCTCGATCACCAGACACTCCCGTCCTCTTTTTCTTCCAGACAGATTCTAATCTCGCCGCCATTCTTTGTGTATTTCAAAGCATTAGACAGATCTGTTCTGTCACAACTCCAGCCATTTTTCATCTGTAAGAACTATTCGTTCCACCGGCCGGTAATCCAGACGGATCTTCTGAAGAATAAACATCTGAGAATATTTCCGGACAGATTGTTTCAGAATCTTATCTAAAGACACCTTCTCAAACTGCAGATCCCCAGACATATCTTCCATGCGGAGATACGTCAGCACCATCTCCACATACTGTTCCATTTTAAAAAGTTCCATCTTCATCTCTTTTAATTCCGGCAGTGCCGGGTTTTCATCTTCCACCGATTGCAGCAATATGTGCATCGCAGCGATAGGTGTCTTGATCTGATGCACCCACATACCATAATAATCACTTAAGTCCTGGCCTTTGATTCTTGCCTCTGATTTCAACTCCAGAATCTTTTCGTCAAAGATCCCCAGTAATTCCTGATAATCCAGTTCCAGAAGATTCCTGCACTCTGGAAGTTCTTTTGTGCACTCCTGCGTGCTCTTCTTAAACCGTTCCAGCAGAAGATGCTTCTTCCGGAAGCGATGATATTCCGTTATTACATAAAGGAGCAGCCACAATATCACCAGCAGCAGTGCATATTTCAACGCATCCATCCTGATATTATAAAGAAATGCTACAACAATAAATATTCCGACCGTTCCGGCATAAAGGCTGATCTCTCTTGTTTTATCTTTAAAAAATGCTATTAACAGTTTCATGCCTCCACCATATATCCTATTCCTTTTTTTGTGAGATCTTTCCGCCAAGGCCAATTCTGTTCCATTTTTTTTACGAAGTCTTGCCACATTGACCGTCAGTGTATTGTCATCAATAAATTCATTGCTGTCCCAGAGTCTCGTCATAATACTTTCACGGCTTACGATCTTCCCTGTATTTTCCAGAAGTATCTGCAGAATCTTGAATTCGTTCTTGCTCAGTTCCAGTTTCTGGTCCTGATACAGAACTGTCGCATCTGCCAGATTCAGGATCGCACCGTTCCACTCCATGACATCTGCCGTTCCACGAAATTCATAGGTTCTTCTTAACACGGCCTGCACCTTTGCCGTCACCACATTCAGGTCAAACGGTTTCTCGATGAATTCATCGCCGCCCATATTCATTGCCATCACAATATTCATATTATCATTCGCCGATGACAGGAAAATGATCGGCACCTTCGAGATCTTCCGGATCTCCTGACACCAGTGAAATCCATTAAAAAATGGAAGCACAATGTCCAATAACACAAGCTGCGGCTCAAATTCCACGAATTTTCCCATTACGTCTTTAAAATCCGTCATACATTCTGCCTGATAATTCCATTTTTCCAAATGGTTTTTCAGTCCGCCTGCTATTGTTTCATCATCTTCCACGATTAAAATCTTATACAATCTTTCTTCTCCCCATACTTCAAACTCTGTCCTTATCTGCGTAAGTTACCATCGTCATCTTTTCTAATGCGCGGTGACAAAAAGGACAAAAGTTTAACACTTTTGCCCTCTTATCGTAATACATTTGTCATGCAATTGTCAATTCCGGCTTTCTTAAGATTTCTTTCGAATTTCTGAAGAACTCCGGCTCCATTCCATATGCATTTCTTTCTATATTATTTCTACAAATGTTAGTGGAAATAATGTGCCCCGATCTTCATTCCGGCACCGCCTTGATCAAAATACAGACAGTTTCCAATCGGATTCGAGCCATTCAACGCATCTACAGCAGCCTGCAGAGCTGTCTGTGAATATCCCTTTGAACTTCTCACTCTGTTCAGCCATCCGGTCGCTGCCGGTCCGAACTGCCCGGACTGATAGATGACTTCTTCGATGGAATTCGGATAACTTCCACTCTTTACACGGTTCATGATCACCGCACCGACGGCAACCTGTCCTTCATACGGCTGGTTTCCTGCTTCGCAGTAGATGATGGATGCAAGCAGTTCCTGATTGGCTCTTACGTATGCTTCTCTTGCTTCGCGTTCTGCTTTTTCTTTTGCTTCCTGCTCTGCCTTTTCTCTTGCGAGGCGTTCTTCCTCTTCTTTTTTCGCTATATTGTCTGCAATTACCTGCTGGCTTGCATCCGTCATTTCCTGTGCAGATGCCACGATATTCTGTGATATCGCCTGTACAGCAGTGTGTGTATTCGTATTTTCCCCTTTTGTTTCTGTGATTGTTGTTACTTCCGGCTGTTCAGAGGCTGCCTGACTGGTAAAACCAGTTGCCATTACTGCGCATGCTGAATACAGCACGAACATCGATTTCAGTCTCTTCGCTTTTAACATAATATAAATACCCTCCTGATTTTGTTGCAATGATTTACATTTCTTTTAATAAAGTATATTCATTTTTTTTCAACTTTATTACAAATATTTACAAATTTGTTACAAGCAACGATTGGTATCATATCATGTATGTCTCGTTTTGTCAACTTTTTTATTTACTTTTTTAAAGTCTGCAGATTATTGCTACTCTTTTTTCTTATTTTTAGCGTTCATTTTTCTCCGTTATTTCTCTGCTCCTTAAGCTTCTCTTTTACAATAGCTTACTACTGTTACAATTAAAAACTACCGGGATACAGATTACTGCCGCAATCATGATAATATACGGTGTCCAGTAATATCCACTGCCGATTTTCACGCGTCAAAATTCTTCCTCCTGAGGGCGTCCCCTGTATATAGAACGTATTACATGATGTAAATAATCACATATTTTAATGTTTGGCAACAAAAAAATGCAGCATACTGCAAAAATTAATCATGCTGTATGCCACTTTTTATTTATGTTTTTACAAACATTACAAATATTAATTATTCAAATTCTGTTACATAAAATTCATTTACGCAAAATCCGATTGTCCAAACTCTATTTGATCTTAGCAATGTCGATCAGTGTCAGTTTCTGGATATCTGTATTCTCAAGACTGGTGATCAGAGCTTTTGCTGTATCGATCGCTGTCAGTACATTGACACCTGTCTCGATCGCATTTCTACGGATCACGAATCCGTCTCTTGAGTGATCAGCTCCCTGCGGAGGTGTGTCGATAACCAGGTCGATCTTATGTCCGAGGATCAGATCCATAAGGTTCGGAGATTCCTGCTCAATCTTATTGACTGTCATCGCTTTCACGCCTGCATCTGTCAGGACCTTGGCAGTTCCTTCTG
>ENA-OQBL01000227-OQBL01000227.1-human-gut-metagenome-genome-assembly--contig:-NODE-227-length-32410-cov-4.917913_pt1 | contig 32410 bp, 30 predicted proteins | sample MGYA00242747_ERZ504553 | MGnify/ENA primary metagenome ERZ504553 (study PRJEB26092, sample SAMD00036240) | human gut metagenome | host: Homo sapiens | study: EMG produced TPA metagenomics assembly of...
ATGGGAGGATGAAGCACCTTGGGGCATTGAAGACTTGAAAAAATTAGAGGTGAGAGACGAATAACATATGATTACAACAGACAGAGAAAAAGCTATATGCGAAAAATATAGCGCATATGATAAAAATAATCGTGTCCATTGTAATGAGTGTCCACTTAGTAAAGGGAATCCTACTCAATATGACTTCCGGTGCAAAGCGAACAGTCATTATAATAGACACACTCGTGCATGGGAATATGATGATTAAGAAAGGATAATTATGAAGATTCGTTTAAACAATTCTACAGATGCTAAAACTGTAGTATCTATTGCAAATAAATTTAAAGATTGTGATATTGATGGTAGTATAGGACGATGCATTATAGATTTGAAATCTATATTAGGAGTATAATCATTTGGCCTTCCGAAAGTAATTGATGTTACAGTAAGAAGCGATGATAAAGCTTTAGTTAAAGAATTTGAAGATAGTGTAATGTTCTGGAGGTGCGATGACGATGGATGAAATGTTAACTCCAACAGATATACAAAAACATCTTAAAATAGGACGTAACAAGACATATCAGCTTATTCAATTAAGTTCTTTTCCTAAAATAAAAATAGGAAATACATACAGAATTCCTAAAGAAAAGTATCTTAAATGGATATCTGATAATATACGTAAAACAATATTTTTATAGTCAAAAAAATGGGAGCTATATCGAAATGATATAACTCCCTTATTTTTAATCAAGTAAATTTATAACTTCTGATTTATGTTTGTTCATGATATGCATATATATGTTATAAGTTGTGGAAACATCTTCATGTCCGAGTATCTCTGATATCACCTTAATATCTACAGGCTGGTTCTGTTCCCATCCTTTCTGCAGCAGCATGGACCCAAATGAATGTCTGAGATCATGTAAGCCGAAACCATCAGATTCAATATCAGCTCTCTTGAGGATCGCTTTAAGCGTCCTAGTAAGAGTTGACTGTGATGGTGGAATATTATTTTCAGTTACGAATATGTGATCATCTCCGGATGCTTTTAAACCAGGAGAGACAGTTTTAAGCCAGAGCAGCTGTTCCTTTGCACGATTTGCCAGAGGAATGACTCTGATTGACTTAGGACGCTTTGGTGTATCTATGAGCCACTGATATTTGCTATCTACTTTGATACGCTCCATTGTCTTATCTATGTTAATGGTATTATTCTTAAAATCTATATCTTTCCATGTGAGAGCATAAGCTTCTCCTATACGCATACCAGTATAAAGAACTAACAGACAGAACCTAGCATTACGTCCATAGATGTAATCACCTGTCTTTACGCCTGGCAAAGCAGAATCTGCTTTCATAAGAGCTGTCTTATAAAACTTCTCAGCTTCTTCTAAAGATAAGAAAGAGTGTTCTTTCTTCTGTACTGCATATTTTGACTTATGCGGCATCTTAATCCCTTTTGCAGGATTCTTTGTGATGATATTACAGGATACAAGATAGTCGAAAACAATATTGAAAAGAGTGCGTGTCTTTTTAACAGTGCTCTCAGAATATTTCTTCGACATATTTGTATAGTATGTTTGAATAACGATCTTGTCTATAGCAGCCATCTGAACATCAGCAATCGGATTAGTTTTAATATAGCAGCGATTTGTAGACTGAAGAGTAGCATAGTTATTTGTCTTGAAAGTCGGCTCCAACGTCTGCAGAATATTATCTATACATTCCCCAAGAGTCATCTTACGATAATCTTTTTGGTTAACCCTCATACTCTTAGCTTCAAATTCTTGTATCTTACGTCTTACATCTGCCTTTGTCCGACCAGTAAATTCCTTTCGTGAACTCATTCCATCATATTTTTTTCGATACCTTTGATAGACCACTCCTTTCTTAGTAACAGTGTCCCATGATCCAGTTCCTTTTTCTCTCCTAGATACTGTCATATTTACACCTCCGATAAACATTTGTCGAATTGTCCATACAAAATAAAAAACTTTACTTTTCAGTAAAAATGTGCTAGTATATATAACGTGTTAGATATATTATACCATATTGAGTGGCAAGTTACAATCATAGTTCACCCTTATGAATAAATTTGAACTATAATTCACCCAGTATTCACCCTTATGAATTAAATTTAATAGGGTGAAAGAGGTACAAACTAACACGACTAGGTATCAAGTTTGGCAACTGAATATTTCTTATAAAATTGTTTTAAAGCCAGTAAAATCAATACTTTCCAGTATTTACAAGGGTTTTAAAAGATTGATTTTCAAGATACGCGCCTGTAGCTCAGTGGATAGAGCAGTGGTTTCCGGTACCATGTGCGGGGGTTCGATTCCCTTCAGGCGTGCTGCCTGGGACGTATGTACAGTTCCGGTGCGTTGTATCACAGGAGTTATCAGAATCGGGAACTGTCAGAAATCGTATGCGGCAGTGAACGGAGCAAACGGTAACTCATAAGGAGGACAAGAACTTGGATGATTTTAGAGAATGGTTATCAGATAATCTCCGGTATTTTATGCTGGGTGGAGCTATTCTGATAATTGTGGTTGTCCTGTTTTGCGGCATTCGAGCCTGTTCCGGAAGTAATAAGGGGAATTCCGGAGATGAACAGAAAACCACATCCGAAGACCAGGGAAATGTTCCTTCTTCTCCGATAAGTGAAGGGGAGTCTGACGAGAAGAAAGAAGACGCCAATCCCATGGAAACAGCAGATGCAGATGTTACTGCATTGATCACGAGCTATTATCAGGCTCTGGGGGAAAAAGATATTGCAACGCTGAAGACTCTGGAAGATGATTTTACACCGTCTGATGAGTCAAAAGTCACAAATTTGAAAGATTATATCGAAGGGTATGAAGTAGGCGATGTGTACACGAAGAAAGGTATGACAGATGATTCTTACGTGGTTTACGCCTGTTTCTCGTATATCTGTCAGGGCGTTGAGACCAAGGCCCCTGCACTGACTCAGTTCTATGTATATAAGAACAGCGAAGGGAACTGGGTGATCAATAACGGAGCTTTACAGGATTCTGAGATTTCCGCATATATGGAAAAACAGTTATCAGACAGTGATGTTTCAGCTCTTATAAAGAAGGTGCAGAATGAACTGGATCAGGCACAGCAATCTGATCCGTCTCTTGAAGAATTCCTGAATGGTCTTGGGGAGGAAGCAGGTGTGTCAACAGAGGCAGAAGATGGCACGATGCTTACTGCTTCGGAGGAATGTAATGTACGCGCAGAAGCCAGCACAGATGCTGATATCCTTGGCGTGATCTCAGCAGGTGATCAGGTTCAGAAGACAGGTACTGATGGTGAATGGGTTCAGATCGACTACGACGGTCAGACCGGATACATCAGAGGAGATTTACTTGAATAAAATTGAATATGGAACGTAAAAAATACAGGCGGTTATCCTTGTGGTAACTGCCTGTATTTTTACGTTCCGTTTTTCTGACATTGTTCTTGTCAGCTTCTGCTGAAGATTTTGCTGTTCTTATTACTTTTCGCAACTTCCGCAGGGGACTTACTTGATTCGATTAAATTCACCGTATGTAACTCCTGCCGATAATTCTGTCTGATGCAGGGAAGCCAGTTCGTGTACTGTTACAAGCTGATAGCCTTCTTCGATAAGCTGCGGGATCAGGATCTCGGCTGCATCTACAGAGGTGCTGAAAATGTCATGCATCAGAATAATGGAACCATCTTTTACGTTATTCATGACTTCTTCAACTGTAGATTCCACATCCTGCGTTTTCCAGTCCAGAGTGTCAATGGACCACAGAATCATCGGGGTTTCCACAGTTGATTTTACCGTATCATTAACAGATCCATATGGCGGGCGGACCACCGAAGCTCCCTCACCTGTAAGATTTACAAGCTGTTCATCCACTCTTGCAATTTCTGAACTGATCTCATCCGAAGAAAGAGTCGCCAGATCCTTATGGTCATAAGTGTGGTTTCCAAGTTCACAGCCCAGTTTTTTCATGCGTTTTACTTCGTCCGGAAAACTGGCAATCTCAGTACCCACCATAAAGAAAGTTGCCTTTGCATTATTTTCTTCCAGACAGTCCAGAAGACGGTCTGTAAAAGAGCTGGGACCATCATCAAAAGTAAGGGCAACCGACTTCTTTGCCGTAGATGTACCGGACTTGTCAGAGGTAGCTGACTTATCTGAAGATTTCTTCTTCGAGGATTTTTTCTTTGGCGTATAACCTTTCAGAGAACCATCTGTATCCAGTTCATAAGTTTTCTTATCTATTATCACAGTCCCTGTCTGCAGAATGCCATCCATATCAAAATAATACCGCTTCTTTCCGATATCTGTCCAGCCTGTCTGCATAATACCGGTCTCATCCATATAGTACTGTTTCCCGTCTGTATCTGTGAACCATCCTGTGTATGGCTTATCATCCACCAGAAACATCCAGTTACTTCCGCTGGAAGCCCAGCTGCCCTCTGATGCCTCAGGCGAGATATCAGTGCTTAATGCAGGACCGCCCGGAGAAGCTTCAGATGAATCTGAAGAAGTGCGTCCAAACAGTTTCCCGGAAGAAGAATCCGTAAAATTATCATTGCTATCAGTCAATGTTTCCTCAGAAGTAAACTCCGCAGAATCCTGATCTTCTGACACGAAAGCTCCGGCATCGCTGATGGCATCTGCCTGTGAAGTCACAGCGGAAGAACGGGTGAAAATTCCTCCAAGTATCAGACACAGAATAACAGAAAGTGCGATCAGCCACCGGTTTGTACGTGGTAAATTTCTCTGACATGAAAGCCTCCTTTTTGATAAAATCAGTGACAAAAAAGATATCCTGTCATTCGATATCATACAATAAAATCTGACAAAATACAAGGCGATTCCCCATTCCTGCCCTTTTGAAAAAAATTCCAGAAAAATTCCATCAAAATTTCACCGTTGATAAGATGTACAAAAAATTATATAATAGAACAATGGACGAAAAAATCAGAATAAACAAATATTTAAGCGAGGCAGGCATATGCTCCAGACGGGAAGCCGACCGGATGATCGAAGAGGGAAGGATTACGGTAAACGGAAAAAAGCAGAAAGCGGTCAGAAAGTCAGCCTGGAAGATGAGATCTGTGCAGACAATATACCTGTCCATAAAAATGAAAAAAATGTACTGCTTCTTTTTAACAAACCCAGAGGGATCGTGTGCAGCACAAAGCAGCAGTTTGATGAGACGACGGTAACAGATTATCTGGATTATCCTCTGCGTGTTTATCCTGTGGGCAGACTGGATAAAGAATCACAGGGCCTTCTCCTTCTGACAAACGAAGGAGATCTGGTCAATAAGATCATGCGCGCCGGAAACTATCATGAGAAAGAATATTTTGTGACAGTGAATAAGCCGGTGGACAGGGAATTTGTCCGAAGGATGAGCAAGGGAGTCCCTGTTCTTGATACAGTGACCAGACCATGCAGAGTGGTGCAGACAGGAGAATGCAGCTTTCGGATCATTCTGACACAGGGACTGAACCGGCAGATCCGCAGAATGTGCCGGTATCTGGGATATGAGGTACAGAAGCTGAAAAGGATCAGGATCATGAATCTGACTCTGGACGGGATCAGAGAAGGCGAATACAGAGAGATCACAGCACAGGAGTGGGAAGAACTGAACCATTTACTGGAATCTTCCACAAGTGAAACAGTGATCAGAACAGGAGAACAGAATGGAAACAGCAGCGATCATGCGAATGAAAGAGCTGGTGCAAAAGCTGGACAGGGCAGCAAAGGCGTATTACCAGCAGGATACAGAGATCATAAGCAACAGAGAGTACGATCAGATGTACGACGAGCTTCAGGCTCTGGAGAAAGAGACAGGCACTGTTCTGGCAAACAGCCCAACCATAAGCGTAGGGTACGAGGCAGTTGACCAGCTTCCAAAAGAAGAACACGAATCCCCCATGCTGTCTCTGGACAAGACTAAGGACAGAGAAGTTCTGAGGGAATTTATCGGGGAACACAAAACGCTTCTGTCATGGAAGCTGGACGGACTGACGATCGTTCTTACCTACGAGAATGGAGAACTTGCCAAAGCAGTTACACGTGGAAACGGTGTGACAGGAGAGGTTGTCACCAATAATGCCAGAGTATTTAAAAACGTTCCTCTTAAAATCCCGTATCAGGGAAGACTGGTGTTGCGTGGGGAAGCGATCATTACCTATTCGGACTTTGAACGGATCAATGAATCCATAGAAGACGTTGATGCGAAATACAAGAATCCGAGAAACTTATGCAGCGGTTCTGTCCGCCAGTTAAACAATGAGATCACAGCCCGCAGGAATGTGCGTTTCTACGCATTTACGCTGGTAAGCGCCGACGGGGTTGATTTCCATAATTCAAGAGCCCGGCAGTTTGAATGGCTGAAAGAACAGGGATTTGATGTAGTGGAATACAGGACAGTCACAGCTTCAACGCTGGATGAAGCCATGGAATATTTTTCAACTGCGATCACTGAGAATGATTTTCCGTCAGACGGACTGGTTGCTCTTTATGATGATATTGCATACGGAGATTCCCTTGGAAGAACAGCGAAATTTCCCAGAAATGCTTTTGCATTCAAATGGGCAGATGAGATCAGAGAAACCCATCTTCTTGAGATCGAATGGAGCCCGTCAAGAACAGGGCTGATCAATCCGGTGGCTGTTTTTGAACCGGTTGAGCTGGAGGGAACTACTGTGAGCCGCGCCAGCGTACACAATGTGAGCATTCTAAAAGAATTGCAGCTTGGTATCGGGGATACGATCACTGTATATAAAGCAAATATGATCATTCCGCAGATTGCAGAAAACCTCACACGCAGCAGTAAACTGAAAATTCCGGATACTTGCCCTGCATGTGGCCATGGAACACAGATACAGAAGATAAATGATGTGGAGGCACTTTACTGTACAAATCCTGACTGTGCCGCAAAGAAGATCAAATCCTTTGCACTTTTTGCAAGCAGGGATGCCATGAACATTGACGGACTGTCAGAAGCAACACTGGAGAAATTCATTGCAAGAGGCTTTATTCATGATTTCGGAGATATTTTTGAGATTGGAAAGCATCGTGATGAGATCGTGGAGATGGACGGATTCGGGGAGAAATCCTTTGAGAACCTGATGACCAGCCTTGATAAAGCTAAGGAGACTACTCTTGCGAAGGTGATCTACAGCCTTGGAAATCGCCAATATCGGTCTTGCCAATGCAAAAAGTGATCTGCAGGCATTTTGATGATGATCTGGAGAAAATCCGTCATGCAGATAAAGAGGAGATCAGCTCTATTGATACCATCGGACCGGTAATTGCCGGAAGTCTGACTGATTATTTTTCAAACGAGGATAATAACAGAAAACTGGATCATCTGATGAGCCATCTGACTGTTAAGAAAGAAGAAAAGACAGGTGAGCAGATTTTCCGGAACATGAATTTCGTTATCACAGGAAGTGTGGAGCACTTTGCAAACAGAGCACAGGCAAAGGAATTTATTGAGTCTCTGGGAGGCAAGGTGACCGGATCAGTAACATCGAAGACGAACTACCTGATCAATAATGACACAACTTCCAATTCTTCAAAGAATAAAAAAGCCAAAGAACTGGGAATTCCGATCCTTTCTGAAGAAGATTTCCTGAAGATGGCACAACAATAAAATAATAAGAACAGGAGATAAGATAATGCCAATTAAAATACAGAGCGATCTGCCCGTAAAAGAGATTCTGGAAAAAGAAAATATTTTCGTGATGGATGAGTCACGTGCATCCCATCAGGATATCCGCCCCATTCAGATCCTCATTCTGAACCTGATGCCTCTGAAAGAGGAGACAGAGCTTCAGCTTCTGCGTTCCCTTTCCAACACGCCGCTGCAGGTAGATGTCACCTTTATGGCAGTACAGAGCCATGAAGCGAAGAATACATCTGTGAGTCATCTGAATAAATTTTATCAGACATTTCCGGAACTGAAAAATAACAAATATGATGGAATGATCATCACAGGTGCTCCTGTAGAGCAGATGGAATTCGAAGAGGTAGACTACTGGAAGGAACTGGTAGAGATCATGGACTGGACAAACACCCATGTTACCTCCACCATTTATCTGTGCTGGGCTGCACAGGCAGGACTCTACCACCACTATGGACTGAAAAAACGCAAACTTGATAAGAAGATGTTCGGTCTTTTCTGGCATAAAGTGATGAACCGTAAGATTCCGCTGGTACGCGGATTCGACGATATGTTCCTTGCACCTCATTCCAGACATACGGAAGTTCCCATCGAGGATATCCATAACTGTAAAGAGCTGACAGTGCTTGCTGAATCCGATGAAGCAGGGCTTTTCCTTGCAATGGCAGACGGCGGCCGCAAGATCTTTGTAATGGGACATCCTGAATATGATCGTGTGACTCTTGATGGTGAGTACAAACGTGATGTCAGCAAAAACCTGCCCATCGAAATCCCGGAGAATTATTACAAAGACAACAACCCGGAAAACAGACCGCTCCTTATGTGGAGAGCACATGCGAACAACCTGTATACAAACTGGTTGAACTACTACGTCTACCAGTCAACTCCATTCGACCTGTATGGAACACCGGATTTCAGCGAGATCTAAAGGGTTTGTGGAAATGCTGATTTCACGTATCTTACCGTATTTTTACATAATTTCATGCGAAAATGGAGTAAAAATGGGGTATGGATTCAGTAAAAATGGGGTATGACATATATCTAACAATGTATAATAGGGAATTTCACACAGTAAATGCCTGATATTGCCAATTGAATATTTTAAACATCTGAATAAGTCCATGTACTTGTATAACTACAGGTATGTGGGCTTATTTTAGTGCTTAAAAATAATAGGTAAACCTGATAACAATAGATCAGTAACTACGAAAATTGATTCTAAATCAAGTACAAAATCTAATCCAGATGATTATAGATTTATAAAAGATTCATATGTGAAACAATCTGATCCTGCAATGAATGGATTATCTCAGAGAATGGGAACACCTTCTCATTTAGAATATTTGCATATGAAAGAAAATGATACAAAACGTCATAAGAGCAGATGTATAGAGTATGATAACAAGAAAGACATTTGTATGTGTACAGATTCAGCAAATTATTTATTGAAATGTGGTGGATCAAGTCACTGTAAATATTATAGGGAAGAAACATTAATAAAAAATGATGATACGGAATCTACTATAAAAAAGAAACCAGTAATAAAAGTAATTCCAAAGAATGATATAAAACTGTGTCCTGTATGCAAAATTGGAACTAAAAAGGAATCATTAATTGTTAATTATTTGGAAAATGGGAAGAACAAACGGAACTTGTTGACATCATATCATTGTGAAGTATGTAAATCTTCCTATATTCCAGATTCTTTATATCGTACTTATACAGCGCATAAAGATAAGAACAATATAGATGTGGAATTTGTAATGGAACAGGTAGCACAACAGTAGGATAACGGAAGGGAACTAAAACAGTCATCCGTATAACCATCCCCGTCCTTCACAGAATCAATTCTATGCTGAAATTCCTTATATATAGCCTTAAATTCTGGACGAAAACCATCTATCCTAACAACTTTACCCTTAAAGCATTCGCGTTGAAATTTGATGGTTATTTCTTTTGTATATTGTGAAGAAATGAGTATAAGATGACTGCTGCTACACTGATATCTATATCTGTTTTGTCAGAAGCAGAAAAATAAGTTGCTGAATAGACATAATCTATATTATAATACAAGCATAAGAAACTGAAATTTACAAAAATGAACAGGAGTGAGAGCAGTGCCAGAAATATCATTGTTTTACGGAATACGTGTTACCATGTATTATAATGATCATATGCCACCACATTTCCATGCAGAATATAATGGACAAAAAGCATTAGTAGATATTAATAACATTCAAGTGATTCGAGGTTCATTACCAAATAAACAACTTAGACTTATATTGGCGTGGTGTACTATCCATCAGGATGAACTGATGCAAAACTGGGAACTTGCAAAAGATATGAAGCCATTAAATAGAATTAATCCGCTTATCTAAAGGGGGAAATCATATGAACGAATATTTTCCGACAGTAGTACAGGTGATACCATTGGATAACTTTCATGTGCAGGTATTCTTTGATGACGGTAAGATTGTAGACTATGATGCTACAGAAGATTTGAAAGCAGAAATATTTAAGCCATTAAGAGATATTGATGCATTTAAAGAAGCTTGTACCGTTATGAATGGTACTCTTGCATGGGATCTTTCTGGCAACAGAGATGAATCCAGTTGTATTGATATTGATCCGTTTACTGTATATGAGTTAGAATCCATTAATAATCTGATTGCTTGAATAATGTGATCACAATTTAATATGAGCAGCATGAAAGCCCTCGGGAGTTAATCCTAGGGGGCTTTTGGTATAGCCAAATCCGGTGAAGTATGTTATTATATGCATCAGTTCTCAGAATCGGGAATATTCAGTTGAGATAAGAAAGGACACAACAATCATATGAACATAGGAAACAATATAGGAAATATCATGAAGATCACAGGCGCATGGAACACCTTTAAGAGCAATCATCCCAAGTTCCCGGCATTCTGTCAGGCAGTTTCACGCAAAGGACTTAAAGAAGGAAGCATTATTGAAATTGCGATCACCACTCCTGAGGGAGAGAAGATAGAGACAAACCTGAAAGTAAAGGACAGTGACCTGGAATTACTGAAACAGTTGTCTGACCTGAAAATGTGAAAAAGTTTACAAAAATTTTATTTGAATAACAGGTATAAATCTGCTATAGTATTCTATGTTGGTTAAGTTGATTATTATTCGTTCCCATATATAAGAATGATAGGTTCTCAAAAGAAAGAAGAGGAAGAAAATTGCGTAAAAAATCACATATTTTATTAGCAAGATACCTTGCGGATCAGATGCAGACCACAGCAAGCCTGCAGTCTCACAGAAAGGCTTTCTGCCTGGGCAGCATTCTGCCGGATATCAAACCGTCCTTTATCACCAGAAGACACGAGTTCTACGGAACATTTGAAGATGTCAAGAACCGGATGAAAGAACTGGCAGATATCAGACCGGATGAGAGTAACCAGAGAGTTTACTGGCGGCGGTTCGGCGAAGTGATCCACTATATGGCGGATTATTTTACCTTTCCTCATAACAAAACATATACAGGAAGCTTCAGCCAGCATAATCATTATGAGAAAGTACTTAAGAACAGACTGAAAGAATGTATACAGCAGGGAGAAGCATATGCATATCTGGAACCGGCCATCCGCTTCGCAGATTTCGCCACCCTGATCGATTATATCGAAGCTACTCATGAGAAATACCTCAACAAGCTCCGCAGCGTGGAAGAGGATATCCGCTTTATCCTGAATATGTGTTTTCAGGTAGTGCAGGGACTGATACAGATCTGCATTGGTAATAAGAACTTTGCAGGAGCCATTCAGGCAGCCTGACAGAGATACGCTAAGAATACAGGAAGGCTGTGTGGAAATCATATCCGCACAGCCTTCCTGCATTCTGAAATATATCTTTCTCACTGCTTGAGTCGGTTAAAATGTGACCAAAAAAATGAAATTTTGGTCAAATCTGGAATTTACCTGCCCTGAGCTGATTGATTTCGAAAAAATGATTATGCTAGAATAAAACAGGTTAATATTTTGGGATAATTTACTTATGAAATAACATAATAATGTGAAAAGTAATTTAGACAGTATGCCCTTATAAACAGGGGTAAGGACATGCTCACAGTAAGAAGGGAGCAATTTAGATATATGAAAAACAAGTATCTTACCAGATTCTTATGTCTGACATTGATGTCAGGAATGGTATTATCCGGTCCTGCGTCCGTACTTGCAGCAGAGGATACTGCTGCGTATACAGCAGACGGTTCTGATTTCAGCGATTCCGGTGATTTTGATTCAGGATCAGAGGATCCGGCGCCGGCAGATCCGACTCCTGCAGAGCCAACACCTGCGCCGGTAGATCCGACACCTGCAGACCCGACACCTGCACCGGTAGATCCGACACCAACAGATCCGACACCAACACCTGCAGAGCCAACACCTGCGCCGGCAGATCCGACTCCGACACCAACAGATCCGACTCCGACACCTGCGAATCCTACACCAACACCGTCTTCACAGATTACTAAGGCAGCCCAGGATGTGATCGACAGAATCAATGAGTTGAACGCACAGACCATCACGCTGGAGAAGAAAGCCACTGTTCAGAGCATCCGCACTGCATATAATGCCCTGCCTGATACAGAGAAGGCACAGGTTTCTAATTATAATCTGCTGGTTCAGGCAGAAGCGACTATTGCTCAGTTGGAAGCGCAGAAGAACAATGCGAATACGAATAATCCATTTACGAGTAATACCAGTGCTGCACAGACCGGAACTCCGGTATATTATGCGTCCAATATCCACGCAGGTAAGGATTTCTATCTGGACAGCCTGAAGAATAACTACAATCTGACCTTCTCAGATGATTTCGCTTCTGTTATGGATGAGATTGAGAAGGAATATAAAGAGAAGAACAAAGTAGCAGATGCCAGCGATGTAAACGGCAGCAAGACCACCACATCTGCAGACAGTCTTCTGGTAAGAAACTGGCAGGATATCCTTGCAGTCTATGTATATCAGCAGAGCCAGGACGGAAAAACAGAATTTACCCTGGATTCCTCCTGCAAGAAAGACCTTGCGAAAATCTTTGCAGAGATGAACCCGATCGTAAGGGACAAGCAGGATATCACTCACGTTACATACGCTAATCGTAAAATCAACTACTATATTAAGAAAAATAAAATCGCAAAAAAGGATCGTACGATCCTTAAGAAATATGTGGAGACAGACTGCAAACTCCTCTGCGCGGTAGTAACAGCTGCCAACGGTTTTGTCCGCGAGAGCGTAGGAGATGATGTTTCCGAGGAAAGAGTAAATGTTATCTCCGCAGCCTATTCACTGGTTGGTAAAGTCGGTTACTTCTGGGGCGGCAAATCCACAGTGATCGGTGAAGATCCAGGCTGGGGAACCAGCGAGAAGGTATCAGCCGAGGGAAGCAAGAGCACCGGAACCATCCGCGCATACGGACTGGACTGCAGTGGTTTTGTCACCTGGGCAGTGATCAACGGATATCAGGATAAAGCAATGCAGGAAGCTGTAGGCGACGGAACTTCCGATCAGTGGGAGAAAGCAAACGTGGTAACTGAGGCAGATGCACAGCCCGGAGATCTGGTGTTCCAGAAAGGACCGGAAGCAGGAAGCGATAATCATGTAGGTATTCTCTGCGGTAAAACAGACGCAGGTGACTGGATCGCAGTACACTGCTCCTCCGGCAAGAATGGAGTAACAGTAGGCGAAGCATACAGTGCAAGCTTCCGTTACATCCGCCAGCCATCCTTCTACCCGACACAGGAACAGGTTCAGGAAATGCAGAGCAGCAGTACAGTAAGCACAACAACAGGTGATGCAGCAGTTTCCACAGGAACAGATATCTTTTCTGCAAATGTGACAGTAAGCAATACTCTGCAGGATGCGATGAAGTCAAATACTTCCGACTCAACAGGATTCACAGCATCGGAATCCACTGAGAAGACTTCCATCCTTCCGGATAAGATCGACCTGTCAAAAGAGAAAGTCGCTGTATTTAAGGCAAAATAAAATGTATAAAAGAAGAGAAAGTCATACAAAAAAGTCTGGCTTTCCCTTCTTTTTTCGTGTGTAAAACTTTTTTATCTGTTAACTTAAACGGTTAAGTAAAAACTGACGAATTTGCTTAATGGTCTGCGGAATATGCTTCAAAAACGAAAAAAATTATTCGAAAATATGGAAACCCCTGGAGAGTACAAAAATCCTGTGAGTAGATGGATATTTATATCATCAAAAGGCATATTCGTTGAAGTAGGAATGGAACATAAAAGTTTATAATTTTTTATAAGTTTTCAGTAACGGTGTCATTAATCTATATGAAGGGATTTGAGAGAGATACGATCATGTATGAAAAAGGTCAGGAAGCTGAACGCAAAAATACAGAAAGAGAACGCCAGAGAGCGGATTCTGCTGAAAAAGAAAAAATAAAAGCCCAGAAAGAGACAGCAGAAGCACTTAAAAGAGTAGCTGAACTGGAGAAGATTTTGCAATGTAAAACTACGGAAGGTAAATAAGATTATCTTAAGATAGCCACAGACTGGCACCCATCCAGCCTGCGGCTTTTTCACCCACTATTTTTGAGTTGACTTTTTGGCACATTGCGCATATACTAACAGTAGCTAAGGAATGTGGTGAGATTCCGTGAAGCAAAACAAAAGCCCTCAGAGTGCCAGCTCTGGGGGCTTTCTTGCTCGTTACGGTGAGCTATTCCGTTTAGACTGTTGCTGTCTATCGTCTGCTGTCCAGCCATTTGCATATGTAGTAGCTAACTACGCCTGCTATAACAGAGACAAGAAATGTGGTGAGAATTTCTTCCATGGAGTCCACCTCCTTTCTGCTGGAGGTTCGACAGCTTTTTTGAGTATAACATGTTTTAGAACAACTTGGAATAGTAAAACCTGGCATGAGTTAACTGATAGAGGCAGTTAGGGGAGAACCCTCTGCCGGGACTGGTATTAATACTGAACAGGTCTGGCGGGGTCGTCGGTTGGGGTCGCACCCCCTGTCGGGAAAATAAAGAAACAAAATTTGTCTTAAAAGTTCTCTAAAGAAAGTATAAAAATCTAACTGAGCCACAGACTGGCATCCACCCAGTCTGTGGCTTTTTCATACTCCACAATGAAAAAGTTCAGGACAAAGAAATAGCTTTTATTATTTAAAGATTCTTAAAAAACGGTACTCAGAAGATTAAAGAAAACACAAAGAGTGATGATACAAAAATTATTGTTTTAACTCAAACCAGAGTCTGTAATAAAGTTTTGTTTTCGGATCAGAAAGATTATCCTGCAATAGATCGGTCAGTTTATTCAAACGTTTAATGAGACTGCTTCTATGAATAAAAAGGGCCTGGGCTGTGGGAGTAATGTTCATTTCGTTTTCAAGGTAGACCTGAAGAGTATGCAGATATTCAGTGTTTTTCTGGCATCATAGGCAATTACACGACGTAATGCCTCTGTAGTCAATAATTCCCTGGAAATTCTGGTGGTACATTCGTGTAACAGGAATGATACGATATTATTCGTAAAAAAATTCAGAGTCTGGGTACTGTTTTGCAGACTATAATCGGCTTGGATAAGACATTCATCCAATTGTTCCAGTCTGGAAAAAGAATTGCTGATGCCTGCACAGTAATTCATACGTTCCAACATATCTTTGAAGGATAAAAAAGTTCTGGAGGAGCCTTCCTGTTTAGGTATTTTCAGCAAACCTATAATATGCTGATGATAAATAGTTGAGGTCAGAATCTGTGGGACAAAGGAGTATAATGCAGCATGCATGTATTCTTTTGGCATACAGGAGGTTTTATTGGTCTCATGAAGTTTAAAACAATATAATTCTTCGTTATCAGACAAGATCAGTTCTTTTTGTTCATTAGGAGTCAGAGGCTGGTGACGAAGAAGTTTTTGAAGAACGTTATTTTCATAAGTATTAGTTGAACTCACGCTGCGAAGGTGTTTCTCAAAAGCAATCTGGAAAACAGAGAAAAAATAATCGGCAAGGGAAAAATCACTGTCGCGAAAAGGGTGCTCTGTTTCTGTAATAGAAATACAGCCGGTAAAATATCCAAGAGGAAACAGGTTGTTACAATAAGAGCGAAAATTATTATCTTTCAATGAAGAAATATAAGGAACGGAAATACGACGTTCCAAATTACAGACATTTTTTATTGACTCAGTCATATTCGGACGCATGGTATGAGGCGTATTATCTATATGGACTTTTCTTTTTCCGTGAGAGTCAGTTTCCCAGACAGTTTCAAAAATAATCGAAAGAGAATGATCAATTACATTAATCTGGTTTTTGAACAGTTCGGCGCCAAGCCGGAGTATATCCTGAATTTCATAATCGGCCTGCTTTTCAAGTTCTTTATGGAGCATAAAATCCCAGTGATCAAAAAAATCATATATATGGCAAATTGCATTAAAGACAGAAGTAAAACTGGAAGAACCATTTATTTGTAACAGAGAAATGCCACTTTCCTGCCAGTTAAAGGGGACAGGAGATCCGACACAGATAAAAGAACATCCACTGACGGGTGTTATGAAAGGAAGAAGTTCTGCACGGAGAAGATAAGTGTTTCCTGTAATTACGGACGTGTCTGCTTCACAGAGAAAAGGACGAGAACATACAAGTTTATCCTGAGCTTCACCATAAAGGCGAGTTTGCAGCTCTGGTGGCAGGTAATCTTTTAATATGGTCAGATTTAAGTTCATGAAAAATCCTCCTTACATGGTGTTAAAATTGATACTGTTTAGTATACCGCAAATGGACACAGAAAAGTGTAAAATTGGATAAAAACGATAAAAAGAATCAAAAATGACACAAATATAAAATAAAGGTGTCATTTTTAATACCGTTATAAAGTGCTTAACTATAAGTTGAAATCAAAAAAGAGAGTACAAATTAATATATATAATGAATGAAAATTCAATTAGCAGAGCCTGTAGTTTGAAAATGAAATCCTATATACTGATGTTATCAGAAAATCTACGTTGCCTTAAAGAAATGGACAACAATAGCTTTTCAAAACGATCGGAAAGAAGGAAAAAGATTATGAGTAAAAAATTAGACCCCCCGTATTCCAAAAGATTCCGGAAGCAAATCTCTTACAAACTATGCGGCTTTGTGTTCCCCATGGAATCATCTGGTAGGTTATCAAGAGGCAATGCACTGGTTATCGAGATATAATGCCTCGTTCAGCGCAGCCTGTATGCAGGCATACAGGATTCTCATGCCAGATTACAGAGAAAGGGCACAGGCAATGTGCGAAGCAGCATACCAGAAATTATATTATACAATGAAACAGTATGGAAAACCGCAGATGGCACAGCATAATGTACATCCGTTCTGCAGAGGAAGTTTTGTCGGAGCACTTGTAGGAGATTCGGGCGATGATGCATTGCTTATGTGTGGACGTGTACAGGATTTTGGAACCTATCGTGCAGAAAAATGAACTGGATGTATGTGACTGGGACATTGTAGGCTCTGAGTTATGTCGTGCAACTACACAGTCTCTGGAAGCGAGCAGTCGCGCCTGGTCAGAAGAACTGAGAGCAGGAACACAGCTTGAATTTCATATGGTAGAAGCAAAAGGCTGCGGGGACTGCCATTGCAGGATTGTTGCAGAAAGTCGTGAAAAATATCCGATGCCATCCCATGAACAGTGGGAATGCTTTGGACCGATCGCAACGGAAGATCAGATCAAATACACTAAAGAAGAGGATATGGTTTCTGAATCAATGGTATTTCGTGAGGAAACTAATTATACTTTTGCGAATGGCACTAATATGGAAGATGATTCTAATAGTGTTGCTGGACTTATGAGACGTTCAAATGCAGCAGCAGGATATATTTTCCCTACAATATCGTATCTGCTTCGCCAGGGTAAACTGGATGAAAAAACCGTGGAACACGTATTTCACTGTGTATGTGAAGCTGCAGGAAAAACTGCGTTCGGAGAAAGGACATCAATTGAAGGAATCCGTAAATGGATGGGAACACCGGAAGCAGTGAAAGATGGACGTGTGATGGGCGGATATCTGGAAATGTTTTTTCAGGCAATGGGATTGAAATATGAGGTTGAAGCATTTAACAAAGAAGAAGTTCAGTATATTGTAGATCGTAATAACTTGACTGTATATAATCCGGGAATGGCAGATGCATATGTTGCATACTGGTATGGAATGACCAAGACACTTGTGAATGCACAATGGTCTTTGTGGGAAATCAAAGATGACACTCCGGCAGACAAATTAAGAATCAGAATAGCAAAGAAAATCGATAAGTTCTGTTAGGATATTACGGGAAAAGCGAGGATTGGATATGTATAAGAATATTTATAAATATGATGACATGAAACGCAGAGAGCATATGGCGGTCCGTGAGCATGTAGGCTGGTATCTGTGGACACATCAGTTGGTAGAAGTGCAGGGAGAGGATGCACGGGATTTTCTAGATTTTCTTTGCACAAAGATGATATCAACATTGAAAACAGGAAAGGAGCGATATACAACAATTCTGGATGAGAATGCAGAAATTATTGATGATGTAGTAGTATTTCGATTGGAAGAACAGAAATTCTGGGTATCAACATTATTTGCTGGGAATCTGATCCATTGGATGGCATCACATCAGGGAAATCGGAAGATAACATACAAAGATGTGACAGACCAATATCATATGTATGCTGTACAGGGACCGGATTCTATGGAAATGATCAATAAACTGACCAAAAATCCTATAGATGAACTGAAATTTTTCTCATTTGAAAAGAATCAGATAGAAGAACTCCCTGTCATAATCAATCGTGCCGGATTTACAGGAGAAAAGAAAGGATACGAGATATACGTTGCAGCAGATCAGGCAGACAGAATAGAAGAGCTTTTACACAAAACAGGAGATGCCATGGGAGCAGTGGAAGTAACAGAGTTCCAGGTTATGGCATGGACGCTTCCGACAGAAGCCGGTTTTTATTATATGCGTGATCTTCGTCATACAAATCCTCTGGAAGTTGGAATGGAAAAAGGGATTGGATGGGATAAGGAATTTATTGGTAAAGAAGCTTTACTGAAAATAAAGGAAGAAGTTCCGTTGCGTGAAATGGTTGGTTTTACAGTAGATGAAGCAGATGTTTATATTCAGGGACGACATCTGGGAGGCCCTGGACAGGCCGTACTTGTAGATGGAGAAGAAGTAGGAAGAGTATATAAATTTGTATATAGTTATGTGAAAGATAAAAATATTGGTTATATTCTTGCCAGGAAAAATACACTGAAGCCAGGAGATAAAATTAAGATTAACGGTTACGATGCGGAAATTACAGAAAAATATTTTCTTTAAAGGAGGAATTACTAATGAGATTGGAAAATAAGGTAGCAGTTGTTACAGGTGCATCCTCTGGAATGGGAAAAGCCATAACTACCCGTTTTGTACAGGAAGGTGCAAAAGTTGTTGCTGTAGCAAGAAGAATAGAACGTTTGGAAGAACTGGCAGAGAGCCTAAAAGGTGAACCGGGGGAAATAGAGATTTTTTCAGCAGATATTACATCAGTTGATAAAAATAATGAAATGATTGATTTTGCGGTTGAAAAGTTTGGTCATCTGGATATTCTTGTAAATAATGCGGGAATTATGGACGATATGAGCCCAGTTGGTGACATGACAGATGAAATGTTGGATCGCGTAATGAAAATAAACGGGTATGCACCGATTTATGCAATGCGTAAGGCTGTTCAGGTATTTTTGAAACAGGAAAAAGGCGGAAATATCATTAATGTAACATCTGTTGGTGTAGATCATAATACAGCAGGAGCGGCGTATGCGGCTTCCAAGGCAGCTGTAGCAGCGGTGTCAAGGAATGTAACGTTCCAGTATATGAGCCAGAAAATCAGATGCAATAACATAGCACCGGGAGGAATAAGTACAGAAATATCAAAATCCATGGGAATGCCTAATATGGTCGGATTTGGAAATGTCAAAAAACTTCTGGGAATTGCACCAGAAATGGGAAGTGCAGAAGACATTGCTAATGCGGCACTGTATCTGGCATCAGATGAATCAAAGTATGTAAATGGGGCGGTTATCACGGTTGATGGTGGATGGACCTGTCTGTAAATATTCTGCCCTGTATGTTTGGCACCTGGATGATGTTTCTTGCCAGCATTTGCAATCAGAGAAATCGTAATTCCAGTCAGTGTAAGGTATATTGACAAAAGTGCTTTCTACAGATGCAGCATGTTGGATAAGAAATGGATGTGATCAATCGTCTGGAAGAGGGACTCCTTGCTGTAGATACAAAGGGGAACGTTACGCTGATTAATAAATCAGCGAGACAAATGCTTGGTCTTGAAAAAGAAGAAAGTAGTCAGGCAGAAATCGACAAATTACTGTCTCAGAATCAGGAAATTAGACCATCTATTAAGTATACGAAGCATTGAGAAGTATAAAATGAAACAGCTCTGATTTTTTTCCGAAAAGTTCAGAGCTGGTTTTTTCAGCAGAATATCAGAAGAATTATTCTGCCGGTAATATTGTTATTATGGATTAACAACCGAGATTGAAATATTTGCAGATTGCATTAAATAACTCGGAGCAATTACTGAAATTAAAACACATAGATATTACGTCCTCCTTATTCTTATTATTTGTGTTAGCTAAGCACAAAAGAATAGTAACATTTATGAAACATCTTCTCAATAGGAGGTAGCTGGAAAATCTGGAATTAAGATGAAAACTTCCTTTTGATATTGATATTGTAGAGGGAAGCAAATTACACTATGAAATGATGCAGTATACGATAATCGATTAATTAAGTTAGAAAAATTCACTGTTCCGATTGTAAAAAATAAGCAGTGACAGCGGCCTGGCGGGGTCGCACCCCCTGTCGGGACAGACTGAACCCCACCCAGCCTGTGGCTTTTTTTCTTTATGATGTTTTTACGGTACAGAGCTTTCTTCTTTTCTCTTGCCTCTTGCCATCTTTGCGGGATACCATTTTTCAAACCATATTGTAAAAAATCCCATCAAGATTGGAATTAAATTGTTTACAATGATAAGCAGATTTCCAAACCCGGTTCTTCTGAGCAGAAAGGTCCAGACTGCTGTCAGTACATATAACAATCCCCATGCCGCTGCAAGAATATAATTTGTCTTCATGAAGAGAGGGTTTTTATGTGCACTTTCACCACCATAATTGTATTTTACATAAGCAGCGCATAAAGGTTCTTTTGTCAGGCATGAAAGCAGCCAGAACAATCCAAACACAAGATATCCTATATTTGTAGGAATATCTCCATTCCCGGTTACATTTGCTGCTGCGGAAAGTACAGCAACGGCTATCATAGAGAGTTGATCCCAGATCACAAATTCATGATTTCTCATAATAAACGGTATGCCTGCCACTACGATAAGAGTTATCAAAGCCCCCACTTTAGGAGCAATAGAAACAGCAATCCAAAAGGCAATCCATGGTATAAGCATGTCATCATAGAAGGATTTTTCTTCTCAATCATGTTTGGAGATTTTTTCCTCAGGATTTTTGACTGTAGATGTGCTTCCAAAGAATTTATCCCAATTGATCATCAAGGAGAAATCACCGGATACCGTATACATCTGTTTCCCCAATGCCTCTGCGCCACCAATTTCTCCACGAGAAATAGCTGACCATACAGAAAAAGGTGTATCGATGTGAGTAGTTGGAGAAAGGCTTCCATCTGTAAAAATCTGGCTTCCGGTCTTGTTAAGTCGAATCTGATACGTATGATCCAAATCGGTAAAATGTATCTCAAGTACGCGTTCTTTTCCGTCATAGGCGTCTTTATTGTAAAGAGCGGCCATTTGCCGGGTAAATACAAGATCCTCAGGTTCTTTCTCTCCGGTCGTTTTGTTAATACCCCAGCTGGCATCTGCCATTTTTTCAAATACATCTCTGGGATATAAAAGTGTATGGAGTACAGCATCTGTTTCTTTCGATATTGCTCCTGTCATTGCATATTCAGAGCCTGCACATTTTACTGCAGCAAGATATTCATTTGTTCTCACTGACAATTCCTTTACACGAAACAATTCTCCCTGACCGCAAAAAAATGGTCGTATAATTTCCCCTGCCAAGGAAATGGTCAAACATCCGCAATACACTGTCATAATTTTCGTCGGCAGAATAAAAGCCACAGGTAGAGATTAATACGTGTCTCTTGCCTTCCATATCATATCTGGCATCATGACTGCCGCTTCCGTATCCGTCCTGTCTTGAACTCATAAAAGGAAGACTCATAGGAAGCTGACGATCGATCAAATTCTTTAACATACCGGGAACATTAAAATAGTACAGTGGAAAAGACCATAAAATTAGATCAGCACTAATCAGTTTTTTAATGACTGTTTGCATATCATCATTTATACAGCATCTCCCGGGTGTTTTCTGCCAGCATGTAAAGCATCCCTTACACGCACCTATATTCATTGAAGCTATATGCAGTTCATCAACAGATAACTCTTCTTTATTACTCGTACATCCGTTTTCCAATCCCTTAATAAAGCTGTATGCAAGCTTTAATGAATTACTTCTTTTGCCTTTTGGGCTTCCGTTGATCAGAAGTATCCTCATCTCTATGCCCTCCATTCCTTTATTTCTGATAATGAAAGTGTACCCTTTCATATGTGGATTGTCAACAAAACCAGAGGGGGTATGAAATAAAGAAAAAATATTATTGTTGTACTGCATGATGAGTAAGTGGTATAATAATACAAGTTTATATTGCAGAAAAAAGCTGTTGTTCGTGAGAGGCTGGGAATAATGATTGAGTGGAAACAAATGACGATGCAGGAAGCAGAGAATAAAATGGAGGTGCTTCGGGAGATTTTTGATGTAGTCCGTCTCCTGAAAGGGAGTGATCTGCAGGCTGCCGGAATGGAAAGTAAGCTTGCAGGAAGAGAAAATCTTTGCCAGTGTTATGCTTTCTGGAATAAAGATAAAAGATGTGAGAATTGCATTTCCCTTAAAGCACTGGAGGAAAAGAAACAGACATCCAAAATTGAATTTCTTGATTCTGATATGTATCAGGTATTTGCAAGGTATCTGGAGATTGACAGTGAGCCTTATGTAATGGAAATGCTGAAAAAGCTGGACGAGAACACGCTGACTGATGAGGAAGGATATGAAAAACTGACGGAAAAGCTGACGGTATATAGCGAAAAGCTGTATAAGGATGTGCTGACAGGGGCGTATAATCGCAGATATTTTGAGGAAAAAGTCAAAAATATGTCTTTGAATGCCGGAGTTGCAGTTATCGATCTGGATGATTTCAAATTGTTCAATGATACTTATGGTCATGATGGAGGAGATCTGGTACTGACAACCGTAGTAAATGTAATTCGACATTATATCCGTCGTACGGATATTCTGGTGCGCTATGGAGGAGATGAATTTCTGCTGATCCTGCCCGGAATTGAGAAGGAAGTCTTTTCACAGAAGCTCCGTATGATCCAGGAGAAGATCCATGCGACGCATATTCCGGGTTTTAATCGTCGGAAGCTTTCAGTGAGCATTGGTGGAGCTATGTTTACCCATGGCAGATTGGAGGAAGCAATCACCAAAGCAGACAGACTTATGTATATGGCCAAGGGACATAAAAATATAGTAGTGACCCGGTGGGAGCAGAAGCAAAATACAGACAAGATGGAAAAAAGAAACTTGCCTCAGCTTCTGGTTGTTGATGATTCTGAAATGAACCGTGAGATACTTAAGGAAATTCTGGGAAAAGAATACCGGATACTGGAGGCCTGTGACGGGGAAGAGGCTCTGAAGATGTTAGAGCAGTATGGAACTGAAATCTCATTGGTCCTGTTAGATATTATTATGCCCAAAATGGATGGATTTGAAGTACTCGCCTATATGAACAGAGATAAATGGATCGAGGATATACCGGTGATCATGATTTCCAGTGAAGGATCAGAGAGTTATATCCGCCGGGCCTACGAACTGGGGGCTTCGGATTATATAAGCAGACCATTTGATGCTAAGGTGGTATATCAGCGGGTTATCAATATGATCAAGCTTTATGCCAAGCAAAGGCGTCTGATCCATTTGGTAACAGATCAGATTTATGAAAAAGAGAAAAACAACCGTATGATGACCGGGATTCTCAGTCAGATTGTAGAGTTCCGAAATGGTGAAAGCGGGCTTCATGTGTTGCATATTAATATTCTGACTCAGCTTTTGCTGGAGAAATTGATGCGAAAATCAGAGAATTACGATCTTTCCTGGTCTCAGCAGCATATGATCGCCACAGCTTCCGCACTTCATGATATCGGTAAGATTGGAATTGATGAAAAAATTCTGAATAAACCCGGAAAGCTTACAAAGGAAGAATTTGAAGCTATGAAACAGCACACGATCATAGGTGCCCGGATGCTTGACAGTCTGGAAATGTATCATGATGAAGAGATGATGAAATATGCCTACGAAATATGCCGCTGGCATCATGAACGTTATGATGAGGAAAGGATATCCGGATGGTTTGAAGGGAGAAGAAATCCCCATATCTGCACAGGTGGTATCACTGGCAGATGTGTATGATGCCCTGGTAAGTGACCGGGTATATAAGAAAGCATATTCTCATGAGAAGGCAATGGAGATGATCCTGAATGGAGAATGCGGAATAATTTTAATCCTCATTCTTTTGGGAAATGTCTGGGTGGAAAATTCAGGATAAAGTACGCAAGGAACTTGGTATTGAAAGATGTGAATGAATGTCTGGAATATCTGGAAGAGAGAAACTGATAAAATCCCCCTGAAAAGAGCCTAAACTCAGCGATGAATGGGTGTACATTTCTGTAGATCTGAATGGATTAAAATGGGAAGACAGAGATCGATTCATGAAATGCAAAAATATTTTGTAAAAAATTTTCCTGAGTATCTTGACAGGGAATAAATAATCCTTTATAGTATAGCACAGATTTGGTGTGTTACTGGACAGGCAGGCATTAACCGGTCATAAATGTTATTTTTTAATGTTTATGGGGGTTAGTGCCTTTTTTTGATGTATTCTTTGTGGTAAAACGCGGAATAATCATATGTCAGAAGGTTTTAATCTCCCGGAAACAAGACGGTTTATTCGCACGAATAAGGAAAAGGAGACAAAAGAACATGAAAGACAAGATTTTTGGAGTTTTGCAGCGTGTGGGAAGATCCTTTATGCTTCCGATCGCAATTCTCCCTGTTGCAGGTTTGCTGCTTGGTATCGGCAGTTCCTTCACAAATGAAACAACTATCGCTACCTATGGATTGCAGAAGATCCTGGGAAGTGGAACATTACTTAATTCTCTTCTGATCATTATGAACAAGGTCGGAAGTGCTGTATTTGACAATCTGCCGCTGATCTTTGCTGTTGGTGTTGCCATTGGTATGGCAAAGAAAGAGAAAGAGGTTGCTGCTCTTTCTGCGCTGATTGCATATTTCGTTATGAATGTGGCTGTCAGTGCCATGCTTCTTATCAACAATGAAATCACAGCAGACGGTCAGATAGCAGCAGATGTACTGGAAGGAACCATTACTTCTGTATGCGGGATCCAGTCTCTGCAGATGGGTGTATTCGGCGGTATTATCGTAGGTCTTGGTGTTGCGGCACTTCATAACCGTTTCCACAAAATTGTGCTTCCGAATGCGCTGTCATTCTTTGGCGGCTCAAGATTTATACCGATCATTTCTACGATTGTATATATGTTTGTGGGAATCCTGATGTATTTTGTATGGCCGGCAGTTCAGAACGGTATTTATGCTCTGGGCGGTCTGGTAACAGGCAGTGGATATCTGGGAACTCTGATTTTTGGTATTATTAAACGAGCACTGATCCCCTTTGGGCTGCATCATGTATTTTATATGCCATTCTGGCAGACCGCAGTGGGCGGAACTATGGAAGTTGCAGGACAGGTGGTGCAGGGCGGACAGAATATCTTCTTTGCACAGCTTGCTGATTCTGCAAATATAGCACATTTCAGTGCGGATGCAACCAGATATTTCTCTGGTGAGTTTATCTTTATGATTTTTGGTCTTCCGGGAGCAGCGCTGGCTATGTATCGCTGTGCAAAACCTGAGAAGAAAAAAGCGGCAGGCGGACTTCTTCTTTCCGCAGCGCTGGCATGTATGTTTACTGGTATCACTGAACCGCTGGAATTCTCATTCCTGTTTGTAGCTCCGGCATTGTTCGTAGTTCAGGTGATCCTGGCAGGTGCGGCTTATATGATCGCACATATGCTGAATATTGCAGTAGGACTTACTTTCTCAGGAGGTTTCCTTGACCTGTTCCTCTTTGGCATTCTGCAGGGAAATGCAAAAACAAGCTGGCTGAGGATCATTCCGGTTGGTATTATTTACTTTATCCTGTATTATGTGATCTTTACATTTATGATCAGGAAATTTAATTTCAAGACTCCGGGACGTGAAGATGATGATACAGAGACAAAGCTTTATACAAAAGCTGATGTAAATGCAAGAAAAGAAGCCGGAAAGACAGCCGGTGCAGCTGCAGCAACCTCCGGTGATCCGGTAAGTGAACTGATCACCAGAGGCCTTGGCGGAAAGAAAAATATCGTAGATGTTGACTGTTGTGCGACAAGACTTCGTATCACTGTTGCAGAGCCTGAGAGAGTTCGTGATGAACTTCTGAAACAGACAGATTCCAGAGGAATCGTAAAAAAAGGACAGGGCGTACAGGTTATCTATGGACCTCATGTAACTGTTATCAAGGCGAAGCTGGAAGAATATCTGGAGACTGCTCCCAACGAATTCGCAGATGAGACACCGGATAATGTACAGGTACAGGAAAATGCTGCAGCAGGAAATGCAGATGGACAGAACAGTGCAGAGGTTGAGGACAAAAATGCAGATACAGCACAGACCTTGGCACCTGTAAAAGAAGAAAAGATCAGAAAAACAGCAATCATTTACAGCCCTGTAGACGGAATCGCAGCAGATCTTTCTACTGCACCGGATGAAGGATTTGCAGGAAAAATGATGGGTGACGGTGCAGTGGTGACACCAACAGAAGGTACTGTATATGCACCTGCAGACGGTGAAGTTGAGTTTATTTTTGATACAAAACATGCCATAGGTTTCCAGACAGATTCCGGTATCCCTATGCTTCTTCATATGGGAATCGACACTGTAAAACTGGAAGGAAAAGGCTTCGAAATCCTGGTAACAGAGGGTCAGAAAGTGAAAAAAGGCGATCCGATGATGAAACTGGATTTGGAGTTCTTAACTGCCAATGCTCCGTCCATCACTTCTCCGATTCTCGATACTGAACCGGAAGACAACCAGAGGATCAGACTTCTGGCAAACGGTGAGATCAAGGCCGGTGAACCGTTGTTTGCGGTGGAAACGCTGGAATAATATTGTTATAATATAGAAATAACGAAGTTAAACATGTCAAAAACAGTTGGATGATCAAAAGAGATGATATCTTGATTATCTGGCTGGTTTTTTTACGCATGTGAATTGAAAGCATGACTTTTTGCAGGAGAAATCTGGGAATCAAAAATGTATCAAATTTGTGTGACGGGTAGGATTCTTATTCAAAATATGGTAAACTATATCAAACATGCTTTAAGGGCAAAGGGAAAATTGTTATAATGGCAATAAATTTTTATAGAGGGGATTATGACAGAGATGTACAGAGTTAGCAAGATATTAAATAATAATGGTGTTATAGCCATTGATATGGATGAAAACAAGGAGTATGTGATTCTTGGCAAGGGTGTTGGCTTTGGGAAAAAGGTCAGCCAGCGTTTTGATAAGCCGGAGGGATGCACTACATATCGTCTGGAACAGGAGACAGAGCGTGGATCTGCGAAGGAACTGGTAAAGGGAATAGAGCCGGAGTATCTGGAGATTGCAGATGCAATTCTGACAGAGTCACAGAAAGTGTTTGGAGATTCCATAGACAGAGGAATTCTTTTTCCACTTGCTGACCATATTTCTTTTGCAGTCGCCAGAATCCGCAGAAATGAGCAGATCAGCAATCCGCTGACAGAGGATATCAAGGTTCTTTTCTACAGTGAATTTAAAGTTGCGGAAACACTGAAAACAATTCTGAGAGAAAGACTTCAGATAGAGATTGATGATCATGAGGTTGGATATGTGGCATTGCATATTCATTCTGCAATTGGTGACGAGAAGGTATCTGTTGCCATGCAGACTGCGAGAGCAGTGAGAGAGTGTATAGATATGATCGAGAAAGCAACAGGTAAGCCAATCGATGTACTGTCACTGTCCTATAATCGTCTGATGAACCATATGAAGTATATGGTAGCGCGTGCATCTACAGGAGAGAAGCTGAATCTGGACATGAATGAATATATGCTGGATCAGTATCCCCAGGCCTATAAGGTTGCCACTGACATCTGTAAAAACCTGGAAGAATGTATTGGACATAAGCTGGATGAAACAGAGACAGGATATCTGGCAATGCATATTCAGAGAGTGTATAAGGATGCGGTATGATAATCAGTAAAGAAAGAAATTCCCTGCCCGGCCGGAAATATTTTATTTCTGGTCTGAACAGGGAATTTTTTATAATTTCGGCAGAGTATCCTTATATTCCACATATTTATCTTCGGTAAGTAACTTTTCATATGCATCGTAAGCGGCTTCTAAAGTAGAATATTCTTGTCCTTTTTTGAGAATATTCTGAAAGTCACTGCCTGATACGAGGTGATCTGAAATTGCGACATATTCATTTGTTTTATTGCCAGGATTGCGAGTGGCAGTTGTTGTTTCGGAAATATAGAAATTGTTACCTTTATTAATAAGCACGGGGATAGTCTTGTCTGCTCCAACGTCATCAGTATTGACGGAAGTCCAGAACAGATAGCTGTCTTGAGTGCCGGGGCGTTTCAGATATGCCCAGGTACCATGTTGTAGTAAGCTATCATCTCCTATTTTTTCTTTGACTTTATTAACCATATCATTCGTTGACTTTTTACAGCGAGAATCAATTTCATAGTTAGTCTTTGGATCCAGTAAATTTAATACATTACTCTTGAGGAGAGGAGCCTGTAGGTCTTCGCCAATATTAAACGGATATTTTTTCCCGCCACTCTCATTTCCACCTGACCATGTAAATCTCACACTGTTATCATCATTAAGGGAAATCTCACATGTTCCATTGGCGACTGGAATCCCTTTCCAATTGGCAGTATCTTCGTCACCTACAGTATGGGAAATCCCGGCGATGGTGATAGTTTCTGCAGACTGCCAGTCATCTATTTTCTGTTTCAGCTTAACTGTTCTCTTAGCCTTTTCGGGATCTTTGCCATCCAGATTTATATCTGCCATCATTTCACCATACTCAGTGCGGACATTTGCCAGATCTGTTGATTCGCGGCTTCGTTCCACATATTTTGTGTAAGAAGGCGCCAGAAGTCCGACAAGAATTGCCAGGATTGCGACCACGACTATAAGTTCAACCAGGGTAAAGCCTTTATCTCTTTTTTGCATGTATTTTACCTGTAAATAAAAATGTTAAATAATAGTTATGCCAGGAGTAAAATATATACTTTACCCCTTAAGCTCTTTAAAGAATGATAGCACAGAATCTGTTACTGTGCAATATTTGCGAAAAAAATTATTTCATTACAGGCATAGAGCAATCGTATGGATCATTTTTTCCACATCCAGTGGCTTGGCCAGATGTGCGTTCATGCCACAGTCCAGTGCGTGGCGGACATCTTCTGCAAAAGCATTGGCGGTCAGTGCGATGATGGGAATGGAAGAAGCATCCGTCCTGTCAAGCTTCCGGATTTGGCGTGTGGCTTCGTATCCGTCCATCAGAGGCATCATAATATCCATAAGTATTACATCAAATGTCCCCTCAGGGTGACTGGAGAAAATACCCCAAAATAGCAATAAGCAGCCTCTTTTTCATTCCCTGTAAAATATCTTAAGTGAAGTATATACTTTACTTTATATTTTATAATATTCATGTTATAATGGTTTTGTAAAGTCATTACTTTCATTTTTGCTAAATATTTTGAAATATTAAGTATAATATATAAATTGAATTAAAGGAGGTTTTTACTATGGAAATTGGAGGCTTTTTCCCCTATCAACCTGTTGGCTCTGAGCCAAACAACTATGTGGAGCATACCTGCCCTGATCCCGGGGACACCGCTCATCTAATGTCCGGCCGTTGTGCCATTTATTACTGTCTGAGGGATCTGATGTTAACAGATCAAAAGCGTGTGGCATATCTGCCTTCCTATGACTGCGAAACAGTTCTGGGCTGCTTTGTAAAAGCAGGATATGAAATTCATTATTATGATTTTGACAAAAATCTTTCCCCTGTGTTTGAGGAAGAGATGATCCCGCAGATCAGTGTTCTCCTTGTCTGTGGATACTATGGTTATCCTACCTATGATGAGAACTTTGTCAAAAAATGTAAAGACAGTGGCGTTTCTGTAATAGTGGATACTACCCATACAGCATTTTCTCCATTGCCGGCCTGTCCGGATGCTGACTATATTGCTGTCAGTCTCCGCAAATGGATGGGTGTTGCCTCCGGTGGTCTTGCCATCAAGCGAAAGGGCACCTTTGGCGTAAAGCCTATTCCTATCAATAAAGAACAGTTTTCCCTTAGAGATCAGGCTCTTCAATCCCGAGAGACCTACGAGCATACAGGAAATGAGGACTATAATAAAGAAGGCAATGATGTTTTCTGGAAAGCGGAATTTATGCTTCGTGAAATTTTCGATATCCAGGAAGGGGATGAAGCTTCCCTTAAAACGATTCTTCATTATCCATTCCGGGATGCGATCCGTAAACGCCAGGAAAATTACCGTTACCTTCTGGAACACCTGCCGGAACGCTCCGATATCCGCCCGGTATTTCCTTATCTTTCAGATGATATCTGTCCTATGTTTTTCCCTTTCTTTGTGGAAAACCGGGACACCCTTATCAAGCATCTGGCAGACAGGCATATTCCGCCTAAAGTATACTGGCCTGTACCACCTTTTGTAAAGGTTGAAGACTATCCAGGAGCTCAATATATTTATTCCCATATCATGTCTGTCAGCTGTGATGAGCGCTTTAACACGGACGATATGCAGAAAATTGTAGAAGCCTTTGAAAACTATTAAAGATCTTAAAGCATTTTGAGAATATCCGTTTGATAAATCTAATCAGGCCACAGACTGGAAATCACCAATCTGTGGCTTCTTCATCTTCCCAGGTTGACATCCCATCTGCCGTTTGCTACACTAAAACCACATATCTGACAAAGGAACGGGAAATATGAAGAAGAAAAAAATTATAATTTTATCTATTATGATAATTGTGGTTGCCTTACTCCTTGAAGCGAGCATTTTGAAATATGTTAATGACAGAAATGCCCATAGAACATCAAAGGTGCTTCTTGATCGTGTGATTACTGTGCTTGATAAAAATGATGAGAACAGGAACGAGCTGATCGAATCGTTAAAGGACGATTATATTGTAAGGGCTAAAGCTGTGTCATATATGATTGATGCTGATCCGGCGGTAGAATATGATGTGAATGAGCTGCAGAAAATAGCAAAATTAATGGCCGTTGATGAGATACATCTGTTTGATGATCAGGGAACTATTTACAGTGGTTCTGCGCCCAAGTATTTTGGCTATAATTTTGATTCCGGTACGCAGATGGAGTATTTTAAGCCTATGCTTAAGGATAAATCGCTGACCATGTGTCAGGATGTTACTCCCAATACTGCAGAGGGAAAGAAAATGATGTATGCCATCACCTGGAACGAAGACGGAACCAAGATGCTCCAGGTGGGAATTAAGCCAAAGAGACTTCTCAATGAAATAAAGCAGAATAACATTTCCAATGTAGTTGCCGGAATGCCGGTATATAAAGGCATGGAAATTATGGTTGCAGATGGGGATACACAGGTAATAGAAGGAGCCACGGACAGTAGCAAATTAGGGAAAAAACTGGAAGATGTGGGGATATCAGCGGATCATGTCAGTGCTGACGGTGCGACTGTAACACAGATCAGAATGGATGGAAAGCACTGCAGATGCATGATGCACCAGAATGATAACTATATTGTTATTGTAACTGTAGAGGATTCATTTTATCAGCAGGGCGGCATGATTGCTATTTTTATAGTAGGTGCATATTTGGTACTGGCATCCTGCTGTATAACCTATATGTTTTCCAAAGTGATGAAAGAAAGACTGGAAAAAGAAAAACTGATATACACCTCAAATACGGATGAGCTTACCAGATGTTTAAACAGGCACGCATATGAAAATGATATGAAAAAGCTTAATCTTAGTGAGGAATGGGTATACATTTCTGTAGATCTGAACGGATTAAAACGGGCAAATGATTCTTATGGCCATATGGCAGGAGACGAGCTTATATGCGCAGCGGCAGATTGCATGAGAGACAGCTTTCATGAGTATGGAAAGGGTATACAGAATCGGTGGAGATGAATTTGCTGTTATCATTACAGAGAATACAAGTCAGGTGGAAGAACTGATACATGGCTTCGACTCCAATGTGGCAAACTGGCATGGAAAGTTTGTTGATTCAATGACTGTTTCGTACGGATGGGTTTTCAGCACAGAGAGAAACTGGGGTAGTGCATATGAAATCTCAAAAACTGCAGATGCAAGAATGTATCAGAGTAAGGAACGCTACTATAAGGAAAGCGGTGCAGACAGAAGATAGGCAGGTTACAAAAAATGCACAGACTGGTTCATCCAGCC
>ENA-OQBL01000231-OQBL01000231.1-human-gut-metagenome-genome-assembly--contig:-NODE-231-length-32039-cov-4.425357_pt1 | contig 32039 bp, 33 predicted proteins | sample MGYA00242747_ERZ504553 | MGnify/ENA primary metagenome ERZ504553 (study PRJEB26092, sample SAMD00036240) | human gut metagenome | host: Homo sapiens | study: EMG produced TPA metagenomics assembly of...
AGCCAAAGCATGGGACTGTCCGATATCTGCCGAAAGGATCAAGAGTTTTGGTTCTAGACCTCGCATTTAGGAATCGTAGGCTTACCCTAGTTTCACATGATGTGTTTTGCGCCAGCCATAACTATTGCCTCAAATCATAACTTGGTTAAAGTCCTATCTGATTCTTCTGCGGGAACTATATGCATAAAGCAGATATTATAGTTGGCTACAAAAGAGATAGAATTTATCGTGCTATGTCCAATCCCTACAGTGATTTTCCCGTGCCCAGCTTGCTGTTTTAAGTGGCACTCATCCCGCCGCCGAAAGGCGAGTGGGGTATTAGGCTCCCCCATAGGGTTTACTACTGGCAGACGGGCAAGCCCGGCATGGAGTATAGCTTCACTTCAAATAGTGCAGATGCTGTCCGGTTTCTAGTGTACATACAAAAGGAAGTATGGCAGATTGCACTTGTATGATGAAACCTGCCATAGCTTTGCTTTATTCCCATATCTACACCCCTGCATTAAAGTAAAGTCGGGAAATGTCACAGAAAAATGTCACACCGGGATTTTATGGTATAGGGGCTCAATAATGGAAATCCCGATTGAATTTGTATTCTTTCCCTTCTTTTACGACCATCCGCTTGTTGCATAGGAACTTTGCCAATTCCACCGTCTTGTTGTATCCCAGTTTTATCCCCAGCCGTCCATAGCCTTCTTTCAGCCGTTCAAGGTAACCGTTATAGCCGCCGATGTTCCCGTCCTCAAAAGCGGCGTTCAAAGCGGAACGGTGCGTATCCTCTGGTATTTCCTTATATGGATTGAACGGTTCCTTAGGCGGGCGTCCTGGTTGCCTTTTCTGGGGCTGATATGACTCCACCAGTTCGGGCAGGGAATCATCGTTTACCCGGAAGGCAAACGGTTCAAACTCACGGTCACGGCTGTGTATGACTTCCACCACGCTTATGGACTTGTCGTCTTTGTCTGGCTCTATCTGCATGACGGTTTCCGCCTTGTTGTTCAGTTCCGTGCCGACATGACCGCGTGCGTGTTCGTCATTCTTGTTCTGATGCAGGACGGTATGGATGTGTATCTGCCTGTCATCGGTCCATTGCATGAATTTGGATATCACATCGGTGGATTCTCCGGGTGAATTGATATCATGGATGAAGTCCCGGATGCCATCTATGATGACCAGACCTAAATCGGGTATCATGCCGATTGCCTCTTCTGTTATTGCCAGTCGTACTTCAGGCGAATATTTCCGGAGTGCCAGCATCGTCAGATTGTCTGCATCACAATCTTTCGGCAGACCTGCCAGTCTCAGGATTCTATTCAGAACAATTTGGCAATGGTTCTTGCCTTGTTCCGTGTCAACGTAGAGAATCTTCCTTTTTCCATCCGGGAAGCAGGCACGGTAATGCAGCACTGTGCCATTCTTCAGGGCGGCCGCAGCGATGGCGGAGACATTGAAGGTCTTCTTGCTTTGGCCTTTCCAATGGATGCACTGAAGTTTCCCAGAGTCCCGATTGTGGAATCATCCACCATAAGCACGGAAGCGGACTGTTCGTATGTCCCGGTCACACTTATGACAGATTCTTTTATGTAGTTTCTCAATTCCTCCGGAGTAGGAATATTGCAGCTCGTCTTTTCCATATTCCTACAGTTCTCTTGGTTTGGCCTTATGTCTTGTCGCAGCAAGCATCTGCTCGTGTTCCTCCTCGAAGCTCAGAGGCACCTGGCTTTTTCTTCCGGTCTCCAGCCATTTGTCCAGTTCGTCGCGATATACGAACAGATGCTTCCCCTGCTTGATGACAGGTATCCCTCCGTGTTTGGCCTTGTAATAGAAGGATGACTTGGATATTCCAAGGTAACTGCATACTTCCTCGACGGTCATAGGGACATGCAGGTTTTCTTTGACAGGAACCTGTTTGGCAAAATTGTCCTTCAACGCATTTTCGAGACTCTCGATTCTTTCGCAAAGTTTGCCTACCACTTCCGGCAGGTCATTGAATGTCAGTTTCTCGTTTGGCATGTTTTTAATATTTAAATGTTTAACATGCTGCAAACCAACATAATGATATTATGCAGATTATAATCAGCAGAAACTAATTATCGCTGTCTGCTGAAGTTTGCATACAACTGAAATGATAGTCCCCGTTCTCCGGAACATCAATAGCAATTATGGCGGGAACTGAGTCACGAAGATTTTTACAAAGGTATTCGATTGTCGCATTTTCCAGTTCATGCGGGAATATTGTTTTTATGAACTTTGCCCTGTCGATTAAAGGGATATCAAGTCTCTCCCCGATATTCCATGCATAATGTCTTAGCGAAGGGGATTTGATTTGATTATCGGGCTTGGAACGAACCGGTTTATATAGTTCCGCTTGTCCGTATGCCAGAGATTCTATGTTCTCATGGAGAGTTTCAAGATCGTCTATGGATAAGAACTGTGACATTTCGTGTGTGATGTATTCATGTATCGCATGCACAATAGCGGTCTTTTTCTCCATTTCATTGCGCCGCAATTCTTCTATGCGGGCTTCATATTCCTTAAGATATGGACTCTCGACGTGTTTTTCACTGGTTGCATTATCAGTTGGAGGCAATTCTTCCTTGGTATCAGGATTTGCTTCGGAAGGGACAGTTCCTCTTGAGGACAACTCCTTGCAGCCAAAAGAAAGATGGCTTTTGGAGAGTAGAGAACAGAACAGGCGTTGCAGTGCAGCGCATGACATGATGGTTGCTACGGTTCCTAATATGACCGGAGTGGAATAGTCAATCAGGTCAATCTGATAATTGTTGTACAATATTGTTGCCACTGTCGTATAGGCGACACATGTAATTGCAAGGACCCGGCTTGTCTTTTTGATGGATATTCGGTTGTTATCTGCCATAAACTGTTATTATTTGGAATTATGATAGGACAAAAATAGATGTCCGGTTTCAGACAGTTGTAAATAATGGCAGAAAATAGCCGGGAATTAAGAAAAAATATGGTTAGAGTATGATTTTTCGCTGAAAATCATACTCTAACCGATAAAACAGGCACGAATCAGTCAGGTCAGCCCTTCCTTGTCAATGTGATTTTTGTGGTCGCCTCACGCTTGTTGCTGTCGACTACTTTCATGTAGCGTTGAGTGGTAGTGATGCTCTTGTGCGCCATGTTGCTTTGGATAGTACGGATATCAGTACCGGCTGCAGCCTGAAGGGTCGCGTATGTCCTGCGGTATGAGTGGAAAGTTATGCTTTTTGGTGAATTCCTGCGGAACGGATCCATTCCTTCATAGGCTGCTGTGTCCAGCTCCGTTTCAGGCCTTTGAACACAAGACCTTTTTTCTCGGGACTGTACCCGATCAGTTCCAGAGCTTCATCGCTTATCGGGATGATGTCTTCCGTCTTGGTCTTCTGGGTGATGGTATGGACACATTTTCCTCCGGCTGCAAAGTCAACGATTTCCTCCCAGCAAAGGGAAAGTATATCACTGAGCCGCAAACTGGTCAGGCACGAAAAGAGGGAAGCAGTCTTTAGAACAGGTATCTTGCACGGAGTTTCAGCCAGACAATACAGCTCTTCCACACTCAGGTATTCCTTGGCAACATCTTCCGGTTCGATTTTTTCCCAGAAAGTCATTGACATTGGTCTTTATCATCCTGTTGCGATACAGAATCTTCAGGAATCCCCGGAAAGTGGACCAGTAGCCGGAAGCGGAGTTCTTTGATATCTGTCCGTCACGCCGGAGTTGCTTTGCGTTAAGCAGGTATTCCCGGAACTTGTTGCACAGGTCCACATCTATTTCTTCGAAAGTGCATTTGCCGTGAACGAAGTTGTAGAAGTGTTGATAGACAAATCCCCATTTCTGGTCGTGCTTGCGGAGCTGCTTCCGGTAATACTCCAGAAAGTCTGCTTTGTACTTGCGTTTGTCGAAGAAATCGTACCGTTCATTTACGATGGCTTCAAACCTCCGGCACCGGATTGCTTCGGCCTTTTCCGACATAGCAGCGTTGAAGTCGCGTTCACGCTGATTTTTGGATTGGCATAGATGTAAATGTTCAATCCTTCATGGCGGATGGTCTTCATTGTTTCCTGATCCCGGTAGCCCGGATAATAATCAAGGTAGAACGACAGCATACCTTTCTTCAAAGGGCGCGTCCTCAATGTAACTGTTTTGCATTCTGACATAATGTTGAATATTAAATGGTTGTAACTGATTTTTGCTGCGAAAATCCTTAATGCTTTTATACAGACTATAATCAGCAGGAAATAATTTCCCGATAATTACAGTCGGTCGCATTTAGCCACTAACGGGCTCCCATGATGTGGTCGAATTCCACCTTCAGAAAGCGCACGAACCTGCCTTTCTTCTCCCGTTTTATTTCGTGGAATTGCAGGATGCCGTAAACTGAATCCCTGGTGAGATTGTATTTCTTCATGGCTTCCTGTACTGTGTAGTATTCAGACGAGTCATCTTCGGCGGTCTGTTTTGACAGGTCGAAGTGAAGTTTGGAGTAGAATATCTGGCCGTGCTCTTTCTTAGAGGGGATGTTGTTGCGATAGACATGCGAACGGATGGCTACACGTGTCATTCCATATTTTTCCTCAATCTCTTCCGGTGTGTACCATTCGGTCAAGGCGTCATCCGTCTTGTACTTGGCAAATGCCGCATCGATATGCTTTTTGCTGTAATAGTTAAATTGGCGGACTTTGACTTTGGGAATTTTATGCTGTCGAGTATAAGTCCATACCCATTTAGCATTGACCTTATACTTTTCCGCTATTTCTTCAGCGGTATAGTATTCACTCATGTCAAAATCGTCTTTAGGAACTATTCGTTCATAAGGTTTTGTCTTTAACATTAGCTCAATATCCGCACGACGGATAAGAGATTTCTTCCCACTGATACGGGATGCTCTTAGTTTTGATTCCTTTACCAATTTATAAACATATTGGCGGGTCACCCCCATGAGCTTGGCAGCTTGTGCAAATGAGAAGAAATCTTGTCCTTCTGCAGCCTGTTTAGGTTGCAGTAATTCCTGCATTTTTCTCATCTGGCGTTTACGTTCCCGGATACGTTCTTTGTAACCGAGATTAGAGCACTGATGACTGCAATAGCAAGTCGTTGTTTTCTTAGCGATAAATGGTTTTCCACACCATTGGCAAATCTTTCTTACTTCCATATTTTCCTAATATATTTTGAGTTCAAATCTCTTTATTTCTCCTCTTTTGTGTCAACACACGTAAACCATTGTCAACACACGTAAACTACTGCGTCATCGTGACATCGGGGCAAATTCTGAAAATGTTCCGCGGTAGAAATACGGTAGAAAAATATGGTGAACAACAGTATCCAACTGTTTATAGCTGGATTTTTGGCAAACAAAAAAGCCGCTGAAAATCAGCGACTTCATTATAGTTGGTTCTAATTCGTTGCAGTTGATTACAATATCCTACTTGCCGATGCAAAAGTTTTGAAATATATTTTGCAATGTTTCTTCCGAGGTTATACCTCCTTCTGCAACAATCTCACTTAGTTCGTGGATACATTGTCTTAAATCCTCACTTACCAAATCTCCTGATAATTCCAATTGCAATCCTTCCTGTACTCTATGAATAGAATCCAATGCTCGTGTTAATGCTTCGTAATGGCGTACATTTGTAATGATAATATCGTTTTGGTTGACTTCCGGTAAGGCAGCTGCCTGTACTAACTTCTTTTCCAGAATCGTTATATTTTCCCTTTTCTTTGCTGAGATAAATAGTTTTTCCACTTTCATGTCAGCAAATATGGCTGACAACTCTTCTTTTGTGTTGCTAGTAACAGATCTGACTTATTAAATAAAATAATCATCTTTTTCCCTTCGCAGTGTGGAAGAATGTCAGCTTTTAATTCTTCGAACCGCCTTTGGGCATCTGTAGAGTCTATCATCCATAAAATGACATATGCTTGGTCCATCTTTTGGAAAGTACGTTCTATCCCTAGATTTTCTATTGTATCGTTCGTTTGGCGGATTCCAGCTGTATCAATAAATCGGAATGTGACACCTTGTAAATTGATTGTATCCTCTATTACGTCACGGGTCGTTCCATGGATATCACTGACAATGGCTTTTTCTTCATTCAGCAACGCATTCAGTAAGGTAGATTTTCCGGCATTCGTTTCTCCGATAATTGCTACAGGAATGCCATTCTTGATTGCGTTTCCTACACTGAAAGAATGAGCTAGCCGGGCAATAACTTGTTCGATATGGGTAGCTAGACTGCTCAGTTCGTCACGATTGGCGAATTCTAGTTCTTCATGATCACTGAAATCCAGTTCTAATTCCATTAACGAAGTGAAATGAAGTAATTGGTTACGCAGGTTAGAAAGTTCTTTACTGAATCCTCCGCGCATCTGGCTCATGGCTAGGCGATGGGTGGAGGCAGACGATGAGGCTATCAGATCGGCAACAGCTTCGGCTTGGCTCAAGTCCATTTTTCCGTTTAGAAAAGCACGTTGGGTGTATTCACCTGGTAGAGCGGCACGACATCCATTATAGATCAGGAGTTGTATAACTTGCTGCAGGATATAAGATGAACCGTGACACATGATTTCCGTACTGTCTTCACCGGTATAAGAATGGGGGGCGCGGAACAAGGAAATTAAAACTTCGTCAATTACTTCTTCTGCAGAAGAAGTAATTGACGAAGTTTTTTGTAACGTTTCACTTTTTTCTTGCGGAATTTCACTCGTTTGTTGGAAAAAGTGTATTATTAATTTTTCGCTTTGGGGAACAAATCTTTCCGAAAGTAAGAGTATATGGTGCTCGTTCTGTCAGTGGCTTGCCTGTGGCGGGTGTAAATATGCGTGACGTTATTTCAATCGCTTTTGGGCCAGATACACGAATTATTCCGATGGCTCCTCCCTGGGCGGTGGCAATGGCACAGATTGTATCTTGGTTTATCATTTTCATTTGGTTAATAATATAATGTTTTAGCTATAATGGCTGTTACTTCTTCTAAATAACGGCGGTCTGTTTCATCAAAAAAAGTTTAATAGATTACTGTCAATATCCAATACTCCCTTTACTTGTCCATTAGCAAGAATAGGAACAACAATTTCGGAGCGGGAAAGAGAACTGCAGGCTATATGTCCGGGGAATTGTTCTACATTGGGCACTATCAAGGTTCGAGCTTCTGCCCATGAGGTTCCACATACTCCCTTTCCTTTATGGATGCGATAACAGGCGGTGCTTCCCTGAAAAGGTCCTAAAATAAGTTGGTTGTCTTTAACCAGATAGAAACCTACCCAAAAAAATGCCGAAGGCTTCCCGAAGAGCAGCAGCAGTATTGGCCAAAAACACTTATTTCTTCTTTTTCATCTGATATTAAAAGTTCAAACTGAGGGAGGAAAAGACGGTAACGTTCTACTTTATTACTAGTTGTTTGTTTGAAACTGGTTTCCATATTTTATTTGTTTTATGAGGGGACATCTTGTTGTTTTTTTACAAAAAATGGTCTTTCTATGAAGCGATGTCCCCTGTTAGGTAAAAAGAGTTGGCTTATTCTGTAAAAAATCTGTTTATGCCAATCTTCTTCTGGATGATAATAAGAATAAGTCTTGATAGATGATCCGGTGAATCTTATCCATATTATATAGACAACTAAATTGGGAATTATATTCTTTCCAAGACTTTTTCTATCAAACCATCAATAGAGTTTTTATAGCCGGTATTGGCTTCCTTTATTAGTCGGTTGGCAATCACCATACATACAGTCATGGCTTTGTGTCCCATCAGGCGTGCTAATCCGGCAAGGGCGGAACTTTCCATTTCAAAGTTAGTGATGCGATAGTCATTGTATTCAAATTTCTCAATCTTTTCATTCTGTTTAGGATCGGCCAATGGGATACGGAGTTCTCGTCCTTGCGGACCAAAGAAACCTCCTGCGGCGATAGTTACGCCACGGACCATATCATTTTGCGCAATGCGGTCTATTAATTCCCGGTCGGCATCAATAACGTATGGGTGGGCGATGCATACATTACCTTCCCACCCCATGTAATCTATAAAAGCTTGTTCTAATTTCAGATCGCAAACCTCATTGCGTCCGGCGTAGAAATTAAGCAGTCCGTCAAAACCGATAGACTTTTCAGAACAAACATAGGTACCAACAGGAGTATAAGGCTGTAATCCGCCACATGTACCGATACGTACTAATTCCAATTGGCGCAAGTGGTCTTTTTCATAACGGGTATTGAAATCAATATTGGCCAAAGCATCTAATTCATTCATCACAATGTCTATATTGTCACAACCTATACCGGTGGAAACTACGGTGAGACGTTTTCCTTTATAAGTACCGGTAATGGTCTTGAACTCACGGCTTTCTATTTCACATTCTTTAGTATCGAAATGAGAAGCTACTAATGCTACACGCCCGGGGTCACCTACTAGAATTATTTTATTTGCCAACTGTTCAGGTTTGATATGAAGGTGGAAGATAGAGCCGTCGGGATTGATAATCAACTCAGATTCTGCATAATATTTTTTCATAATCTTTATTTTTGTGGTTAATGGCCAGTATAATTAATGTTATATTTCTTGTCTTTTTAATGAGTATGCAAACAGATTATTTCCTGGATGTAGATGTTACGGATTTATAAACTTTCATTGATATTAGCATTATCAAGAGAAAAGCAGTTCCATTCGCATCCAAGAAAAATATATTAATCGTTGAATACTAGTTTTATTTACTTAATGGCTCATTACCGAAAGTTGTTTCGGGTTTTGCAATATTTTCACGCATGGAGGTATCTGCTTGTATATTCTTCATGCGGTAATAGTCCATAATACCTAGGTTGCCACTACGGAATGCTTCCGCCATGGCCTTGGGTACTTCGGCCTCTGCCTGAATTACATTCGCGCGTGCCTCTTCTGCTTTGGCTTTCATTTCCTGTTCCAAGGCGACGGCCATTGCACGGCGTTCTTCTGCTTTGGCTTGTGCAATATTCTTGTCGGCATTGGCCTGGTCTATTTGTAAAGCAGCTCCAATATTTCTGCCTATATCAATATCAGCTATATCAATAGACAGGATTTCGAAAGCCGTACCGGCATCTAAGCCCTTGCGGAGTACTAATTTAGAGATAGAATCAGGATTTTCCAATACGGATTTGTGATTTTCGGACGATCCGATAGAGGACACGATACCTTCACCAACACGTGCTAGAATCGTGTCTTCTCCGGCACCTCCTACTAATTGGCGGATATTGGCGCGTACGGTGACACGAGCTTTAGCTATAAGCTGTATGCCGTCTTTGGCTACAGCGGTAACGGGAGGGGTGTCAATAACCTTAGGGTTCACTGACATTTGCACGGCTTCGAATACGTCACGACCGGCTAGGTCAATACCAGTTGCCATTTGGAAAGACAGTTCGATATTGGCTTTGGACGCGGATACTAGTGCGTGCACTACTTTTTCCACATGCCCGCCTGCCATATAATGAGCTTCCAATTCATCTCGGGTTATGTTGCTTAAGCCGGCTTTGTGTGCTTCAATCATTGCCGGGACAATGACATAAGGAGGGACATTACGGATGCGCATTAAGAATAATTGCACCAATGAGATGCGTACCCCCGAAACTTTGGCAGACAGCCAGAGGAAAAATGGCACATAATGAAAGAATAGTACCACGAAAATAATTCCACCTCCTATAAGGATGAAAGGAAGATAGTTGGGTTCGATCATAATAATCAGTTGTTTAAAAGTAAATATTTATATTTGAACAGCTCAATATCAAGTTTTTGCTGTTTTCACTATTGTCTAAAATATGCTTGAATGAGAATGTCAATCAAGAAACCTGATAAATTCGTATTTGTAAGTCATTTCTCTATCATTGGTTGAATTTGCGTACAATCACCGTTCCTTCAACCATTCTTTCTACATAAATGGGAGTATTCTCATCAATCAAACCATCGGCAGAGCGCACTTCGATGATGTGTCCGTTAAAGTTTGCATTGCCTATCAGTGCAAGGCGGGTTATTGCTATGCCTTTGTCTCCGATGCGGATATGGGTTCCTTTTAGGGGATCGATTTTATAATCCAGTGTTTTCTTCAAAGAAAGCTTGTCCATGGTTTTTGAGTGCATAAACCAAACGATAATGGCTATGCAACTTAGGACGGATGCTATTAAAGTAATGAATCCTGCTATCGGTCCTAATGTGTCGAAAGCGTAATAGTTGGCATATAGCAGGCAGATGGCTGATGCTATTCCGGCTATACTGATGCCGGGAATAAGGAAAACCTCTACAATAAAGAGAAGTAGTCCTGCCAAGATGAGCGATACGATAATAAATACTTCCATAAATATCTTTGTATTAGTGTTTCAACTTCTTTATTTCTTCGTTGCGGACACTGATATCCAGTTGGGCCATTTCTTTCAGAAGTTGTTCAGTACGTTTTTCCAATTCCAAAATGGCGGGTGTCAGATTCTTCTTTCGTGCACTGTTCCCTTGGGCATATTGTTCGCGCTTGTCATCCAAATTTTTCTTCAGGTTGTCATAATCCTTCTGCTTTTGTATTCTTTGCTGGTAAAGTTTGCGTGCTTCGGCAGAGCGGAAGTCGTTCAATGTGTGGTAAACGGCAGAATCATCTATTATCAAGGTGAAGTCTTTTTGTTGTTCTCCGGATTCTTTGGCATACATTATGGCTGCCAGGCGTTGCTTGCCGGTTCGTACTTTCTCTTCATCTTTCCAAGTAGTACGGATAGAGCGCAGGCTGGCTGCATTTATGATGATCTGTTCGTCTGTACTTTCATAATTGTATACTTCTTTTGAAGAGTTCGGTACAAACACATAGATACAGACTTTGTTATCAGGCTGATAGCGGTCTGAAGCAAACCAGCCGATATTGTTGAATTCATCAATGGCATACATATAGTCATTGGCGGGAGAGTTAAATGGCATTCCTATATTATCGGGACGAAGATAATTGCTATTTTCCGAATCATAGCGAGTTACAAAAATATCGTATCCTCCCAAAGAGCCTTCTCCATCCGATGCATAATACAAGGTAATGCCATCTGACATTAAGAAGGGATAGTTTACATTTCCCTGTTCATTAAGGGACGTGAGGGGTTCGGGCTCGCTCCAGCCGTCCAACAGACGGATACGGGAGTACAGTTGCATCTTGCCGTCTGTGCTTTGGTTTCCGTAGAGTACTTTATTGCCCATTTCGGTCTGATAGACAGTCCCGGATATGGCAGGATCGTGATAGAGTGCCCCCGATTCTCTACTGATTTTATATGCTTTTAGAAAATCATTTTTATCGACTACAAAGCTGTCTATTACAGTAATGTTTTCCACTCCTTTTATCATACGGGCTGCTTGCTTTATTTGTTCCAGCTCTGCTTCAGCCATTTCGGTAGGGCGTTTTTTCTTTTCCAACCATTCTATGTGTTGTTCGTAGTTATCTACGGCATCGTCAAACCGATAGATGTCATAATATAGTTTTCCTAAGTAGCGGTATGCGTCAATGACTTTGCGGGCGGCGCTTTTTTCAAGGTAGGGCTGTGCTTCTTTTTTTTCTCCTGTTTCATAACAACATGCGCCATACCAATAATTATAATTGGCGTTAGAAGGGGCTTGTTTTACCAGCTTTTGGAAAGCAGGTTTGGCTTGTTCAAATTCTCCGTTCAGGAAAAGTTGTTTGGCTTGCGCCAAGCTTTGTGCCGCAGCATTGCCTGCGCAGCATAAAGTAAATAAACCAATGATATATTTTTTGTACATAGTTAGTTTATAATCCGTATTATTTAGATTCAAAAAATACAAAATATTAATTGGATTTCTCATGCTTTACATAATTCTATTTGTTAAATCTTCCATAAATCATTCTTTTCATGTACTTTGTGCCCTATTTTTAAAGAAGATGTATGGCACAATTTACGGAAGACGAGAAAAATTAATGCGAAGGTTGGAGTCAACGCTTTAAACAAAGGGGGTGGTAAAAGTATCGCTTGATTGAGGATGGTGATAAAAATTTTGATAGGTCTTTCTGGTGGGAAGGATTCTTTGGCTCTGTTGGAGCTATTGGCAAGGCGTTCACGTATTTTTGAAACCGAAATTTACAGTGATAGCTGTGCATGTAGGCATGACAAATATTCCTTATCAATCTGATTTGGAATATCTGAAAGGCTACTCAGAGGATTTAGGGGTGCCGTTTGTGCATTATGAAACATTTTTTTTGATCCGAGTACCGACACTCGGAAGTCTCCTTGTTTCCTTTGTTCTTGGAATCGGAGAAAAGCTTTGTTCACGGTGGCAAAGGAGCAGGGGTGCAATAAGATTGCTTTAGGACATCATATGGATGATATCTTGGAAACTTTGTTGATGAATATTACTTTTCAGGGAGCGTTCAGTACAATGCCTCCTAAATTAGTGATGCGTAAATTTGAGATGACAATTATTCGTCCGATGTGCTTGGTACATGAAGCGGATTTAATTGAAATGGCACGTATCCGCGGTTTTCGTAAACAGATCAAAGATTGTCCTTATGAAAGTTTGTCGAATCGTTCAAATATGAAAGAGGTTTTATATTCTCTAGAAAAAATGAATCCTGAAGCACGGTATAGTTTGTGGAAATGCATGACAAATATTCAGGAAGAATTGTTGCCTGGGATGAATGAACACGATTTATAGTGAATATGGTTGTTTTGTTATTAGGGAATATAACGAAACTGCTTATAGTTAGTTGTTTGTACTTGTGTGCAGCTTAACCAACTATCAATATTATTAATGTATTTAGATGAGGAAGAATGTTATAAAGTTATCCTTCCTGTTGTTTGTTGTGCCGGATACAAGGTGATGTACATGTCTGGTTTGTTGGGGAAAGTGTAGAAATATTCTACAATGAAAATGTGGATCTTTTTCTTTGAAAATAGCTTATTCTTAATGTATTTAATTGATAATCAAAGCCTGTCTTGTTTTGGCATAGGCTTTGTTTTCTCTTTGTCATAAGAATAACCATTTAAATATATTAGGATATGAGAAAGTTTTTTGTTGTGTTAGTATGGGTAATGGGATTAGGACTTGCAGCGTTGTTTGCAAAAGATATAGTACGTGGAGTGAAGAATGTGATTGCGATAAATCATTTTACCCCTGTTGAGGTGAATAATGCTCCAACAGGATGGCATCAAGACTTGTGTTGTTATCTTAATTAATTTGCCGTCATAGAGATTTTGTTCATAATTGAAATTGGAAACAACTGTTTTTTATGGCAGCTGTTTCCAATTTATTTGTATTCAGTTGTCCTTATACTCTTTTCGCCAAGTGATTTTTGTACACTAGCCTAGGACAAATGTAAAATAGTAAAGGGGATTGGATGAATAGTTATTAATGAATGTTTTTAATGTCATCCTGTACTATCTGATCCATTTCTTTCATTAGTTTTTTGGGATTCTTTTTAGGGGAGAATCCTTTATCTTTTTCTTCATGCAAAAGATCTGTTTCAGTTATGTTCTCACTCCAGTCTTCGAACATATTTGTTGCCGGTTGTCCTGATAATGTTACATTCTCTTCTGCAATAGGGACATTTCTCTCAATAATTTTTTCCATAATCTAATCTATTTATTGTTTTCTAGATGACAAATACGGGTAGAAATGGTTTAATGATTTAATAAAGTTTGAAGTTTGTGATAAATAGAAAGTTCTTGAACAAGCTAGCAAGACTTTATTTGCGGGCAATGTTTTATTTCTTTTTTTAAATGACTTTGCCTTGTAAAGAGTGCTTCTCTGTCCTTTCAATTGAAAAACAAGTTTTTAAAAAGCGGTTTTTTCGGTCTGTTTGAGGTTCATCTGCAAAATCGTGGGGAAGGACTTTGGTTCTTGAAGGATTGTTTTGTTCTCTGACAGCTTTCAGAAATGTTCTTGACGTATCAGTTTTTCTCTTGAGGAAGTTCGGATGTTTATGCCCTCATGCCCTCACTGTCTGTATAACAGACTAATTATAAACAACTTATATGCATATAGTAAAAATATTTGTTCTCACTTATGCTCTCATGCTCTCATAGCGTTCTAAAATATGTTTTCGTGTAACATGCTTGTCCTCAGTTATATACATATATTGTGGGCTATTTCAGGCTTGATAGGGAGTAGGGTGTTTTCAGGCTTTTTTCTCGCAAGAAGTGTGCATAAGGGGGGGATTTCCATAGAATGACGGTTTACAAAGTTCCGGTAACGGTAAAAAAGATCAAGACGTTTTTAAAAAAGATAACCGCCTTTTAAAAAAACGCCCTTGTCTTTGATATGGAATTTTATTTTGGACATATAATTATACATACGTCCGCACAAGTCTGTACGTATGTATAACTATATGGGAATATACGTGTACAAACATGTTTTCTGATGCGGGAAAAATATACTTTGGCATTCCCTATATTTTTGCAAGCAATCTTACTTTGGTTTTTGCCTTTTTCATTTTTAGCAGTGACACTTTTTTGGGGGGCTAACAAGAATAAAATAAAAAAGGCTATCTTCCCAGACAGCCAATCTTTTGTTAACCTTAAATCTAATACTATGAAAAACACAGTGCAAATATACGAATTTCTGAGATGGGTCCAAATTCTTAGAAAGAAAAAAAGCTTGTTATAACATGGTTTAGCAAATGAACTTTTTTCTTAACAAATAGCAGATTGAAAGAGTGGAATTGGTTGCTTTTTTGTTCAACGGAAATAAAACATGCTTGTTGCGGCAATAACTCATTGTATTATTCTTAATTCGATTATTTCCATTATCTTTGCACTCCCAAAATGCTTGTTGATATGCAGTTGTTAAAAGCATAATGGATATTATAGGCAGATTGTTTCCAGATGAAAAAATAGATTAGAATATATGTTGTCTCATGGTATTTATTCAGTAATTTTGCTGATTTTTTCAAATGTCTTTATGACGTTTGCTTGGTATGGTCATTTAAAAATGCGACAAGAGTTCAGTTGGTTTGCAGCCCTTCCGTTGATTGGTGTGATTGCATTTAGTTGGGCAATTGCTTTTTTTGAATATTGTCTTCAGGTTCCTGCCAATCGTCTTGGGTTTAAAGATAGTGGAGGACCGTTTGATATTATGCAACTCAAGGTGATTCAAGAAGTCATCACATTGGCTGTATTTACATTATTTTCTGTTTTGGGCATTTAAAACAGAACTGAAGTGGAACCATTTAGCGGCTTTTCTCTGTTTGGTCCTTGCCGTTTATTTTGTCTTTAAGAAGTAATGAGTTTTGGTTAATAATTGCTGAATCCTTTTTGATAAGCAAAGTGTCTTGTTTGGGCAATGAATCTTGTTCAGATACTTTGCTGATTCTAGGAAACAAGATGGAATCCTGTCGGGTTGGTACGTAACTTTGATAGATTTTCCAACCTTTGGCACGATTACGATTACGTCGGATGGCACGTCCTCGTTTGGTTAAAGATTCATACAGGAATTTGTCGGCATCCAGTCCTCCTATTAATGGGTTATTACTGGGAGTTACCGTTTGATCCATGCCGGCAGGTAATATTACATAGCCGTTTCGCAAACCGGGAATCAGTTTGATATTTAGTTTCCATGATATTGTCAGAGAGTCTTTTCTTTTCAAGAAAATGGGATCATTAACCGGATCTTCATGCCATGTGGTGTAAGGAGTGTAGGGAGTAAGACGCACAAAGTTAGGGCGTACCCATTTGGTTGTGTCGCCGAAGTTTTTAGGCAAGTCTTTCAGAAACTTCATCCACGGTTTGTCTTCGGACATGATTGGAGTACCTTTTATATTGTCTTTGTCCGATTGAAAGTCGAAATGGATAGACTTTACGGCTTCTGTGTTGATTTTTAGTTCTCCATCTCCATTCAATAGCTCCTGTAAACGAATCGAGTCCTGTTTGTTCCATTGTGCTTGTGCTGTCAGTATACTGATAGTGCAGAATAATATGCTAAAATTTACCCTTTGGGTCATTCGTTTTTTCTTTATGGTTATAATTGGTAACAAAAGTAATCTGGAGTGAGTTTAATGCTGGTTAAATTTGAGTTATTAATTGTTTATAATGTGAATACTTTAAATTTTATTTGGTTAATAAAAGGATTCGTTTACACCTCTTTTGTTGTCATGGAGCACATTTCATATAGACATTTAGATAGTTACTTCAATATTTGGTAATCAAGTTTTGTATTTTATTTCCAGATATAGTGACAGGGTTCATATTCATGGTATGTATTTCAATTGATGTCAGTACATTGGTCAGATAGGCGATATAGGTCTATATGGATTTATGGGGTCCATTCTGTCTGTGTGATTTATTTTCGGTATAGAATAAAAATAGCCCGTTAATTTTTAATAACGGGCTAAATTAGTGAAAATGATAATATTTATTTGGAGGAGAGTTGTGCATGCATGGAAGCAGCTGCTTTACGTCCGTCACCCATTGCAAGGATAACTGTAGCTCCACCACGCACAATATCGCCACCGGCATAAATAGTCGGGATTGACGATTGCATATTTTCATTTACGGCAATTGTTCCTTTGCGTCCCAATTCCAATCCCGGGATGGAACTGGGAACAATCGGGTTAGGGGAGACGCCTACGCTGACTATCGCCATATCAATGTCAATGGTTTCTGTTGCTCCTGGAATAGCTATCGGACTGCGACGGCCGGAAGCATCTGGTTCGCCTAATTCCATTTTCTGTAAAACGACTTGTTTCACACGCCCCTTTTCATCGGCAATATATTCTATGGGGTTATGCAGAGTCAGGAATTCTACACCTTCTTCTTTAGCATGTTTCACTTCCTCCAGGCGGGCAGGCATTTCTTCTTCCGAACGGCGGTAAATAATCATTGCGCGTTCTGCTCCCAAGCGGCGTGCTGTGCGGACAGAGTCCATAGCTGTGTTACCACCGCCGATTACTGCTACACGTTTGCCGAATGTTACAGGAGTATCTGAATCCTCACTGGCTGCATCCATTAGATTTACACGAGTCAGATATTCGTTGGAAGACATGATATTGATAGAATTTTCACCCGGGATATTCATGAAGTTGGGAAGCCCGGCACCTGATGCTACAAATATACCTTTGAAATCTTCTGCTTCCAAGTCTTCCACACTGATTGTCTTTCCTACGATGCAGTCCTTCATGAATTTGACACCCATCTTGGATAAATTGTCAATTTCTACATCTACGATTTTATTGGGTAGGCGGAATTCGGGAATCCCATATTTTAATACACCCCCTATTTCATGTAAAGCTTCGAATACAGTGACATCGTATCCCTGTTTAGCCATATCTCCAGCAAATGAGAGTCCGGCGGGACCTGAACCGATAACTGCCACTTTTATGTTGTTCTTTTCCGCTACTTCCGGTACGGATATTTGACCGCTTTCACGTTCGTAATCAGCTGCAAAACGTTCCAAATAGCCTATGGCAACGGCTTCGTGTCCGGCTTTCAGATGAGTGCATTGTGATTCACACTGTTTTTCTTGAGGGCATACACGCCCGCAGACAGCAGGTAATGCACTGGTTGCTTTTAAGGTTTTGGCAGCTTCAAGGAATTCACCGCGTTCTATATTTTTGATGAATTTCGGGATATTGATTCCTACGGGGCATCCGTTCATACAAGTAGGGTTGGGGCAGTCCAAACAACGTTTTGCTTCCGTTACAGCTTGCTCTTCATTTAAACCTAGATTGACTTCTTCCTTACGGCTATGTGAACGGTATTCTGCATCCAGTTCGTTCATTTTTACACGGGGGATAGCCATTCGTTCTTTAGGCTTCATGGCTTTACGTAAGCTTACACGCCATTCGGCATCCCGACCGCCCAGTTCTTTAGTCGCTTCACAAGTCGTCGGCTTTTCGGTGTCTAGTTTGTGAATTTCTTCTTTTTCAATATCTTTGAAAGCTCCCATGCGTTTCAACATTTCGTCAAAATCTACTTGATGGCCGTCGAATTCCGGACCGTCAACACAAACAAAACGTGTTTTCGCCTCCTACAGTGATACGGCAGGCACCACACATGCCGGTTCCATCCACCATAATGGTGTTCAGAGAAACGTCTGTGGGAATTTCATATTTTTTAGTCAGCAGGCAAACGAATTTCATCATGATGGCAGGACCGATGGCGAAACATTTGTTTACCGTTTCACGTTTGATTACTTCCTCCACGCCTTCAGTCACTAATCCTTTGCGCCCGTATGAGCCGTCGTCTGTCATAATGATTACTTCATCAGAGCTTTCACGCATTTCTTTCTCAAGGATAATTAATTCTTTGGTACGTCCGGCCAATACGGTAATTACGCGGTTGCCGGCAGCTTTCAAAGCCTGTACGATAGGAAGCATCGGAGCAACGCCTACTCCTCCTCCGGCACAGACTACAGTTCCGAAATTTTCAATGTGGGTGGCTTTACCCAGCGGACCAACCACATCTGTAATATAATCTCCTTCATTCAATTCACAAAGTCGTGTAGAAGAAAGACCAACTTCCTGTACTACTAGTGTGATGGTACCTTTTACGGGATCGGCACCGGCGATAGTAAGTGGCATACGTTCTCCTTTTTCACCGACACGGACAATTACGAAATGTCCGGCCTTACGTGACTTGGCAATCAGAGGTGCCTCTATGACCAATTTAAAGACCTTTTCCGAGAAATGTTCTTTTGAAATAATCTTATTCATTTTGCTATACTATAAGTTCGTTGTTTTTCTGAGTTGATTGTCAAATTGATAATTTATGCAAAGGTAGGATTATATTTTTTAAAGACAAAAGAAAAGCCGCCCTTTTGTGAGGGGCGGCTGATCCTATCATGATAAATCCGTTTTTGATTTTGTTGCAGTTTGTTCTTGATGTGAAAAAGAGATTATTTCTTTGTTCTGATTTTATATCCTATCATTCCATAATATAGGATGAAAAGGAAACAGGGAACACAGATCCAGTAGGAGGTCTGGAAGCTAGTTGCATCTTGAACCACACCGCGCACCCATGGCATAACCGCTCCACCGGCAATAGCCATGGTTAGCAATGAAGAGCCGGCTTTGGTGAATTTGCCGAGATCCGCCATTGCGAGAGGCCATAATGCGGGCCACATTAATGAGCATCCTAATGCCATAAAGAATATGCAATAGATTGAAATTTCAGCCGGCATGGTTGCTACTAATGCAGAACCAATGATGGCTATGATGGCACATATTTTCATTGCGGTAGCCTGGCTCAGATATTTAGGGATTAAGGTTGCGCCGCAAATGTATCCTACTACCATACCGATGGAAGGGATAAATCCGTAATTGTCACCCGGCAGCTCCAATGCTTTGGCATATCCGGTTGCAGTTGCCAAGGCTATGGTTTCCACACCTACATAAAGGAAAAGAGCAAGTACTCCTAATAGCAAGTGAGGAAATTGCATGATGGAAGTTTTACCTTCTGCATACGGACAGGCAACCGCTTCTTCCGCATCTGTGGCGGCATCCTCTCCGGCAGCTTTTACTTCAGGCAGTGGAGCCATTAAGGCGATAATGCCTAATACAACGAAAATACCGACAATAATACCAAATGGCTGGAACAAATCTTCCATTTTTATTTGGTCTATGGTTTTGCCGATTACTAAGGTGATAAAAAGAGTAGTAGCAGGCCAAGCCAGTTTGTTGCAAATACCCATGATGGAAATACGTTTTGCGGCAGATTCTATAGGTCCAAGAATAGTTACATATGGATTTACTGATGCTTGGAGTACTGCATTGGCGGCACCACAGATGAATGAGGCGAAAAGAAACCATACAATAGATTCTGTTGCGGCTGCTTGGATGAATAATCCGAAAGCGATAGCGAAAATGATGAATGAAAGAGCCATTGTTTTTTCGTAACCGATGGCTTCAATGCATTTGGTGGCCGGTATACCAAAAATTAGGAATGGAACAAACGTGGCGGCAAGCAGGAGATTGGATTCTGAAGCCGACATTTCCATTGACCGTTCTAATACCGGCATTAGGAAAGAGTTAATGCCCAATGCAAAACCATTGCAAAAAAACATCTGCCTACAAAGGCAAGAGGTACCATGAAATTTTTCTGTGAAGTATTCATAATAATAGGTTAAATGGTTAGTAATCAGGTTGAAATAATCAAAAAAAGAATATCATTCTGCATACAAGACAGAATCTGTCGGGAAAGATCGGATTCTGAATAATACTCAGAATGACATTCAATATATGTAATTAGCTGTTATTAGTCAATCATCTCGAATCCGCAATAAGGAACTAATGCTTTAGGGATACGGATACCTTCCGGAGTCTGATTATTTTCTAATAAGGCTGCAACAATACGCGGCAAAGCCAGTGCGGAACCGTTCAAAGTATGGCATAATTCTGTTTTCTTTTCGGCAGAACGGTAACGGCATTTCAGGCGATTAGCCTGATACGTATCGAAATTGGATACAGAACTTACTTCCAGCCAACGCTGTTGTGCTTCCGAATACACCTCAAAGTCAAAGCAAAGTGCAGCTGTAAAACTCATATCACCACCGCAAAGGCGGAGAATGCGATAGGGGAGTTCTAATTTCTTCAACAGGCCTTCTACATGGTCCAACATTTCCTGATGTGACTGTTTGGAATGTTCGGGTTTGTCAATGCGTACCAGTTCTACTTTTGAGAATTCGTGCAAACGGTTCAACCCACGTACGTCTTTGCCGTAAGATCCGGCTTCACGACGGAAACATTGAGTATATGCGCAATTCTTGATAGGCAATTGTTTTTCGTCCAAAATCACGTCACGATAGATATTGGTTACAGGAACTTCTGCGGTTGGAATCAAGTACAAATCATCTACTTCACAATGATACATTTGTCCTTCTTTGTCGGGAAGTTGTCCTGTTCCGTAGCCCGATGCGGTGTTTACTACCGTCGGTGGCATGATTTCTTCGTAACCGGAAGCGCGGGCTTCATCCAGGAAGAAATTGATTAATGCGCGTTGAAGACGTGCCCCTTTACCTTTATATACAGGAAAACCTGCCCCTGTGATTTTCACGCCCAGGTCAAAATCTATCAAGTCGTATTTTTTGGCAAGTTCCCAATGGGGAAGCGCATTCTTGGGGAGTTCGGTTTCCATACCGCCCATTTTTTCCACCACATTGTCTTCAGCGCTTACACCTTCGGGCACACTGTCATAAGGAACATTGGGAATGGTGTAAAGCAGGTTGGTCATGTCTTCCTGTGCTTTGTCCATTTCTGCTTGTAAAGCTTTGCTGGTTTCTTTGATTTCGGCTACACGTGCTTTAGCTGTTTCAGCATCTTCTTTCTTCCCTTCTTTCATCAGTTGCCCGATAGATTTGGAGAGCGAGTTCACTTCTGCCAGGTTTTTATCTAATTGATTCTGCGTGCTACGTCTTTTGTCATTGAATGCAAGCACTTGTTCTATCGTTGCTTTTGCATCTTTAAAATGCTTCTTTTCCAGTCCGCGGATTACCTCTTCCGTATTCTCTGTAATTTGTTTAATGGTAAGCATATCTTTTCAGTCTTTTTGATATTTCTTGAATTAATGGACAAAGATAGATAAAAAAATGGTAAGGTGTATGAGTTATTCGTTACTTTTGCATCCGGATTAGAAAATGAAAAGTAAGAAAGATGAATTATCTTGAGATAGCGGGCACTTTAATCGGTCTGCTTTATTTATGGTTTGAATATAGGGCGAGCATTTGGTTGTGGCCGGTCAGTGTCATTATGCCTGCCATTTATATAGTTGTTTATTATCAAGTGGGTCTGTATGCCGATTCTGTTATCAGCATCTATTATTTGTTGGCTGGAATTTATGGTTGGTGGATGTGGTTGCGCCATACGCCGGATAAAGGGGAGAAGCCTGTTTTCCGGCACACCGTCTAAGCTGCTGTTGCCTATGTTTGTTGTGCTGCTTGTGGTGTTTGTGCTGATAGGGATTATTCTCGAAACTTGTACAGATAGTACGGTGCCCTGGTGGGATAGTTTTACAACAGCACTTAGTATTATTGCCATGTGGATGCTTGCACATAAATATGTGGAACAATGGTTGGCATGGCTGGTTGTTGATGCTGTTTCTTGTGGTATCTATATTTACAAAGATTTATATTTCACTTCTTTTTTGTATGGACTTTATGCGGTAATCGCTTGTTTCGGTTATTTGAAGTGGAAACAATTAATGAATTTATCTTATGAAAGAGTATAAATTACCGATAGGATGTGACGTGCCGGAAACAATTATTCTGGCTGATGGTGATTTCCCTTCCCATCCGTTGGCACTGGAGTGGTTGAGGCAGTGTCCTTATGTGGTTTGTTGTGACGGGGCAGCAAATACTTATATTCGTTCAGGTAGAATGCCGGAAGCCATTGTTGGCGATGGCGATTCTTTATTGCCGGATATTAAAGAGCGATATGCTTCGTTGATTCATAGTGAGGCAGAGCAGGAAACAAATGATTTGAGTAAGGCATTTCGCTTCTGCCTGTCACAGGAGAGGAGGCGTATTACTATCATGGGGGCTACAGGAAAAAGAGAAGATCATACAATAGGGAATGTCAGCTTGCTGGCGGATTATATGGAGCAGGCGGAGGTTAGTATGATGACTGATTATGGTATCTTTGTTCCCATAAGGGAGGACAGTATGTTTGAATCTTATATCGGTCAGCAGATTTCTGTTTTTAATATGAATAGTACGGCTTTATCTGCCGAAGGGTTGGCTTATCCTTTGTCTGTGTTTACCAATTGGTGGCAAGGGACTTTGAATGAGGCATTGGCCAGGCATTTTATAATCCGGACTGAAGGTAAGGTTTTGGTATTCAGGGTATTCTAAAAGAAAAGACTCTTCAAGGAATGAAGAGTCTTTCAATTTTTTTCATTTTGTAACTGATTATGCTTCTACAGCCGGAACAACAGAAACAGATCTTCTGTCATTGCGACCTACTTTGAAACATACTGTACCATCTACTAAAGCGAAAAGAGTATGGTCACGTCCCATACCGATGTTTTCACCCGGATGGAATTCTGTACCTCTCTGACGAACAATGATGTTACCTGCTTTACAAGCCTGTCCACCAAATATCTTAACGCCTAATCTCTTACTTGCTGATTCACGGCCGTTCTTAGAACTACCTACACCTTTTTTATGTGCCATTTCTTCTTAAATTTTAAATGATTAAGCAATAACTTGTTTAATAGTTAACTCTGTAAACTGCTGGCGGTGACCGTTCAGTTTTCTATAACCTTTTCTTCTCTTTTTTGTGGAATACAAGTACTTTGTCGCCTTTTACCAGCGGAGATACTACTTCACAAACTACCTTGGCACCTTCTACAGTAGGAGCACCTACAGTTACTGTTCCATTGTTGTCTACCAACAATACTTTTTCAAATTCAACAGTTGCGCCGTTTTTCTGCGTTCCTGAATGTGGTGTACAAACAGTTTTTTGCCTTCTTCAGCTTTGAACTGCTGACCGTTAATTTCTACAATTACGTACATCTTTTTCATAATATTAAACGGTTTTCTCCGTAAGGTGGAATGCATCACTGCCTTCACTTTTCTACCTCATCGGACTAAATCGGGCACAAAATTACTATATTTATTTATATCTGCAAAGAAAAACCATCTTCTTTTTTCTTGTACTCAATGTTTTTATTCATATTGTATTTTGTGGATGCGCGATTGTATAAATAAGGTTTGTGTGATTGTACTTTTATTTACCCCATTGTATAATATAGGCTATCAATACAATGATGCCTATAATGATAGAACAGACTAGCAACAGTCCCAAAAAGCAATACCAAAACATGATTATTGTACGGCAGAAGCTTTTCCACCAGGAAAGTCCGAACAGTTGGCGGTAATCCCAGACAAATAATATAAAGATTGCTTTGTAACTTAAATCAAAAATATCATTCAAATGTGCTGTTCCGGTAAATGGCAGGATCAGTAAAGAAATCCATAAGATTTGGCAGGCTATATAAACTTGTGCAAAAAAGTTTTCCGTCAGATTTAGTCTACGTCCGATAGAGGTCCGGCAGAAGCTTAACCGGGTGCTTATTGTAAAAAGAGGGAGCAGAGCAAGGATGCTGAAGGCTTTGTTGCCATGTATCCAACTTTTCATCAGGTTACCGACTGCAGAGAGAAAGCTATTTTCTGTGAAATAATTGTTAGTCATTTCGTTAAAGACATTTTTCATTTCACTTCCGGCTTCGCTCAAATCATTCCAGATATCTTGATCTTCATAGGGATTATCTTGTTGGGCCATGTTTGCCAATATGTTTTTTCTTATTTCCGATATGGTTGAGTCTTGTTTGTTGGCTTCTCTTCCTAAAGTGGCCATCCGTAAGCTATCTTGTTTTGCCAAAGTCGTACCAATTTCTTTCATCAGACCTCTCCAGTCATCAATCTCGCCGTTTTTTGCTTTTATTTTTTGGTTTAAGCTCCTTTTTTCATTTGTTTGCTTATTTCTTTTTTTAGCTCATTGGGGTCTTGATTGCTGAATTTTGCATCGATTTGTGCTTGTATTGATTCTGATAAACTGTGAGTTTGGGCCCACTGTGCACTGTCTGCATAGGTAATACTTTGTCCTAGATAATATTTGGTACAACTGTCTGATGTCTGTTCCTGTTGGTACTTGATGTCGTCCATCAGGCTGGCGATAGTAGGCTCTTCTTCCATTTCCTTTTCCGATAGTTTTATCGCTGCCGGGTCAATGAGCTGTACGCCCATGATGTATAGAGCAGCCAGAACGAACAAGGTTTGAAATGGTTTATAGTAATGTACACGTTTTCCCTTCAGATAATCCCGTATCATGTATCCTGGTCGGTAGAGTAGTTCTATCAGGTTACGGCTGAAACCATGGTCTATGTTAAAGAACCCACTTAAAATATTCTGAAAGGCATTTCGTATGGTAAAAACGTGGCGTGTGGCGGTTTTGTCCGCAATGGGGACAATAATTTCCTGGAAACGTGTTTCCGCAGTTCTTACAGACGCAACATGTCGTATTCTCTTTTATTTCATGTTTCCCTCTTATTTGTTTTTGATGGAGCAGTTTGTAGAAGGCTACTATTTTTTGGGGAAAGCAGGAAGAATAAAATGAACTTTTCCCGGAAAATTGTTTGTCTGGTTCGTAAGGGGTGAATTTTATGAATTAATGGAAGTAACGAAAGATTGTCTAGTATTTGTCGGTGTGGGTAGACCATCAGTTCTTCACGGGTTGTCATGCCATTGAGCACACCTACGAAGTCTACTTTGGCTGCTTGGGCGGTTTCTGCGTCCACTGTGCTGTCACCGATGTAGAGTGTTTCGCTTTTCCGGCGATGCAGCCGGCGTAGTGCTTTTTTTCATACCTTGGGGATCTGGCTTGGCTTGCTTTACATCCTCTCCTCCGATAATAATGTCAAAAAAGTCTTTCGGAAAATTGTTGGTCTACCATTTCGCGGATACGAAAACGGAATTTAGTGGAAATGATACCTATTTGGGCACCTTGGCTTTTCAGTGTTTTCAGTACGGTAACCGTTTCAGGAAAAAATGAAAGTGTTGACAGTCATGTATGTATCTGCTTCCTTTACATATTCTTTTTTATATTCGGCTAATGTTTCGGGAGTAGTGATTCCGCTCAAAATACTGAATGAATCTTCCAGTGTTTTTCCAATGGTGCGTTTTATGGCTTCATCACTGATGCCCGTATGCCCATGGCGTTCCAGTACATTACGAAAGCAGATAACGATGCCGCGTGAAGAATCGGCTAGTGTGTAATCAAAATCAAAAAGGTATGTTGTGTATTTCATTTTTTCAAATTAAATTCATTTTAGTGTAATGAATATATTGTCCGCAAGGATCTTGTCAAGGACGGCCTCCACTTAACCAGTGTTTACGGTAATAATCTTCATTTAGGCTGCTGATTATGACTCCCCGGCTGGTACTGGCATGGATGAACTTATTATCTTTCAAATAAATACCTACATGACTGGCAATCCGTTTTTTTCTGCCGTTATGGAAGAATACCAAATCTCCTTCGCGCAAGTTTCTCTTACTTACTTTATGGCAATCTTGGGTACGTTGGTCATCCGAATTACGTTTCAATTTTTTGTGGTATACCTTTTTATATAAATGTGAAGTCAGTCCGGAACAGTCCACTCCCCGTTTGCTGTTACCACCGCCACGGTAGGGGACTCCCAGCCATGCTGCTGATTCTACGTACAGTTGGTGATTGTCTTTCATGTCAATATCCATATTCAGACGGATGGAGGCACGCGCCAGTTCTTTGTAGTTATAACGTGGGGCAGAGGTACCGCATGAAACCAACAACATGGCCAGTGTACCTAATACCAGCAAATGGGATAGTAGTTTTTTCATTCTGTTACATTAAAATAGTCCTCTAATTCCTTTTCGGCGGAATTCCCTTTATTGTCAATATCTCGGATAATCTTTCCGTTTTCCAACAGAGCGATGCGTGGGCATATATCTACTGTGTGGTTCAGATTATGGCTGGATACCAGTATGGTGGCTCCGGTTTCTTCATTATAAGCTTTCAGTAAATGCTTGATAATGGACTGCGAACTAGGGTCCAGAAAGTTGAACGGTTCATCTAGAACCAGTACCTGCGGTTGGTGCAGCATAGCCGAAATGATACCTATTTTCTGTTTGTTGCCTGCCGAATAGTTACGAATCAGTTTTTTTTTTGTCCGATGACTTCGCCATTCATAAAACGTTCAAACCTAGCGACACGTTTATCTACTTCTTCTTTTGTTAGTCCGTACATTTTTCCTACAAAGTAGAAATATTCTTCGGGGGTAAGATAATCTATCAGGAAACCTTCGTCAATGAAAGCTCCCGTTATATTTTTCCATTCCTCACTCCGGCTCACATCGATGTTTCCGATATGTACACTGCCTCCGTCGGCTTTCAGCAAGTCCAGCATCAGGCGGAACAGGGTCGTTTTTCCTGCTCCGTTATTGCCCACCAGTCCCAACATGTTACCGCTTTGAATGGAGTAATTTTCTATGTCTACAGCCACTTTCGGGCCAAAGTTCTTTTGTAATTGGTTTATTATGATATTCATACGCAATTCGTTTTAACGTGAGTCACGGAAGCCTTCCATATTCTCATAACGGCGCTTCATGAAACGGTTATAGATATTTTTTATCCAAATATTGTGGGTTGCAATCAGTAACAACCCTATAATCATCATGATGATGCAGGCTGTATCCTGTTCAAAGAAAGCTGTCAGAGCTTTGTTGATAATCAAGGGCAGGAAAAAAGCACATGAGATGATAATGGTCTGGAATAAGGAACTTCCCCGATTGCTTCGCATGACATTGGCGTTTAACGGGAGTGTCTTTTTATTGTACACAGCCAGTTGCAGCATCATGGCGAATACGAATCCTGTTGTAAACAGCATATAGGATAGAGCCATGAGGAAGGGTATCTTGCCCTTAGCTACAGGGATCATCATAATCAGGAAAGGGATGAACACGATGATGCAGTTCAGGTAATACTTGGCACGAAGCAAGTTATAGATAGATTCCTTACGGCTCATAAGACCATCCAGATAGTTGCCCTCAAAAGACATCACTTGCCCCAGGGTCATGATACTTAAAATGGCAAAATTGTATATGCAGATAAAATTTATCATTCCTGTTCCGTCATACACATCCGTGAAGGCAATCAGTGCCGAAAAAGCCAGCATGATGATAAACCCCATGCGGAATTGTGTCTTTACGGTTTTGTTACGGAAACACAGTTTTAGTTCCAGACGTAGATATTCACCTACGTCACCATAGCGGTCCAGGAATTTATATTCGGATACATGCTTCATCTTGGTGTCTTCCACTTTGGCTATTTCATTATAGATGAAGTGCAGCTGTAGCTTGCGATTTACTAGCAGAAGTAACAGAATGGCTGCTATGACACCTAGAAAGGCGAGTATGTTTCCTTCTATAAATCCTTCTCCCAAATTCATCATGAACGTGGAAACCGGGTTCCCTTCGGGAATAAATTCAGTTCCCGCTAATAATCCGTATACTCCGATCGGGAGAAGTATATAAAGCAGTTTCTCATTCAGTAAAGTTTTGCATATCAAATACCAATAACTGTTCATAACCATCAGAAGCCAAATGCCGCACAGATAGCATAGGATGCCCGTGAGTCCGTAGAAACGGATAATCGTAAGCAGAGCAAAAGGTATGATCAGGAAAAACCAGAAGAAATTGTAACTGCTGATTCCGGATTGTAGTAACAGGGTATCCACCAGCTTATTCTTTTTTACCGGCATAAGCAGATAGGGCTTGATCTCTTGCGACATGGCCGGTTGGAGCATGAAGCGTAACAGGAAATCAAGTATCAGAAGATAAATCAATCCTTGGTTCATAATATGGTAAGGTTCCATGCTGGGAAAGATATCTTCAAAAGCAAAAGACAGCATGACCCCGATAAAGATGAGGTATGCTGCCCAAAAAGCGACCATAAAGTAAATTAAAAACTTGGCGAAGCGGTTCCTGTCAAATGCAGGATTCCGCTTGGCCGCAAGTTTTTGATTCTGTCTTATAATAGATAGAAGCATAGGCTTGGATTATTTTGTTTCTTCCGAGGTCATGCTTACTTCTACACGGTTATTCTGTTCCAACAAGGCTTTGGTAAATTCTTGCAGATCTTTAGCGGTAATGCTGTTTACGGTATTTGTGTAGCCGGTGTTCATATCTGTTCCTTCCCAGAAATATTCACCCAGTATATTTACCCAATAACTGTTTTCTTTGGCATTTTCCTTGTATTTCTTCAGCATGAATTCTTTTACCTTGTTCAAATTTTCGGCAGACGGTCCTTGGTCGACAAACTGATTCAGTTCATTCAAAATGATATCCGTCATTTTGGCACGTTTGGCAGGATCGGTATCGAAATAGATTTGCAGAACCGCTTTCTCTTTTGGATATTTGGTCAGACTGCCGAATGCGCTTACTCCGTACGTACCGCCTTCTTTTTCACGCACACTTTCGGTATACATGATATTCAGTATCTGTGAAAGCATACTCATCATGATTTGGTTTTTCAGAGTATATGCACATTTACCATTGTTGATAACCAGTACAGAGGCTTTGGGCGTTTCCAGTTTTTTGCTGAAAATGTTCTTATAGTCGCCTTGGCGCATATCAATGTGATTGTCACGGAAGGTTTCCTTGCGGTTGACAGAAGGCAAAGCGCCCAGATAAGTAGCAATCAACGGCTCTACTTCTTCCGGTTTGATGTTTCCTACAAAGATGAAAGTAAAGTCGCTGGCGTCTTTGAAACGGTCTTTGTACATCTCCATAACTTTGGCATAGTCAATCTTGTCCACCATATCGGCTTTCATACGGATAGTACGCGGATGTCCCATATAGAGGGCTTTTTGCAACGTATCCTGTAAGGCAGTCATGGGGTTGGCCTCTTGATTTGCCAAAGATGCTTGCAGACGGTTCTTGAATGAAGTGAATGCATCATTGTCCATTCGTGGAGCCGTGAATGACAAATAGACTAATTGCATCAAGGTCTCAAAATCTTTGGGTGAGCAGCTTCCGCTCAGCCCCTCTGTATTGCCACCGACAGAAGCACTTACACTCGCTTTTTTACCTGCCAATACTTTCTCCAGATCAACATTGCTGAAGTTACCCAAACCGCCGATACTTGCCACATCATTCATGACATTGATATTGATAATTTCATCATTCGGGAACAAGGAACTGCCACCCGGACTGAAAGCTCTCATTCTGATTTCATCCGCTTTGAAATCGGTCGACTTTAAGATAACGCGTACTCCATTGGATAGAGTCAGGATAGTAGAACCGAACGGACCATTTTCCTGTTTTGTAATCTTTCCACCTTGGGGCTTTTCAGAAATCAAAGGTTCATCAGAAACTTTGTCTTCATAAGCAGTCAGTGTCTCAGCTTTTACCTTATTGACAGCAGCCAAAATTTCTTCCTTGGATGGAACTTTCAATCCTTCCTTTTCTGGGAAGAATACATTTACTACCAGATTGCTGTCGGTAACCAAGGCCGGGATCAGACTGTTTACCATTTCCACAGACAGGTTGGGGACGATCTGATTCATAATGGCATATTCATTTTCAATACCTGGAATCGGTTCGTTGTCAATGAAGTGGCGTACATATTCATCCACGTATGCACCGTTTTTCACTTTATTGCGTTCGTTGTATGCAGATTCCAGCATACGCAGATAATCCGCTTTGGCGCGGGCATATTCGGACGCGGTGAAACCAAATTTATGGACCCGTTCAATTTCGCGTACAATGGCGGTTATTGCACTGTCAATTCCATCTTCCTTGCTTGCTACTATTCCTGTAAAGGCATCTTTTGTTTTGGAAATCAGGAATTCTTGGTCGCTGACTTGAGCGAAGATGAAAGGAGGATTGGCTGTTTGGGTCAGTTCGTTCAGACGGGCGTTCAACATATTTTCTATCATGGATTTCATGTAGTTCACTACCAGATAATCCATGTTTCCCTTTTGTTCATTAGGAATAGCTTCATGTTTGTAGCATAAATAAGCTACTGGGTTTGCCTGTTCTTTATCTGTTTCTATTGCTACAATAGTTTCCTTATTGTCGGGAACTTGGAAGTATTCTCGTTCTGCCGGGTTTTCTGGCATTTTAATAGGAGAGAATATCTTCTTAATCTTTGCCTCAATCTTGTCTACATCTATATCGCCTACTACGACAATACCCTGTTGGTCCGGACGATACCAATTTTTCATAATAATCGCGTAATGCCTGATAAGGGAAATTGTCTACTACTTCCATAATGCCGATGGGAAGCCTATAGGCATATTTACTTTCCGGATAAAGGGTAGGGAGGGCTTTTTCGTACATACGCATCATAGCGTTTGTGCTGGTACGCCATTCCTCATGAATCACACCGCGTTCGCTGTCTATTTCCTTAGGATCCAGTGTCAGGTCGTCGGCCCAGTCATGCAAAATCAGCAAACAAGAATCTACAACGCCGTCACGTATCACGGGAACATTGGAAATATTGTATACGGTTTCATCTATGCTGGTATAAGCATTCAGGTTTTCACCGAATTTCACCCCTATGCTTTCCAGATATTGGATGAGGGTTTTGTCGGGAAAGTTTTTAGTCCCGTTAAAGCACATATGTTCTAAGAAGTGTGCCAAGCCTCGCTGGTTGTCTTCTTCCAAAATGGAACCTACTTTTTGAGCGATGTAGAAATCGGCTCTTTTTTCCGGGAGTTCGTTGTGACGGATGTAATAAGTCAATCCGTTGTCCAATTTACCGATGCGAACGTTAGGGTCCGTCGGGATGGGAGGCATTTGCTGTTGTGCAAAGCCCACCGACACGCTGCCTAGAATAATCCAGGCAGCTGCCATCTTCCTTAGAAAATGTGTCATAGTGTTTGTTGTGGGGTTAGTTTGTTTTTATTATAATAAGTCGTTGGCAGATAGGTATCTTTCTGCTTCTATGGCAGCCTTGCAGCCACTCCCGGCAGCAGTGATAGCCTGACGATAATGCGGGTCGGCCACATCACCGGCAGCGAACACACCGGGAACCTTCGTACGCGGAGTACCTGCTTCTGTTATAATGTAGCCTACTTCGTCTGTGTCCAAATAATCCTTGAAAATGTCTGAATTGGGTTTATGGCCGATAGCCAGAAAGAATCCGTCAATAGGCAAGTCATAACGTTCTTCGTTGCATTCACCCTGACGCTTTACCAAATGAACACCTTCTACGCCATTCTCTCCGTATAAGCCGACAGCGTTGTGTTCGAACAGTACCTTGATGTTAGGATGGTTCATAACACGTGCCTGCATAATCTTGGATGCGCGTAAGAACGGTTTGCGTACAATCAGGTAAACCTGTTTGGCCAGTCCTGCCAGATAGACAGCCTCCTCGCAAGCAGTGTCACCGCCACCTACTACAGCTACGGTTTTCTTGCGATAGAAGAAACCGTCGCAGGTGGCGCAGGCGCTTACACCCATTCCGGCATATTTCTGTTCGTCTTCCAAGCCTAGATATTTGGCGGTGGCACCTGTGGATATAATTACAGTTTCTGCCTCAATCACTTTTTCGTCATCAATGGTGATACGGTAAGGAC
>ENA-OQBL01000236-OQBL01000236.1-human-gut-metagenome-genome-assembly--contig:-NODE-236-length-31501-cov-8.097884_pt1 | contig 31501 bp, 35 predicted proteins | sample MGYA00242747_ERZ504553 | MGnify/ENA primary metagenome ERZ504553 (study PRJEB26092, sample SAMD00036240) | human gut metagenome | host: Homo sapiens | study: EMG produced TPA metagenomics assembly of...
TCAGTATAATGGAAAAAAGACATATTGATTGAACCATCAAGATAAAGTTCTTTGCTTCAAATAAAATGTTCCGTTAGATGATATTCAATAACGGAGCATTTTTTTATTCTCAAAACCATAAACTTTACTAATATTGTACTTTAATATAAAATAATTTATGAAAAACAGAATTATCGGCTTGTTTTGTTTTATGGCTGTTCATTTAGCCGCTTCTGCACAGACTCATGTGCAATTGAATTTGAATGTAAAACATAAGCTTGGGGATGTAACAGAGTTTAACCGTCCTAAGTTTATAAATTTCCATGCTACAATAAATGAGAATTATTGGGATAGTGCAAATAAGATTGCTGATTTACGTGATGACCTTATAAGAAAATATGATGTGTATGTGGGGCGTGAAACAGGTATGATCAAGACTGTGCTTCGCAATGTTAAGGAGGATCCCGAAAGACCAGGTTTTGCCGACCCAGATGATTTGGCTAGACTATGTAGCCAGAATAAGAAACGGTATGTTCAGAACACAAAGGTACATCCTTACGAGAAATACAGTAATCTGATTCTTTGTAATCAGTTCTCTCCTTTTTATCCTGACGGAACTAAAACGCTGAAAGGATGGGCTTTATCGCAGAAGGATACTGAAGATGAGCCTTTCGGAACAGCTTCGGGTGAATTTTATGGCAGGTATATTAAGGAGTATTTTGGTGAAGGAGGAGAAAGTGGTGAACCTAAGCCTGGGTTCTGTGAGGTAATTAATGAGCCTTTGTGGGATATTTATGATAAGCCGAAAGCTCCAAAGTCAAGTATAACCAAATTATTTGAATTCCACTCTACTATTGCCGCACAGGTGAAAAAGTTTAATCCTGATATGAAAGTGGGAGGTTATTGCACTGCCTTCCCTGATTTTGAACTCCAGAATTTCGGAAGATGGAATGCCAGATGGAAACAGTTTATTGATATTGCCGGAAAGGATATGGATTTCTTTACTATTCATTTATACGATTTTCCATGTAAAGATGGTAAACAGATGTACAGAAAAGGCAGTAACATGGAGGCCACAATGGATATGATTGAGCAGTACAGTATGATAAAGCTTGGTGAGGTTAAACCTCTTATGATTTCGGAATACAGTGCGCAGACGCATGATTACAACAGGAAGCCATGGTCGCCATATCGCGACTGGCTGCGACTGAAATCGACCAACTCGATGCTTATGCAGTTTATGGAAAGGACCGATAATATATGTTATGCCATGCCTTTTGCCATGCTCAAATCTGAGTGGGGATATAATCCCAAAACGGGTCTTGCACATACAGCGAGAATGCTGAGAAGAGAAAACGAGCCTGAAAGCTTTACCGGAGAATATGTTTACTCTGAACTTATAAAGTTTTATCAGCTCTGGAAGGATGTGAAGGGTACAAGGGTTGAAACAAACTGTGATAATCCTGACATTATGTGTGATGCATATGTAGACGGGAAGAATGTGTATTTCATTATAAACAATCTGGATTTCAAACCAGTAGATTTGAATCTTTCTGTAAACGGAACATCTAAGGATGCAAAAAGTATAGAAGTCAGACATCTGTACCTTAAAGGTGGGAAAGACGGAGTACCTATGCTTGATGTATACGATGCAAAGAGTCTTGACCACTTTACTTTAGAAACTGAGGCAACATGCGTCATTTGCTATAATTTCGACAGAAAAGTGAAAATAAACGAAACGATGGAGGAGGTGAAATATTATGCAACGGATTACCTTAAAGAGATTGCTGCTGGCAAAGAACTGGTTTTCAATATAAATAATGTCAAGAAGACCGAATATGGTGAGGCCGTTATCCGTCTTGGACTTGGCAGAAATCATGGTTTGTCGTTGCTGCCTGAACTTTTAGTAAACGGTAAGAAAGTTGATATCCCGGATAATTTCAGGGGTGACGTTCAGAAAGACCGTGCTTCTTTCTTCGGTGTTATTGAAGTGCCTGTGGACTACAGCATTCTTAAGGGAAATAATACTATCTCGTTAAAGTTCCCAGATAATGGCGGTCACGTAAGTACAGTTACTATGCAGATTTTTAATTTTTCAAATAATATTAGAGGTATATGATGAAGACCTTACTATCATTTTTGTCGCTGATGTTTTCAGCAAATTTTGTTTGTAATGCGCAAAACCTTCCGGAGGTTCCGGAAGGTTTTAAATGGGAAAAGGTGGAAAGCCTTTCGGATGAGTTTGATTACTGGGATGCTACAAAATGGCACAGGTCATTATGGAATTATGACGTACCGGTACAGATGGTTGCCGAGAACTCGGGAGTAGATAACGGTTTGCTTTGGATCAAGGCTACACTTGACGATGGCAAGGAAAGGTGGTTTAAGACTTCTAGGGTTATGTCGAATACGAGAATTTCATATCCGATGTACACAGAATGTTATATGCGTACCGCACATATTTCGGCTTTCAGTACTTTCTGGATGAATAATGGCAACAGTAATGACAGGGATGAGATAGACATGTGTGAGCATAACTCAAAACCTTCTATTAAGGCACAGGAGAATACACGTCCTTATACTATGTATTCGCAATACTTTGTTGTCAAGAATGGTGTTACAGAAAGAAATAACGGTAACTTCGATAACAGGAAACTCTCTGACGGAAATCCGGCAAAAGGAGTGAAATGGAATGAAAAGTTCCAAAGAATTGGAGTGTGGTGGAAAGATGCCAACAATATTCAATTTTACTTGAATGGTGAACCTACAGGAAATGTGGTATCAAAACAGGATTTTACTCTAGAACTGAATATCATATGGGATTTGTGGACTGCTGATGAGACCTGGACCGGCGGATTGTGTGAAAAGAATGATCTTCTTGATGATAGTATCAATACTATGTATGTAGACTGAATACTTCTAGTCTAAGATAAAGAGAAAAAAATCTTTAATTTTAAAATACATACTATCTACTTTAAATTTACCTATGTTAGGTTTGGTAATTTATCAATATATTCGTAATTGATTTTTTTATTAATATTTTTATAGTATGAGAGTAAAGCTTTTAGTATCAGTATTGATAGGAGTTTCTGCAGACTTGTTTGCACAGAATCCATTCCCTTATGTTATGCCTAAAGAAAAGCCAACTTTCAAGATGAGTTGCGCTATGAACAGAGTGTATGATAATTACGGAGCTGCAACTCCACAGTTGAATGAATTATACACGAACTTCAAGTACTCACCGCTTACAGGCTTTGACTATCATAATGATGATGGGACAGTAACACGAAGAGACCCTTCAAGAATTATTAAGGTAAACGGTAAATACTATATGTGGTACACCAAGCGTTGCACTCCAACAACCTTTGTAGGGACAAAGCTTGCTAATGATACTATTCCGTCTGTGGATTGGGACTTGTGTGATATTGCATATGCCACAAGTAAAGATGGTTTTCATTGGGAAGAACAGGGGATAGCTGTACATCGCCCGAAGAAACCGGAACTTGGGTGGAGGTCGGTTGCAACTCCGGATGTATTGGTCTGGAAAGGCAAGTATTATTTATATTATCAGGCCTTTTCTGTAATGAGCGGAAGTACCGGTCGTGATGACTGCCCAGTTGCAATGTCGTATGCCGATTCGCCTGACGGACCATGGACTCCCGTAAATGAAATCATTATTCCAAACGGTGAACCCGGTGATTGGGATCAATTTTCTATTCATGACCCTCAACCATTGGTTTATAAAGGGAAAATATATCTATATTATAAATCGGATTATAACGGAAAGGATAATGGCGGTTTAATCCGCTCTCAGGGTCTTGCCATAGCTGATAATCCTATGGGACCATTCAAAAAATATGAATTGAACCCGATTATCAGTTCCGGACATGAGACTCAGTTTTTCCGTTTCAAGCAGGGGATAGCCTCGATTATGGCTAAAGACGGGCATGAAAATAATACTATTCAATATTCAGAGGATGGCAAGAATTTCAAGGTTGCAAGTATTTGTGCCATGATGCCAATTGCTTCAGGACTTTATGACCCGGATGCCTTTACGGATGTACCGTTTGCTAATGGCATAACATGGGGTATTTCCCATTATAATTTGTGGGGTCGAAACAGAAGAAGTATTTTATTGCGGTTCGACTGTGATTTGAGTATTGATTTCAATGATCCGGAAATGAAAAAGAATGATGTTCCTTTTTCTTTGGAAGAGTTATATCGAAGGGAATTGACTAAAAAGCAGAAGGAGATTATCTTAAAAGGGATAGAATAAAATAAAAATACCCCCTAATTTCGAAAGAAATATCTACGACTAGTCTGGTAGGTTAATTATATTTTTGTGTTCATATAAAAAACTTAAAACTAATTATGAATAAACTTTTATTTTTTCTACCAATTTATTTTTTCGTGTTCGGAGAAATCGTCTGAAGATGAAGATATTAATATTCCTTTCGAAAATAGGACTTGTTTTGTAGATGATAGCATTCGTACCATTGTTGATTCTGTCTATAATTTATTATCTCCTGATGAACCTACTGCGCAAATTCATGGTATAAGACCTATATTAATTGTTGAGAATGGTAAGTTAAGCTTAGAAAAGTGCCGTAAGCTGATACCTTATGGCATCGGGCATATTTCGCAGTTTGCATGTATGAAGGACTTAAAGGTAAATGTATTACGTTGGAGATAGAACTGTTACAGAAAACAGAAGAGTTATATTTTTTGGAGGTTACAGTTAATGATGATGAAACGAATTTATAAACCTATATAGAAAAAACATATGAGAACTGATTTATTTTTTTATCCGGCAATTGCCGCAGCAGTGCTGTCTTCATGCGGAGGGAAAAAAGACGCTGCAGAAGTGAATAAGAAACCTAATGTATTGTTTATTTATGCCGACGATATCGGTTACGGTGATTTGAGCTGTTATGGCGGAAAATCGATTATTACTCCAAATGTGGAGAAACTGGCATCTGAGGGTATAATGTTTACAAATGCCCACTGTGGTGCATCTACAAGTACACCATCAAGATATGGAATGCTCACTGGTGAGTATCCGTGGAGAAAGAAAGGTACCGGGATAGCGGCAGGTGATGCAGCTATGATTATCAAGCCAAACATATATACTATGGCTGATATGTTTGTTGATGCAGGATATTCGACAGGTGTCATCGGTAAGTGGCATCTTGGTCTTGGTGATAAGGCTGGTCAGCAGGACTGGAATGGATTGGTTTCTCCAAATCCAAGCGATATCGGGTTTGAATTCTCGCATATAATGGCTGCGACAGCTGACCGTGTTCCTTGTATTTGGATTGAAAACGGAAGAGCTTTAGGATTATCACCAGATGATCCCGTAGAGGTTAGTTATACCAAGAATTTCCCTGGCGAGCCTACCGGAAAAGACAATCCAGAGTTGCTAAGACTTCATCCTTCTCACGGACATGATATGAGTATCGTAAACGGTATTTCACGTATTGGATATATGAGAGGAGGTAAATCTGCATTATGGAGAGATCAGGATATTCAGGACAGTATCATTGCCAATGCCGTAAGATTTATTGAAGAAAAGTCGGCTTCGGATAAACCTTGGTTCCTGTATCTGGCTACAAATGATATTCATGTACCTCGTGATCCGCATGAAAGATTTGTCGGAAAAAGCGGACACGGTCTCCGCGGTGATGCTTTGTTGTCTTTTGACTGGGGTGTAGGCGAAGTTATGAAGACTCTGGAAAGATTAGGTATTGACGAAAATACAATTGTCGTCCTTTCAAGTGATAACGGTCCGGTGATAGATGATGGTTATAAGGATCAGGCTGTGGAATTACTTGGCGACCATAAGCCTGCAGGCGACTTGAGAGGTGGCAAGTACAGTAACTATGAGGCTGGCACACGTATTCCATGTATCTTGAGATGGAAAAATCACGTTAAACCAGGTGTTAACGATTTGCTTATGTCTCAATTGGACTGGTTTGCTTCATTTGCTGCAATGACTGGTGTAACTTTACCTGATGGTGCAGCGCCTGACAGTGAGAATCTTCTTGATGCATGGTTGGGTAAATCGGAAAAGGGTAAAGAATATTTTGTAACACAGAATATTCAGAACTTCCTTGGCATAACAGATGGCGAATGGAAGTTTATTCCTAGAAATAATGCTCCTGCTTTGAATGTACAGACTAATACAGAGTTGGGGAATAGTCCAAAGGATCAGTTATTTAAGTTGAATGGCGACAGGAGTGAATCAGTGAATGTGATTGACAAGAATCCTGAGGTGGCTGCTAAACTTAAAAAAGAGCTTGAAAGAATAGTCGACAATAGATATTTACAAAATATGAATTGATGATTTTTTGGGGGTTATATATTCCGTATATGGTTCTATAGGACCTATACGGGATTTTTTTATGAAGAACACAGGTCTATGAAACTGAAATTTTACTTTATCCTGATAATCTCTGTTACTATATCAATACATGCTTTTGCCTCCTTAAATAGAGTAAAGAGTTCAAAGTATATTGAAATTAAAAAATATGAAGTAGTTGATATAGTTTTCAAATCTACAAAATCCTCTTGTCCTTTTGATGTAGAGTTCAGCGTACTGTTTACCACCAGGAATCGAATAATACTATTCAAAGTCCTAAATTACAGCACTTTAATATCTTTGGAAAAATCCCCGAACCACTGAATCAGCCATATGCCAAATTCACCAATTTTCGATAGATTCTCGTTAATCATCCTTTGACTTTACAAAGGTAAGTGTTCGGTTCTATTCCTCCAAATATTTATATAATTATTTAGGGGTAGCTACAAGCTATTTTATAAAGTTTATCTTTTGATTATTAATGTTTTAAGAGATATTATTCAAATGCCAATACTTTGTTTCTTTCCAATATTTCTATAATATCCTGTTCCTTATACAGAATCTTTCCTCCTATTCTGTAATAGGGCAATTTACCATTCATTCTATATTCAATGAGTGTTCTTTTTGTTATTTTGAGAGCTTTTGATAATTCTTGTTCTGTAATATAGCGGTTCCCGTCTAATATAGGTCTGTAGATTAAGGAGTTTGCATCCAACATTCAGAAAGCCATCTCTTCCAGACCTTTGTAATCTGTCCAGTAAAATATAGGCGAAAAAACTCTTTGGTAAGATGGTTGTCAGGGAGTTTTCCAACAGGAGTTACACCGTTTTCTTCAATAAAGACATCCACATCAATATTATATTTTTCAACTAGTTCAAATTTATTTTCCATATAAGCTAATTTGTGTGGTTTGGGACAAAAATAGTAAATTTTGATTATGTCACAAAATCAAAATTAAATAATTTGAACGTATTGTGTTATAAAATTTATTGTAAAAAAAATGACTTGCCTATTCCATCAGGAATCAAGCAAGCCTACAGCATGAGCGCACAATGAATCAGTCTTTCAGAGAGTATGTCTTCACTGTCTTCTTACCTACTTTTTCTGTAGAGAAGGAAAGTTTGTCTTCCTTAGACAACCATCCGATAGCAGCCCAGAACTCAGATTCTGAGAGCTTGGACTCCCTCTTAAAAAGAGATACTTCTACACCATTTTTACCTTCGAGCAGATGCCAGATAATGCCGGCATTCTGGCCAATTAATACCTGTTCCATAATGAAATTGATTAAATGATTAATGAAAAGTGAATAAATGAGGAAACATCTATCACAGCCTGGAGAGGGTGCGATAGATAGGCTGCAGATGCAGCTATAAACTTAAATTATAATTGTGCTTTGATTTACTACTGTCAAGAATTGAAGAAATGAATGAGAATGACAGTGTAAGAAGTTATTTATGTCTTATGACAAAGCAAAGATACAGAAATTTTCTATTAACAAAGAAAATTTGAAAAGAAAAAGCGGTTAAGTTACCCTAACCGCCCATAGCCATGCACGTCTTCCGTAATAGGCTATTACCAGAACCTCTGCCTGAATTTATAAAATTACGAAGAATATCTGATAAAAGCAAATAAAATATATATTACCCCAAACATTATTGGACAAAAAGAAATAATAGCCCGTGAAGAGAACCAACAATAGGGAAATAGTATAATATTCCAGGTTCCAGATATCAACCAGGCACCGCAGAGAAAGAAGCAGCTGGAAGAAGAACTCGACCAGCCCAGGAAAAGAAGCCGGGGTTTTGGAATGGGTATGTGATTTTACATATACATGCTTGCGTTAGGGATACCTTGCCCCCTGTATTTTTGATACAGGGGTATTAGGCTCCCCAAAGGCTTTTATAAAGTTATAAGCAGGGGAAAGGACTACACACAATACAATTCACAGGGTTTGCCCGTTGATTGGTGATTGATATTGATTAATATTTTCAACTGAACTTCCTTTTGATTGCCAATGCATGATAAATCAACATTTTCTATTACATGGCAGCCATTAGCTTCACAAATCTTGTCAAATTCTATATGTCTCTTTCCTTTCTCCGCTATACCATGAGAATCGATGATAATAAAAAGCGGTTTCTTCTCCAAAATAGTATGAAGGACTTCCTCACTCAGAAAGGTTTCTGTGGAGAAATACATATCCGTTCCGTATTCGTTTCTCTCCAAATTGGCTGTATGTAACAGTAAAGCCATATTTTCAAGGGTGGTAAGACTTTTAATATCTTCCTCTTTGGGCATTTCATTCTGACAATCAAGAACCATTGCTGTGATATTGTATTCAGGCTTCTCTGGTACTGTTGTATAACAATCCAAGTGAGTACCGACATGTCCTCTTGCCCCTATTCTGTCAGCTTGTGTATTAGCCCATTTAATAGCAGGTGAATTCTCTTCTAATGTTATGTGTAACTGATTCATAATTCTGTATTTACTTTTATTTTCCCGAATGTTTTCTGTTCATCACGTACCCGGCTAAGTTCCCGATGTGCTTTTTCCTTATACTCCTGAAGAACTTTGATTTCGTTACGAAATAAAAATTCAACAAGGATATCATTGTTTTTATACAAACTATACAAATGTAGATATTAAAATTGACTTATAGCTGTAATTATGAAATAAATAAGCTACATTCAGCACCATATTTTACTTCACGAGAATGACATCATCGAGGTTGGTGGTGTACTGCTTGCTGATGTGTTCGCATTTGAGGTGCCATGACTTATCTGTAGTGCCCTGGACAGCTACCTTTATGGTGTTGTGGCCATTCTTTCGGTTGATAGCATCTATGGCGGCGGCCAGGCGTGATTGCTTGTCACGGTCAATGGTGTCAAAAAGGTTGGTTTGGATGGCAGAATCAGGAACTATGTTCCAGACAATGACACCGGCTTTTTTGTACTGATAACCGCCCTCTTTGCGGAAATCCATGCGGAGTGCCCGAACTGCAGTGCTTACAAGTTCCTGAAGGTCGTTGGTCGGTACCTGCAGGTGGATGGTGCGGTTGATGCAGTACTGCGGAAGATCCATACGGAAACGGCTGGTATAGGCGAATACTGTTATCTCTGTGCAGCAGCTGTGCTGCATACGGAGCTTACGGACACATTCGGAAGAAAAGTTGGCGACAGCTTCCTCTAAGCTGGAGAGTTCGGACAGACCGGAGTCAGGGAAACTTCGGCTGGTACAGATACTCTTCTTCTGTGGCAGTTCCTCGACATCGATGCAGGATTCACCACGAAGCTCCTTCCAAGTACGTACACCGGTAATTGTAAGTTATTTTCGCACAAAACTCTCGCTTTTCTGAGTGAAATCCCAGGCGGTATTTAAACCGTAATAGTGCAGCTTATCCAAGCTTCGATGGCCGATACCCCAGACATCGCCAATTTCGAAGCCCTGCAGCGCCTTGATGCGCTTTTCCTCAGAATCAATCATGCATACACCCTGATATCCCTTGTACTTCTTTCCGTAACGGCTTGCCACCTTCGCCAGAGTCTTTGTCGGAGCAATACCCATCGTAACCGGGATGCCGGTACCCTTTCCGATGGTCTTCACAATCCTGTGACCGTAGGAAACCAACTTCTCCCCTTCTCCGAAGCCGGAGAGATCCAGGAACGCTTCATCAATTGAGTACTGGGTCAGTTCGGGCGTGAACTCGGACAGCAGCATCATTACCCGGCGACTCATGTCACCGTACAGGTTGTAGTTTGAGCTGAAGACAGCCACATTGTTTGCCTCAAGGACTTCACGAATCTGGTAGAGAGGTGTACCCATCTTGATACCCATTGCTTTAACTTCGTTGCTTCGGGCCACGACACAGCCGTCATTGTTACTCAGAACAACGACAGGTTTGTCACGGAGCAGCGGATTGAACACGCGCTCGCATGAACAGTAGAAGTTATTGCAATCGACAAGGGCTATCATCTTCCTTTTCTAAGCTGTCTCTTTATGTTATAAGTAAGAACACCCCATATCAGGTAGTTGTTCTCTTCAGTAATCTTTATGGGTGAATATTCCTCGTTGGCCGGTACGAGCCAGATACATTTCTCCTTATCGTCAAAGCGCACAGTCTTCAGCGTGAACTCTCCATCGATGAAAGCCACAACGATGTCACCGTCCTGAGGCTCCAAGGCCTTGTCTATAACCAACAGGTCGCCATCATCAATACCACAGTCCTTCATTGAATCTCCGGAAGCACGGGCATAGAATGTTGTGGCCGGATGACGTATGAGTTCCCGGTTCAGGTCTATGCTGTCAGTCATGTAGTCCTGGGCCGGTGAAGGAAATCCAGCTCTCACACCTTGATCTGCAAACGGCAATGACAGTTCACTGCTCAGGTCAGCAGAATACATGGTAAGTTTTATGTTCATCCCAGTAGACCTTTCTCCAGCATTTCCTTACGAAGAAGTTCTTTCTCAACCTCAGTCATATCAGCCAGTTTCAATCTGTGCGGATTCTGTATCTGATAAGCCTTGACATCATCAATCACATTCTGGAAGTCATACAGAAATTCGCGAGAAGCGCCATGCCTTCTGTAGATTTCAATGGCTGCTTCCAATACTTCTACTGTGCAGCTGTCATCGCCCTGAAATACGATAGCCGGTATATCATTTACGATGCATTTTCTTAATAAAGCAAGTTGATCTTTCATATTTTGATTATGTTACAAATTCCAAAAAATAACATAAAAATAATTTAGTTGTGTAAATTTTTATCCTAATCATACACCATCTACAGATAGTTGTGATACAGATAAATGGATAGTTGTATAAAACCGTCCATATTAAATATTTTTCAATTTACTTATTGAAGCAACAAACTCTTTGGCAGGTTTGAAAGCAGGTATATCATGTTCCGGCACAATTAATGTAGTGTTTCTGCAAATATTGCGAGCGGTTTTCTCTGCTCTATGCTTCAGGATAAAGCTGCCGAAGCCTCTTAGAAAGACAGGTTCCTGATTTGCCAATGAAGATTTTACTTCAGACATGAATGCCTCTACTACTGTTAATGCTGTTGCGTAATCTATACCAGTAGAATAAGATATTTGTTTAACTAATTCAGATTTTGTCATATAGCTATTTATAAAGGTTGATAATAAATACATTAAAATAGGCACAAAGATAATAATTAGGAAGCATCAGATTTCAATAATGACAATTTTAAAGAGCCATCACACAACAAATCATAATATAAATAAAGCAACGGTTTTAAATAAGACCGGATAGCCGGAACCTGCAAATATATTTTCTTATTTACCATAACACACGAAAGCTTTTCATAACCGTTTGGTATATGCTTATTAAGCTGAGAGATAAAATTAATAATCTTTTGAGGAGTAGGCCAGTTCAAGAACTGAATGGTCACATTCATATCATCATAACTAACAGATAATTTATAAGAAAGATCTTGTGAGGTAACGAGAGAAGAAATAAGAAGCAGAGCCTCTAAATAATTGCTACCAGCCATTACTATTATATCTCTATCACAAGATATTTTTGACAAAACATAATCAATCAGCAAAGTTGAAGATGAAGAAAGCAAATATCCTGTTGAGTCTGGATCACCGGATTTATCCAGACCAAAGAACAAGACAGGATCCCAGCAGATATATACAGAGCCAGACTTATCTGTGCGTATTGAAGCCAGGCACTGATTATCGTCAAACAAAAGTCTTGTAGTTCCCTTAACGGGATCAAATTGAAAAAGATTGCGATAGGCATTCAGTCCAGATTTATCCTGATGTATAGATTTGAGCAAATAGCCATGCAGTCCAGATACATGTTTTAGTTTCACATATGTTTCTTTTGCCGAAACATCAAACAAATAATCTATTATTTGTTGTCTGCTGCAACGAACAGGCAGGGAAAACTCTTCGCAATCTTCCAATTCTTCTAAATTAACCTTCAGTAATTCAGCCAGCATAATAACCGAAATATCCGTAAAACCGTATAATTCCATACAGCAAATTACGTTATTTTCATTACAATAAATGAGATAACCCCTATTGTTGATTCTATAAAGGCGAAAAAAATCACCATACTCTACTGGAGTATATTCTTTGAAAAGTGACTGGAAGTTCATATTAGATATTTTTAAAGTGACAAATCATTATTTTTATGTTTCTTTTTCCGTTTCAATGGCGGAAGATCATCTTCTCTATTTTTCCGGTTACCGCCTGTAATATCAATATCTGGTATAAAAGGATGTGCAGAATGTGACATATATTCATTATCGCGTTCTAAAGAATCTCGCCACTCCCCTACCCTGTGAATCGTGTTGTCATGCAACAACGGTTCATTGGATAAATGACTCTGAATATTAGCATAGGTAAATTTGCGAGATATATCGGAAGCTTTAAATTCAAATGGAATATCTGTATCCATGACAGAATAAGTAAGTCCATATATACCTTTACTATTCACATGTTCCTTTATACCTATACCAGATTCTTTCAATAAACGCTTAAATTCATCATAAGAAGCTGATTTATTCAGTATCAGATTCAGTTTATTGAACAGGTAATGTTTCTGTTCATCGTATGACATTGACTTTGCATCAAAGTTCATATATCCATATCTGAATTTCTGAGGCAAGGATGTATCCTTTATATAAAATGAATCTTCGGACAGACCATAAACATAATAGGACTTGTCTTTCTTACTTGTCAGACGCATATACACTCCTTCCTTCTGCAAATTGGCCCTGAACTCCTGAAAGGTGGTACTTGATACAAAAGCTTTATCAAGTCTGGATAAAAGATCATCCTTATATAAAGATTTCAAGAAGCCACATTTTTTTAAGGATAGAAAGAATTGAATCATATTCATGATTGCCAAGAACTGACATCCATTCTTCATTGCTCAGTTTTGATTTTTGTAATCTGTCGGCAAGCAGTTCAGCTGCACCTGAAGAAGATAAAATATTCATCACCCTTTCTTTAACAGCATAATTTCTGAGTGCTTTTTTCAAAGCATTATCAAAATAGTAGCGCTGTCCGGATATTGAGGATAATCGTTCTTTAGTTCTTTCGTTTTCTTTAAGGCTAACAAGATTATATTTCTTTTCAAGTTCCCGTGCTAACTTTTCAGAGCGTTGGTAATCCAAAGAATTTGATACAGATTTACCTTCTGAATCTATGCGACTGTGCAATATATGGACATGGGAGTGCTCCTTGTCTTTATTTAAAATAATGGAGTAACAACAGTTCCCATACCCCATCTTCTCCATATATTCTTTAGAGAGATTAATCCAATTAGCCTCAGACAATCTTTCACCTGGAGAAAGATTCAAGGTGATTTCAGAATAAGGTAATTTCACCCTGTCATTAAGCGAAGAGAAAAGAAACATATAATCAGAAAAAGAAGATAAAGAATCACCTGTAGAGTTGAATAATTCTTTTGCTTCACCAGAAGAAATCTTCTCCAACTGATAATCTATTTTTCTGCTAAATGTTGACATGGATGAAAAAGCCGGTTCAATTTTAGCAATCATTTCAAACAAGTTTTTTGGTTATTTCAGATACCATATTCAAAAAATCATGTAGTTCCTGAAGATAAAGTTTTATATTATCTTCAGGAGGAATCATATTAATTTGTTTAGCAATCTGATTGATATTGTTCCCTATTCTCTTTAATTCTATAACGGTCTGAATATCGGTTTTGGTAACAGCAGAACCTTTAAATGCCATATTTCGTAAATAAGAAGATATGCTCATATCATGTTCATTAGCCAAAGAAACAAGCATCTCTTTTTTCCCTTTTCCTGTCAATCTCAATATAAAATGACTCGGTACGTTTTTCGTTCATAAAACAAGAAATAAATTAGTGAGTAAAACGAGCAGAATACATCAACTCGGTTGATGCAAGGCGTTTTTGTATATACAAAAACATACCTTGCGTGTACTAAAGTAATCAAGATAATTATGATAAGCAATAAACCCTGGGTATTTTATTGATTTAATTAATCTGGATTAAAAAAAATCAAGGACATAATAAGTAATTATGTAACAAACGTAAATATATAACAGAATAACACATGTTACATATATACAATATTACATACGTTTATTAGTTACATCATCACTTTGTATCATTAGTAACAATGTAATATTATAACATTATTACATTATTATTTACTTACATTATAACATATTTTCTTATGTTGTTAATATCATAATATAGTAAATATGTTATTAATATTTTACGTTAGGAATAAATATCTTACTTTTTCAAGTAATAAATAATGTGATTTCTTGCATAAGTAATTTATAAAGTATATATTTGCAAAAGAACATAATTTAATAGCATATGGGAAAAAAAGTTACCTGGTATTACTTTAGCTTTTGAGAACCCAAAGGTGGGGTAGGAAAGTCAACCCTTACTGCGTTATTTGCCGGTTACGTACACTCAATGGGCGAGGATGGCATTAATATTGGGGTTGTAGATATAGACGACATGCAGAATACAATGGGAAGGCTACGTCAGTCAGAAAGTGATGAAAGCAATAACCTGAAGGAAGAATATGAAGTGATGAATATATCTTCTTCAGAGTTTATCAATCAGCTTGATATGCTGAAGGAAAGTTTTGATGTCATATTAGTAGATTTCCCGGGTAATCTTAAGCAAAACGGAGTAGTAGAGGCTTTGCATTTCATAGACATCGTAATCATGCCTTTTGAACCAAACAACACGGATTTAAGCGCAACACTATATTTCTACGATAATGTGTATAAAAATATAATAAAGGCAAGAAAAGAAAATGGCTTAAAGACAACTGTAAGAGGTGTAATGAATAGGGTAATGACGAATGTCATTGAATTCAAAGAGTTAGTCAGTAAAAAGGAAAACCTTCCTTTCCAGCTCATGGAAAGCTTTATAAAAGATTCAAGAGTAGATTATCAAAGGAACTTGTCAACGTTGAGCAGTAATTACCATCATCCGTGTGACCAGTTTTGTGAGGAAGTTATAGAATTAATCAGCAAACATATAGAGGAGGAGTAACATGGGAAATAAAACAACTTCAATCGGCATGAGCAAGCTCTTGGCTAATGCATCCAAGATGGAAAAGGAAATAAAGGAAACAGAAAACGTGGCTCCTACAATAACTGCGGAAGCAGAGCAGACAAAACAGAATGGCGAAGAGCAACCACAGGAAGTAAAAGAAGTTATCAAACCTGAAGAAAACATACTTTCGGAAAAAAAGAACAAGGACGAACAAGAGGATAAGGAAAAGAACAAGTCTTGCAATCGAAAGGAAGAGTACAGTTTATTATTCCAGGAAAGGAAAATAAAAGAAGTGGAGATGATCCGCATATCAAAAGAAACACATGCTAAACTGAAGAGACTTGCCAATGTATCTGATGTAAGTATGCACGTATTGGCAACTAATATTCTAGAAATAGCATTTGAAAAATACAATAAAGAAATTCAAGCAGCAGTAAAGAAATATATGAGTTTATAGTATTTTGAATCTGTTACAGAATCAATAGCCAGGTAATGGGTAAAGCAAGAGTATAAGAATCCTGTTTTACCCGTTTTTTTTTTAACTTAAACATAACCGCACATGTCATAAATGAACATATGAGGTAGCATAAAATGATGATTATATAACCCGGACACTTTTGCACAACTATTAGTAAAATCTGGGGTAAGTGGGACACTTTTACACAACTGCGGGAAAGTGTCCTAATTTTTATATCGTCAAAACAGAATAGTTAATGAATGTGAACAACTCAGCATTTACCCTAATAATATTTTTCCGAAAGTATGTTTACACAAGTTGAAGCATTTCTTTATTTAGGTTTTTAGGATATTAGGATTATGTGGGACACTTCTACACAACTGACAAAAACAGAAAAACTGTAGATACCGCTTGTGAAAAGGCTTTTTGAAAATAAACGCAAAATTAAGAATGGGACACTTCTACACATCTAACTTCAAAGTCGGGACACTTTTACACATCTGGAAGAAGCAACTGGGATACTTTTACACATCTGGAAGAAGCAACTGGGATACTTTTACACATCTGGAAGAAGCAACTGGGATACTTTTACACATCTGAAAGAAGCTATCGGGACACTTTTACACATCTGGAAAGGCATAAAACCATCCATTTAGGACGGTTTTACACAACTAATGAAAAGACTTCAAATAAAAGGGAGATAAAAACTTAATGTTAATTTTTGTAACAGTTCACTTTGTGGCACAAGTTTTTTATTGTAAGTATGAAAAAAAGAGAAACTGGGACACTTTTACACATCTGGACAAACGATTTATTTCATTATTAGCTATTTAGTGTATAAATAATACACTAAATGAATAGAAAATCGCTATATTTGCAAACAAAGAAACGGTTAAATTATGGTTGAAACAGAACAATACAAAGAACTCAGCAGGGTACCACGAACATTAAGCGAACCCAATAATGGTGCTAGTCTTGATTTATTAATTGAATCAGGAGGAACAATCATGCATGATATCATAATTTTTGCCGCTAACACGCAAATGAAGGATCTGTTCGGTGACATGTGGTTTTCGATTGAAGACTTCTGTACGGTTATGGGGTATGACAGGACAAAACTCCAGCGCAAGTTGACCGAAGAACAGAAAGCAAAAACATTTGGCCAGTTAACGCCTGTTTATAAGACTGAATATGAGGGTGAGCAGATAGAACATCCTATAGAAACAATTTTTTGAGTCTGCCTTATTCAGTTTAGGTAAGAATACACTCAGTGTTGGCTATACTGTAAATGGAGTATCAAAATACAAATTTATCCCTATTTTAGAAAGCTTCGACATCAAAGACAATTTTGGAACAAAGAAAAGGACGAAGCGATTGTATAAGGTGAATCTGAGTAAAGATTTGAAGAATATGATGTTCACCGGATATAATCTGATAGACCTTAAAGACTATAGATGTCTGCCAAACAAAAGGGCATACCGGAAATTCTATCTGAATTTGTCCAAAATGATTTTACTTATAAAACATAAGATACAACAAGGTCAGGAACCAGAGTTTACATTGACTGTGGATGAATTGGCCAAGCACTTCGATATAAACATAGCAAATAACCATGACCGCAAGAAAAAAGTGATTGCAACATTAAATGCAATAAACAAGAATCTGACACAAACAAAATTCGAATACGAGTTTGTGAAAAAAGAAAATGAGAAGTGGGCATATAGCGTAAAATTCAGATTTTCAGAAGAAACCCTCAAATATTTTGATGAAAAGGCAAAAGCAATAATTACCGCAAAATATTATGAAGGCCTCAAAGATGCCTTCTTAAGAAAAAAGGGAGTACAAGTATATGAAACCTATAAATATAAAGATTGTTTCATATTTGGTAGCGGAAGTTTTAATGAGGAGTTTACAGAATGGGCATACAGCGATGATGATTTAGAATTAAAAAACGAGATTTATAGAAATACATATATCCACGTTATGAAGATGCCACCAAAGGAAAATTATACTATAAATATGGCTGATATTAGGCAATTATAGGAGATAAATAAATAACTTTTTATAATTTTGCAACGGATTTCCATGTCATATGGGAATCCGTTTTTTACATACGTACAGCTGCCAAACGGAAGAGTGGTGTCAGAAGTTAAACTATAAAGCAGCTGCGAACCCGTACCGAATAACACGGCGCGGGGAAGCAGTGCTTTATAAGGGAAACACCACCCCCTCGTTTGGCAAGGCGGAACCGTGCCTTTATATATATTTATGGCACCTATACAAATAACTAAACTCATTGAAGAAACCATCGAGAAGATGGAACTTCAAGAACACATCTGTTTTACGCAAGAAGAAAAAATCTATTTTGAAGAGAATTTCGAACCTTTTCATTTGAAAAAAGGACATTATCTTATTACCAAAGATGAATTGGTTGAGCATTTCTACTATTTGGAAGAAGGAATCCTGAACATCTGCTTTCCTGACGCTAAGGGTGGCTTTGTTAATGCACGATTTATGGATGACAGGGCATTCATAAACCCTTTTTTCCTGCATAATCCGGAACACAAAGCCTGTTACAGTATCAAAGCCAATACAAACTGTAAGGTATGGCGAATGAAAAAGCACAAGGCTTATGAGATGTGCGGAGAATCTTTCAATTTCTGTAAGCTGGCTATTTTTCACCTTGAAAAATCTCTTATGCACAGAATAGAAAGAGAAGAAGGAATACACTGCATGACTGCCGACCAAAGGTATGAAAAGGTATTAAATAAAGAAAAATGGCTTTTTAAACATGTTCCATTAAAGGAAATAGCAAGGTACATCGGAATAACACCACAGGCTCTCAGTAAAGCCAGAAAAAAGATCTTCAGATAGCTTACAAAAGGACAGGATACTTTTACACAACTAGTATCCTGTCATTTTTTTTGTGCTTGCCATTATATGTTTACATCATAACAAAAAATGAAACTAGATTAATAAAACAGCATGTCGCTGAAATTAAAATGTCTTTTTATTTGCGGTTTTGCATATTATCTATATGTTTGGACAGAATCAATTGAATTTCCTGACAGAATGAGCAGGATTTGATACAATTACTAAATTAGGATATGATAAAACATAAAAATAATAAACTGGATAATATTAACTTTAAAAATAGAAAGCACTATGTACAGCAACATGAAAATCGTAATACTGATTCTCCTCCTGTTTACTGGAGGCAGTGTGATTAAAGCACAGAGACACTACAAGAGGATTTCAGCTTTAGAAGGTAGTTATGGTACCAATATATTCGGGAAAGCTGATAACATGGCAAATATATCATTCTCAAAATACATTGACAGAACATCCTACTGGAAAGCCGGATTGAATTATTTTGAAAAGAGTTTCTATTATTCGGTCAATACTGAAGCAACCCAGCCATTAGGAATAATGCCGGTCTTGCAGAAGCAGGAACGAGAAGAAACAGCTCAAAATTGGTTTATAAACGGCAGTTATAACCGCACTATAGCCAGCAACTTAAAATCAATCTACTGGAATATAGGTATAGGATGTTTCCTTGGTACAGAATACACCAGACATCCATCAAAAGAGTATCAATTTATCGTTGGCCCGGAAATAGGGACCGAAATAGAACTTTTCATATTGCCAAAGCTCGCATTCACCGTCGGAATAAAAGAAATGTGGAGTCCGTTGTCTGTAAAGAACTGGAACACCGTATGGAATGCGGGATTGAAGATTCTCCTTTATAAATAAAAATCATGTTACTTATTGTCTTATTGCAAGCCAGTACAGATGTATCCGGCCTGATATCGTTGTACCGTGAAGTAGGTGCAATGCCGGTTGGTATTGGCTTTATTTGTGCAGGTTTATCTGTACTTAAAAAGCTGATAACCAATCATGAAAAAACAAAGGAAGCTATTATTACCTATGTAGTAGCATTGGTTGTCTGGCTATTAATATGGTCGTTGATATGAGCATAGCAGATGTTATTATACTTATTGTCATCTCTCTTGGTATCTATCATTTTCTGACTAAAAGAAAAGTCAAGAAAGACGGCAGGAGTAATGAAAAGAAACTAGTACCTGGAGTAGAGAAAGACAAAAGGGAAAATATACAGGAAAAAGCGCCGGTCATCAGGGTAATCTTTCAAGTAGAGAACACCGAGGAAGATGACCTTGCCAAGGAAATAGCGGACATGTTCTTAGATGGGAGAACTTACTATTACAGTGGGAAAAAGCCGGAAGAAACAAAAGAAAAAACGGAAGACACTGAAATGGAAAAGTTCGTAAGGTTTGAAGAAGTACAATGGAATTTAATTAAAACAATACAAGTATAAACTTTAAAATTGAAGAATTATGGAAGTACTAAAGCAATTAAGAAAGAGATTTGAGAACGTAAACAACAGTGTAAGCAGGTGGGCAGTAGGTCTTATGTTTCTGTTCATGGTGGCAGCTCCGATTGAATTAGAAGCACAGAGCGGCCTTAAGATAAGCAGTCTTTCGGAAGTAACGGACACAGCCAAGGAAGGTGCTGACACAATCCTTGATGTCGCAAAATACATTCTCGCAGCCGTTTTGGGTATCGCACTGGTGTTCGTGATTTATTCTCTTGCAACAAATAATCCACATGCCAAAGAATACCTGTTAGGATGGATCATTGCAGTTGTAGTGATTATGGTTGCCTTCCTGATTATCTGAGCCATGAGAACCATGAGGAAAATAAACAAGCCTATCAAGTTTTTCGGCTTGTCATCCGGGCAATTCGGAATATTCATGCTTATAGTAGCCATCACGATTATCGTCTGCATATTCAAGCAGCTGCATCCGCTGGCCATAACGCTTCTACTCAACGGAATAGTATTTCTGTCAGGGCTATTGTTCAATACCTTGAAAAAGGAACATAAGGCTGGAAATCCGGATTTTCTCACAGGTTTGAGTGTACGGAGTGTAACACCCAGAAAAATAGTAGATAAAAAAAAGATTTTCAATTTCATTCTAAACTGAACAGCCAATGGTCACACTTATCATCCTAACAGCCGTTGTCATTTGTTTGTTGGCTCTTCTCATTGCAATATTGTATATGCGCAATGAAGAAGTGCAAGTAACAGACAAGGCCACAGATCTGGCAGACATATTGCCTATACAGACCATCACCCAGGATGCAATCATCAATGGGAACGGTGACATCACAGTAGGGTACAGAATGCTTCTTCCTGAAGTGTTCACACTTTCGGAAAAAGAAGCTGAATATATCCATGAGAGACTTGAAGCTCTCTTGAAGATGCTTCCAGCCGGAACTGTCATCCATCAGCAGATTTTTTATTATACCGGAGAGTATAACAATCAGGAATATTCAAACAATGCTCTGATAGCAGAGAACAACCGGCATTTTGACGGCAAGGAGATTCTGAACAGTTATACTAATCTGTATCTTACATTTACCAATGGGAAAAAGAACGGCAAAATAAGAAAAAGTGCGACCAACACATCACTGTTAAGAAGATTACATTACCCGTTTAAGCAGCCATATAGGGATTATGAGAGACGAATGACAGAGATGGAAGCATCGCTTCTTAATTTTGAGAATGGTCTGGCATCTATCCAGCAATTCGAAATCAGGAAAATGAACAGCAAAGAGTTGAACAATGCTGTTTATGATTACATCAATCTATCTTATGATACACCTGTAGAAGATGCAACGGAAAAGGTTGTGAATCCGATGGCCATCACACAGAACGGTGAAATGAAAATCGGCCAGCAGTATGTATCGATGTTATCACTGACAATCGAGGGGGAGCATCTGCATGAACTCTCCGTTCCTCACACCGGTAAAGCACGTTCATACGGTGGAAACATTGAAATACCGGACAGTATCAAGAGCAAGTGCTCGATGTTATACCCCGTAGGTCTCGGATTGCCTTTTAATCATATCGTCAATGTGGTCATCGAGATAACAGATCCTGATGCGACAGTAACAGCAATAGGAGCGGAGAAGGATGCCTTGAACTACATCACCAACTTTTATCCCCCTGCAGCAGAAAAGCAGAAGGAGCAAAGATTGTTCTGTGAGGAGATTACGAAATTTGACTATCAGACCGCTTACACTTCGTTCAATGTCATTCTCAATGATACGGACAAGACTTCACTGATGCGTAAGATAGCCCTTGTACAGCAAGGATTCTCCTTCATGAACCAAAGCAGCTGTTATGTTGAAAATGCGGAATTGTGTAACCTTTTCTTTACAAACATACCTGGTAACGCCAGAGCAAATTACAGAGGTTTCATCAATACAACCAAACAGGCAATCTGCTATCTGCAAAAAGAAGGTATGTATGTTTCAGATACGAAAGGACACATATACAATGACCGTTTCGGAACACCGGTAAAGATAAATCTTTGGGATTATCCGACATTGAATAACAAGAACAGGATAGTTATCGGGCCGTCAGGTTCAGGAAAATCTTTCTGGCTTAACAATTACATTCTGCAAAGCTATGAGCTGGGTAGAGACATCATGATCATCGACATCGGTGGTTCATACCGTTCTATGATAGCATTGAATGGAGGGAAATATTTTGATTCTACAGAACAAAAGAAATTTGCCTTCAATCCATTTCTATGTGACCGTGACAAGAACGGTAAGTATCTCTATATCGACACAACGGACGCAGAATCAGCAGATGACCAGATAAAGACTATCGTAGCCATAATAAGCTATATCTGGAAAGCAAGGGAACAGATGATGCCAGCTGAGACGGCGATTCTCAGGAAATCCATCATCGGCTTTTATGACTATGTAAACAATTCATCAGTAGGTCAGAATAATGAAAGAATCTTTCCTGATATGAAAGCATATAGAAAATATCTTCAGGAAGTTTTCAAAAAAAGAATGAGTGATTTTGAAAAGCAGAAATTCGAGATTGAAGAGCTTATTCTTCTGCTGGAACCATATACAGACGGTGAACTCAGTTTCCTGCTCAACGCAAAGGAAAACGTGGATATTGTTCATGACAAGCTTATAGCATTTGACATGGAAGATGCGTCAAAAAAGGAATACTTTCCGCTTGTGGCCATCATTACCCTTCAGATGATTGTCGATAAGATTAAGAAACGACAGGGTATGATGAAGGAACTGATTATCGATGAAGCCCTGGATTTCCTTCAAGATGAAAAGTTCGGAGACTTCATAGCCTATCTGTACCGTACATTCAGAAAGAAAGAGGGAAGCATCACTCTGGCAGCACAGAATATCCTTTTCCTGAAGAATATGCCTTCAGGAATAAAGGATTCAATTATCATCAACTGTGCTACCAAGATAATCCTGGATCACTCGGAGCACCGCCAGAATTTACCGGAAATTCAGTCCGTCTTGTCCATTAATGACGAAGAAATATATATGATAGAGTCATTGCAAAGGACAGACCGCTGGAGGGAGTTCTTCATCAAGATGTCCAATGATGCATTCATCTTCCGGAATGAGGTCTCAGATTTTGCAGCGGTAGCATTTGACTCAAAACAATCAACCGTAGTCAGGATTAAGCAATTATTCAAAGAAACAGGCTCGACCTATACGGCCATAAACTTATATCTGGAAGAAAGGAGAAAGCAATATGGATGATGCAACAGCAGGATTAACGGAGTTGTTAAACTACAGCACTGACATGAACACGAGCATGAACAGTGTAGCACCCAGTATAGCAGCAGCATTATTAGGCATAGCCCTCATCTTTGTGGTTTGGGCTTTGGCCACAAAAAAGCAAAATGCACGTACATACCTGATAGCTTGGGTAGTATGCGTAATATTTACTATCACATTTATCATTTAAGCTTATGAAGAAATTATTTGGAATATTCATAATCACGACAGCCATGCTGTTTATAGGTGCAGGGAAGGCAGAAGCACAGTGGGTTGTGCATGATCCGGGACATACCTTCCTTAATTCAACAGAGTGGTACACCAACGTAAAGAAATGGATAGAGCAGATAAAGGAGATGGAAGCAGCCCAGAAATTAAGGGAAGGTTTACAGAACATAGACAGAATGAAGGAACTGAAATCTCTGAAAGAGCTTGCTGATCTGTTGGATGACGTTGCCTGTCTGAGTCAGGACTACAGCTTTTATATGAATGTAGGTTCCAACTACCACTGTTTGAAGTTTCTTAATTTTCAAAGAGTAACAGTCAATCTCAGCGTCAGCACCGACCTTCTGATGAAGGTAGCAACGGTAACAAGTTATTTCTCGATGAACTCAGAAGGAAGAATCTCCTTTATCGAACAAGTAAAGGAGTCTGTTGAAAAGGCAGCAGATGAAATGAGAGAGTTTAACGAAACAGTCAGAAGTACAGTCATTTATAAATCGATGAAAGGACACAACCGGAAGACCTATTATCAAGGTCGCCTTTCAGCCTATACAAGATATACCAACTAAGCCTATGAACCAGGACAATTTTTTGTGGGGACTCCAAATAACAGACGGCCTCACTATGGAATTAGTTTCAAAGATGACAGTTATAGCATTTGGAGTTGCAGTCATCTGTTTTATATGCAATCTGGCCTATAATTATCTGTATCACGGAGCCAGTCAGTTGTTGACATCAAATGAAGACAAGTTTCCGGACATGATGGAAATCGGCCGCTGTCTGGTACTGTTTTTCTGTCTGACAATGTATAAGCCAATCGCACAGACCATTGTAGGAACAATGGAAGTCATAAACGAAGCTACATCGCTATCTTCAGAAAGAGCCAATGAATTTGCCCAATTTATGGCCAAGGCAAGCAACGAGCAGGGTGAAATGATAGCAGAATATGAGACCAATTCACTTGAAGCGGAAGTGGCAGCCGGAGAGGACACAACAGGAGCCATGCAGCATGAGCTTGATAAAAAAGCGGAAGAGGATGAGACAACAGGATTAAGAGCCAGTATAGAGAAACTTGTCAATATTCTTAATCCGGCAAACCTTGTAGCACTTGTATTACACGCTGCGGCAGCCTTGGTTGTAGGTATCATACAAATCATCATCCTGGGTTTAGGTGTAGTTATTGTAAAGATACTGGTTATACTCGGCCCGTTTGTCTTCGCGTTCAGTATGCTTCCGGTATTTCAGAAACAGCTATCCATCTGGTTCGGTACTCTCTGTTCATCCTGTATGGTGTTCACTGTGATAAACATACTCAATCAGATAATGTGGCAGACATTAAAAGCATTATGCGAATCACCGGCCGACATGGTTGATATGGCAACACAACAGTTGCAATATCTGGGCATGGATCTGGCTCTAATCGGCGCATATTGCAGCTGTTTCTGGCTGTCGTCAAAGATTGTCGGACACAGTGATGCCGGCAAGGTTATCTCAAAGGTTATGTCGATAGCAACGACAGCAGCCACCATAGCCCTGCTTGGTGGAGCTGGAGCAGCAGCCAAAGCAACAAATGTAGGAGCTGCGGCATCAATTGGAGAAAGTATAATCGATGATAAAAAATAGCAGATATGGACTTGATGAAATTTAAAGGTGTTGACAATGCCGTAAAGATGACTATAAGACTTTCGATAGGCTACTGTGTCGTTCTTACGATAGCTTTTATCACATGCATCATCTATCAGACTATGAAGCTGGAAAAAGCTTACAGCCAGGCATTGGTCATAGACAAGAATGGAGAAGTATATGAGGCAAGTGGTATGCCTGCATCAAATATGAGAAGGTTCGAATACATAAATCATGTCAAGACCTTTGTCGGCAAATGGTATGCCTTTGACGAGAACACCTATGAGAAAAATATCGCAAGTGCCCTGAATCTCATTGGTAACAAGGGGAAAGAGCTGTTGAACGAATACAATGATGTGAATATGCTCAATTCCCTGGTTCAGAAAAACATCAGATACGGAGTATCAATTGACGAAATAGTCATTGATATGGGAACTATCCCAGTAACAGGGAAAATACTTTTCACACAGACGGGATATAGGGCCAGAGGAAAGATTTCAAGAAAGGTAGAAGCAGAGTTCTCCATCTACGATGTATCAAGAAGTGAGGAAAATGCACACGGAGCCAAGATAGAGGACTGGATCGTGCATTATTCGGCACCAATTGAGGACAACCAGAAAGAATATAATAATACCCAACCAGAAAAATCTGACGAACATGAAAACTAATAATTTTTTAAAAGACAAAAACAAGCTTCTGATGATTATACCCATCGTATTAGGTGGTCTATTTCTCTACGTGTTTTTTGTTCACGACACATCATCAAAGGAAGTTGCGGAAAATGAAAAAGAAAGGCAAAGTGTATTGCTGGAGCCGGATTCGGAAGCAAAGGACAAAGCTCTCAATAAGATTGAAGCCTATAAACAGGATGAAAGAGAAGAGAAGGAGAAACAAAGAATCATGGATGAATCACAGGTAAGAGGTTCAGATTTCTACTTCGACCTTCAGAACAGAAATGAAAAATATGACCAGGCAACACTGGAGAAAATACGGAAAATGAGAAGAGATCCATACTCTGATGTAATGGGTGAATATGGCAGCAGCGACAGCCACCTCTCGGAACAGCTGGAAAAGCAGCTTGCGAGCATTGAGGATGAAGAAGAGTTGAAGGAGATTATAAGGGAAGCAAGGAAAAATGCTGAAATCCGAAAGGAACTGAAGCAGAACAATGTCTATAGACAAAAGATATATAAAAGGATTATAGGTTATGATCATGAAAAGAAAAAAGCCGAAAATCCCACTAAGCCCAAACCAGGCAGTGCAATGGACAGCCTTGTAAGCAACCAGCCTATATACATAGCCGAGAATGGCAAAAGGACAAGGAGACAACAGGCAAGTATGCCAAGCAGCAACACCTTATTCAAGGCCTGCATACATGGAGACCAGACAGTCGTTACCGGCAGTACAGTAAGAATGCGTATGCTGGAAGATGCCGTTGTCTGTGGCATGAAGATACCGGCTAACACACTCTTTTACGGTGTGGCGACATTAGGAGCAAACCGGCTGGAGGTAGTGGTAAACAACCTGAAGGTCGGAAATACGATCAGTCCTGTTTCCTTTGTCATCTTCGACAATGACGCTATGGAAGGATTGAACTTACCAAACAACATGAAGGCTCAGGCTGCCAAACGTATGCAGCAGGGACTTGTCCAGAATATAGATATGCCTCTTGCCTCTATCGGAACAATGACCAGCGAGATAACCAGTGCTGTAAATGCTACGACTCAGATAGCAAAACAGATATTGAATATGAAACTTTCGCAAGTCAAGGTACATCTGAAGAGCAATTATCAGATGTATATACAGGAAGAGACAAAAGAATCAAAGCTGAAACGGAAAGCTGTTCAGGAAGAATTGCAGAGACTATATGCTGAGCTTGAAGAGAACAAAAATAATCAGCCACATCCTTTGGAAACATTAATTGACAAGCTATGATTTTGAATATCTTGAATTATCTAATTGTTATAGCAACCCTGTTTTTCGGGTACAGAATCTATATATCAAGAAAGCAGGGTAAGAAATTTACGGAAATCAAACCGCTTTTGGCTTCATTTTTCGCCTGTATTGTCTTGTTATGGGCGATAACAGTATTCACCGCATTTTATAATTGAAAGTTATGAAAAGAATCTATATTTTAATTGTTCTATGTGTGGCCGCATTCGGCTTAAAAGCACAGAGTCCCGAACAGGAGAGTATCAAAGCCAAGAACATTTACGTATCATTTGACTTTGTGAAGCATCTGGTATTCCCGGTACAAGTGTCCGATATTGAAGTAGGAGAGAAAGAGCTTATTTCGGCAGAAAGGGTTGAAGAAGCACCCCACGTTGTCAGACTGTGCGCACAGAGTGAAGACTTTGAGAAAGAGACAAATGTAACCGTCGTTTGTATAGACGGGAGTGTCTATACTTACCATGTGAAATATATAGCAAACAGTCTTGTCGATCCTTCCCCTAATATCTATGAAGATAACGGTAAATGGGAACACAACGATTATCAGGCGGATGTCAGTGACATGCACATGGCCGAGTTTTTCTTCCCCTCAGACATCATATACGGCACACAAGGTAACGAAATGTCCTTTGCTTTACAGAGCTACAACAATCAGCTGAAGGTTTCAACAGCTAAAGATGCCGTTGAAAATTCGAATCTTTTTGTCATCGACAAGAACATGAATACATACAGCATTGTCATCCGCAGAAACGAGACTTCGGTCTTCACCTACAACTATGATGACAAGCGTGAATATACTGCCCACATCGATGTGAACAGTGAGGTGATGGACAAATGCCTTCAGGAGCTGAGAACAAAGAAAAGGAACATTTACAGTGTTGGCGAGGTAAAAAACAAGTTTGAGCTGTCAATGTCCAACCTGTATGTACATGAAGACTTTATGTTTTTCATCTTTGATTTGAAAAACAAGTCATATATAGACTATGACATTGAATTTGTCAAATGCTTTCAAAGAGACATCAAGAAAAGCAAGAATGCCATACAGCAGGAAACAACCATAGATCCCATTTATACAAAGGATTTTGAAACAAAGATAAAGGGCAAAAGCACCAACAGGCTTGTTCTGGGATTTAACAAGTTTACAATTCCGGACAACAAAATCTTTGAGATAGAACTGTATGAAAAGGGTGGTGGCCGCCACATGAAACTGGCTGTTGAGAACAAGTATATTATCAGGGCAGAACCTTTATTCGAAAAATGATATGAAACTGAAAGAAGCTTATGAGAACTATTCCTATAATAACATAGGGCAGTTCAGAGCCTTGTCGGAAACTCTTGGCTATAAAACAGAATATCATGACGGAAGCTATCTTTTCCACAAGGGGGATGACAGTATCCAATTGTCTTTGGATGAGATCAGATCTAAAGCTAAAGAAAACCGGAATGAACAGCGAGCCGAGGAGTCAAAAGAAAAGGTTTGTTCGTTCTTTGACAAGAACAAGGCAAATGAGCCTTCATACATCGAAGAACTTAGAAAAAAAGGAATCAGTGTGATTCGGTGGAATGATATAAAGGGCGAGAACAAAGACGGTTTCACCATCATAGACCATAACCGTAAAGTATGCTATACAGGCCAGGAGCTATACGAATATGCACACAACACCGGCAACCTGCTGGACGGTAAAGGGACAAAACTGGAAAAGGGTATAATGTCAGACCTGATGGATATAGGTGAGAAGAAAGGGAAGCTGCGTATGAGTGAGAACGGCATTTCCGTCTTTTACCGCAAGGAAGCCCTAACCATTCCGGACAGGATGCTTGGACACAAGCTTAACAAAACGGAGAAAGAGCGTCTTCTACACGGTGATATTGTTCCTTTAGATACCAAAAGAGGTACAATTATGCTTCAGGTTGACAAGGACTTGAATTCGGTAATCGTGAGATCAAGCAAAGAAATTAAGATACCTAATGTGATTGGCAAGACCGAGGAATATGACGGATATAAGTTAACCAAAGCAGACAAATATCTGCTTGCCAACGGTCATACGTTAGAGAGTAAGCTCATGCACAGCAAGGACGGATATATCCTTGCCGACATATCTCTCACAGATGACAAAAAAGGCATTCAGTTCTCAAATATACAGAGTATTACAGAAGGTAAGGCTCATGAACTGATAAAGGAGATGAGACCTAAACTGGAAGCTGTAAACCCCGTCATAGAAAATAAGGTATCGGCAGATAAAGGGCGAGACATGGACAGCGAGTTTAAGGAAGCGGTCGGTAAAAGGGACTTTGAAACGATTGACAAACTCAGGGAGGACGGTTATAAGCCAAGTGAAGATTACATCAGAGGTGTAGGAAAACAGCTGAATCTGAGTGATAATGAAATGAAGGAAGTTCAGAAGATTTTTCAGGTTAAGCCGGATGAACTGAGTGAACATCAGAAACAGGCTGCCAAGCTTTTAGATGCAGCCTCAGTAGGAAATTTCAGAGTCATTCAGGACATCCAAAAAGCCGGATATCAGATAACACAGAATGATATAAAAGCCATGCGAGAAAATGGCGTACAGGAAAACACCATCATCGCCGTTCAGAAGATATTCAGTCTGGAAAACAAAGGCAAGACTTTGGGTGATGTGAAGTTGGCAAGCAGTCCGAAGCCAGACAATACAAAAGAAATGGCCAGACCAATTGCCAATACCGTAAACAAGATGTTCAACGATTTATAAAAATGCAATTATGGACTACAATGAACTGGTACAGAAAAGACAGGAAGGCGTCATCGATGACCTGGAGTTTCTGCTCGCTCAGAAAGATTTGGCAGAAATATATCTTGAAGACATGAAGTCAAGAGGAGAGAGGCCAAATAATGAGAATGCCGTCAAGTGGCTATGTGAATATGAGAATAACCATTTATACGAACAGTTATGAAAGAAGATTCAGCAGGTGACAAAGCACTAAAACAATTTGCAGACCTCATGATTCAAAAAATCAAGGAGGTTGAGCATGACTGGAAAAAGCCCTGGTTCTCTCCGGAAGGTGGAGGGGGCTTACCCCAGAACATCGAAGGCAGAGTATATAATGGGATAAACCTCTTCATGCTGTACTTACTTTCGGAAGAAAAGGGTTACAGCACACCATTGTATATGACATTCATGCAAGCTAAGGAAGCCGGAGCCTCAATTATAAAAGGAGAGAAATCGTTCCCCGTAATATACTGGAACTTTTCAGTAAAGGACAAGAACGGGAACAAGATAAGCATAGAAGACTATCGGAATCTATCAGAGGACGAAAAGAGGGAATATAAAGTGACACCTTATATGAAAACCTATAATGTGTTCAATGTCTCTCAAACCAACTATCCGGAAGTCCAACCTGAGAAATGGGAAAAACTTAAGTCACAGTTTGTTCCACCGGCTCTGAAGGATGAACAAGGCATGTACACCATGCCGTTGCTCGATGCACTTATCAGAGAAAGGCAATGGATATGTCCGATATATCCGAGAGAAAGCGACAGTGCTTATTACAGGCGTGGAGAAGGATGCCATATAATTGTCCCGCTGAAGGGACAGTTTGATACAGGAGAATCCTTTTATTCAACACTGCTACATGAAATGGCACATTCAACCAGTGAAGTCGGTCATCTGGAAAGAGAAAAAGGAGAGGTTTTCGGAGATTCCAAATATGCCAAGGAAGAACTTATCGCAGAGCTAACTTCTGCTTCATGCGGTAAAACCATGGGTATATCAACCTGTATCAGGGAGGAGAATGCGATGTATCTGAAGAGCTGGCTGTCGGCATTGAGTCAAGATCCGAAATTCATATACACCATTCTTTCCGATGTGGCCAAGGCAAGTGCCATGATACAGGAGAAGGTTTACGGAATGGAACCTAAACTGAGCAATGATGAAAAATTCTTACTGGCGGCAAGCCAGGGCGATGAAGATAAATTGAAAGAGTTGAAAGAAGCCGGCTATAACCCTTCGTTGCTTATGGTAGACAGCTAAATGTCAATGTAAGCAACAATGAAGGGAAAGAGGCAGTAAGCAAGGTGTTTGGAATAGATTTTGAAACTAACAAAACAGCAGAAATGAGCAAGGAAATGGTCAAGCCTGCTGAAATAACAATGAATATTTAACCCCTAAACCGAAGAATTATGTTTACAGGACAATTAATCGGTTATGTAGGTGCAGACGCACGTTCAAACAAGAGTGGTAAAGGATTTTA
>ENA-OQBL01000239-OQBL01000239.1-human-gut-metagenome-genome-assembly--contig:-NODE-239-length-31230-cov-3.425297_pt1 | contig 31230 bp, 34 predicted proteins | sample MGYA00242747_ERZ504553 | MGnify/ENA primary metagenome ERZ504553 (study PRJEB26092, sample SAMD00036240) | human gut metagenome | host: Homo sapiens | study: EMG produced TPA metagenomics assembly of...
ATCGAAGGCTTCGATAGTACCCATGAATACTCTGCCGAAATCAACGCAGAAACTGGTCATGCCAGCAGCGTTCACTCAGAGCGCTTAGATCACGATGACCGCAATGAAGCTTTGAACCTTGACGGCATTATCAGCCGCGATGAAGCTAGCGTAATCGCAGAAGAACATGCTAAAGGCACTAGCCAAGAATGGAAGCTGGACCAAGAACACGGTAAGACTTACTGGGAAGTTGAAGTAGTCAATGGTCACCAATCTACTGAGGTGAAGATTGACGCTCACAGTAAGAAAATTCTTGAAACTGAACACGATGATTAATAACTAAATGCAAACAAAAATGGTGAAGAGAAATTCTCCTCACCATTTTTTAGTTTACAATTTTTGAAGTAAAAGCCAGTCAATTTGCAGATCATCACCAACTTGGAAGACGTGTTGACCTACCCGTTTAAAACCATGACGCTTGTAAAAGTGCTGCGCGTTGATGTTCTTTTCATACACGCCAAGCCACATGTAGTCCTTCTTTTCATCTCTAGCAATCTTTTCCGCATAATCAAACAAGACGTTGCCTAGTCCCTTATGCTGGAAGTTAGAACGCAAATAAATTCTTTGCAATTCAAGAGCATTTTCCTTCAGATGCTCTTTTTGTGCATCCCCCACATTGACTTTCAAATAGCCAGCGATTTTATCTCCCACCAGTAAAAAGAAGAAACGGCTATTTGGATTTTCAATCTCGCTAATCAAGACATCGGTCGCATAATCTTCGTCCAAAAAGTGTGCCATGTCATCTGGAGCCGTAAAAGGATCAAAAGTTGCTTTAAATGTTTCACGTGAAATCTTTTGTAATTCTGCTACGTCGTCAGTGGTGACTGGTCTAATTGTGTAATCCATTAATACTCCCTCTTCCCGCCATTTTTAACAAAGTGCCAATTCTCACTCGCATTATCTTCTACTTGTTGCAAAAGTTTGGTCAATTCTTGTCTTTGTTTCTCATTCAAACCGGTTAGAACTAGCTCATTTGAATAAGTATTTTCTTTTTCAATTTTTTCAGCTAATTCGTCACCTTTTTTAGTTACAAACAGGTGCTTAATCTTCTTATTTTGTTGATCATTTTTTCTTTCGATCAAGCCATTATCTTCTAGCTTTTTAATACTCCGTGCCGTCGTCGTGCGATCTACATTGAGCATCCCTGCCAAATGATCAGAGATAATACCAGGATTTTCTTTGATTCTAACCAAATATAAATACTGACCGCGATTCAGCTGCATCTCTTTGAATTCAATGTTAGCAATTGAATCGAGTGCCCGCGCAATTGCGCTAATTTGTCTTAAAATATCTTCTTTCATGTTTTTCACCTAAAATTATTATATTGATTATTGCTGCAAATGCGACAATAATTTTATTAAAATAAAAACCACGATCATTACAATCATGGCTTTATTTTCTACTTCACATAAGCATACTTGTATGACCATTGCGTACCAGCAGTATTATGAATCAAACCATGAACGCGTGGCTTTTGCAAATATGCCGTAGTTTGTTGGTAAATTGGCGTAATTGCTTGGTTCTTGTTCACGATCTTAGCGGCAGAAACCAAATCGTTCCAGCGCGTTGCAGGATCGTTAGCATCCTGATTGCCAGCTTTTCTGACCAAGTTATCGTAGTTAGCATCTGACCACTTACCATAGTTGTATGAAGTGCCAGTCATCGGAATTTGCATGAAGGTCATTGGATCGTTGAAGTCACCGCCCCAGTGTGACAAGTAAATATCGAAGTTACCTTCTTGTGCACGACTATCCGAAGATTTTTCTGGCACATTTGTAATATTAACCTTGATGCCACGCAATTCCTTGGTCCATTGTGATTGCAAGTATTGCGTTAATTGATCACTATCAGACTCATCGTTTGAAGCCAAAATGTTAAAGGTTAAGCTGCTTTCACCGATTTCTTTCAAGCCTTGTTTCCAGTACTTCTTAGCCAAAGCAGGATTGTAATCAACGGTATTCTTTACCGCTTGTTCCTTAGCAAAGTCCTGGCCATTTGTTGGATTCTTAGCTAAATCAGTTGCGACAAAACCTGTTGGCAAGGTTGAGCCATTGCCTAAAACCTTCTTAGTCACAATGTCACGGTCAATTGAAAGTGACAAGGCCAAGCGAATATTTTTATTATTCAAAGCCTTACGGTTAACTGCGTTCTTGTCCTTGAAGTTATAAAGCAAGAATCTAACCAATGAGTATGGGTATTGAGTAAAGTCCTTATTGCTCTTCAAATTCTTCACTTGCTCGCTTGAAAGTGGGGTTAAATCCAGCTTGCCTTGTTGGTACATCTGGTAGCCGGTGTTGTTAGACTTCACTACTTGGTAGTTAATCTTGTCTAACTTAACCACCTTTTTATCCCAATAATCATTATTTTTAACAAAGGACCAAGTATCATTGGTACCGTTCCAGCCCTTAATCTTGAATGGACCTGAGTAAACCTGGTATTGTGCCTTAGTCGCATATTTCTTGCCGTACTTGTTAACGACCTTTTCGTTTTGTGGTCCAAACAATGGATAAGCCATCAGAACCTTGAAGTAAGCGATCGGTCTGTTCAGCTTAACGATTACAGTTTGCTTATTTGGTGCAGAAATACCAACTGCACTTGGCTTCATCTTGCCTTTTGCAACCGCATCCGCATTCTTTACGCCGCTAAAAAGATATGAATATGGTGAAGCGGTCTTAGGATTCAAGCTTCTGCGCCATGAGTAAACAAAATCTTGCGCGGTAATTGGATCACCGTTTGACCACTTGGCATCCCTCAACTTAAAAGTCCAAGTTTTGCCATCTTTTGATACACTACCGCTCTTAGCAAGACCCGCAGTAGGCTTACCCTTTTTGCCCAAACGATAAAAGCTTTCAAAGACATTGCCCGTTTGACCAAAACCGGTAGACTTGCTGATGTCAATGGTGTCCAGTGGTGCTGTAGTGCTTAAATTCAATGTGTTCTTTTCTGCTGTCGAAGCATTGTTATTGCCACAAGCAGCAAGAAGCAATCCTACTGAAACTGTGACAATACCTGCTAAAACTACCTTTAATTTCGACATGATTTTTCCTTTCTTTTGCAACAAAAAATGGGATGTACTCCAACGCGGAATACATCCCAAAAAGAACCACAACTTGATAACTAGTTATTCAGTAATAGTCTTTGATGATCACACATTAGAGCACGACAAATAGATGTTGTTAATACAACAACATTGGCAGTTTTGACATTGCATTTGACGTGCTAATAACATGTGATTCATCTCCTTCTTACTTTTGATAAGCCTATCATAACTTGAGAGTTTACAGCTGTCAACATTTTATTTTGCAAAATCCTTTTTTCAGGTATAATTATTAACGAAAAAAGGAGGAGAAAAAATGAATGTAATTGGTACTGTATTAACGTTTATCGTAGGGATTGAACATATCGGAATTTGTTTTCTAGAAATTTTTGGTAAACCAGAAATGCAAGCTAAAGCTTTCGACATGGACCTTGATTTTGTAAAGCAGCCTGCTGCCAGAATTTCTATGGCAAATCAAGGCATCTACAACGGGATGCTCGGCCTATTATTGATATTGGTCTACTTCGTTTTTAAGGCTTCAATTGCTTTCACTGTTTGGCAATTATTGCTTACTTTGATCGTCGTAGTCGCAATTTTTGGTGGTTTTACCGCAACTAAAAAGATCTTCTTGGTGCAAATGTTACCAGCTCTACTTGCCTTGATTTTCGTAACATTACAGAAATAAGACAAATTCAATAATAATTTATTAACAATATGTCACTATCTAAAATATAGTTTATAATTAAGTATAAACTAAAACACAACTATATTTTTACAGGTAGGTGACTAATGAAAAAAAGTCTTTTTGGCCATATTAAATATTGGCATTGGTATAGGCTTAGGTATCTTTATTGCAAAGTAATTACATGACGCAACTTGAGCCAAAAATCAAACAACGTAACTGTTAGCGTAGGTGACTTTTTAAACAAGACACAAAAGGTCAGCTATTCTAGCGATAAATTGCCTGCAATCCAAACCAGTCAAGCCGCCGCCATCCGTAAATTCAAATCACTTTATTCTAGTGCCGAAATTAAATCCATTTCCTTAGTGCCAGACAACGGCACCTATGTCTACAACATTATCGGCTACGATAACTACAAGGACTGCATGATTCAAGTCGACGCTACCAATAATCAAATCATCGGGCAATCAACCCAGGTACTCGACTACAACTATGATAAAGAATCTTCACTGAACTTAAAGAAAACTATTTCTCGTAAAGAAGCTACTTCCATTGCCTTGCGCGAAGTTCCTGGTGCTACGCCATTATCATGGGAACTAAAAGACGACAATGATCAAGCTATTTGGAAGATCAATCTGGTCGAAAACAGTCAAAAACGTGTCGTAAAATTAATGCCGTCACTAAACATGTAATGCTTATTTTTTCGCAATTTTTAATTATCTTGCTTGGCTGTTGGCACGTGACTTGTAATCACCGTTTTCAGTACCGATCACAAGCTTTTCGCCTTCGTTGATGAAGTCAGGAACTTGAACAACCAAACCAGTTTCCATAGTAGCTGGCTTACCACCACCTGCAACAGTGGCACCCTTGATACCTGGTTGAGTTTCTTTAACAGTCAATTCAACAGTTGCTGGTAATTCAATACCGATTATCTTGTTGTCATCAGTGAAGTCCATGTCAACGACAGTGTTAGGAATCAAGAACTTAACGTCGTCGCCTAATTGATCAGCTGAAACTTCGTATTGGTCGTAAGTTTCAGTATCCATAAAGGTGTAAGTGTCGCCTTCGCTGTACAAGTATTGTGCGTTCTTCTTAGTTACTTCAACTAAGTCTACCTTTTCAGTTGGACGCATAGTCTTATGAACAACGGCACCACTCTTAACATCACGCAAGTCCATTTGCATAACGGTGTTACCCTTACCTGGCTTGTGGTGGTTAGCCTTCAAAACCTTGATCAACTTGCCGTCTTGACTAAAAATCATACCTTTTTTCAAATTAATTGCTTGTACCATTTGCTTTTTACTCCCTTAATTTTCTTCAATTCTCTTTTTTAATTTTTCGCGTTTTCTCTTTTTAACACGCTGGGGCAAAGCAAATTTTTTAATTAATAATAAATAATCGTATTCATAATTTACAGTTATACCAAATTAAATATTGTCTTAGGTAAATTCGATTCGATTAAATGTCCATTTGTTTTATGCAAAATCAAACTAGCTCGTTCCTTTGTTGGTGCAATATATTCACGCAGGTTGACCAAGTTGACCATTTGCCAGGTCTCTTCAGCTAGCTTTTAAAAGCATCATCTAGCGGACCGTTAGCCATTTCATAGTAGAAATTATTTGGCTTATCTTTGTTTAGTTTCAAGACCTTCTTGAAGCGTTGCATGTACCATTTTTCAATCAAATCTTCGTCAGCGTCGATGTAAATAGAGAAATCGAAGAAGTCGCTCGTTACGACTTGGCCGCTTTCCGGCAGCTGCAAAGTGTTGATGCCTTCGATAATCAAAACATCAGGATTCTTCACATGACCATATTTTCCAGGGACAATGTCGCTCAATTCCTGTGAATACAGTGGATACACGATGTCTTTTTTCCCGCTTAACACGTCGCTCAAGAAATCGCTGAGCATCGTCATGTTGTAACTCTCAGGGAATCCCTTGCGTGGCATGAGGTCACGACGTTGCAATTCCTCATTGGGATATAGAAAGCCATCAGTGGTCATCAAATGCACTTTTAAGTCCGGGTACATTCTTTTAAGAAGTAACTGCAATAAACGAGCCGTCGTCGATTTTCCTACCGCAACGGAGCCAGAAATACCGATAATAAATGGAGCCGGCTTAAAATCCTTATGTAAAAATTCAATCTGAGCCTTTTGTTCATTCTTTTTTTGTTGATAAACTAAGTGTAAGTAGCTAATCAAACTAGTGTAAATTTCGTGGACGTCGGTTAAATCAACTACATCGCCTAAAGACTTAATGTTAGCTAGTTCTTCTTTAGTGATGTTTACTTTATTTTTGGGCGCAAGTTTTGCCCATTCATTTCTTTCAAAGCTTGTATAATTCTTCATATCCTGTTCCTCTAACTTATTTATTATAACGGAAAGGCTGAAACTATGAAAAAAATAATTTTATTTGGCGATTCAATTTTCAACGGTTATCGTGACGGCTGTGACACCAATCTTGTAACTAATTTGTTTAAAAAAACAGCTGAAAAATTATGCACAGGTGGAAAACATCTCTAAAAGTGGTGCAAACTACCATCGAAGGCGTTGATTATTTAGTGCAGATTCCTGCAGAAAAAGATTTAACTGTTGTTGAATACGGTAATAACGACGCCGCAACGGCATGGGGCATTAGTCCTGAAAACTATGAAAGAAATCTAGATCAAATCCTTGATGCTGTAGGTAAAAGCGTCGTTGTGGGACTTTGTTATCCCGATCCCACAAATAGCGAAATCAATCAATTTTATGGTGATGAGCGCCTCGATTTGTTTAACTCGATCGCCAAAAAAGGTTGCTTTTGAGCACAAATCACCATTTGTGGATATTCTTCCGGCCATGAGAAAGCTCAAACACATATCGACATATTACCAAGCAGATGGCCAGCATTTAACTGATAAAGGTAACGGATTTCTGGTTAACCAGATTGTGCCCACAATTAAAAAAGAACTCGATTAGTTCAAGTCCTTTTTTCATCATGATGTGCTGAATGCCAGCTTCTTCAAATGGCTCGCCGATTTCTTGATAGCCTAATTTGGCATAAAACGGTTCAACCCGCATTTGGGCATGGCAGTATAACGCCGCTACGCCCTTTTCGCGTAAGTATTCTTGTACCGCTTCAACCATCTTGCTGCCGAGGTGCATCCCTCTAGCCGCCTTTGACACCGCAACGCGGCCCAACATCCACTTGCCATCTTCTTCAAAAATCCGGCAAGTAGCCAGCGCATTCGTTTGATCATCGTTCAAACGGTACGCTTGAATTGCGATCAAATCTTGGTCATCAAGTTCAGGCAAAGTAATCTTTTGCTCGGTCACAAACGTTTCTTCACGCAATCTTTCCGTGCAAAACAGCTCACGGCCGCTCATTTCATCAATCTTTTTCAGGGTAAAATCATTTATCTGCTTCATTGCTATCTACCTAAATAATTGCTTTCCTTGCCAAACCACTTTTTATTCAACTTAGCTAGTGTACCATTTTTTTGCAAGCGAACTAAGCCGGCATTGACCTTTTTACGCAAAGTCTTGTCACCCTTACGCATTCCGACCGCAAACAAATCCTTTGGCACATTATCATTTTGAATCACCTTGTAGTCCTTGCTCTTAGTCATGTGGGCAATGTAGTAGTTGGCATAAACTTCATCTAATAAAATACCCTGAATCCGACCGGCATTCAAATCTAAGAACGAATTAGAGATCGTGTCATAGAGCACGGTCTTTTTTGCGTGCAAAACATTTTGCTTAGTTTCATACCACTGCTCGGCAGTTGAACCGGTTTGCATCCCTAATTCATACTTTTTCATCTGCTTAAACGAATTAATGCCGCTGTCCTTCTTAACGACCAGTACCTGTCTGTTGCGCAAATATGGTCGACTAAAGGCCACTTTTTTCTTACGTTCAGGCGTAATACTGTAGCCGTTCCATAACAAGTCGATTGTGCCGTTACGCAATTCTGTGACGTTCATCGACCAGTCGATCGTTTGAAAACTAACGTGGATGCCATATTGTTTAAACACAGCCTTAGCTAAAACAATGTCATAACCAGTTAGCTGCCCATTCTTTTTCTCAAAACCCATGGGCACGAAACTGTCATCAAGACCCACCACAACCTGATTTTTCTGTGCGATCTTACTCCAAGTGTCTTGCGTATTTGCGCGTTCCTGCACGCTTTCACAACCAGTTAGCACTAGCATTAAAGTAGCTAATAAAACGAAAATCCATCTTTTCTTCATAGGCTACGCCTCACTTAATGGCTGGACCTTAAGCATCTGATCGGCCACGTTCTTAGCGAAGGTTAAATCGTGCGTGATGATCAATTGCGTTAAGCCTGACTTCTTCAAATCCAAGATCATCTTTTCCACTTCTTTACGCAAATTAGGATCAAGGGCGGAAGTTGGTTCGTCGTAGCACAAAATTCTTGGATTCATGGCCAAAGCTCTAGCAATTGCCACCCGCTGCTTTTGCCCACCTGATAATTGGTACGGGTACTGTTTTTCTCGACCATTCATCTGCAATTTGTCCAGCAGCTTTTGGGCGTTTTGTTCCGCTTCAGCCTTGGATTCCTTAAGCACCATCGTTGGTGCTAGCGTAATGTTTTGCAGTACGTTTAAATTAGGGAAAAGGTTGAAATCCTGAAAAACGACGCCGACATTGCCGGGATCATATGGCTTGCCATCGATTAAAATTTCGCCGCTATCCTTAGTTTCAAGGCCCGCGATAATTCTAAGCAAAGTGGTTTTACCGGCGCCAGATGGACCCACGATCGTCATAATCTCGCCATCCTTTTAAAGTGAAAGAAATATCCTTCAAAATCGGACGGTTGTTAAATTCCTTGTATAAGTTCTTTACTTCTAACATTTGTTTTCACCAGACCCTACTTGTAATAAGAAAAGTGCTTTTCAAGCCGCTTAAGAATAAAGGTGCAAGTACTGATCAAGAGCAAGTAGATGACGCCGACTAGTACTAGTGGCACTAAGGTTACATCCCTTGCCATCGCAACGTTACCTGCTCTAAGCAAGTCGCCCAAACCAATTACGTAAACCAATGATGAATCCTTAACCAAATTGATGACTTCGTTACCGATTGATGGCAACACGATTTTGATCACCTGGGGAATAACGATCTTGGTCATTGTCTGCCAGCGATTCAAGTGCAAAACTTGTGCCGCCTCAAATTGACCTTGACAATCGATTGAAAACCGCCCCGGAAAATTTCAGCAAAATAAGCAGCATAGTTTAAGACGAAGGCAAATAAGGCAGCTTTGGTAACGTGGAAAGACAATATGAATGATTGGCAAACCATAAAAGACAAAAATTAATTGTAAAAGCAGCGGCGTCCCTCTCATGATCCAGACATAAAAGTTAACGATCCACTTCAGCGGCTTGATCTTGCTCATTTCTCCCAATGAAACTAAAATTCCCAGCGGCGTAGCCAAAAATTTAAAGTCCAAAAGAAGATGCTTAACGTCATTCCCGCTCCACTAAATTAAAGCTGGCAATATTTCTGTAATGTATTTCAGCGACATACTCTCACCCATTTTTCCTAATAAAAAAAGGTCCTCTTAGGACTAGCCTAAGAGGACGACTGTATCGTGGTTCCACCTCATGTTTGCACTTGCTCACGCAAAATGCCTCACTAGGTTGATGATCGAAAAGAAAAGCCCCCATAGCCTAATTGGCTACGAGGGCGAATGAAATCGCGGTTCCACCTCATGTTCACAAACTGCTCACGCAGTCTGCCTCAATAAGTTCGATAATCAACCTTTAGTTGTAACGGGCTAACCCCGGGTTCTCCTACTTGTTTCAGAAAATCAACTCGCAGATGTGACTTCATACCAGCGTATGTTTCATTTCCACCATCAGAAACTCTCTATTACTGCGATAGGTACTACTGCTTCTGTTCTAAGTTGTTTTTAATATTGATTAAGATAATAAACGACAAAAATTGATTTGTCAATTATTTTTCTTCGTAGGTACTCTTGTCTGCATCGAGTAATGGGCTCTTTTCACCGGTGTAAATAATGTCCAGCTTGTACATAGCACGTGAAGTAATTGTGTAAACCAATTGCGTTTCATCGACGCGGTGGTAGTTTTCTTTTGAAGCGCCCCACATGATGACAGCGTCGAATTCTAGCCCCTTAGCCAAGTATGATGGAATAATCAAAGTCCCATCAACCAAACGCTGGTTAGCGGTCGCAATTAAAGTAGCCTTTTCACCGCGGTCAGCTAACATCTTGTGAACAAATTCAGCACTAGCTAAATCCTTGGTGATGACTGCAGTTGTCATCTTATGCTTTTCATTATCACGCAAAACATTGCTCAAAACGGCGACGGCTTCTTCGTCAGTCTTTCTGCCCCAGATAACTGGCTTAGGTCCCTTTCTGTTAAAGGCTTCGATCTTCTCACCTTGACGCAAAATTTGCTTGGTGAAGTTGGTCAATTCCTTAGTTGAACGGTATGACTTAGTAAGCTGCACTACGTCGGTCTTTTCTGGATCAAACAAACCAGAAATCTGCTTAAGCAAGCTGCGGCTTTCGTCCTTGGTAAAAATAGCCTGGTTTAAGTCACCCAACATGGTGAACTTAGCCCGTGGGAAGTTGTACTTCAGGTAAGCCAATTGGAATGGCGTGTAGTCTTGAATTTCATCGATAAAGGCATAACGCATCTCGTAGTCGGTTCTGCGGCCAGTAACTAAGTCGTAGAGGTACAAGTATGCGGAAACGTCGCTCATCGCAATATCATGACTCTTGAAGTTGTTCTTTACCTCTTCAACGTGCTTCATCCATTCGTCTTCGTCGATGTCCCACTTGCTTAAATCAACCATCTTAGGCACGGCACGCAAAAAGCTCAGGTATTGTGCACGCATGTTAAAGAAGTGGTTGTGCAAAATACGCTTGTGTACGCCCTTTAAAGCGGCTAAAACAATCTTTCTACCCAAGAAGGCCTCTTCTTTGGCTTCAGATTCGAATTCTTGGTCAGGACGATCGTACAAGTCGTTCAATTCTTGTTGGCTCATCCCTTCAATGGTGTGAGCTACCCAAGCCTTCTTAGTTTCAGGCGTAATCTTGCGGTTAAGTATCTTGATCAATTCTTCACGCGTAGCATCGATACGGTTAGCCAAATTATAATTTTCATTGAATGAGTAGTAGATTTCTTTGATCTTGTCTTTATCAAAGTATGGCTTCTTCTTGTCGCGGAAGTAGATGTTTTTAAAGATCACGCCGCGCTTATTAAGGCGTTTTGCATAACGGGTAAGCAAGTTAAAGAAGTTAACTGAATCCTTGAATCTGCTGATGTTGGTATCGGCAGTTTGATCTTCGAATTGCTTGAACAAGTTCTCAACGTTCATCCCTGGCAAACGACGAGCCACAAATTGCCAGTAGGTCATTTGAACCATGTTTTGTTCACCCATTTCAGGCAAAACGTTCTTGATGTAGTCGTTAAACAATTGGTTTGGACTAAACATGATGACGTCGCTTGAAGTCAGGTTGCCACGGTAACGGTACAAAAGAAAGGCAATTCTTTGCAAAATAGCACTAGTCTTACCAGAACCAGCTGCACCTTGAACAAACAACAAGTCAGCACTCGTATTTCTAATGATCTTATTTTGTTCACGTTGAATCGTCGTTACAATCGACTTCATCTGCGTACTGGATTTTTCAGATAAAACAGACAAAAGCATTTGGTCGCCGATTGATTCGTTGGTGTCAAACATGTTGATGATCTTGCCGTCTTCAATCATGAATTGACGTTTCTTGGTCATATCAACGGTGATTTCGCCTTCTGGCGAATTATAAGTAACCTTGCCTAGTTTTCCATCATAATAAATTGAAGAAATAGGTGCACGCCAATCGTAAATCAAGAAATGATCATCTTTATCTGCAAAGGAACCTAAGCCAATATAGATGGTTTCAGGCTTTTCTTCGCCGTTTTCCTTGAAATCTACACGTGCAAAGTATGGCCGCTTCTCAAGGCGTTCTACCGTGTCGAGCTGCTTAGCTGAATGTTGCCAGGCATGTTCACGTTCACTTAATAATTGTTGCTGTTGGTGAATTGACAAGGCAGTTTCCATTGAAGTGGAATAGCCATCGTAGTCCAATTTCACATCGTCAAAAAAGTGTGAATTAAGCTCTCTTGCTTCGCCTTCAGCTGATTTGATAGATTTCTTTAAGGACTTTTCGCGTTCCTTGATTTGTTCCATTATGTTATCAAGGTGCTTTTGTTCAAGTTCTTTTTCATTATTTTCAGTTTTGGCTGTAGCCATTTAATCACCTTTTCCATAAAAATTTGCTATCTATTTTACCATAAATAGCGCTTTCATGATAAGTTTTCATACTCGTAACCAAAATATAAGTAAAAATCGGTGAAAATTTAAGTTCTAAAGATTATAATTTCAGCATTGGAGTTGAAAATAAAGTATGAGAACATTTTTTAGATTTATTCGAAATATTTTCTTGCTTGCTCTTCTCGCCTTTGGTGTTTGGACTTATAAAAATAATCCTGACTTCCAAATAGCAACCAATGATTCCTTAGTGACACTCAGCTATCGCATCAACCAGTTGCTCACGATGGGAACGGCAACAGCGCCCAAAAATGGCATTAATTCAAATACAAAAACTAATACTGATAAAACTGAAAATGATAATTCTTCTGAGACTCGTGTTTGGTCAAAGCCTGAAGCCAATGTCTATGTTGATATTAAAAACAACCTCCAGTTGCGTTCGGCCGCAATCAATGCGATGAACGCCTGGAACAGAACGGGTGCTTTCACTTTCTACCAAACTGATGATAAAAGTCGCGCCCAGATCGTGATCAGCACGGTTGACGACAGCGATACCAATGCAGCCGGTGAAACGGCAACGACTTATAACCCATCAACGGGTCATTTGTTAAAAGCCGACGTACACTTGAACCGCTACTACTTGCAAAACGAGTGGTACGGCTACAGCAACAAACGCATCGTCAACACGGCTGAACACGAATTGGGCCACGCAATTGGTTTAAACCACACCAATTCCGTGTCAGTCATGTATCCTAAAAGGTTCGATCTACACGATTCAACCACAAGATATTCAGAACGTCAGAAAAAATTTATCATGAAAAATAATTAGCTTTATCTGCTCACCTTTTTTAAATAAAATAAACAGGTGAGTTTTTTATTTTTATAAGGAGACAGAAATGAAAGAGAATTTACGTCGTTCGACATGGTCAAACTTATATTAACCGTTACAACAAGATGCAATGGTTGGTGCGATACTCCATTAACTGAACCAGGCATTGAAGGTGCTGAAAAGGCCGGTGAAGCTTTAAAGGACGTCCCATTCGATATTGCTTTGTCTAGTGACTTAAAGAGAGCTAGCGATACCTGTGAAATCATCATGAAGCACAACGTCAACAAGGATGAATTGCAACACCTTGCTAGCCCATTCTTTAGAGAACAATTCTATGGCTACTTCGAAGGCCTCGATTCTGAAATGGCCTGGCGCATGATCGGTGGCAGCCACGGCTACGCAACTAGACAAGAACTATTTGCCCACGAAAGTATCGATACGATCAAGGACTGGATTAAGGATGCCGACCCATACCACGATGCAGAAAACGCTGAAGAATATTGGGCACGTCTTGATAAAGGTTTTAAGTTGATCAGCCAACTTGATGGTGCCCGAAAAAGCATTTTGCTTGTAACACACGGCTTTACTATTAGAAGTTTGTGGTACCGCTACGGTGATAACATCCCTCTTGTACCGGGTCCTAGAAACGCTTCAATCACCATTATGACAATGAGTGCCAAGGGCGAGATTAAGATCCCTAGCTGGAACAAGATGCATTTATAGCCAAAAAGGAAAGCAGATTTCCAATTGGAAAACCTGCTTTTTTTAATTTTTCACTATTTTTTGCAAAACAAGGTTTTCATACAGTTTAACTGTAACGGCATAGTAGATGAAGTAGAGAACAATGAAGATTGAGAATGGTACCCAGAAGCCCATGTATGGATGTGGCAAAAGTGCTGTAAATAATCTGAGTCCAAACAAGACGTCGATCACACCGAGGATCCCAGGAAGAAGGAATAACACGCCAATTTCGTGTCTAATGGATTGCTTGAGCACCTTTCTTCTAGTACCAATCTTATAAAGCATTTCGTAGCGCATCTTGTCGCTGGCGGCGCCGCTCAAAACTTTGAACATCAATGTGGATGCGAGCATGGTGAGGAATGCGATTCCCAGGAAGAACCCCATGAATTCGAAACCACTGGTAAAACCCAAAATCATTTGGTATGAGAATGGTTTGGTTCGTGACAAAGCTTGAGCCATGGCTGGATTAGATGCCAGTTGCACCTTCTCCAATTTCATCAAAGTTAGGTAATCCTTAACAAAGTCCTTTACTGTAATTAAAGTAATAAACTTCTTTTGTCCTTGGATATTCTTTAACTGATTGGATGAAACTAATTTGACTGTCTTACCTAAAGTATTAGTTTGAATTCTCAAAACATTGCCAGCGTAACTGTCTTTCATAGTGAGTTCGCTAGTTTTAAGCGTAACTGGTTTATAAATCGGGAAGTTATTACCGTTTTGTTTAAACTTAACGTCTCTTAATGGTGTCTTTTCAAATTCACTTTTATCGAAGTAAACGTCTTTTTTAGTTTCAACATAGTGATATGTCGATCTGGTTTTGATGTCTAATTTATCCACATTCTTTTTGAACAGCCGGACTGTTTTCAATGATTGTTGCGTCATAGTATGTGCTTTTTACAGCTTGGTCATTCAAAGAGTTGAAGTTAAGACCAACAGTAATGGCACCAAGTGCTAATGCGAAAAGTAGTGAGATAATCTGAAAGAATGCGGGTGTAATCGCGAATTCTGAATTTTAATTGACCTAGAGTGAAGATACGAATACCGCGGTAAGCGAAGTTCTTTCTTTTAAGTAGGAAATTAATAATGAGAGTGAAAAGAGAGTCGAAAGTGAAGTAGGTACCAGCAACAATAGTGATTAAAGCAGCTGGAATGATGAAGAAAATTGCGCTAGCTGGCATCCTCATGATGTAGTAACCAGCTGCTAAAAGTACAATACCTAAAAATTGCCTCAAAAAACTCTTAAAACCATTTTTTACGGCTAAGTTTAAATTGGCTTTTGACTTTCGTGAAGCAAGTCAATGACTTTACTTCTAACGAGTTTATGCGCGTTTTCTTAAAGCAGTAAGGAAGAAAATTGCAACAAAGAAGATCAAGGTCCAAATAATCGCACTAGGCAAAATTACTTGGAAGTGTGTAATTTTAAGACCAAGGTTAGCAATTAATAATTTAGAAATAAGTGCGGTTAAGCCAAACCCAATAAAAATACCAAGTACGGCTGCAATAATTCCTGTAAGCAAAGTTTCACAGAAAATCAATAAACCGATCCTGGAACTCTTTGCCCCCAGCATCATAAACATGCCGTAGTCGTGCTGACGCATGCTCAGCAAAAACGAATTGGCGTAAACCAGATAAACAAATGTGATAATTGCGAGCAGGACAATACCAAAGCCGAAAATAAAGCTTAAGTAATTTCCCGGTGCGTTAACGTCGTGACTCATAAAACCGGGATTAATGGCCAAAGACAAGAACATGTAGAAAATCATGCTGGCTACAACTAGCCCTGAAAACAGCACCGTGTAGTCTTTTAACCGGCTTTTAATCCCAGTTAAGGATAGCTTCCAAATCATGCTTCTCACCTCCTATTCTTCGGTTCCTAAGTGAGCAATTAATTCATGGTAGAAATCAGTTCTGCTCTTGTTCCCCTTTACCATTTGCTCACCGATCTTACCGTCTTTGATAAATAAATGCGGTTGGCAAAGCTGGCGGAAATGGATCGTGGGTAACCATCAAAGTAGTTACGCCATCGTTTTTGTTTAAGTTTTCCATTGTATTTAAAAGTTCACGGGCACTCTTAGAGTCCAGCGCACCGGTTGGTTCATCGGCTAACAGCATGGCTGGTTCGTGAACAAGTGCGCGAGCTGAAGCAACACGCTGCTTTTGACCACCAGAAATTTCAGCTGGATATTTGTCCAAAATTTCTTTAATCCCCAACTTAGCTGCAATTTTATCCACAAGTGGATTAATGCGATTAGTTGAAATACCGCGCAAGCTGAGTGGCAACGCAATATTTTCACGGTTGGTCAAATTTTCCAATAAGTTGAAGTCTTGGAAGATAAATCCAATTTCCTTACTACGGAAGTCAGCCATTTGGTTGGCATTTAAATTGCTGATGTCTTTACCGTTGATAAAAACTTGGCCGGTAGTTGGCTTATCAAGCGTTGAAAGAATGTTTAACAAGGTAGTCTTACCAGAGCCTGAAGCACCCATGATTGCGACGAATTCGCCTGAAGTGACCTTGAAGTTGATGCCTTTCAAAGCTTGGTATTGTTTTTCGCTTTTTTTCCCGTAAGTCTTGGTAATATTGTCCACCACAAGAATTTCATTCATTTTAAAAACCTCATTTCTCTGCTTTTTGTTTTACTGTATTATTTAATTAATACAGTAATATGATATTACAATTTTGTCAATCTGTTTTTGGCACAAAAAAAGCTTTCCCACTTTTTAACAAGTGGAAAAGCCTATAACATCAAGCTTTAATTGCTAGTTTTTGTTTTGATTAATCTGCACTTTCCTAAAGTTTGAATCTCTTGTTGACCATCGACTTGATGGAAAACAGCGTTTTGGTATGACAACTTCTCTTCTTTTTGCTCTTGTCCTTAAACTTTCTGATAAAGGTTACTTCATAGTTCACATTGCTGTAATTGCGTTCGCCTGGCAAGACTGAGATTACCTTCACCTTCACGCTGTACTTCTTAAGATTCTTTTTCTTCTTCCAAGCCTTAACTTGCTTAGCAATCTTCTTGTAGTCGGCATTATCTTCACCATTTTCAAAGGCTTCGGCGTCTGGCTCCTTGAAGTTGTTGTAGAGCATTCTAGCGGCATCCCCCGCCTGAATCAAACCAGGCCAGATCGGATTGACAATGTAGTCGCCTTCCTCATCTTGGTAGACGTCCTTTTCGCTGTTGCCTTGGTAAGTATCGGCGGTATTGTCGTAGTCGGTCACATCATCTTCACTATCGCTAAATTCTGAGCTGATTGATTGTGACAAGTCTCTAACCGTTTCGGACTTGATCTTCTTGCCGTTAACGGTGCTTTGGATGTAGATTTCCATGCGCTTAGCAATTGGATAGTCTTTAAAAGTATAATTACCGTACTTGTTGAGCTTACCTACCTTACGGTCGCTGACGTAGATGACGCCGTTAGGCACGCTGCGGATTTGGAACGTAGCCGTCTTGATATTCATATCGACGGTCTTGTTGGACCAAATATTGACGATTGAATCGGCATCAAGCTTGCGGCCGTTAACCGTTGATTTAACTGAAACGTGGTAGCGTCCTGGGAAAACCATGCCTAAATCTTGGTAGTAGTTCTGGTTGCCACCTTCCATTTGACCATAATTTTTGTGGTTAATCATCAAAGTTGAACCAGCGTGGTTGGTCTTAATCTGCGGACGATAGACTTGCACACGCAGCGTGTATTTTGGAAAGAACAGGAAGTATCTGCCGGATTCTACCAACTGAATTTCGCCGCTATCACGGTTGTGACGCAAGTTATAAGCTAAACGGTTAGCAGCTTGCTTGTGCTCTTTAAAATAGCTTTGGAGCGGTTTTAAACTGCTATCGGTAACGTTCATATCCGGCGTTGAAGCTGTTACGTATTTTGCCATTCCAGTTTTTGGATTGCGTAAATTCGTCACAATACGGTTAATTTGCCGATCTTTTGTATAATAAAAATTACCAGCGGCAACGAGAATACCGATTAAGACAATAATGATCCCGTTGCCCAAAGTTTTTTATTTTTTTCATGTTTACACCCTATTTGAAAATGCCTTTTTTACTAGGGTACCAAGTTGAGCTAAAATAGCAAATATCTTTTTTGAATTAATCAAAGGGAAACATAATGGAAATTAATTTTGATTTTTTAAAAGACAGCAAGTACTTCAATGAACAATATCCTGCTGCAGGAAAAAATTTATAAGTTATATACGATCGATGACTATCGCGATGTTATCAGTAATGCACGCCTGCTGCTTGAAACGATCGTGAAGAAGATTTTAAGCTAGAAAATTTAAACCAGTATTATCCGATCCGCGATGGCGAATACCGCAATTTGCGAAACGATACACATTACTTACGCTCAGAGGTTAATTATCCACTTAGCATCATGGATTTATTCGACGAAGTCCGCCGTATGGGTAACGCCGCCATTCATGATAGCAAGTTAGAACCTGATAAAAAGCAGGCCTGGCACTGCATTTGCGACCTGCATGATATTTTGGTCTTCTTGATCAACAGCTATGAAAGTAGGGATCTTTACTACATCAGACCTGATATTGCTATGGAAGCTCAGACCGATGAAAAGCATTATTTCAATCGAAAATCAAAGAGCATAACCACCCAGCATATTCGCTTATCTGATCATAAAAGTACTAAGAAAAAGACTAATCATCATCAAAATAAGAATCTAAAAAAGGCTAAATATTATTCTTCTATTAAACAAGAAAATAAGGAGAATAATACTCAACCTACTAACATTGATGATTCTAATCAAAAACCAGAAAATATCTTCACTAAAATCAAACACTTTTTTGCAAAAAAATAGACGGTAGAAATACCGTCTTTTCTTTATGCCAATTGCATTTTATCAACTTCGATGTCGCCGCGACCAACTTGGATGGCTCTTCTTGCGACATCATCTAAATTAGCGCTAATTAAATTGTGGCCTAATTCCAAAACCATTGGCAAGTTAGCACCACTAACCACTCTTACGCTGTCCGGGTGAGCTTCTTCATATTCCTTAGCTACCAAGTGTGGCGTACCATTTCTTAAATCAGTCAAAATCAAAACTTGACCTGATTGATGTCTGTCCATCAATTCAGCAAAACGTCTGCGGAAGTCTCTGATGCCGCTGTCGTTAAGTTCAATTGTCATAATTTGGTCGTTTTTGCCTACCAGCATGTCATGTGCAGAAACAAGGCCTGAAGCAAGGCCCTCATGAGTTGCAATTAAAAGTTCCATAATTTTTACCTCTTTTTTGTATTAAATGTAAGCGATTTCTATACTTACATTTTAACACAGAAGCTCACGCAGTACCTGTTTCAGGCCGTTTTATAATTTTTTTCCAATTAAACTCTTAGTCAAGCTTTTCGATGTCTTCAAGCAAAGATTCTTGTTCTGGAGTCAAACGATTTTCCTTCTTGCGCAATTCCAAAACCTTGTGGCAAGTGTGTAAAATTGGCTTAGCCTTTTCTACAACATCTTTGCCGTTCATGTCTGGGGTTACATTGCTGAGCAAATCGTCCATATCCTTAGCAGTCACTGCAAAAACATCATTCTCACCACCGTGTTCAAGTGGCATGCGGTTAAGCATTTCTTCAATCATTTGCAAATTGTTTCTAACTTCTTCAAAATTATCCAATTCATTCACGTCCATTTCATGTTTTTCTTTATTATATAAAAAAACAGCCACTTGCGTGACTGAATTAATTTACTTTTTACTAATTATTGCGTTGGAAAAGTTTGATGCATTAGACTCGATTAGCTTGTTGGAATTATTGATAAAAAGGGAAACGCCAATACCTAATGCTGCCAGAATAATCCATATTTTTTCTAAAACTTTACTCTTCATCCGGGCACCGCTCCTTTTATCTCTATATTATACACGGAGCTTGCCATCGCGGGAATGAGTACGCTTACATTTAACCAAATTGTAACAATTTTTAAACTTACTTAAGAGTTACTTCGCCAGCGACATTAGTATTGAAAAAAATCATCGATTTCGTGGACATCCATGCCTTGGCCTAAAGCCCACATCAACTTAGTGATCGCACTCTCAGACGTCATATCGCAGGCGCTGATCGCACCTTCAAGCAAGGCTTCACGTCCTACTTCGTACTTGGTTAAATCGCTACGTTCATATAAACATTGGCTGCTGGCGATGACGGGGATGCCGCGACGGATTAACTTACCGATTGCGGCTACCATATTGCGGCGAATAAAGTTCATCCCGCCCAAACCATAGGCCTCAATAACGATCCCGCGACAGCCGCTATCTACCATCGCAAACAGTAAATTCGGATCAAAACCAGGGAACAATTTGACCAAAGAAACGTGTGAATTGATCTTGGTATTCAAAACCGGCTCGCCATCGTGCTTCTTTTGAAAATGGTCGTCAGTATTGAAGACCAAACCATCAGAAGAAACAGTGGCTACAGGTGGCACATTCACACTTTCGAAGGCATCAAAGTTGGTTGTCCGCACCTTCACTGAGCGACAACCCAACATTACCTTGTTGTGGAAGGCCAAATAAATATCAGGCGGACAAGTAGCGGCAGCCGCAAAGGCCAAACGCAAATTGTCGTGGGCGTCACTTAAGACGATGTTAATTGGCACCTGACTCCCCGTTAAAACGACCGGGATATTAATATTCTTCAACATAAAAGACAGCATTGAAGCGGTATATGCCATCGTATCCGTACCGTGTGAAACGACGATGCCATCATAATCATTGCGGTATTTATAGATATTTTGTGCGATAAACTTCCATTCTTCCGGCTGAATGTTGGATGAATCCAGCTGCAAGATATCCTCGACGTGAATGTCATAAGGCAATTTACCCAGCATCTTGATTAACTCTTCGCCAGTTTCCTTAGGTACCAAACCAGCGTTAGATGCTACAGAAGCAATCGTGCCCCCTGTTGATAGCAATAATAATTTCTTCATAATCCATATCCTCTATTTTTTACAAACCGCAATGCTTGCCGTACTCATTCATCAACAAATCGATCAAAACATAGGCTGAGCTGAACGTGACCGCATTCTGATTGCTAAACTGAAATGGCGTCGTTTTAAAGAAAAAGCTATAATTACTCAGTGAGGCAATCTTTCCTGGCTGCCAACTAGTCAAAGAAACCAGCTTCAATTGGTTATTGACCGCATCGATTTTCTTTAGCTCTTCCAGAATCGTCTTGTTAAAGCCGCCAAACGAAATCACAAACAGCATGTCGTTGGTTTTCACCGACCGCCCTAGCATCGAAACTTCGTCGCGCGCACTCGGCAGAATAATCGCTTTTTTACCAATCAAGAAAAAGGAATGGGCCAAATATTCCGCAATGATTTGCTGCTGCCAACCGGTTGAATAAATATAAATTGTTTCAGCGCGATCCAAATCATTGAACAAATCAGTCAGATTCAAACCCTTAAAATACTTAACGGTCTCTTCCAGAATCTTTTGCAAATTAGCGTCAAAATTCAAACCTTGCGCATACTTTTCGCGCTGCGCCTTTTTAGCCGTTAATTCAGACAATTCAAACTTCAACTCGCTAAAACCACTCAACCCCAGCTTTTTACTTAAACGAAAAAATAGCGGACTTAGAAACATACAGCTTCTGTGCAAGTTCCATCAGACTCAACTTGCTGGCAGCTTCAGGATATTGCAACAAATAGCTCACAATCGCCTTATCAGTCTCGTTAAAACCTTCTTTGTTCTTCATGACTGCTGCTTCTAAATCCATCTTTTTTCCTTTCTTTCCTATATTTTGTCTTTACCAAAAGAATATCATGTTAGACGCAAAAAGGATAGCCGCCACATAGACGGTTATCCTTTCATTTTTTGTTTTAAAGGTGTGCAGTTTAACTGGATTATTTCAATTCTGGCCAGTATGGAGCGTTAACTGGAATCATGTCATCTAAGATCTTCTTAGCAACTGAAGCGTCTGGTACAGTTTTGTTCAAAGCGAAGGCTTGAAGCATCTTTTGGTAAGAATGTTCAACGTAGGCATCAACAACCAACTTTTCACAAGTTTGTTGTTCCATCATCAAACCTCTTTGGAAGCGGCCGGCCTTACCAGTTGCCATAGGTTGAATACCATCAGCACCGAATAATGCAGGAACTTCAACGATTGAATCTGGATCCATGTTAGAAATGGCACCATTATTAGGGCAGTTAGCCAAGAACTTTTCGTGAGTGTTAAAAGCAATAGCGTGAATAATATCAACGATATATTCTGAGTGCAAACCTGAGATGTCCCAAATGTTGTCCTTAGCGGTACCAGCCTTAACGATACGTTCACATTCACCGAAGACAATCTTTTGACGGTGTTCACGAATTTCATCGGTACGAGTGTGCTTTGGATCAGCGTTTGCTACTTCATATTGTGGGAAGTAGTAGTATTGCATATAATTGTTTGGCAAGGTTTCTGGATCCATCTTGTAGTCGTCGGCGACCTTCTTGAATGTTGCTTCCCATGAAGCTTCAGTATTCTTGTCGTATTCACCGCCTACCCAATAGCCATGGTCCTTAACGTATTCCTTAAGTCTAGGCATCAAGTCTTCGCCGGTCTTCTTGTTTCTAACTTCTTTCCACCAGCCGAAGTGGTTCAAGCCGTAGTAGTTGAAGTCAATGTCATGCCAGCTGTTAAGACCGCAGATAGCTGCCATTCTGTCCATGTCATCAATAGGCATGTCACAGATGTTGATAACTTTTGCGTTTGGACGAAGACGACGGCAAGCTTCAGCAACGATCGCAATGGTGTTGGAGTAGTTGATCATCCAAGCATTTGGTGAGTATTCTTGCATCCAGTCAATGATTTGAATGATGGCAGGAATTGAACGAAGACCGTAAGCCATTCCTCCGGGTCCGGTAGTTTCTTGACCATTTACGCCGTATTTCAATGGGATCTTTTCATCCAAGCTTCTCATGTGGTATTTACCAACACGAATTGAACCCATTACGAAGTCAACGTCGGTGAAAGCTTCCTTTGGATCAGTGGTGTATGAGAACTTAATTTGTGGAGCTCTTTCCTTCATGATGATCTTAACAGCTTCACCAATCTTCTTTTGACGTTCTGCATCGTTATCGTAGAACTTCAATTGTCTCATTGGGAACTTGTCTTGACTCTTGATTAAGTCGAGGACAAATCCTGGTGTAAAAGTACTACCACCACCGGCAATAACTACTGAATATTTCTTACCGTTCATCTTATTTCTCTCCTTTGAATAAGTTTTTATTTCTTCTTTTGTTCCGTTTCATTTACCTTACGGTTATATTTATATCATCATTTTTTGAAAATGTATTCGTTTTCATTGCCTTTCAGACTTTGTTTCGTCGGCTTGGAACTCGTTTCGACCCATGAAATATTTTTTATACCATATACGGAATAGCTATCCTGTTACTTTAACTTAATAAAGTTCCTAATCCAAGGGTTCAAATGGTTTAGTCATCTGTTTGAACTCTTTTAATTTGCCCCACGATTTTCATACAGTCTGCTCCTTTTTGTATCTTCCATTAGATAAGATTAATGATTAACTATATAGCTACAAATCCCGGTATTAAAACATTCTTGAGTAAGAATGTTGTTAAATCAACGTTTTCAGCAATTACGCATGATTATTGTTCATTTACAGTAGTTATGTTTTTTATTTTACAAAATTTTTTTTGCATTACCTGTAAGCACATTAAGCGCGTGGATCATGCTTACATCAAGCTATAAACAAATTATTATGAAAAAAAGACTATTGCTATATTATTCCACTCCTGATATATTTTATAACCATGAAGTGAGTGAGAAAGTTAGAGATAGGTGTAATTTAATTAAGTACTATATAAAGGGGAATTATGTATGAATAGAAATATAGCAATTAGAATTTTAAAAGAGGAATTAGCTACTACATTATTAAAGACATATTCTGTAACGCAATTTTGTGATGCACTCGGTATCACGCGTAGCGTTTTCTACAGTAGATACTCAAGCATGCCGGACTTGTTTTCTGATGCGATTCAACATGAGATTCATCAGCACTTTTTAGATTACCACGACTACGACACCGAACAGATTATTTATGCTTATCTCAAGCAAATCGATCGCACTCGCCTATTCTACATTAATGTTTATCATTTGGCATCAAAAAATGCATCCCGTCACATCTGCCAAGACATCAGCAACGCCTTTTTCAAAGAAATGCAAACACACTTGTTTAACAGCGATTATTCAAATAACCACATCAAAGGCTTCACTTCTGTGCTGTTCTCGCACGTTACTGATTGGCTGGCTCATGGACATAAGAAGAATGCATTGGATATCTACAATGAAGTAAGATTTATGTTGCCATCAAATGCGTTAAAAAAAGGGATGCCTCTCGCATCCCTTTTGCCGTTAAATATGTTTGATCATGTGGTCGTAAGTACGATCGCCAATAGTCATTGACTTCTCTACTTCGTAACCTTTATGAACATAGAGCTTTTGTGCACGTGGATTTTCTTTATCCACATTTAAACTGATGATGTTATAGCCATGATCCTTGGCAATCTTTTCAGCTTCATCCATCAAGCTGCTGGCGATTCCTTCACCCCAGTGGTCGGGATGAACAGCTAAGGAATCGATGTACCACTCATGTGGCCAAGCTTCTTGATCATCAAAAATCACAGTTGAAATCGGCAAGCCAGTTTTAGCATAATTGTGACGCAAAACAACATCGATGATCTTTTGGTCCTTGTATGGATACATGTCGAGAATACCAACGACTCTGCCATCTCTTTCGTCTACCCAAACACGGCGGTAAGAATAACGATAGTCTTCAGAAATAAAGCCGAGCTTCATCAAACTATAGAATTGGTCTTCTGGCAATGATTCGATCGACTTCATCTGCATTTCGTCAAAAATCTGCTTAAGAATAGGATATACAAATGGAAAATCTGTTTTTCTTGCTTGTCTAATCATTTCTACCTCTAAAAATAATAATTACTATATTGTCTATATCTAATGTAACATGTTTTAACTCTTTTTGCCCTTTCTAGAATTAAAATGCTACAAAATTCGGCGATTTTATGATATATTAAGGGTAAATAAGGTAAGCGCTTACTTTATGATAAAAATTTCATAACCCCAGATTTGTAGAAATGAGGTGCTGTTGTGATATTGAATTTTGAAGAAGGCCATTATTCTTTCAATCGAAATATAAAAAATACCACATATCAAGACACCCATCAGGCCTGGAGCCTCTAGCATAGACAGGCGCTTGATCTGTGTTCTGGATATTAAAGGCGAGGATTGCAATGTTTGCAGTCCTCGCTTTTTTATTGCAAAAAAATCCATCACCCACCTCAGGTGACAGCTTAAGTTTTAATATAAAAGATTGTTATGGATTAATATCATATTATAATGTCTTGCCTAATTCCTTAATGTACTTGCGTAAGGCATCACGCGTTTCAGGATGCTTCAAACCATATTGAATGGAAGTTTCAAGATAGCCTTCCTTATTACCAACATCGAAACGTTGACCTTTAAAGACTTGAGCAAATACACGTTGTGTCTTATTCATTGTATCAATGGCGTCAGTTAATTGAACTTCACCACCACGACCTGGCTTTTGATATTCCAAAACATCAAAAATTTCAGGCGTTAATAAGTAACGACCGATTATTGCAAGATCACTTGGAGCTTTATCAACATCTGGTTTTTCCACAAAACTCTTTACATTGTACAAGTCATCGGCAATCTTACCATCCGGTGCAATTACACCATACTTAGAAACTTCCTTGTGTGGTACTTTCATAACAGCAATAGTTGAAGCATGAGTCTTGTCGTAATCGTTAATTAACTGCTTAGTCAAAGGAACTTTATCCTTCATTAAATCATCGCCAAGCATAATTACAAATGGTTCACCAGCAACGAAACTACGGGCACGATAAACAGCATCACCTAAACCTGCTGGGTGTGGTTGACGAGTGTAGTACAAGTTTACGCCCAAATCAGTAATTTCTTGTGTTAACTTGAGTAAACCAGACTTACCGGTCTTTTCCAAGTCTTGCTCCAATTCAGGATTAGAGTCGAAGTGGTTTTCAATCGCACGCTTGTTTTTACCGGTAACGATCAAGATATCTTCGATTCCTGAAGCCTTAGCTTCTTCCACGATAAATTGAATCGTTGGCTTGTCAACAATTGGCAACATTTCCTTAGGCAATGCCTTAGTTGCTGGCAAAAATCTAGTGCCTAATCCTGCTGCAGGAATGATAGCTTTTCTTATCTTCATGATTTAATCCTCCAATATATAAATAGCTATATTATTACCTAAAATATAATGGGTTTTCGTCATTTGTTAAAGTCATATTTGCACATGTTAACGGTGTACGTTTACTTGCAAATGAATTAAATCTTGCTTTAACTACTTTCTCTTATTTTTATGAATATCCGTAGCCTGATTGGACTTCTTCAAATTCTTGAGAACTTCATCGGTGTGGGTTGATAAATATGAGAAAACAAGCACATCCACCACAAAAAGTTGGCTGATCAAAGAAGTTGTAGCTCCGGATCTAATGGCCGGCTCCCCAATATCTTGAGTTAATAAAACCAAATCTACTTTTTTGGCAATTGATGCTCTCGGATTAGCCGTTAAAAGAAGCGTGGGGATGCCAAATTCATCAGCGACTTTTAGCAAATCACTAATTTCCGTAGTTTTACCATCGTTACTAATCAAAACTAACAAATCGTTTACTGTAAATGAGGCCAACTTGGCTAAAGTAACGTGAAAATCTGGCATATAGCTGATAATTTTTTGCCGATTCGCATAAACTTTTTGGCACATGTCATTGGCTACTAGACCAGAAGCAGCGGCTCCATAGACTAGAATCGAAGCGGAAGTGTTGATTTTTTTGAATAGCTTTTTCCACACTTGGATCATTCAGCCCACCTTGTGTAGCTTCAATCACGCTCTTAAAACGAGCGGCCATTGTATTCTTGATTGCAGCGATGCCTTCTCCTGCATCGAATTCATGATAATCATTATTGCTTGCACTTGATCTGGCGGCAACCAGCTGCAGCTTTAGATCGCCAAAGCCATTAGTACCAATCTCTCGGCAAAATCGCACAATAGTCGCAGTACTAATCCCGGTATCTTTAGAAAGCTTTTGAATTGAGGAAGAAATAACACTTTCTGGATTAGCAATGATATACTCCCCTAAAAGTTGCTCTTTTTTAGGCAATTGCGCTTTCTTACCATTGATTATCGAAAAAACTGTTTTGCATAGTTATTCACTACTTTTCATATAAATAAACTCCTGACTTGGCTGAATCAAATTTACTAAAGGAAGAGAACCGTCGGTAACTCTTCCAACTACATTTACTCTCTTATTCATAGGAAGCGTATCTTTAACCAACTGAATTTCTCCTGCGTATCGCTGATAAAGATGATTATTTAAAGTGATGCTTCCTTTTTCCCTTAAAATCGTATTCTCTGGAGTAATCATTGGCACACTGTGCATTCGCGAATCCTCGCAACGTACCACATATTCAGCCGGATCAGGGCGTTGATTATGTTTTCCCAGGATATAATTGTACATTTCTTCAGAAGCATTTTCTGCTCTTTCTGTATAAAGAACAAGACTATCTTCATCTTGATAGGTTTTAATTTGGTTAAGCGACCGTTCACTAATGCCGGGATCACCTAAATAAAGCAAATCGATTCCTAATTCTTTCAATTCTAGAATGCTAGCTAAAGGGTCATAATACCTCTGATATTCTAGTGTCGGTAAACCTTCATGTAATGGTCCACGGAGATTTTCATCCCCAGCAAAAAATGCCTGAACATTCATGCCGTAATGCTTAAACATTTTTGTTTGCTCGGCTAAAAAATTGACGACTAATTCCGGTATCAGGGCAAGGATAAAAGTTGAACCAAGCTTGTATACTCTCCATTTTTGCATCAAAGGCAACTAGTTGCTTTAGTTCTTCTTCTGTAAAAGTGCTGCCGTTTATGCCAATTTCGATCTTCTGTGATAAATCAGCTATCTGTTCAGGTGCCAATCGATCATCAATTCTTAGTCCGGTAATTCCTTGCTCTTTCAAAGAATCTAAGCTACTCAACGAAATATTCAATTTCTCTAAGCTAGCCTGATCGATATCAACCATTACATCTAAATTATTCTTCTTAGCTAAATTGCCCAAACTAAGCAATCTTGCTCGATATTTCTGAGAATCTTCCTCAGGGATGTGTACTGAGGTAAAAATCCCATTAAAACCATATTTCTTCAAACGATTGATATATTGTTCAGTCGCTGGGGTAATATCTTCATTTAAATAAAGCGAGAATCCTAACATAACTTATTCCTTCTGAAAAAAACAAAGCCAAAAAGCGTATCACTTTTTGGCTTCATTTTAGTTATTCTTGATAACTTCACTAACATTGCCATTATATTGTTCAAGTAGCTTTTGAGCTGCAGCTTTATCAGTTTTAGTCTTAATCATCGTAATGGCAAGAGGGACATCATTGTCTGCTTTCTTTAATGCCACCAAAGCTTGCTCTTGCGTTGCAGCTGTGACGGCTGAAATAATTCGTCCTGCTCGGTCAACCAATTTTGAATTTGTTGGTAATACATCGATCATGACATTCTCAAAAAACCTTTCCTTGCCTAATCATGACCCCAGTAGAAATCATGTTCAGGATCATCTTTTGTGCGGTTCCTGCCTTCATACGAGTAGAACCAGTGACAATCTCAGGACCAACTACAGCTTCAATTGCAATATTAGCATGTTTACCAATTTCAGAATCTTTAACGCAGGCGATTGAAATAGTGAGCGCACCAACTTTGTTAGCATACTCAAGGCCGCCAATTACGTAAGGAGTACGGCCGCTAGCAGCTATACCTAAAACCGTGTCTTTTTCATTCAGATTTAACTTTTTCAGATCTTTTGCACCTAAATCAGTGTCATCTTCAGCACCTTCAACGGCCTTGTACATTGCACCTTGGCCACCAGCAATTAAACCAATGGCTCTTTCAGGTTTAATTCCGTAAGTCGGTACCAATTCAGCTGCATCTAAGACGCCTAATCTTCCACTTGTACCGGCACCGATATAAACTAAACGACCGCCTTTTTTTGTAACGTTCAGCCGCTCCATCAATTGCTTTTGCTATCTGAGCATCTTGAGTACCAACAGCGATGGCAACCTTTTTTATCCTCTTCATTCATAATTTTGACCATTTCTGCAGTAGAAACAGTGTCAATATGCATGGAGGCAGGATTACGTTGCTCAGTAGTTAAATCTTTTATTGCCATTTTGCTTTCCTCACTTACTGGTAACTTCAAGAACAGGAACACCTGCTTTAACTTCTCCAGACTGCAATAATTTCATGTCCTTAACAGTTTCTTTGTTAGTTACGGTCATTATTACAACTGGGTCTTTCCCTGCTTTCTTAATCTGATCAATATCCATTGTTCCAAGACTTTGACCGCCTTTAACTTCTTGGCCTTCTTTGACAGTAATGTCAAAAGGTTCACCTTTCAACTCTACCGTATCAATTCCAAGGTGGATTAAAATTTCAAGATTGCCTTTAGCAGAAGTCATAGTCAAAGCATGTTTAGTAGACATAACGCTGACTATCTTGCCGTCTATTGGGGCAACAATTGAACCATTTGATGGGACAATTGCAAAACCTTCACCGAGCATTTTTTGTGAAAATACTTGGTCATTAACTTTTTCCAAACCTTCAATTTGTCCAGAAACTGGAGCTTCAATATCTTGAGTAACAGGTTGAAAAACTTGAGCTGTGTTGGAAGCTTTCATATCCAAGTTAGTAGCCTTTTCTTCAGCTGTTCTTCTTTCAGCAACTACAGGACTTTCTTGACCATCTGGGAGCATAGCTTCCTTTGGAACACCCCAGAAGTAAGTAGCAATAAAACCACCAGCATATGCGGACAAAAGTCCAATGACATAAGCCCACCACATGTTATTAGCGATTAATGGAATCAAGGCAATACCTGAAGGACCGATAGCGATTGCGCCAACTTGACCAAAGGCAGCAACTACGGCACCACCGATACCACCACCAATACATGCAGTGATGAATGGACGACCTAATGGCAAAGTAACACCATAAATCAATGGTTCACCAACACCAAGAATACCAACAGGTAAGGCACCTTTAATCATGTTAACAAGTTGCTTGTTCTTACGACATCTTACCCACAAGGCAATAGCGGCACCTACTTGACCAGCACCGGCCATAGCTAAGATAGGAAGCAATGGGGTAAAGCCCATCTTTTGAATCATTTCCAAGTGAATTGGTGTCAAAATCTGGTGTAAACCGAGCATTACCATTGGTAGGAAGAATAGTCCGAGGATGAAGCCAGCAACAGGTCCACCAACTTTAAGTACCCAGTTAATTGCACCAACTAGTGAGTTTGAGAACCAGCCAGCTAATGGCATAATGAGGAAGACTGTGAATAACCCCATTATTAGGATAGTTAGGAATGGTGTAAAAATAATATCAACTGAGTCAGCTATATGCTTATGGAAGAATTTTTCAACATAAGATAATAGCCATACTCCTAGCAAGACTCCGATAATACCACCTTGGCCAGCAGCCAATGGCTTGCCGTCAAAAATGTTAGGAATAGTTACCGGAGCGACAATTCCTGGCAAGTAAACAATACCACCGATAATGCCACCTAAGCCTGGTGTAGCGCCAAATTCCTTGGCAGTATTAATACCAACATAAATGTTCAAGTAGGCCAAAAAGCGCACTTGCGATCATTGATAAGACGGTGACGCCCAAGTTCCAAGAAGCTGGCAACATCTTTACGGTGAGCATGTTTCTTAAAATGCCTGCCACACCAGAAATCAAACCGGCACCAACGAAGGCTGGAATTAATGGAACGAAAATTGCTGAAATATGCTGTAAAGCAGCTCTCCACCAAGTCTTCTTAAGAGAAGCCTTATGAGCTGCGTGAACTTCGGCAGCTTTTCTTTCTACCTCACTCTTATTAGCTTGATAAGAATTCGTTGGGAAGCTCTCGCCTTCCTTAACTCCTGCTTCATCGTTCATAATCTTGGCTACTTTGGTATTAACACCTGGGCCAAGAACAACCTCAAGAGTGTCAGCTTCTACAACACCTAAAACACCATCGATTTTCTTTAACGCAGCGATATTCACTTTTGACATATCGCGTATTTTAATTCTTAGCCGAGTCATGCAGTGAATAAGAGATTCAACATTATCTATGCCGCCTATTTGAGCATAGATTTCATCACTCAAGCGTTGGTATTTACTCTCTTCCATGATGTTATCCTCTATCTATAAAAAGTAACAATATTTCATTATTGAAAGCATTTAGAGACCTTACAAGATTCATGTAATCGCTTTCTATACTTAAATATTAGTATCATACATGTGCTTTGTAAAGTTAAATAAGCTGATTCTTATAAAAAGATTTCAATTGCTATCTTATTGTATAGTGAAACTTTGTTACATATAGGATAGAAAGTTCGCTTGTAATTAGATTTCAAAAACAAAACATACTAATCTAGTGTTGGATGATTACTCGACGGAGTAGTCGTTCAACACTTTTTCTTTTACTATGTAAAGTGGAGATGAAGCCAATGCCGTGCGTCTTTTGGACACATGATGTCGTAAGCA
>ENA-OQBL01000240-OQBL01000240.1-human-gut-metagenome-genome-assembly--contig:-NODE-240-length-31219-cov-3.565194_pt1 | contig 31219 bp, 37 predicted proteins | sample MGYA00242747_ERZ504553 | MGnify/ENA primary metagenome ERZ504553 (study PRJEB26092, sample SAMD00036240) | human gut metagenome | host: Homo sapiens | study: EMG produced TPA metagenomics assembly of...
TCAATGTGCATCGGGATGGAAAAAAACTTGGTCCCCGCAGGAACTCGTTTGATTCCGGGGGACCAGGTACAGATTAAGATGGACTCGCAGGACATAGAGAAACTCTATGAACCGCTTGTCAGTATGGCGAATATCTATTAAGCCAGATTGCCTATCTCGTCCAGATTCTTCTGGATGTCGGCATCCGTCAGCTCGTAATTCACTAAATCGCCGGACAAATACTTGTCGTAGGATGCCATGTCGATAAGTCCGTGACCGGAAAGGTTGAACAGAATCACCTTCTCTTCACCCGTTTCCTTGCATTTGTTCGCTTCGCGGATGGTGGCGGCAATGGCATGGCAGGACTCGGGGGCGGGGATGATGCCCTCTGCTTGCGCAAACAGACAACCGGCGTCGAATGATTCGAGCTGCTTGATGTCCACCGCTTCCATATAACCGTCTTTCAGCAGTTGTGATACGATGACACCTGCACCGTGATAGCGTAGGCCGCCGGCATGGATATTGGCAGGGGCAAAGTTGTGTCCCAGTGTAAACATGGGCAGCAACGGAGTGTATCCAGCCTCGTCTCCGAAGTCGTATTGGAATTTGCCGCGTGTCAGCTTCGGACATGAGGCGGGCTCGGCAGCGACAAAGCGTGTTTTCTTTCCTTCGAGGATGTTGTGGCGCATGAAGGGGAAAGCGATACCGCCAAAGTTGGAACCTCCTCCGAAGCAGGCGATGACGGTGTCGGGATATTCACCTGCCATTTCCATCTGCTTTTCGGCTTCCAGTCCGATGACGGTCTGGTGCAGGGCCACGTGGCTCAATACGGAGCCGAGGGTATATTTGCAGTTGGGAGTGGTCTGTGCCAGCTCTATGGCTTCGGAAATGGCTGTTCCCAGCGAGCCCTGATAGTTGGGGTGGGCGGTCAGTATATCTTTTCCGGCGCGGGTAGACATGGAGGGAGACGGGGTAACCTGCGCACCGAATGTCTGCATGATGCTGCGGCGGTAGGGCTTCTGCTCGTAACTGATTTTCACTTGATAGACAGCAGCTTCCAGCCCGAAAAGGCGGGCGGCATATGCCAGGGAAGCTCCCCATTGTCCGGCACCGGTCTCGGTGGTCACGTTGGTCACTCCTTCCTGCTTGCAATAGTACGCCTGCGGGATGGCGGAGTTCAGCTTGTGCGAGCCCATCGGGCTGACGCTCTCGTTCTTGAAGTAGATATGTGCCGGTGTGCCGAGTGCTTTCTCCAATCCATAAGCGCGCACCAGCGGAGTGCTGCGGTAGTATTTGTACATTTCGCGGACCTCTTCGGGGATTTCAATCCACGCGTCGGTCTGATTCAGTTCCTGGCGGCAGAGTTCCTCGGCAAAGATAGGATACAAGTCTTCTGCTTTCAGCGGTTGCTTGGTGCCGGGGTGAAGCGGCGGCATGGGCTTGTTCACCATATCGGCTTGTATGTTATACCAGTACTGTGGGATTTCCTCTTCCGGGAGAATGAATCTTTTCTTTTTTCGTTGCTCATAGTGGTTAAAATTATTAATAATTCAATGCCCAAATGTAGCTATTATTTTTGAACCAATTTCTTTTTCCTTTTGTTTTTTGTATATCAAGGTATATTTGTCTAAGTTTGCCGCGTTTCATTAATCGATGCATTTTATGAAGATTTATCATAAATTCCTTTTGTATCAAAATAAATTGGATTCACCCTTACGTACGGATGACAGTGGGAGTAATGACTTCCATCACTTATTTGGCCTCCATCCTGCTGATTGTCGGCGTGGTCTATGAGCATGGCTTTACGATTTCAGAGGTCGAGGCGCATCAGCTCCAGCGCTTGTATCATGGGGTGTGGATTGTTTTTCTGGCAGACGTCACTCTGCGCATTTTGCTGGAATACAAGGATACCCGTCGCACGTTCAGTAAGCTCACTTGGATACTGACCATTCTGCTCTATCTGACCCTTATTCCGGTCATTTTCCATCGTCCGGAGGAGGAGGGCGCCATCTTGCAGTTCTGGGAATTTCTGCATGGCAAGGCCTATCACCTTGTCCTGCTGCTGGTGTTTTCCTTTTTTCAGCCTTTCCAACGGGCTGGTACGGTTGCTGGGGCGGCGTACGAACCCTTCGCTTATTTTTGGCTGCCAGCTTTCTGATAATCATAATGATAGGCACGGGGTTGTTGATGTTGCCGCGCTGCACGGTGAACGGCATATCGTGGGTCGACTCGCTATTCATATCCACCAGTGCGGTGTGCGTCACGGGGCTGACGTCTGTCGATGTGGCGTCCACTTTTACCCCGACCGGTTTTGTGGTAATCATTCTGCTGATTCAGATAGGCGGTCTGGGAGTGATGACACTGACGAGCTTTTTTGCCATGTTCTTCATGGGTAATACCTCATTGTACAATCAGTTAGTGGTGCGCGACATGGTGAGTTCCAATTCCTTGAATTCTCTGCTCTCCACCCTGGTCTATATTCTGGCCTTTACGCTGGTGATTGAAGGAATAGGGATGCTTGCCATCTGGGGAGACATCCACGGGACGATGGGGATGGACCTTCAGGAAGAGCTGGCTTTTTGCCGCTTTTCATGCCATTTCCGCTTTCTGCAATGCGGGATTCTCCACGTTGCCCGGAAATCTGGGCAATCCGTTGGTGATGACGGGGCACAACCCGTTCTTCATCTATATATCTCTGCTGATTATTTTGGGGGGTATCGGTTTCCCCATCCTGGTGAATTTCAAGGATATTATTCTTTACCATCTGCGTCGTCTGTGGCACTTCCTGCGTACGTGGCATTGGGATGGCAGGCGTTTTTACCATCTGTACAACCTGAATACAAAGATTGTACTGATAGTCACCTTCCTGCTGTTGGTGCTGGGCACGGTGGGCATTGCTGTCTTTGAGTGGAATGCCGCTTTTGCCGGCATGTCGGTGGCAGACAAGTGGACGCAGGCGTTTTTCAATGCCACGTGTCCCCGTACGGCAGGCTTTACCAGTGTGGACTTGGCAGGCTTGGGGGTACAGACATTGCTTATATATCTGTTTCTGATGTGGGTGGGAGGCGGTTCACAGTCTACGGCAGGCGGTATCAAGGTAAATGCCTTTGCGGTAGTGGTGCTGAATCTGGTGGCTGTGTTGCGCGGCACGGAACGGGTAGAGGTGTTTGGCCGTGAGCTGTCACACGATTCTATCCGTCGTTCCAATGCCACGGTGGTGATGTCGTTCGGCGTCTTGTTGCTGTTTATTTTCATCATCAGCATTCTGGAGCCGGGTACGTCGCTTTTGGCCATTACCTTCGAGTGTGTGTCGGCATTGAGCACGGTGGGGTCCAGTTTGAACCTTACCCCGCAGTTGGGAGACGACAGCAAGCTGCTGGTGGCACTGCTGATGTTTGTGGGGCGTGTGGGACTGATTACGCTGATGCTTGGCATCATCAAGCAGAAGAAGCATACGAAGTATCAGTATCCGAGTGGTCAGATTATAATCAATTAAATAAGATGAAGTATATTATTATCGGTTTAGGGAATTATGGTCACGTGCTGGCAGAAGAGCTTTCTGCATTGGGACACGAAGTGATAGGTGCGGACGTGAGCGCCGGTCGGGTAGATAGTCTGAAGGAAAAGATTGCTACAGCCTTTGTCATCGATGCGACGGACGAGCAAGCGCTGTCCGTGTTGCCGCTGAACAGTGTGGACGTGGTGATTGTTGCCATCGGCGAGAATTTCGGTGCATCCATCCGTGTAGTGGCTTTGCTGAAGCAGAAGAAGGTGCAGCATATCTATGCCCGCGCCATTGACGCTGTCCACCGTTCCGTGCTCGAGGCCTTTGAGCTGGAACGCATTCTTACTCCCGAGGAGGATGCCGCACGCGGACTGGTACGGTTGCTGGAATTCGGTGCCGATATGGAGACCTTCCGCGTGGCACCGGATTATTATGTAGTCAAGTTCACTGTTCCGGACAAGTTCATTGGCTATTATGCCAACGAATTGAATCTCGATAAGGAGTTTGGCCTGAAGATGCTCGCCTTGAAACGTGCCGAGACTTTGAAGAATTGCCTGGGCATCTCGTATGTGGAACACAATGTATTGAACGAACTGCCGGAAAATGACCAGATACAAGCCGGCGACCAGTTAGTGTGCTACGGACGGTATAAGGATTTTCAGAAGTTCTGGAAAGCACTATGATAATTGGTAGTTGGAAATGTGTCAAAAGTGGTATTCACCCCCATTTTCAACTAATCAAAGTCTTTCTCCCGACACCGATAATGGAAATAATCAGTCAGGAAGTGTGCATTCTTGCGTATGAACTCTTGCCCGTATTCTTTTCCTTGCAAACTGTTCAGATAAGCATCCGGAAGCATGCCTTCGTCTTGCAGGATGCAACTCAATTGGTAGGGGATAATGTCTGGGTTGACGATGAACATAATGGCGTTTTTCTCTGCTTCCTCCTTATTATAATTGGAGTTGTCCGGAGATTTGATGCATTCGCACAGCTTGAATTGGATATGTAGGCCGGTGTGCGGGTTGGCCATCAGCATGGCTCCGGTTTCTGTATGTATGCGTGGTATGTTCAGGTCTTCTTTCAAGCCGTATCCCATCTTGTTCAGCAGAAAATCAGAGATTTCCTCTTGCGATTGGCAGAATACAAAAGATTTCCCGCCGGATGCTTTTATGAAATCATGGAATGTAGCCTTTTCATTCGTTTTTTCTTTCTGTTTCGTCAAGTCGTCCACATATTCCGCTATTTTCTGGTCGTACTTGTTTTCGAGAAGCATGCCGCACTGCCACCATGCATTGCCAAAATAAATCAGTTCGCAGATAAGGGTGCTTTTCCCTACTTCTCTGCTACGGATAGCTGAGAGGTTCAAGGACTTCTTGGTTATCTTGAATTCGCCTTTGTCTTCACTACACAAATCTCTGACATACAGATACTCGCCGTCTTCTTTCTCCAGCAGATAGCAACTGTTTTCCCGTGCCTTCACCTTGCCCCAAAGCTGATGTTCGGGATGGGCTTTTCCGATGAGAGCCAGCCATTCCGGTGAGGTCAGCGACAGCAGGTTGCGGCGCCCTTTGAACGTCAGTGAGGTGCGTGTGGCATATATGAGGGTCTCTGCCATTTCGGGAGTAATCTTTTCATCATCCAGCAACCGTTCAGCTTCGTCCCGGTATTGGGCGACATTTTCGATGTTGAAGTAGCATTGGTAGTGAAACCAATCCAGTATCTCCCGGTAGCGGAAGAAGTCTTCTTCTTCCATGGCAGAGTGGTATAGAAATTCCTGCATCCTTTCATTTTCGGGAGCGGTTTCGTATTCCTCTGCAAGCAGTCCGTATATCTTTTGTGCAGTCTGCTCTATTCCGGGATTCTCGGGGTTGATGGCGCTTATTCCCCGGCATAGATATTGTATATGGTGCCAAAGCAGAAAGCGTATGTCCTCCAGATTGATTTCATCCGGAAAATAATCGCCTTTGATGGGGTAGAAGGGCAGATAGCTTCCGTATCGCTTCCGGCACTCGGCAGTGAATGCCTGCCAGATGCCGGTCTGGGAGATGACGTCCTCAAACCATGCGGCGAGGCAGAGGCTTGTATAGCGTATGTTTTCCTCTTCTTCGAAGGCGTCGGCTATCGTTGAAGAATAAAGTCTTTTGTGGATTTCGTTTGCAATGCCGACGTAGTACTGGTCAACGCTGTTTGTCTGCTTGTAAGGATGCAGTTCCAACCATTCTTTGGGATATATTTTCTTCATGACTCTAAAGTGAGTTTGGTGTGTGTTTTTTCATATGTTTCATTTTCCGGCGTAAAGATATGTTTTTTTATGGGAACTTTTTTTTGCTTTCCCTCCTTTCGATTAGTATATTTGTATGCTACTATTAAATCGTTCCATCGTGTGGGAAAAATCGTTCCACCATGGTGGAACGATTTTTCTTCCGTGGTGGAATGATATTTTCTCCATGGTGGAACGATTAAAGAATAGCATTTCTTCTCCTTAATATGCCAGGGAAGAAGAAAAAACGGAATTACAGAACCATTTAAAAACAGAATATATATGAGTGCGTATTACGACCTTTTCGAGAAACCCGACGTCCGCCAGACCGGCGAGCAACAATCCCTTTATGCCCGCTTTGTCCCCAAGGGCACCATCGACCGCAAGGAATTTATCGAGCGTGTACATCTTTTCACCGGTCTCAGCCGCAGCCTGCTGGAAGGAGCGATGGCAGGCTTTATGGACGAGTTGCGCGACTGCCTTGCCAATGGCTGGACGGTGGAGCTGGGCGAACTGGGTTACTTCACCCCCTCTTTGAGTTGTACCTGCCAGGCGACGGACAAGAAAGAGCTTCGTGCCGCTTCCATCGCTTTGCGCGGTTTGAATTTCCGTCTGGGCAGGGAGTTCTATAAAGATTTAAAAGGAAAGATGCAGTTGGAGCGTTGTCCGCAATCGGCATCGGCGCCTGCTTCGTCTGCCGATGAGGCGTTGGGCGTGGAGCAGCGCTGGCAGTTGCTGGATGAGTATTTGCAGCAATATCCCTGCATCAATCGTTCCCAGTATGCACGGCTGGCAGGACGTAGTTATAAGCAGGCGGTTGTCGATTTGAATAGGTTTATAGAAGAAGGGGTACTGATGAGGCATGGGATGGGGCCGAGTGTGGTGTATGCCAGAAAGAGGTAAAATTCAAGATGTGTATTTGCATCCGAATCGAAATGCAAAGGACATATCCCGTGAGCTCAATATGGATAAAGGGCTGTTATCCCGCATATTGAAAAAGCTGGAGGCGAAAGAATACATATATAGGGAGAAGGCAACGAACGACAATCGTATGGAGTTCGTAAAAGCTTACAGAACATGGAGAAGAAATTTACCATACGTTGAATATGGCCGCGAACCAATCCGTCGAAGAGATATTTGCAGGATTGGACGAAAGCCGGATTCAAGAAAATAGAGCTTCACAACAGCTTTTACGAGTTAAGGGAGACGGTTCTCCTGCCATTATCGTTTGCTCCTATGGGAACAGAGATTATGAAGATATGCTTGTCGAGCTTAAAGATTTGCTGACTGCCAACGGGTTTAGAATCGTGTCTGCCGCCGCATTCATTGCCCGACACTCAGTATTCAGAAATGTCGCATCCGAACGTCCCGATATGGAAGACAACCGTATAGTCGATGATTTCGGTTGCAAGTCATGGCAGCTTCTATCGGGCATTACGGATACGAGTGCGATACCGGATATAAATATTAGGGGCAGCAGACTTTATCGGGATATACTGCAAGTTCCGCTTTATCCTACGGGGGACGACACATGCATTGATTGTAAAAAATGTGTCGAGGAGTGCCCGACACATGCCATTGCGTCGGAGAACCCTATAAAGACAGATGAAAGTCAATGTATTTCATGTGGAAGGTACATTGCCCTATGTCCTGTCGGTTCACGAAACTACCACTATCCGTTTTTCGGAAAAAAGAGTTTGGAGTTTGCAAGCGCAAATTCAGAGAGAAAAGAACCTGAACTTTTTTATGCTGTCTATTTGGATTTGTGTTATATGGGGATTGGCGTCTATGCGGAAAAAGAGAATTGTTAATAGGGAACCGGGAATTTAAGTTTAATCCGGTAAACGGGTACATATCAGGCACATGTTTTGCTAATGAGGTATATTGTAGTATTTAGACAGGGAGCATCTGAAATGATTTTTCAGTATCGGAATAAATTTTAAAAATAATTTCCGTATATTTGAGTTGTGATAGAATATCCATTAAAGATAGTAATAAGCAGTTTACTAAAGTTAGAGATAAAGGCTTATGCGGAATTTTTTTTTAAATATCAACGGAATAAACAATCTGATGCTTGCTTTTGTGCTGAGTTGTGCAATGGCATGTACCCCCGACAAATCCGAACAAGAACCAAATCTGACCAAAACTTTTACCGTAAACGGTGAAAATTTTGAAATGGTTCTGGTGGAAGGCGGAACCTTCATGATGGGAGGTACAAAGGAGCAGGGAAAGGATTGCGAAGAGAATGAAAAACCGGTACATGAAGAGAAAGTGGATTCTTTCTATATAGGAAAATATGAAGTGACTCAAAGATTGTGGAATGCCGTAATCGGTAGCGAACACAACCCTTCCTTTAATACCGGATGCGATGATTGTCCGGTGGAAGGTGTAAGTTGGAACGATGCACAGGTATTTGTCACCAAATTGAGTATCCTCACGAAGCAACCTTTTCGTCTGCCCACCGAGGTGGAATGGGAATATGCTGCCCGTGGCGGCAGGCAGAGCAAAGGATATAAGTATAGTGGCAGCCATCATATAGACAAGGTTGCCTGGTATATTGACAATTATCAGAAAAACAAATCCGGAGATAAAGGCACTACGCATCCGGTTGGTATGAAGCAGCCAAATGAATTGGGACTATACGACATGAGTGGAAATGTGTGGGAGTGGTGTGAGGATTTATATACCAAGGAATACGAACAAAATGGCAAGTCCGTCCATTCGGGCTGGCCTTTTGAGGGGACACATCTCTATTTCCGCCATGTACTGCGTGGTGGAAGTTGGGGAGGAACAGCCAAAGGGTGCCGTGTGTCCTACATTGATTACGATATGGGAACGTATCGTGATGAATATGGCGGTTTCCGTATAGCTCTTGGCATCAGCCCTGCACAAGTCTCTGAAGAAAAATAATCCATCAAGTATCCCCCCCAGCCATAAAGGTAAAGTTAGAGCTGATAAACTGAATGAAAGAAGCATCTCCGATAATATTTCTCAAAGTTTTTTTACTCCTTGTTTATCAGCTCCTTTCTCCTCCTCCAATATCCTTTTTTATCCTACGAAAACCTCCTTAAACCTCCGTTAAAGCACCACCCCGTTTTCTGCCCGTTGTATCTTTGCATCGTGGTCACAAAGAAACTGGTTTTGCAGACTGACGAGCGAACAAGACCGACTTTTATTAATCAACTTAAAATTTAAAAAACTATGGCTTTGAATTATGAAGTAAAAAAGAGAGTATTCGGTTTTGACGAGACAAAAATGGAAAAGTACGTGGCGCAGATGAAAACTTTGGGTGTGGTAGGTTTTAAGGATTTATGCGACGAGGTTTCCAAGATAGGCATGGCGCCTCGCGGTGTGGTGAAGCTGGTGCTGGACGGATTGATCGACACCTTGAATATGGATATCAACAAGGGATTTTCGGTACAGCTGGGTGAGTTCGGCTGTTTCCGTCCCGGCATCAACGCCAAGAGCCAGGACAAGCTGGAAGATGTGAAGGCAAGCACGATTTATCGCCGCAAGATTATCTTCACTCCGGGCTTCTACTTTAAGGACATGCTGACCCGTGCCAGTGTAGAGAAGATGGATTGGTCGGGCAACGGCACCGTTTCTGGTGGGGGTAGCTCCAAACCAAATCCGGATGGCGGCGGTTCCGATGGCGACCAGGGAGAAAAATCCGTTAGGATAAACATTCTGTAAATAAGGAGAATATGAACTTTCTCAGAAAAAGGTTCATATTCTCCTTGAAATACTTGACTTCGCTTTTTGAATATCGTATCTTTACATCAATCATTGAAAAATCAGACAAACTGCTATGGAAACAGAAAATGGCTTTCGTATCACGACTTATAAAAAGAAAGATTTGGCATGCCTCTATTGCCCCAATGCTACTGCACGTTGCGCCATCCGCACCCTGACGCGGTGGATAAAACGGAATCACGAGCTGTATGAAGCCTTGGCGCATACCGGCTACAATGTAAGGACACGGACATTCATGCCGAAGCAGGTGAGTCTTATCGTACAGTATCTGGACGAACCTTAATATTCTTTTCAACCTCATTTATTATGTTAAAGCGGGAAGTTGCGGTTAAACTTCCTGCTTTTGTTTTTGTCATAGATACGTTGCAACACAATAGGTATAACTAACATAAGGTATTAATTAAAAAAAGAGAAAAATGATGAAAAGAATAGTTCTGATATGGATGGCCGCCTTCCTGATGGGTGGCATGGCAATGGCACAACATGCCCGCCACAGTGATAAAATGCCCGAACCGAAAGTCCGTGCCGAGCGCATGACGGAACGGATGGTGAAAGAGTACTCCTTGAACGATACGCAGAAACAACAACTGCTGGAGGCAAATCTAGCATTGGTTGAGAAAATGGGAGATATGCCGATGCATCGTGCCAAAGCACACAAGCATCATAAGAGAGATGGCAAGCGCCATCAATTGACGGATGAGCAACGCGCGCAGAAAAAAGCGGAGATGGAAAAGAAGCGTGAAGAGATGAAGACTGCCCGTATTGCTTATGATTCACAACTCCGGAAGATTATGACGGAAGAACAATATGCTGCATACAGCAAGAAAGTGCAGGATAGAAAAGCAAAAATGGAATCTAAAAGAAAATAAATTTTCTATTGCATTCAATTTGTACTATTTTTGTCCGGTCAACTACTAAAAAACAGAACGATGAAGAATATAGTCTATATTTTAGTGTGTGCATCGGTCATCTTCTTCACTGCTTGTTCGTCGCAAGACAAGAATAAGAAAGACGGTACGCAGGTATTGATGCAGGATAGTACAGAAATTGCCGGCCCACAGCGCATGCAGGTGTCTGATGTAAAAACATCCTTTACGTATAAGGGAAAAGAGTATCAGTCTTCTGTAGTGCGCCGGCCGGATGAATCTCTGCCGATAGTGAAAAACGAGCAGGGGGAGAAATTTGTGGATAACCGTATCACCTTGCGCATCACGTGCGGCGGGAAGCAGGTGGTGGATAAAGTGTTCACCAAAGATAATTTTGCTTCGTTGGTGGATGCCAAGTTCATGAAGTACTCTATTCTTGAGGGGCTGGTCTATGACAAGACCACTCCGCAAGGAATCATATACGCGGCCAGCGTCTGCTATCCGCAATCCGACCTTTATGTTCCCATCAGACTGACCATTACGGCTGACGGGAAAATCTCCATGGCAAAAGAAGAACTGATGGAGGATTATCAGACAGACAGCATTGATTAGTGGATAGTTTTCCAGATTGTTTCCAGTTTTATAGACCATCTTTGCCGGTATGAAAATCCTGATTGTAGAAGATGAGCAAGATTTGCGGGAAACCATCCGCACTTCGCTCTTGAAAGAAAAGTTTGTTGTAGAGACCGCTGCCGACTATTTTTCGGCATTGGATAAAATCAATGACTACGATTACGACTGCATTCTGCTGGATATCATGTTGCCTGGCGGGAGCGGTCTGGACTTGCTGCGTGAGCTGAAACGGCTGCATCGCAGTGACAGTGTGCTTATTATCTCGGCCAAAGACTCGCTGGACGACAAGGTGGACGGGCTGGAACTGGGAGCCGACGATTACCTTACAAAGCCTTTCCATCTGGCAGAACTCAATGCACGTGTCAAGTCATTGATACGTCGGCGGCAGGCGAAGGGAGATGTGACCGTCACCCTTGGAAATCTTTTGCTCTACCCCGACAAACGGCAGGTAGAGATAAACGGAAAACCCTTGCAGCTGAACCGCAAGGAGTTCGACCTGCTCTATTATTTTGTAGTCAACCCCGGCCGGGTCATCAATAAAATGAGCCTTGCCGAGTCGGTGTGGGGAGACAATATAGACCAGGCGGATTCGTTGGATTTTATCTACTCGCAAGTGAAGAATCTGCGTAAGAAATTGAAACAAGCTGAGGCTACCATAGAACTAAAGGCTGTCTATGGATTCGGCTACAAACTCTCCGAACTATGAAGCTGCTGAGCTACACCTACCGCAAACTTGCATTGCTGCTGTTTCTGTTGATGGCAGTGTGGGGTGTGCTGTTCTATTACGCAATCATTGACGAGGTGGTGGATGAGACGGACGATACGTTGGAGAATTACGGTGAGATATTGATGGAGAGTGCGCTTCACGACCCCTCGATACTCGAAACGGAAGGCTCGTTGATGTCTTTCTATAAGTTCACCCCTATATCCGAAGAGGAAGGGCGGCATTACAGACAAGTGTTCTATGATGCTACGGTTTATATCGAACTGGAGGATGAAGACGAACCGGTACGTGTCATGTGTACCGCTTTCCGTATGCCCGACGGGCAATATTATGAGTTGAAACTGATGATTTCCATTTTGGAGCGGGATGACATGGTGGAGGCTATGCTTTGGTATCTGGGAGCGCTGTTCCTGTTGTTTCTCATCTGTACTTCCATCGGCATCCAGTTGGTGCTGAAGGGAGTGTTCCGTCCGTTACATAGGTTGCTTGACTGGCTGCACTGCATTCAGCCCGGCAAGGAGGTGCCTCCATTGGACAACCCGACGAAGATACGGGAGTTCCGCCAGCTGAGCGATGCTGCATTGGATATGGGCAACCGCAGCTACAAGGCATACGAGGAGCAGAAGCAGTTCATCGAGAATGCCTCGCATGAGTTGCAGACACCGCTTGCCATCGTGAGGGGAAAAGTGGAACTGCTGGCTGAGAGTGAAGGGATGACGGAACAGCAAATGGAGCAGCTGGACGAGATATATGCCACGCTGGGGCGTGCCGTAAAACTGAACAAGTCCCTGCTGTTGCTTTCCCGTATAGAGAACGGGCAGTATACCGAGATGGAGGATGTCTCGGTGGATGAGATATTGGATGAACTCTTGCCCGACCTGATGGATATCTATGAACATAAGCAGGTGAGACTGATACGAAAACGGGAGGAGCAGCCTTTTATCATCCGTTGCAACCATTCGCTGGCGCAAATACTGGTTTCCAATCTTGTGAAGAACTCGTTGCTGCACAATAGGGAAGGGGGAGAGTTGCAGGTGTTTACTACTCCCGCTTCTCTGGTCATCAGGAATACGGGGGATGCCCCTTTGGATGGAGAGAAGTTGTTCCGGCGTTTCTATCATGGCATGGATGGCAAGAAGGACTCCACCGGACTGGGGCTTGCCATAGCGCGTTCCATTGCGTTGTCGTCTTCATTGAAGCTCACGTATGAATGGCAGGACGGTATGCATACCTTTCGTCTGGTTAAAGAAAGTAAAATTTACTGTTAACTGCGGTTATTCCTAAATCATTTCCTAATTCTCTACCGTTATTTGCAATGTGAATAATATGAAATTTATTAGTAACATTCAAAAAATAACGATTATGAAGAAAGTATTGTCTATTCTTGTGTTGGCTCTTGTAGCTGTTCAGTTTGCCTTTGCCGGTGATGTCATCACTCAGGATACCAAGCAGCTTCCGCTGACGGCACGCAATTTTATCAACCAGTATTTCTCGAAACCGCACATTTCACACATCAAGATTGAAAGTGAAATATTGCAGACTAAAAAATATGAAGTGCTGTTGACAGACCGTACGGAAATAGACTTCGACAAGAAAGGAAATTGGTTGGAAGTGGATTGCAAGAAGTCCGCTGTTCCCGAAGCATTGATTCCGGTTCCGGTAAAGGAGTATGTGAAGGCTAACTTCCCGAGAGAGATTATTACTAAAATCGAACGCGGACGTACCGGCGTGGAAATTGAACTAGGTAATGACTACTCTTTGAAGTTCAACAAAAAGGGAAAGTTCGTCAGCATGGACGACTGATTCTCCGGTAGCTATTAACTTAAACCTTATAGAGAAATGATGAGAATGAAGATTCAAATGTTGGCGATGATGTTCATCGCCGCCTTGGCACTTGGTGCATGCAGTGATGATGACGACAAGGATGATGTCAAAGTGCCCGAAGCAATGTCACAAGCATTGAAGTCCAAATACCCTTCCGCAATCCATGTGGAATGGGAACAGAAAAGGGGCTATTTCGTTGCAGATTGTAAAGTGGATGGGCAGGAAAAGGATGTATGGTTCAATAATCAGGCGGAATGGCAACTGACGGAAACCGAATTGCTTTGGAATAATCTTCCGGGAACAGTACAGACCTCTTTCAGCGCCAGTGAGTATGCCGGCTGGAAGATAGAGGAGATTGTTCTTTTGGAGTATCCGGTAGTGCCTATGCAGTTTGTCATTGAAGTTGAAAAGGGAAATGCAGAGTATCAATTGTTCTATTCGGAAGAAGGCGGCCTGCTGCAGACAAAAGATGTGAGCGGTAATAGGGATGATACGCATTGGCCGGTAAAACTTGATTAGGGATGAGGGGATAAAGAATTAGGGGGGGCAATCATATTGACCCCTTAATCCTTTATCCCTAATCTCGTAAACTACATTGGCTTATAATCCTTCGCCAGTCCTCCTTCGCTGGTTTCTTGTAGAGGGAGGGCAGGTCGTTTCCGGTTTCTTTCATGACTTCCACCACTTTGTCGAATGACACGCGGTGCATGCCGTCGGTGAAGGAGGAGTAAAGGTTGGCATCCAAGGCGCGTGCGGCGGCGTAGGCATTACGTTCGATGCACGGGATTTGTACCAGTCCGCAAACCGGGTCGCAGGTCATACCCAAATGATGCTCCAATCCCATTTCGGCGGCATATTCTATTTGTGCCGGACTGCCTCCAAACAATTGGTTGGCTGCGGCTGATGCCATGGAACATGCTACACCTACCTCTGCCTGGCATCCGGCTTCCGCTCCCGAAATAGAAGCGTTGGTCTTCACGATGTTTCCTATCAGTCCGGCTGTGGCAAGGGCACGGAGTATGCGTGTGTCGCTGAATTCCCGGCTTTTTTGCAGATGATAGAGCACTGCCGGTACAATGCCACACGAACCGCAGGTAGGTGCAGTGACAATGACCCCACCTGACGCATTTTCTTCACTTACTGCCAAGGCATAGGCAAATACCAGTCCGCGCGACTGGAGGGAAGCCTTGTAGCCACTGGCACGTATATAATAGGTAGAAGCCTTTCGGCGCAGATTCAGAGGGCCAGGCAGGACTCCTTCACTATCCAATCCCCGTTTTACGGCAGCCTGCATGGTTTTCCATACCTCCTGCAGGTAATCCCAAATGTCGCTTTCCTCGCATTCCTTGACGTACTCCCAGTAACTTTTTCCGGTACGTTCACACCATTGTAGTATTTCGGTCATACTGTTCATTTTGTATACATCCGGAGTGTTTACGGATGATGCTCCGTCATTCTCTTCTGCCAGGGCACCGCCTCCGACACTGAATACGGTCCATTGGTCGGTCTCCTTGCCTTCGCTGTCCAAAGAGACGAATTTCATGCCGTTGGGATGGAAGGGCAGGAATATTTTGGGTTCCCAGATTATTTCTACCGGTGCTGCGGGTTGCAGTGTCTCGGTGATGGCAACATTGGTCATGTGTCCCTTGCCGGTAGCGGCGAGGCTTCCGTACAGGGTTACTTGGAATGCGGCTGCTTCGGGATGCCTTTCCAGGAATATCTGAGCTGCCTTGCGCGGCCCCATAGTGTGGCTGCTGGATGGACCGGTACCGATGCGGTAGAGTTCTTTGATTGATTTCATATATTTCAGATTTATGATTTAGCTTTAACTATCAGTTATCAACTGTCAATTATTCATTAACTCAAGTCCACAACGGTGATGCCTGCTCCGCCGAACTGTATATGTTCGTCGGCAAAGTGGCGCACTCCGGGAACGGTTTCCAGATATTGGCGGATAAACGTGCGCAGGATACCCGTTCCAGTTCCGTGAAGGATACGCACGCGTGACATGCCGACAAGGATGGCATCATCAATGAAATAGGTAACGGCTTGCAAGGCTTCGTCGCCACGCATGCCGCGGACATCAATGTCTTGTTTGAAATGTAGTTTCTTCTCGTACATGCTGTCCTGGGTTTGGACACTGATGAAAGTGCTTTTGGTGGACACATCAGCTTGTTTAGGCTGCGCGTTGGTACGTTCCAGCCTATCTAGTTTTACGGTAGTTTTGATGCTGCCGAACGCGACGACCGCATTCTTGCCATTCACTTCCATTACTTCTCCCACAGAGGTTTGTCCCTTTATTCTGACGTTGCAGCCGGGGGTGATGGCTGCAAGGCGTTCTGCTTCCTTCCGCGCCTGCTGTTCTGCCAAAGCCTGGGCGGATAGCCCGTCCTCTTTTCCTTTGCCTGCTTTCTTTTCTTTTTCCGGTTTGCTCTCTTTCAGCTTTTCCATTTTGCGGGCGATTTTTCTTCCAGTTCCTTGTTGGCAAGCGCTTCCATTGATTCACGGAAGTTCGTCAACTCCTGGCGGGCCTGGCGTGTTTTTCTTTTCTGCTTGGGCTTCTTTGATGGAGCGTATGGTGTTCTCGATGCGCGCATTGGCTTCCTGCATCAATTGCTCCACTTCTTCTTTCGCTTTGCGCAGAATCTCCTTCCGGGATTTCTGCAAATCTTCGATTTCGGTTTGATAACGCTCCGATAGTCTCTTCCATGTGCTTTTCACGCTGGCGTATTGTCTGGCGTTTGCCTTCCCAATAGCGTTTGTCGCGCCACAATGTCTTGCAGGTACTTATCGGCATTGATGTATTCGCTGCCCACAATTTCCGAGGCATCGGCGATGACATCTTCGGGCAGACCTATCTTGCGGGCAATCTCTACAGCGAACGAACTGCCAGGATTGCCTATCTGCAACTGGAACAGTGCTTGCATCAGATGGCGGTCATAGAGCATGGCGCCGTTTACTACACCTTCGTGGTCTTCGGCAAAATGTTTCAGATTCTGATAGTGTGTGGTGATGACACCGAACGTCTGTTTTGGTTGAAGCGTTTCAATACGGCTTCGGCGATGGCGCCTCCTATTTGGGGTTCTGTTCCACCACCGAATTCATCAATCAGGATGAGGCTCCGTTCATTGCAACTTTTCATCATGATTTTCATGTTTGTAAGGTGGGAGGAATAGGTACTCAAATCATCTTCAATGGACTGCTCGTCACCGATGTCAATGAATATGCTGCTGAATATTCCGGCATGACTGCGTTCGTGCATCGGGATGAGTAGTCCGGATTGCAGCATGTATTGCAATAAGCCTACTGTCTTTAGGCAGACGGACTTGCCGCCTGCGTTCGGACCGGAGATAATGAGGATACGTTGCTTTTCATTCAGTTCGATGTCAAGCGGTACGACTTTTTTGCCATGTTTGGCGAGAGAAAGTTGCAAGAGTGGGTGTACCGCCATTGTCCAGTCCAGCAGTTGCTTGTTTTCGAGAGCCGGTTTCAGTCCGGATATTTGCTCGGCAAACAATGCTTTGGCACGTATGAAGTCTATTTCGGCAAGGAACTCATATGATAGCAGTACGTCGGAGATGGAGGGACGCAACTGGTTGGAGAAGTCCGTCAGGATGCGGATAATTTCTCTGCGTTCGTCACCTTCAAGTTCTCGTATGCGATTGTTGGCTTCCACTACTTCGGCAGGCTCGATGAATACGGTTTTACCACTGGCCGACTCGTCGTGTACAATACCGCGTATTTTCCGTTTCAGTGCCGGTGCAACGGGAATGACCAGACGGCCGTCACGCATGGTGGGCGTTACGTCTTTGTCCACAATGCCCTCGGACTGGGCATTTCGTAGAATACTATTCAGTGAGCGGGAGATGCTTCCCATAGTACTTGCCAGTTCCCGGCGGATGCGTGCCAACTCTGTAGAGGCATTGTCCTTGATTTTTCCGTAAGGGGAGAGGATGCCGTTATTTTTGCTAGAGCTGTGGGAAAATCGGTGTGTCTCCCGCCAGTCTTTTCAGACAAGGGTAGGGGGAAGCGCCCTCTTCCTCATCATCGTCGCTTTTCTGTAGGAAGCGTACAATATCACGTATGGTTTCCAGTGAACGGCGCAGGTCAAATAGCTCTTGTTCATCCAGATACATGCCTTCCACGCGTATGCGTTTCAGTGACGGACGTACATCAAAAAAGGTATTGTGCCGGGAAGTTGTCTTCTTCTTGGAGTATGCGTACAAATTCAGTGACTTGGTCCAAACGCTCCTCCACCTCCCAAGTGGTCGGAGAATGCCATGTCTATCACCCGTTCTTCGCCAAGTGTACTGAGACATTTTTCTTTCAGCAATTGGCGTATTTGGTCGAAACCTATTTTCTGTTCAAAGTTCTGCGGATATATCATGGTGCAAAAGTACTATTAATTCATGAAAAAAGAGAAAGGAAGTTTGCAGAATTAAAAATGATTTGTACCTTTGCACCGCTTTAAGAAAAAAGCACTTCTCGAAAAGGAAGTTTTTAGGAGAGGTGGCAGAGTGGTCGATTGCGGCGGTCTTGAAAACCGTTGTGCTGCGAGGCACCCGGGGTTCGAATCCCTGTCTCTCCGCTGAACGTGCTGGACAGAAATGGTCAGCAAACGGACAAAAAGCTACAAATCAATGATTTGTGGCTTTTTTTATTGCCCGAAAGTCCTGCTTCCAAGACTTCAAAAGTACGATAAAAGACAAAGTTTCGTTACTAAATCGTTACCTATTCCCTGCCGGACAAAAACGGTAACGATTTGTCCATAAATGACCTGATAATGACTATATTAGTCCATAGTCTGCATAACTCGAAAACGAGAGGTAAAAACTAATTTTGCAACTAAAAATTTTGAGTTATGAAATCGACATTCAAGGTTCATTTTTTATTTGAAGAAAGGTTCTGAAAAGAAAAACGGCGAGGTTATGATTATGGCACGCATCACCATAGACGGCAAACTTTGCCAGTTCAGTACGAAACAGAGCATCCAGCCCGACAACTGGAGCATTGCTGCGGGCAAAGCCAAAGGCAGGGATGCCGGGAGGATAAACGCCCTTTTGGACGACATACGTTCTTCCCTGAATACCATTTACCACGAAATGCAGCGGCGTGACAACTACGTGACCGCCGAGAAAGTGAAAAACGAGTTTTTAGGTCATAGCGAGAGCCACGAAACAATCCTTTCATTGTTCCAAAAGCACAATGACGATGTGAAGCAGCTTGTGGGCATATCCAAGACGATAGCGACCTACCGCAAGTATGAAGTGACCCGCCGCCACCTTGCTGAATTTATCCAAAGCAAGTACAATGTATCGGACATATCCATAAAGGAGATAAGCCCGATGTTCATTACCGATTTTGAGTTGTATTTGCGTACCGCCTGCAAGTGCGGCTACAACACCACCGCCAAGTTCATGCAGTTCTTCAAGCGTATCATCATCATTGCCCGTAACAACGGCATACTGGTGGGCGACCCGTTCGCCAGCTATAAAATCCGGCTGGAGAAAGTGGACAGGGGTTATCTGACAGAGGACGAGATAAAAATCATCCTTAAAAAGAAAATGGTTTCCGAACGGCTGGAACACGTCAGGGACTTGTTCGTCTTTTCCTGTTTCTGCGGTTTGGCATACAGCGATGTCGCCAACTTGCGGCAGGAGAATATCCAAAAGTCCTTTGACGGCAACCTTTGGATAATCACCAAGCGGCAAAAGACGAATACGGACGTGAATGTTCCCCTGCTGGATATTCCCAAGATGATTTTGAAGAAGTACAAGGGCAAGTTGCCGGACGGGAAGATACTTCCCGTAATCAGCAATCAGAAGCTAAACGCCTACTTGAAAGAGATTGCCGATATATGCGGTATTAAAAAGAACCTGACGTTCCACCTTGCCCGGCACACGTTCGCCACGACCACCACGCTGTCAAAGGGCGTACCCATTGAAACGGTGTCCAAGATGCTGGGACACACAAACATAGAAACTACGCAAATCTACGCCCGCATCACCAACAGCAAGATAGGCAGCGATATGCAGGGGCTTGACAAGAAGTTTGTCGGCATCGAGAAGATTTACAAGGAAGTCGCCATGTAATCTTGATTATTGGGAACTGGTCACAATTTGTGACCAGTCCTTGCTATTATTCCAACATTGCTAAATCTCCTAAAATATACGATTATGGATTTGCAGATTATCCAAAACAAGATTTTTGAGGTCAGAGGTTGCCGGGTGATGCTCGATTATCATTTGGCAGAACTCTACCAAGTGGAAACACGAGCCTTGAAGCAGGCGGTCAAGCGCAATATCGAGCGTTTTCCGGGTGATTTTATGTTTGTACTCACCCAAGAGGAAGCTAACTTGCTGTTATCCATAGGGGTATCACAAAATGTGATACCCCCTGCTTACAACTTCGGCGTTGCTATGCCTATGGCTTTCACCGAGCAGGGCGTAGCCATGCTTTCTTCGGTTCTCCGCTCCAAAGTAGCCATAGAAGTAAACATTTCAATCATGCGGGCTTTCGTCCTCATGCGCCAAATGGCAATCGGTTACGAGGAACTGTCAAGGCGCATCGAGGAACTGGAGGTAAGCACCGATGCGCAGTTCAATGAACTGTACCAAGCCCTTACCCAGCTTTTGAGCCAGTCGAAACAACAGAAAGAACGCCGTCCGGTAGGTTTCGTTACCTATAACCGTGACAAAAACGAATAGGTAACGATTTCGGTAACGAAATTCCGCCTAACAAACTATATCCCAATGAAGTACATTCTTCCACCTTGCGGGCAGTCCACCGGCTACCCGCATTTTTTATATCCTTTTCCAACTGGCACATTCCCCGAAACGCCAGCCGTGCGTGGCATGGCTGACTGTATTCCGTGAAAAGAGCCGTTGGAAACCCGCACAAGCGTATTGCAAGCAAGCTCACAACACCCTTGCCTTTCCCGCCCGCATGGAGTGTTCCCTAAAAGATGAAAGAGAACAGGCACTTTTCCCCGGTTTCCCTATCTGTAAATCTTCCTCTTACGCAGTCCCCCAGCCGGGACAGTCGTTTTAATCATTTCAATAGGCAAAGGTAGTTACGTGTTCTTCACGATTTTGCAAGGTCGAGCCGTTCCGGTTTGGCGAAAAAATCTTCCCTGCCTTGCGAGGTATTTTTTGCCCAAAACCTTGCAAACTCTAAACACTACCCTTTTACGCCTATGTGAAACGAAAACGACCGACCCGACCGGAAGACGCATGAAAAAAAAGTCGGATTTACGGGAAACAGGAAAAAAGTTCAGTGAAACTTCAACTCCCTCACCTCTCAAATCCGCATAAAATTAAAAACTTAAAAATTACAGCAATATGGAAGCAAAGGTATTATCGGAAGCAAAAGTTTATGTAGGCACTTATGCCAAGTACAACAACGGTTCATTGTCCGGCGCATGGCTCGACCTTTCGGACTATTCGGACAAGGAAGAATTTTATGAAGCCTGCCGGGAACTTCACAAGGACGAGGAAGATGCGGAATACATGTTTCAGGACTGGGAGAACGTGCCGGAGGGCTTAATCGACGAAAGCTGGATTTCTGAAAACTTCTTCGCCTTGCGTGATGCGGTGGAGGATTTGAGCGACACCGAGCAGGAAGCCTTTTTCGTGTGGTGCAACTATAAAAGCCATGATTTGGGCGAGGAAGATGCGGACGACCTTGTACGTGATTTCCGGGATGAATATCAAGGGGAATATGACGATGAAGAAGATTTCGCCTATGAAATTGTAGAGGAATGTTACGACCTGCCGGAGTTCGCAAAGACCTATTTCGATTACAAACAGTTTGCCCGTGACCTGTTCATGTGCGATTACTGGTTTGATGACGGCTTTGTGTTCCGGGCGGCATAACAACCAATCCGGGCGGGGTGTCAAAGCCCTGCCCGCTTAAAACAACCAAGTTTATAACCATAAAAAATAAGACATCATGCAGTCACTTAACAAAAACGGGGTAAGCATCACCCAAACACCGGGAGAAGAAAAGTTCGTGAAATGCCGTTTAGGGGCTTTCAGGGGACAAATTTATTATCAATATGACTACCGCCACACGGACGGCGAACTTTTCAGCACGGTAGCCAAAACGCTGGACGAGTGCCGCCGCAGGCGTGACGAATGGGTAGCGAAGAAGAACGGAGTAATAAACAAGTAAATTTCAGGGACATGAAAACGACAGAAGTAAACAAGGAGCTTATCGGCAGGCGTTGCGAGTGTATTTTTACGGGCTTAATGGTAACGGGCGTTATCGAGGACACAGAAGAAAACGAACACACCATAGAGGTAAAAGTCCGTTTCGACCACCCGCACCAGTGGGGCGATGATTTGTATAATGATGTGTGGGCGTGGGGGCGCAAAATAGACGAGTTCGGCACGCTGCATCATTTGCAACTGTTGGAGGACAAACCGGACTTTCAGATAATGACGGTAGTTTTCGGCGAGCCAATCAGCCGGATAGACCGCAGTGTTTTTGCAGATGTGGAAACGTGGGGCGTCTGTTCCCTGCAAGGCTGGGTAAACAGCTATGAAAGTGTCCGGTTTGTAGCCATAGACGACCATACGGCAATCATCACGGGCGAATATAACATGGAGCAGGTAAAGGTGTGGTTAGAGAAATACACGTCCATAAAGAGCCTTAAAACCAGTTGATAGAGGACGGCGGCTGCTTGCCGCCGTTTACTTTTCTTTCCGTGAGCCTGCCAGCGGGTGAAGAAAGTAACAAAGAAGCCTTTCGTTTTTCCCTATCATGGAAACAGCCCGCCGATGCTTTCCCGGCGGGCTGTCTGCCCGATATTTTACGCTTTTGCGTATCATTTCCATACCCGGTTTTCCCAAGAGGATGATAAAAACGGATGTCGCAACTATAAATCCTCATAGTGAATAAATTTTTACACCAAGTATGCACACGGTTTTCTTCTTCCTCGATGTTATATTTCCATGTCCGTTTATTGACAAGCATTTTCCGTTTTCGCAATCGAACCATACCATTACGGGCGCATCGTCTTCTTCGTCCGCCCATTTGAATACCTGATTGGACGGCGTTTTTCCATAATTCAGCACTGTCACGTTCGGAAATACAGTCCTTGTCCACAATGATGATGTCACCTACTGCCGGAACTGTATCTGTTTCCAACGTGGTTTCTATGTACCACGAGATGCCTTCTATATCCAATTCTATTTTTACCATGTCGTTTTATTATTAGGGGGTTATTGTTTCGTTCCTTCTTCGCTGTTGTCATTATTGAATGATAGTGTAAGTTGCTGCATCTGCCCGAAGCTGTCGATGATATAAATGTCAATCGTCTGCTGGTCGGTCGATGCCGAGGTGTAGTAGAGCCTGAACGTTTCTTTCTCCAGCGGGTAAAGGTCGTTGGGCAGGAACACCGTGCCGTTATCCATTTCCAGCTTTCCTTTGCCGTCCGGCTGGAAATACCGTATCTGATAGGTAGTCGGCTGGTAATAGCCGCCACGCACCAGTCGGCAGCGTATTTCGGCGGTTTCCCCGACTTTCAGTTTCTTGGGTACTGGCAGTGTTTCGATGCTGAACGGGTACGCCTGCTGAATATCCAAGCTGTCATTACAGGCGGTAACAAGCACGAGGGCGGCCACGATGTAGTAGCCCACGATGATTTTATACATTACATTTTTTCATATACATTATTATATAGCATTATATATCGGTCAGTTGATAATGAATTTTCAGTCCCAAAGATACCTGCGAGTGGAACTTGCCTATGTCCGAGCCGAACAACGCCCGTTCCCTTGCGTTCAGTAGCAGAGCCACCCGGTCGGTCAGGTAGGCTTCCAGTTCCAGCGTCAGCGCACCGCCGTAAATGAAGCAGTCCTTATCCAATAAGGTAGCCCCGTCCGGCAGCAGCTTTTCACTGCGGTTACTGGTTTCATACCCGGCGAGTGCCGACAATCCCAACGAGAGGAAAAATGTCTTGCGCCTGTCCGAAAGGAATTTCAGGTAATAGCCGCCCTCTGCGGTGAACTGTTCTACGGGTATCTGCATATCCTTGTAGTCATACTTCTTGTGCAGGTATTCGCCGCCAATCACCCAGCGGTTGGCGTTCTTGGTATAGACGCTGTACGCCGCCCCGATATGGTAGGCGAAATCGCTGTTACTGTTCCAGTGAACCCCGTCCGCCATGCCCGCTGTTATCTGCAAGCCTTTCATTCCCGGCAAGTATCTTTGTGCATGTGCCTGAAACGAGGTCAGGCACAGCGCAAAGAGCATCATTATAAAGATGTGTCTTTTCATTCCCTATTTGATTTTGAGTTCGTCTATCACTTCTGCGTTCACGATGTCGGCGTTCTCCACCCGGATAACCTGATGCCGTCCGCCGTTCTTCTCGTAAAGTTCCACCAACAGCAGCTTGTCGTCAGGAATGGTGAACTTCGGCAGGGCGTACACCGTGCGCACGGTCGATTTTCCGGTAATCTCTATCACCTCGTTGTAGCTGCGTACCGCATCCAGCACCGTTTCCTGAATAGCCGTGCGTTTGGGCACTTTCTTATCGACTATCTTAAACTTGATGAAGTCCGTATCGAAAGGCACGTTGGAACTGTTCTTCGTCTGCGTGTGTACGTAGAGCATCCCGTTATAGGTGTAAATCCCCTTGATTAAGAACTGTATGCCGAAACGCTTGCTACCCAAGTGGCGCACTTTCCGGTCGTTGTTCTTGTAGATGCTCTGCATTATCAGCTTCACTAATAGCGGGCTTTCGTTACCCAGTTCCCGGAAATAGATGTTCATGCGGGTATGCGAAAAGTCGTTGGTGTCCTCGTTCTCCAAGAAGTCTTTCATTTCGATATTGAGCATTTCCGGTTCATGGGCGTACTTGGCGTTGAATGAAAAGAAACTGCCGTCCTCGCAAATGACGGAAAAAGTTCGTTTCGCCCGGAAAACCCTCTGTCGTGGCTTTCACCGGATAACGTTCTCCGCACGTCCGCCTTGCCCGCTATGATGTGGTTGCTTCCCAAATCCACGTAGCGGACGGCGGCGGGGAAGATGATATGCACCGTCTTGGCAAAGGTCACTTCCACGCCGTAGGGCGTAACCATTTGGCGGTACGGGAGTTTCCGGGTAATCCCCCGGTACAAGTCGTTGCCAGCCGCATACTTCACGGTGTCAGCGGTTTGTGCGTTTGCCGCACACATGCCCAGCAAGAGGGCGAACAATCCAAAAATCTGTTTCATTGTCAATTGAAATTTTAACGGTTGATAAAATGGTTATTGTTGTTTGGCATACAGCATGACTTTATAGCCTGCTTTCAGCTTCACTTTCACGGTTCGGAACTTCTTGGCGAGGTAGCCGGACGTTCCTTGCAGCAATCCCCTTGTCACGTCCATAGCCACCTGCTGCCGGCACTTTGGGCAAAGGAAATGCTTGTACCCAGCCCGCTTCCGATATTCGCCATAGCTTCGTTGAACGCTTCCTGCTCCATAGAGGACGGGACGGAAAGCCCCTTTTGCCCGTCCGTGTCGAACACGGCGAGTTCCACCGGGATGATGTTGCCAGCGTACTCAATCGAGGACACCAGTATGTCGAGCCGTTCGCCCTGCACCTTTGCCGTTCCCGCCACAAGGGTATTCTTCGGCACAACGATATTTCCCGCCTGCATGGGTTCGAGCAACCGGAGTTTCACCGCCTGCCCGTCCACCAGCGTTTGGTCTTGGTGTATGCAGGCGGCTACCGTGTTCTTTCCCATAGCGTACCCCGTGCCTACCGCCGTGTTGAAGCCGTAGTTTCGTGGCTGGCTGTAAGCCCGGATGAAGTCGGCATCGCTCATGGGCTGCTGCAATCCCGAAACGGTCGTTTCCCGGATAGCCTGCACCGGAATAGCCGGAGTGCCGATACCGCCACCGTTCTGCCCGGCTGTCGGTATTTGGGCAATCTGTCCCCTTTGTCCGTCCTGCCCGTTCATGTACTTTGCCGCCAGCTCGTAGGACTTTTCCAAGAGTGCCATTTGGTCGTCAGCCGTAGGCGTGGCGTTCTGCTGCTGTTTCAGTCGGTCGGTCAGTTCCGCCACCTGCCGTTTCAATTCCTCTTTTTCCTCGTCCACAGGGGGCGTTTCGTAGAACGTGCTTAACTGGCGGTTGATGTCCCGGTAAGCCGCCCGTGAAGAAGCACCGCCGCCCCTTTGTGGCTTCGGATCTTCTTCCGGCATCAGATTGATTTCCTCTTGTGGTTCTTCCGTATCATCGTCCAGCGTGAAACCGAAGTCCTGCAAGGATTGTATCTTGTCCTGCTGTTTGCGGCTTGTCACCGCCTGCTCGTAAGCCTTTTGCTTGTCGGCTATAATCCCGTCCTCTGCGGGCAGGGGTATGTCGGCATTGAAGCCGCCCACGCTTTCCACATTCACGTCCTCTTTGCCGGAGGGTGCGAATATCAGGTACATGCACCCTGCAAAGGCAAGGAACATCAGCGGGAAGACTATCATTTTCCTGCGCTGCTGCACCTGCTGCGGGGTAAGTTCCCGTTTGGGCTTATTTTCCTTTTTCGGCTTCCCGTCCGCCTGCTGTGCGGTCGTGCCGTTCTCATTCTTCTGTACGTCTTCCATATTGCGGTCTGTTTAACGGGTTGATACTTTTGGTTGTGTCATTGCCGTGCAACGGCAGTTGTCTGATGTGTTCTATTTGCAGCCTCCTGCCGTCCCGTTTCCCGATATTGTAGATTGATGAAACGGTGATGTAGATAGACAAGCCGCCGAAAAAGAAGAACATCAGGAGGATAACCGCCAGCCTTTTGCCCAGCGTAATCCGTCCGCACATTCGGCGCAGGCGGTCGTCCGCCCAGTCCCGCACCTTTTCGATGTGGTTTCGTTTTCTTTCCATAAGGCTATCTTTTAATGGTCTGCAAATCCTTGTTCTCGGTAATGGTGAACGCTTCGATGATAAAGCCGTGCGGGTTGTTGTCGCTCCGTGTGGCGTTAAGCAACCGGCACGAGGTCACAAGGCTTCGCACCGTCAGGCTGCTTTCCCGGACAATCAACTGGCGGGCATACGTGTTCACCTTGTAGGGGTACTGGTCGAAGTCGCACTTCACGCTGTCAATCTCCACCGTCTGCGTGACGTTTCCGGAAATCACCCGGTTGTAGTAGCCCTTTTCCGCCAAGTCCTTGTAATAGTTGAAAGCGGTCTTGTCGGCGAGAAACAACGAGCGTTTGATGTTGCTTTCGATAGCCCCCTTTTCGGGTGATAAGGTGAAGAAAAGTTCGTGGAAACGCCGCACGTGCGACTTGGCTTCCACGGGTCTGTTCTGCGCCATGTCCTGCGAGAGTGCCAGCATCAGGCTTTTGCCGTTGTCGAGGACGTATATCTTCTGCCGCTGCTTTTCGGCGAAGCTGTACGAGTTCCACACGGCAAAGCCCGTCACCAGTGCGCACAGGCAGATGAATACCAGCGCAAAGAGCCGGATTTGCCGGAAACTCGTTTCGATGTTCGTTAATGACTTAAATTCCATATACTAAATTTTGATGTTGGTTATTTGAGTAGTTTCCCGGTTACTTTCCCGCTTGCCGCACCGACCGCAGCCCCGGCGATTGACCCGGCCCGTGCCACGTTGCGGTTATAGGCAGACGTACCGCCAGCCGACACTATCCAGCTTGCCACCGTTGGAATGGTGAAGTAGCCCACGATGCCGATAATCATAAAGATTATATACACGGTGCTGCTCCCGTCCGGGATGAAATCCGGGTCTGAAAGCTGCTCGATGTCTTTTTGGAGCATCAGGGTTTGTATGCGTGCCAGCACGCTGCTGAACAAGTCCGACACGGGTAGCCACAGGTAAATGGAGATATAGCGTGAAATCCACCGGGTCAGCGTGCTTTGGAAACCGTCATAGACGGAAATCGCAAACGCCAGCGGACCCAGTATGCTTAACACGATTAGGAAGAACGTGCGCAGCGTGTCTATAATCAGCCCCGCCGCCTGAAAGAGCATTTCCAATAACTCCCTGAACCAGTCCCGGACGGACTTCTTTATATTATAAGCCGTCCTGTCCATGTACATGCCCGTCATGGTCACCATGTCGGAGGGCGACCAGCCCAGTTCTTCCAGTTGTCGGTCAAATTCCTCGTCCGATGCGAGGTAAGCCGTTTCGGGGCTTCGCATCAGGGCTTCATATTCCAGTCGGTCTTTCTGCGCCCGGTACTCGTTCATGTCGAAAGTCTGCGTTTCCATAAGCTGGTTGCACCCTTTCACCACTGGCGACAATACCGTGTTGATAGTCCCCAGCACGAACGTGGGAAAGAACATGATGCACAGCCCCAGCGCAAAAGGGCGCAGGAGCGGGTACACGTCTATGGCTTCCGCCCTTGCGAGCGACTGCCACACTTTGGCGGCTACATAGAACAAAGCTCCCAGCCCGGCTATCCCTTTGGCTACCCCCGTCATGTTGCTGCACAAGGGCATCATTTCATCGTACAGCACCCGCAACACTTGGTGCAGGTTGTCAAAATCCACCGCTGCTAATAACATAGGCATACCGATTTATATGTTACCAGTAGCGTTCATCCGCCGAGCCGTAGAGAGCCAGCACCCGGTCGGTGTCGTTCTTCTTCTTCGCCCGCAGGTAGGACACGGATATGTTCTTTCGGGTGTAGTAGTTCACGAGGTTGCGGTAGTTGAGCAGGCTTTTATAGGCGTTGTTGATTACCGCCAGCCTTTCGGCATCCGTCAGCGACATGCCCGTCACGTTCACTACATTCTTCAAGTCCTGCAACACGTCCGCACTTTCGGAGAGCAGCTTGGCGTACCCGGCTGAAATGGCGGTGAGTTCATCCGGCGTGTAGTTCGGGTCTGCCAGCATGTTCTGATAGTTTCGCACGTAGATTTCGGATATTTCCGCCACCAGCTCAATGGACTTCTTCACCTTGATGCCGCCCTTGACAACATCGTGTACCGCTTTGAGCGCATCGTAATATTTTTTACCCTGCTGGAAAATCTTCTGCGCTTCCATGAAGCCGTCCAGCGTGTTTTTGGCTGTGGTGGAAGTCTGCACTATCTGCTTGGTGGTGTTGATGATGCCCTGCGCCAAGTTGCCGGGGTCTGACACCACCCACTGTGCGGATGCCTTGCTGATGAAGCAAAGGCATACCGCCATAAGGAGAATTGTTCTTTTCATTATCTTTTGTTTTCAGGGTTTGTAACTCGTTTGTATTCGCCGCCGGGCATGAGCGTTATCCGGTCGGTCTTTTTGTCATAGGTGAACTGTATGCGGAAGCCCGTTTCGATGAACAGGCAGCCGTTCCGTTCTGTTACCGGGTAAGCCGTTTCCAGTATTCTGCCCCTGACATTCGCTTTCCGGGTGACGGTGTATCTGCCGCCCGTTTCCGAGAGTGTGAAAGCCGGGTGTCCCCTGACGTGTACCCAATAGCCCTGCATCCTTTCCAGCTCCTTGCTTCCGCTGTCCTCGCAGCCCGCCAGCAGGCAGGCGGACAATAGCGTGTATATCAGATTGTCAATCCATTTCATGTTCCTAATTTTTAAGTTGTTGATGATTGGGGATTTCTTTTGCTTTCTGCAAGCCGCTTGATAGCCAGTTCAAGGTTGCCGCCCAGCTTGTCGGCGAGGGCGAACAGTTCCATTTTCTCGCTTTCCTCGGTCGTGTACGTGTAATATTCTTCCAATGAAACTTCCGTGGCATATACCGCCGATTGTGTGCCGCCCAGCGAGAAGAAAACTTCCTTGTACTTCCGTCCGGGGTGGTTCGCCATGTTGATAGACAATATCTGCGAACGCTCCTTGTCGGTCAGTCCCAAGAGGTTCTGTATGCTGTCGAACTTGTTGAGATATTTTCGCTGGTCTAACAATATTTTGCAGTCCGAGTTATTGATGATACTTTCTTTCACGATAGGGGAAGAAATAATATCCTCTACCTCTTGCGTGACTACAATCGCTTCCCCGAAATACTTTCGGACTGTTTTGTAGAGGTAGCGGATATAGTCCGCCATGTTCGCCGATGCAATCGCTTTCCACGCTTCCTCGATTAGTATTAACTTCCTTATCCCCTTTAACTTGCGCATCTTGTTTATAAAGGCTTCCATGATGATGATAGTCGTTATCGGGAATAAAATCTTGTGGTCTTTGATATTGTCCAATTCAAAGACAATGAAGCGTTTATGCAGCAAATTCAGCTCCTTGTCGGAGTTCAGCAGGTAGTCGTACTCACCGCCACGATAGTACGGTTCAAGCACGTTCAGGAAATTGTCAATGTCAAAATCCTTTTCCCTGACATTCTTCCGTTCAAGCTGTCGGCGGTATTCGTCCCGGACAAACTCGTAGAACGTGTTGAAGCAGGGTGTTACCGACCTGTCGCCCGTGATACGTTCGATATAGGCACTTACCGCATTGGACAACGCCACTTCTTCTGACCGCTTCGGGGCTTCATCGTCCCGCTTCCACAGGGTGAGTATAAGGGTCTTGATACTCTCTTTCTTCTCGATGTCGAATACCCCGTCCTCGACATAGAACGGGTTGAACGCTATCGGGTTCTCGTTGGTGTAGGTGAAATAAATCCCGTCCTCGCCGTGCGTGCGGTTGTGGATAAGCTGGGACAGCCCCAAGTAACTGTTACCCGTATCGACCAGCAGCACGTGCGCACCCTGCTCGTAATACTGGCGCACCATGTGGTTGGTAAAGAAGGACTTACCCGACCCGCTCGGCCCAAGTATGAACTTGTTTCTGTTGGTCGTGATGCCTTTCTTCATGGGCAAATCCGATATGTCGATGTGCAGCGGGCGACCGCTTACCCTGTCCACCATTTTGATGCCGAACGGCGAAAGCGAACTCTTGTAGTTCGTTTCTTCCACGAACAGGCAGAGAGCCTGCCCCAAGAACGTGTAGAAACTTTCCTCTGCGGGGAAGTCGGCTTCGTTGCCGGGTATGCCCGCCCAAAAGAGCGTGGGCGTGTCGGTGGTGTTGTGGCGTGGCTTGCACTCCATTAGCGCAAGCTGGCTTCCCACATCGTTGCGTATGCGTTTGAGTTCGTCCCTATCGTCACTCCATGCCATGACGTTACAGTGGCAGCGTACCGAAATAAGCCCCTTGCTGTGCGCTTCGTTCAGGTACTCGTCTATCCACTCCTTGTTCACTTGGTTGGCACGGGAGTAACGGGAGAGCGATTGCATGTTCCGGGCGGTCTGCTCGAAGTTCTTCAGGTTTTCAGCGTGGTCGTCTATGAAGATGAATTGGTTATAGACGTGGTTACACGACAACAGCACGCCCACCGGGGCGGCAAAACTTAACCTGCAATCGCTTCTGTCTGTGGACAGCTTCTCAAATCGGCAGTCCGTCCCGACCTTTCCGGGCAAATCTTCCACGTCCGAAAGCGTGTGCAGGCACAGTATATCGTCCCCGACCCGCATTTCTTCCGGGTACAGCCCGATGTCTTTCAGGCAAGTAGTGTCGGTTTGCGAGAGCGAGAAGTATTTCTCGATGATGCCCGCCTTTCCGTCCTGCCCGGTGATTTCCGATGCTGCCAGCCGGGTAAGGGTGATAAAACCGCTGTCGTTCATAATCCTTTCAAACTGCCCGACCGCTTCGATGAACTTTGCCGCCGCTTCCTTGTCGGCTATCTCCTGCGGAACAATCCTTCCCCGGCAAAGGGTAGAGAAGTCGCTCTGTCGGCGGCTTCTCTCCCTTGTCGTTTTC